>Ga0265797_10012453_pt1 | contig 10421 bp, 9 predicted proteins | sample P2T30metagenome_FD_192433 | JGI IMG/M metagenome (GOLD analysis project Ga0265797, IMG submission 192433) | Plant litter microbial communities from East Loma Ridge, Irvine, California - P2 T30 | ecosystem: Environmental > Terrestrial > Plant litter > Unclassified | place: USA: California... | reverse complement strand
GCTGTCACTCTGCCTCGAACAACCTGCCGCCAGCCATTTTTGAAAAGCTGACGGCCTAATACTCCTACAGAATGGTCCAAAAAAACTGGACCGCTACAAGCTCGCTCCTACAAAAAGCTTAATCGGCCGTGTGGCGCTTGCGCACCAGTTTCATCACCACCACAAAGAACACCGGCACGAACACCACCGCCAAGGTCGCGGTGATCATCCCGCCGATCACGCCGGTACCGATCGCCTGCTGGCTCGCCGAGCTGGCACCGGTGGCAATCGCCAGCGGCACCACGCCGAGGATGAACGCCAGCGAGGTCATGATGATCGGACGCAGGCGCAACCGCGCCGCCTTCAAAGTGGCGGTGATCAGGTCTTCGCCCTGGTCGTAGAGGTCCTTGGCGAACTCGATGATCAGAATCGCGTTCTTCGCCGACAAACCGATGATGGTGATCAAGCCGACCTTGAAGAACACGTCGTTAGGCATACCGCGCAGGCTCACCGCCAGCACCGCGCCGAGCACGCCCAGCGGCACCACCAGCAGGACCGAGGTCGGTATCGACCAACTCTCATACAAGGCCGCCAGGCACAGGAACACGATCAGCAGCGACAAGCCCAGCAGGATCGGTGCCTGTGAGCCGGACAGGCGTTCCTGCAACGACAGGCCGGTCCATTCCTGGCCCAGGCCCGCCGGCAATTGGCTGACCAGGCGCTGGATTTCATCCATCGCCTCACCGGTACTGTGGCCTGGCGCCGCTTCACCGCTGATGGCAATGGCCGGGTAGCCGTTGTAACGGGTCAATTGCGTCGGGCCCTGGGTCCATCTGGCTTCGACGAACGCAGACAGCGGCACCATTTTCCCGGCGTTGTTGCGCACGTTGATTTTCATCACGTCCGCCACCTGGCTGCGCTGGTCGCCTTCGGCCTGCACCACCACCCGCTGCATGCGGCCCTGGTTGGGGAAGTCATTGATGTAGGCCGAACCGATGGCCGACGACAACACATTGCCCACGTCGGCAAACGACACGCCCAGCGCGTTGGCCTGCTTGCGGTCCACTTCCAATTGCACTTGCGGCGCTTCGGCCAGGGCGCTTTCGCGCACGTTGGCCAGAATCGGACTTTTCCCGGCGGCCTCCAGCAGCTCGGTACGCGCGGCCATCAACCCCGCATGGCCGACGTCGCCACGGTCCTGCAGGCGGAACTCGAAGCCGCTGGAGGTGCCCAGGCCGTCGACCGGCGGTGGCAGGATTGCATAGGCAATCGCATCCTTGAGCTCGCTGAAAGCCAGGTTGGCGCGGTCGGCAATCGACGCCGCGGCGTCATCGCTGCCACGTTCCGACCAGTCCTTGAGCGTGGTAAATGCCAGCGCTGCGTTCTGCCCGGAGCCGGAGAAACTGAAACCCATGATCATGGTGGTATCGCCCACACCCGGTTCACCGGCGTTGTGCGCCTCGATCTGCTCGGCCACCTGCACCGTGCGGTTCTTGCTGGCGCCCGGTGGCAGTTGGATATCGGTGATGGTGTAACCCTGGTCTTCCACCGGCAGGAACGAGGAGGGCAGGCGGCTGAACAGCAGCCCCAGGCCCACCAGCAATACCAGGTAGATCAGCAGGTAACGCCCGCTGCGCTTGAGGGCATAGGCCACCCAGCCTTCGTAGCGGTCGGTGAGCTGTTCAAAGCGTTTATTGAACCAGCCGAAAAAGCCGCCCTTGGCATGGTGCTCGCCCTGGGCAATCGGCTTGAGCAAGGTGGCGCACAGCGCTGGCGTCAAGGTCAGCGCCAGAAAGGCCGAGAACAGGATCGAGGTGGCCATCGACAACGAGAACTGCTGGTAGATCACCCCCACCGAGCCGGGCATGAACGCCATCGGCAGGAATACCGCCACCAGCACCAGGGTGATACCGACGATGGCGCCGGTGATCTGGCCCATGGCCTTTTTCGTCGCGTCCTTGGGCGACAGGCCTTCGGTGGCCATGATCCGCTCGACGTTTTCCACCACCACAATCGCATCGTCCACCAAGATGCCGATCGCCAGCACCATGCCGAACATGGTCAGTACGTTGATCGAAAAACCCAGCAACAGCATGGTGGCAAAGGTGCCCATCAGCGCAATCGGCACCACCAGCGTGGGAATCAGGGTGTAGCGCACGTTCTGCAGGAACAGGAACATCACCGCGAACACCAGCGCCATCGCCTCCAGCAACGTATAGACCACCTTGGTGATCGAGACTTTGACGAACGGCGAGGTGTCGTAGGGGATTTTGTATTCCACGTTGGCCGGGAAATAGCGCGACAGCTCATCCATCTTCGCCCGCACCAGGGTTGCGGTGTTCAGCGCATTAGCCCCCGGCGCCAGCTGCACGCTGACGGCGGTGGACGGTTTGCCGTTCAGGCGCGTGGAGAACTGGTACTCCTGGCTGCCGACTTCCACCCGTGCCACATCGCCGATGCGCACGGTAGAGCCGTCAGGATTGGCCTTGAGCACGATGTCGGCGAACTCCGCCGGTGTCGACAGCTGGCCCTTGACCAGAATGGCGGCGGTGATTTCCTGGCTCTGGGAGCCCGGCAAGTCGCCGATGCTGCCCGCCGACACCTGGGCGTTCTGCGCGCTGATGGCGGCATTCACGTCGGCCGGGGTGAGGTTGAAGCCGATCAGCTTCTGCGGGTCGATCCAGATGCGCATGGCGCGTTCGGCGCCGTACAACTGGGCCTTGCCCACACCGTCCAGGCGCTTGAGTTCGTTCATCACGTTGCGCGCCAGGTAATCGCTGAGCGCCACGTCATCAAGCTTGCCGTCGTTGGACGTCAGCGTCACCAGCAACAGGAAGCCGGCCGAGACCTTCTCCACCTGCAGGCCTTGTTGCGTCACGGCTTGCGGCAGGCGAGGTTCCACCACCTTCAAGCGGTTCTGCACATCCACCTGAGCCATTTCCGGGTTGGTGCCCGGCTGGAACGTGGCGGTGATGGTCGCCGAACCGAGGCTGCTCTGGGACTCGAAATACAGCAGGTGGTCAGCACCGTTGAGCTCCTGCTCGATCAGGCTGACCACGCTTTCGTCCAGGGTCTGGGCCGACGCGCCGGGGTACACCGCGTAGATTTCCACCTTCGGCGGCGCGACGTTGGGGTATTGTGCCACCGGCAACTGCGGAATCGCCAGGAAGCCGGCCAGCAAGATGAACAGGGCCACCACCCAGGCGAAAATCGGGCGGTCGATAAAGAACTGCGGCATGGCGGGTTATTCCTTTACGAGCGGGCTGTCGTCCACTTCAACTTTTTCACCGGGGCGTGCATGTTGCAGGCCCTCGACAACAATGCGGTCACCGGGCTTTAGGCCGCGGCTGACAACCCAGCGGTCCTCAATCACCGCGCCCAATTCCACCGGCTGCTGGCTGACGGTCTGCTCGCTGTCGAGCAACAGCACCATGGGGATGCCGGCGCTGTCGCGGGTAATGGCGCGTTGCGGCACGCTGAGGCCTTGCTGGTCGACCGCCTGTTCCAAGCGCACCCGCACGAAGCTGCCGGGCAGCAGGTCGAGGTCCGGGTTGGGAAACTCGCTGCGCAGGATGATTTGCCCGGTGCCCGGATCGACGCTGATCTCGGCGAACAGCAGCTTGCCCGGCAACGGGTACAGGCTGCCGTCATCCTGGATCAGGGTGGCCTTGGCCTGGTCCTGGCCGACCTGCTTCAGGCTCCCGGCGCGAAAGGCGCGGCGCAGGTCATTGAGCTCGCGGGTCGACTGGGTGAGGTCGGCATGGATCGGGTCCAGTTGCTGGATGATCGCCAGCGGCGTGGCTTCGTTCTGGCCGACCAGGGCGCCTTCGGTCACCAGTGCACGGCCGATGCGCCCGGAAATCGGCGCGGTCACGGTGGCGTAACCCAGGTTCAGCCTGGCCCGCTCGACGGCCGCCTTGTTGGCGGCGACCTCGGCGTTGGTCTGGCGCAGCGCGGCGCGGGCGTTGTCGTATTCCTGGCCGCTGATAGCGTTGCCTTCCACCAACTGGCTATAGCGCTGTTCTTGCAGGCGCGCCTGGAACGCGTTGGCTTCGGCCTTGCTCAGGTTGGCCTTGGCGCTGTCCAGGTCGGCCTTGAACGGCGCCGGGTCGATGCGAAACAGCACGTCGCCCTGTTTCACGTCATGGCCTTCGCTGAACACGCGCTGCATCACCACCCCGGCGACCCGCGCACGCACCTCGGCGATGCGCGGCGCGGCGATGCGCCCGCTCAATTCGCTGGTGATGGACAGGGGCTTGGCCTGCAGCGTCTCGATGCGCACTTTGGCCAGGGGCATTTCCGGCGCCTCGGCTGCGGACTGGTCACACGCGCTCAGCGCCAGTGTGAGGGCCAACAGGCAAAACGGCGCAAACAGATTCTTCGACATGCTCTTATCCCAATATTGACTGGCGCATCCTAAGGTCACCTGCGCCGTGGTGCTGTGAAGCTGTGTAGTGCGTCTGTGAAGAAATGTAAGGTACGGCGCGCGGGGCGTCGGGGGCGTATATCCTTGCACAATCCTGCTTACAACGAAGATCAAATGTGGGAGGGGGCAAGCCCCCTCCCACATGGGATTTGTGTACGGCACTTCACTGTATTTTCTGGAAACACCTTCATGCCCAACATCCTGCTGGTGGAAGACGACGCCGCACTGTCCGAGTTGATTGCCAGCTACCTGGAACGCAATGGCTATCATGTCAGCGTGCTCAGCCGGGGCGACCAGGTGCGTGAACGGGCGCGCCTGAACCCGCCGGACCTGGTGATCCTTGACCTGATGCTGCCCGGCCTCGACGGCCTGCAGGTCTGCCGCCTGCTGCGCGCCGACTCGGCGGGCCTGCCGATCCTGATGCTCACCGCCCGGGACGACAGCCACGATCAGGTCCTGGGCCTGGAAATGGGCGCCGACGACTACGTGACCAAGCCCTGTGAACCGCGCGTGCTGCTCGCCCGTGTGCGCACTTTGCTGCGCCGCAGCAGCCTGTCGGAGCCCCAGGTGGCCAGCGACAAGATCATCATGGGCAACCTGTGCATCGACCTGTCCGAACGCACCGTGACCTGGCGCGAGCAGGCGGTGGAGCTGTCCAGCGGCGAGTACAACCTGCTGGTGGTACTGGCCCGACATGCCGGCGAGGTGCTCAGCCGCGACCAGATCCTGCAACGCCTGCGCGGCATCGAGTTCAATGGCACCGACCGTTCGGTGGACGTGGCCATCTCCAAGCTGCGCCGCAAGTTCGACGACCACGCCGGTGAAGCGCGCAAGATCAAGACCGTGTGGGGCAAGGGCTATCTGTTCAGCCGTTCCGAGTGGGAATGCTGAACCATGTTCCGTGTCCTCCTGCGTCTCTACCTGATCACCATCGTCACCTACAGCGCGGCGATCTACCTGATCCCCTCACTGGTGATCCAGCTGTTCGAACACCGTTACATGGACTACAACATCGAACAGACCCGTGGCCAGCAGAAGCTGATCGTCAAGCAATACGTGCGCGCACCGGTGGAACGCTGGTCACAGGTCACCGAGCAGTTGGGGCGCGACTTTGCGCCGTTGAAAGTGCAGTTGCTGCTGCGCCAGGACGCTCGCTACACCCCGGCGGAAGAAAAACTGCTGGAACAGGGCAGGTCGGTGGTGCGGCTGGGGGAATGGGGCTGGATGGAGGAAATCAGCTCGCCGATCAATGAGCAATTCGTGGTCAAACTGACGGTTCCGCCCGATCCGTTGGACATGAACGTGCTGTACTGGGCGATCAACGTGCTGATCGTCGCGGCACTACTCGCCTGCCTGCTGGTGTGGCTGCGCCCGCACTGGCGTGACCTGGAACGCCTGAAAAGCACCGCCGCGCAATTGGGGCAGGGCAACCTCACCGAGCGCACGCGTATTCCGGTCAGCTCCAGCATCGGCAGCCTCGCCTCGGTGTTCGACACCATGGCCGACGACGTCGAGCACCTGCTCAACCAGCAGCGCGACCTGCTCAACGCAGTGTCCCATGAACTGCGCACGCCGTTGACGCGCCTGGATTTCGGCCTGGCCCTGGCGCTGTCGGAAGACTTGCCCGCAGCGAGCCGGGAGCGCCTGCAAAGCCTGGTGGCGCATATTCGTGAACTGGATGAACTGGTGCTGGAGCTGCTCTCCTACAGCCGGCTGCAAAACCCGGCGCAGTTGCCGGAACGCGTCGAGGTGGTGCTCGACGAATTCATCGACAGCGTCCTGGGCAGTGTCGACGACGAACTGGAAAACCCCGAGATCGTGATCGACGTGGCGCTCGACTGCGCGGTGGAGCGCTTCAGCCTCGACCCGCGCCTCACCGCCCGCGCCTTGCAGAACCTGTTGCGCAATGCCACGCGTTACTGCGACAAGCGCATCCAGGTCGGCGTCCGGGTATGCCCGAAAAAAGGCTGTGAAATCTACGTGGATGACGATGGTATTGGCATTCCTGCGGACCAGCGTGAACGTATCTTCGAGCCGTTCTATCGCCTGGACCGCAGCCGCGACCGCGCCACCGGTGGTTTCGGCCTGGGCCTGGCCATCAGCCGGCGGGCCCTGGAAGCCCAGGGCGGCACCTTGACCGCCGAGGACTCTCCGTTGGGCGGTGCGCGGTTTCGCGTGTGGTTGCCTGCCACCCTGTGATCAAAGCACCTTGACCGCGCGACCGATGGCCTGGATCGGCCCGGTCGGTTTGCCGGTGGGCGAGCCGCTGGCGTCTTCCAGCGTCAGTTCGAACAGCTGATTCGGCGCCAGCGGTGGCAGCTTGTCCAGCGGCACCGACAAGGTCTGCCCCGGCTTGACCAGCCCCAGGGAAACCGGCCCCTGCCAGCCATCGGCCTTGGTCCAGAACTGCAAGGCCTTGTCGGCCGGCACGTGCATGACGCCTAGGGGGATCAGCTGGATTTGCTGGCGATCACTGGCCTGGATGACCCAACCCGGCGCCTGGTCTTGCGGGGCCACCAGCACCACGACGAAGGTCGGTTCAGCGATGGGTGGGCGGATCCATAGGAGCGCTGCCAGCACCAAGGTCGCCGTCAGCCCCGCAGCGGCCAGGCCGCGCCACACCGCCAGCAGGTTCCACCAGGGCACAGGCTTATCCGCCCGTTTATTCGCCTGGTTGAGGGTGCGTTCGATGCGTCGCCATAGCTGCGCCGAGGGCGGTACCGGTGGCGCCAGCGCCGTCAGTGGCAGCAGGCGCTGTTCCCAGGCCTGCACGGCTGCGCGCAGTGGGGCATCGTGCCGCAGACGCTGCTCGACGTCGGCGCGTTGTTCGTGGGGCAGGGTGCCCAATACGTATTCACTGGCCAGTTCGTCGTCGTTCATGCCATGCACTCCCGCAGGGCGGCGAGGCTCCGTTTGATCCAGGCTTTGACCGTCCCCAGTGGGGCGCCCAGTGTTTGCGCGATTTCGCTGTGAGAAAAACCGTCGACATACGCATGCAGGATGCATTGGCGCCGGGCCGGGTCGAGCTGTGCCAGGCAGGTGTGAATCTGTGCGGAGCGCGCCTCGAATTCCACGTGCTCGGCAGGTGCCGCCAGTTGTTCATGGGCATCGCTGAGCTCGACGTCGCGGCTGGCGTTGCGCACCCTGTTCAAGGCCAGATGACGGGTCACACTGAACACCCAACCGCGCGCCGAGCCACGGTTGGGGTCAAAGCCATGGGCGCCGTGCCAGACCTTGATAAAAGCGTCATGCACGATGTCTTCGGCCAGGGCCCGGTCCCGCACGATGCGCAAGGCGACCCCGAGCAGACGGCTGCTGTCGTGCTCGTAGAGCCGCTGCAGGGCGCGATGATCGCCGCGGGCGCAGGCCAGCAGGCACGCTTCATAGTCAAAGATGATTTCAGCCAAACCAAGGATTCCTGCCACTCAATAGACGTCTGCGCGTTGTAGGGGCGAGGGTCCTCGCGCCTACAAGGCGAGCGTAGCCGAGTTTGCTCAGTTAGCGGCCCAGAAAATGTAGTCTGCCTGATACTTCACGGTTTGCTGCGTGCCCTTGTTGGCAACCGTGCATGCGCTGGCGGGGGCGACGCCGCCCTTGAGCGCGACGCGCTGGATGTAACTCACGCCACGCATCGCGCCGTTGCCTTCAGCCGGGTTGGCCTTGACCAGTTGATACGGCAGGTTGCCAGCGCCCGACGGTGCCACGGCCAACTGGGTACCGGTGATTTTCGAGCCGTCATTGGCTTGCCAGGTCGCCGGCGGGCCGAAGTAGGTGCCCACTGGCTTGCCGTTGCGGTCGTTCAATACGGCCTTGGGCCCGACGAAGGTCCATTCGGTCTGGCCGGCGGCGTTGGCTTTGTCGCGGCATTCGTAGGTGATTTCGCCAACACCGGTGGTTACCAGCGCAATCTTATGACCGTCCGGCACCTTGATGCTGTCGGGCAGAGCGGCCTGGGCAAACACGGCAGGGCTGGCGACCAGCAGACCGGTGAGGCAGAGCAGGGCTTTAGCGTTCATGGGTACTTCTCCATTTCAGTAAAACAGCGGGGTGACTGAGAGGACTACCCACGGCGAGCCCGATTGGATGCAGCGATTAGAAAATAAATGTGCCAGGGCGCACACTGTGCCCCCGCTTTACCCAAGGAGAGATTGGCAATGACTGGTGTACACACGTCTGCTCAACAAGGTTTCTCTACCCAGGCCGTCACCTACGCCCAAGGCCGGCCGGACTATCCGAGGCAGCTCACGGGCTGGCTGGCGCAGGCCTTGCACATCGACGGCCAGTCGAATGTGGTTGATCTGGGGGCCGGCACCGGCAAGTTCACGCGTTTGCTCAGCACCCTGGCGCCAACGTTGACGGCGGTCGAACCGGTGGCCGAAATGGGGGCCCAGTTGACCAGGCTTCTGCCGGATGTGCGCCTGGTCAATGGCACCGCGCAGTCCATCCCATTGCCTGCTGCCAGCGCGGACGCGGTGGTGTGTGCCCAGGCGTTCCATTGGTTTTCCACCGAGGCTGCATTGGCGGAGATCCATCGCGTGCTCAAGGCCAACGGCCGCCTTGGCCTGGTCTGGAACGTGCGGGATGAATCGGTGGATTGGGTCGCGGCCATCACCCGGATCATCACCCCCTACGAGGGCGACACCCCGCGTTTTCATACCGGTCGCTGGCGTGAAGCCTTTACCGGCGAGTACTTTTCCGACCCTGAGATGACCTGTTTTCCCTACAGCCATGTGGGCAGCCCTCAGGAAGTGATCATGGACCGCTTCCTCTCCGTGAGCTTTATCGCTGCGTTGGCTGAGGGTCCCAAGGCAGCGGTCACGGCACAGTTGCAGGCTCTGATCGACACGCATCCGGCCCTGAAGGGCCGGGACACCGTCGCCTTTCCGTATCAGACCCAGGCCTACGTTTGCCATCGACTTGGCTAAAAAGCATAAAGTCAGATCATATTGATATAAGTGGTTATAAGAAAAATCGCTATCCTGCGGCCAGAAATTTATAAGGCCGCAGGTAGCTGTAATGGATGTGGGTAATGTGGGGTTTGTGGTTGCTGGCCTGATCGTGGGTTTTATCGTAGGCATGACCGGCGTCGGCGGGGGCTCGTTGATGACGCCGATCCTGTTGTGGTTCGGCATCAACCCGGCCACCGCCGTGGGCACTGACCTGTTGTATGCCGCCATCACCAAGTCCGGTGGTGTGCTGGTGCACAGCAAGAACAGGAACATCGACTGGACCATCACTGGCTGGCTCACCCTGGGCAGTGTACCGGCGGTATTGCTGACCCTGTGGTTTCTCGCCAGTCTGCACACCGACCCGAGTGCGATGAACGCGATGATCAAGCAGGCCCTCGGTGTGGTGCTGCTGCTGACGGCCCTGGCGATCCTGTTCAAGAAAAGTCTGTTGGCGTTTGCCCAGCGCCATGCCGGCGATGACTATCACATGAGCCCGCGCAACCTGAACGCGCTGACCGTGGTGACCGGTGCGGTGCTCGGTACCATGGTGGCCCTGACCTCCATCGGTGCCGGGGCGCTGGGGACGGTGGCGTTGTTTATTCTGTATCCGTTCCTGGCCACGCGTCGCCTGGTCGGTACCGAAATCGCCCATGCCGTGCCGCTGACCCTGGTGGCAGGGTTGGGGCATGCCAGCATGGGCAATATGGATTGGCAGTTGTTGGGCTTTTTGTTGATGGGGTCGTTGCCGGGCATTTACCTGGGCAGCCACATGACCGGCAGGATCCCGGACGCTGTGCTGCGTCCGTGCCTGGCGGTGATGTTGATGGCGGTGGGCTACAAACTTGCGTTCTAAGAACGACGCGGTTCCAGTGTGGGAGGGGGCTTGCCCCCGATGGCCATAGGTATCTACACAACTTCGCGCGGCCCTAAACCTGTGACGGCTCAGCAGCCGAAGCCTCTCTAACTGACGCTCCGCGTTCCAATGTGGGAGGGGCGGTGCGACGGTTCGACTTGCTCCCGATGGCGGCCTTACAGCCGACCATGGTGTTGGATCAGAGCGAGTACAT
>Ga0265797_10012452_pt1 | contig 10421 bp, 10 predicted proteins | sample P2T30metagenome_FD_192433 | JGI IMG/M metagenome (GOLD analysis project Ga0265797, IMG submission 192433) | Plant litter microbial communities from East Loma Ridge, Irvine, California - P2 T30 | ecosystem: Environmental > Terrestrial > Plant litter > Unclassified | place: USA: California... | reverse complement strand
GACGAAGGCGTTGGCCGCGACAACAAAAGCGATCACGAGGATCTATATCGTTGAGTCGAGCCTTATCTCGTGCTCACTTGGCTTTCCACTCGTGATGGCTCTTTTTTTCCAAATAGTATGCTAGGAATAGACCACGCCTAACACTGTGTCTTGCGGATATATTGCGTCGCGACCTAATGCTATCAAAGTGCTTGCACCGTGCGTGTCAGAGACGGAGATAGCGACCACCTTTCTTTTGGTACCCGATAACTTTCATATACGCAGGCGCTATCCTGCGAGATTGCATGCCAGGTGCCAAAAGGAACGGAACCGTTGCTCAGCGTAAGACATTATGGCATATGAAGGATGAGTATTTGACACAACCCTTCAGGTTTGTGACTTTGGGTGCTTACTGCTCGCTTCGTGCCGCAGTTGCATGAGACACCGGTACAGGTAAACCAAGCCTCCTTCCAAGCCTCCTCCACGGTGCGTGCAAGGCTACATGTAGGGAAGCAGGAGTGTGGCGCAGCTGCATGCGGTTTACCCAGCCTTGCGAATCGCCCCCCTTCCTTTGAATGACCTGATAAATCACTATTAGATATCGACATACTCCATAGCAAACCGAGAAACACAAATCCGCCGTTACCAATCGCGTGAGGACATTGAGATTCCCTAGACCGATGTCGAAGACTGTCATGTTTACATACACTTCGCTCGCGAGGGACCAAGATTTCGTCGCGGCGATCTTGCTTGCAGAGCAGGAGCTGGAGGACTTACCGTTGAGGACTTATCCGGCCGTCGATGTATTCAGTCATGGTAGTGATGATGCGGCACAACAGCAAGGCAATTCGCCCTACACGTCTACGCCAGATCTTCGCGAGGGTCACATACGCCTCTTAAAGCTAGGTGCCGACGTCACGACTGGCAACATCCACTGCACCACGCGGATTTTTCCCTTGCACGGGAGGCCGAGCTACACGGCTCTCTCGTACGCATGGGGGCCGCTGCGCGCATCCGACAGCCGTTGCAAGATCCTGCTGGATGGACGCGAGCGCCTGTTACACAAGAATCTTTGGGATTTTTTGCGGCAGGCTAGCCAAAGACGACCAGGCTGGCTGTGGATCGACGCGCTGTCGATTGAGCAGCGCTGTGCCGAAGAACGCTCGCACCAAGTCGGAATCATGTCAGACATCTTCTCTCACGCAAAGCGCGTCGTCGTGTGGCTTGGTCGTGCTTATAACGGCAGTGACGAGGCGATGGAAGCTTTGTCTAGGCCGGTGGAGTCTCGACCTCACTCGAGCTCGGGAACTTCTGCGACAAAAGCCATAGAAGCGCTGTTCAACAGACCGTACTGGACACGCCTCTGGGTGTTCCAAGAGCTCAAGTCGGCCAAGAAGCTCACGGTCATGTGTGGCAACGCACTCCTCAAGTGGAAACTTCTCGAAACATATGTACACCGCCTTTACATGGATCACCAGGCCGAAGCCTTGTCTGACAGTCCAGCGGCCCAGATGATATTACTTCGAACGAGATCCATGGGTACCTCTATATGGCATTTGCTAGAAGCCACCCAGCACCTATGCTGCACCGATCCCCGAGACAGAGTCTACGCCCTGCTTAGCGTGGCAACGACTGGCCACGAGGGTATCTGCGCCGACTACACGATTCAAAAGGCGGAATTAGTACGCCGTGTGCTGGAGAACGTGTACAGGGTCAAACTACCGGACGACCTTGACGAGGCGATCGTCAGCTGCCTTTCAGTTTCAATGGCAAAGTCCTTTGGATTCGATCCGACATCTCTTCCTAGAATGGAGGCAATGCTCAAAAGTTCTATGTTATATCCGGACGACTTACCGCTACCTCGCTTCATCATCGATTGGAATACTTGATGATGCGCAGAGTGAGAAATCTTTCAGCCGGCCACTAAACCTCAATCACCTTTCCAATAACAGACGGACTCTTTTTGCTAGAGCGCCTTTGATTTGACCAGCGGTCAATACTAAACGACACCTGGGTTCTGCATTCCCAGACAGTGCATTCTAGTCCAGACCCTGTGTTTCCTCGAGTCTATAATATGAGAGTGCATTGTAACAATTTATTATTATGAAGTCTACAAATTCCAAAACATCTCTCTACCAGCAGCAGCTGGGCCATCTTATGGCATGATAGCTTGGCTTACGGCTCAACCTCAGTTGTAACCATTAGGCCAAGCAGCATCGAGCCACTCGTACGGTTCCGCGGGCACGTACTGCCACGCGGGAGTCTCGCCTTCCCACTCGGTGATGTTGTCGCGGGTCAGGTTGTAGAGCGCGTATGCTTTATCAGGACCGGAGCCCATGTGGATGGGAGACTTTGAGAGAAGAGTCAGTATGGGCTTCAGATGAGATTGATAGGTGGTTGAGGGTCGAGATGACTTACGGTCTGGACGTTGTTGCCGATCTCCTTTGTGACCAGCTCGGTGATGTTCTGGATGAAGGTATTTTTGATGCGGATCTCATCGCCGTCTAGAGTGGGGATATTGTCAGCGTCTGCGTTCTCCAGCCGTGATGGCATGAGTACTTCTGGAACGTACAGTTGGGAGAAATGATTCCAAGCCTTGTACCATGCAGGGCGATCGACTTCTCAATGGTGGCGTTGCGCTTGGCTTGGTTCAAGCAGTTGCCGCACGATTGGTAGAACGTGCCGAAGGTGTCCGCGAAGAAGCCTGTGATGTTGTACTTGCCGCCGAGCGAGTTATCCTGGAAGATCTTGTCGCTGGCGTTGCGAGCGCCGCCGCCGATGACACGGAGTCTGTAGATCGTCAGTCGAAGCAAGCTTGATTAAATAGATGGAATGTACTGACTGGGTGTTGAGTCCCTTTGAGGTCAATGCGTCCTCGCAGACATCCTCCCACCAGACTGAAAGATTGTTAGCATCGATTCATCTCACACCCAGGTGTATGCATCTTACCATTCTCAACCCAAGCATCACCAAGAGCATGCACACCCTCAGACTGATCCTTTCCAATGATGCAATTGCGCAGCGTCGACCCAGGAAGAAGGTTAAACACAGCATCAGCATCAGTACCCTCGGCCTGTTCGTTGCAGAAGCCCGCGGGTCGCGAGTACCTCTTCATCTCGCAATCGAAGGTAGTTCCAGGTTGGACATAGATAGTGTCGTCGGTGACAACATCGCCTTGTGCCACGGGGAAAGTCGTCACCGGGAAGGGGAATCGATGAGGAGGACGGGCAGACAGATCAGCCTGGGTAGCGTCTGGCGCGCCTTCGACTTCGTTTTGACGCTTGGTGATAGCGGCTGCTTGGATCAGCGCCGGTGAGATGGCTGCGATGGCGGTGGTTGTGAGCTTCATGATTGGCAACTTTGTATAGCGGAAGTGCTGCTACGAAGATGATCAAACTGCTGCAGACGCAAACTTTCCAATCATAGAGCAATCCATGTCTACTTATACCCTTCTATCGCATTGATCGCGATGTAGCCGAGCCATGATCTTGCCATGTCGGAAAGACTTTGTCTTGGTTTCCATAACAGTGAAGCCACAAGAAAACAATTCTTGAACGTCAGACCTGTCCGGAGAGACTCGATAGCCGGTTTCCACGAATGGCGATCGAAGGTGGCTGAGTGCTATAGGCAGCCAAGTGTTTGCCAATGTTCGACCCCGTGGAGGATCTGGGGTTTGTGCGGAGAATGTCGACAGCACTTGTTTGCAAGCGTGAAGTGAAATGTCGTTACGAACGAAACGTGGATAAAAGAGTGATTTGAAAGGGTAATGGATGCTACACTGTCGGATAGCCCAAGGTTATACTCTCGAGGATCAGTATAGTCTGCGATGTTGTAAGTATACAAAAGGACCAACATCTCCGTAGACTTGGCGTAGCTAAGCCTCCAATACCAAGGACGATGCTTCCCCGCTTGCCTTTTACCGACAAATCGTTCGGTACGACCTCACGGCCTCTGAGTGATGTACCTCCGTGTCGTCAGGTTGCATTTGCGGTTGCATATATCTCCGAGATTATGGCAATTGACCTGTATCGAGCCATCGGGATTGGCGCATTCAGGCTCAAGGATTGTTATTGGAGGTGGAAGGAAATACGAAGAACGGAAGGAAGCGAAGTTGCAGTCGAAAGCGGAGGAAATCAATTGGACGGGACAGTATATAGCGCAGATCACGTGGCCTAATCACCAATGTACATGATTGACGACGTACTCAATGAGAAGTCGGTTTCACCAACGATCTCGGCGCCCGTATAATCTACACCCAACCCACCCTATTCAACACTAATATTGATAATCTTAATATCATCCACCGGCTTCTCCTTAAACACCCTCGCATTCTCAATCATATGCACCACATCCATACCCTTCACACACCTCCCGAAAATAGTATGCTTGTCATCCAACCAAGGCGCCTTATCCGTCGTAATGAAGAACTGACTCGCATTCGTCCCCGGTCCCGCATTCGCCATCGACAAAATGTAAGGTTTGTCGTGCCTGAGCGCAGGCGTGAACTCGTCGCCAAACTCTTTGCCCCAAATGCTCTCGCCGCCGGTGCCGTCGCCGAGCGGGTCGCCTGTCTGGATCATGAACTTGCGGATGACGCGGTGGAAGATGATGCCGTTGTAGTAGTCGTTTTTGGCGTGCTGGGTGAAGTTCTCGACGGCTTTCGGGGCGTGTTGCGGGAACATGCGCACGTGGATATCGCCCATGGTGGTGTGGATGGTGGCGGTGGAGGACATGCGGGATTTGGCGGCGGCTTTTTCTTCGGCTTGCTTCTGCGCGAGGAGGTTTTTGGGCTTTTCGTTGTGAATGTCGCGGTCGGATTTGGGGACATCGTTGTCGGCGGTGAACATGTAGAAGCGTGGCTTGTTGGCGGCTGTGGTGGTGAGCATGGAGTCGCGAGCTTCTGCTTCTTGGAGGAGAGGGTTGTCGGATGCGGCCATTTGCACGGTGACGACGCCCTTTTTGTCTGGTTGACCTTGGTAGAGGGTGAGGCTGAGTGGTCGGAAAGACTCGTGTCGGCCGTAGATTTTCACCACGCGGTTTGATAAAGTGTTGACGACCTTTGTGCCCAAGATGCTACCATACAAGATGAAGTGGCCGCTCTCGTCAAAGATGACATTGACACGATTGCGTACTGCTGGGTTCTCCAGCTCGCGCTCGACTGCTATCCGTCTGCCAAATTCGACTGCCTCGAACGGCTCGCTGCTCAGTGTGCCGGCTTGTTGCATCTCTGTGACTGTCTGTATGCTCTCGTCGTATGTGCGGTACAGTTTTCCTGTGGCAAAATCAAACACTCTGACTTTGCGATCGGGGAAAGAGAAAGTGGCAAACTGTGAGCCTGTAGGAGAAACAGTGATTGCCGAAGGCACAGACTTGGCCTTCTTGAATTCAAACAAAGAAGTCGAGCTCTTCATGTCGAACACGTTGGATGGCTTCTCGTAGCTACCCGATGGCCGCCAGTACTCGATCATGCCGCTCTCATCAGTCGAGATAACGCAGTCGAAGGCATTGTTGTAGACCATGAGGTTTACAGGCTTACGGTGCAGACCACTGATGGTATGTAAAGGTGGTTGGATCTCTCCGCGTCCATCGTACATCATGATTCGCCCATCCGTCTCGTTCGACACAGCGAGCGTGACATCAGATGAAGCACTGCCACTGACAAAGCAAACGCATTTTGGCGGCAGCTCTGGCTCCAGCATCGCAAGAAGGTCGAAGTTGACAACATCAAAGATCTTGACCGTTCCATCTGTGCCTGCAGTTGCGTACGCCCGCCCATCTGCGCTGACCGACACACTCTTGATCTCCCCAGTATGCGCCTTGAACTCTTTGACAAACTCTATTCCGCCCGTGACCTTCTTCCAGAACTTCACAAAGCCATCTACGGAGCTCGTTATAAGGAAGTCGGTATGAGGTGTGAATGTACAGAAGGCCAGTTGCTCCTTGTGCATCAAGGACTTGGAGTATCGAGGCGCAGACGGCAGAGCGGCTATGTATTGCTTCTCATATGGCAACTTTCTCCTCTTCTTTTTCTTAGGCTGGTCGGCCGATGGCAGTGCTGGTCCAAAATCATCGTCGCTTTCTGATTCGCTCTCGTCGCCCTTTGCGCCGCTTGCTTCCACGGCGTTGTCGACTTCGTCGTGGGGACGCTTGGTCCCTTGGATTGGTGGTGTAGATTCTGTGGAGGCCATGGTGAGGTTTCGCCCTGCTATCACCTCGAATTGAGGATTGACAGTGATTCGAGGCGTTTGCGAGGTGTTCGCGTTGTCGCGCGTCTTCGGCGAGAGCGAACGGTTTCTCAGGGCAAAGTGATGACTTAGCAAGCCGACGTACGTCATTGGCTAGAAGCGACTGGCGCCAGAAACGTCGATTCTAGATGAGCAATTCTGAATATCATCCTCGCCACTCTCCCGACACGACTCAATACTTCTCCTCGGGTTGACTGTACAGTCTTACTCGTCACTTGTCTGGCCCATCTACATATCTGCTTCTTGCTCAGGTCGGCTTAGCACGCCCATTTCTAAAAGTTCCTCGCAACGGAAGCGTCATTCACGTGCATACGGCCAAAAGTTCTCGATACCCTAGTCTTTTATCTGTTCCCGACTGCATAGCATTTCTTGCAACAAACAAAACCAGCACAACGATTTCACTTACGGACAACTTTTCAACGACTTCGAACATCGCAATCATGCAGGCCGAGGCTTCAGCGCCTTCTGCTGCACAAACGCAGTCTGCATCAAGGCCTAGACAACGCCGTCCAAGAGGGCCGAAGAGAGGACGCGGTGGAGCAAACGCTTCTGAGTCTCTTAGTTTCAGACCGGCATCTGTCGCGCCTCCTGCTGCTCAATCTCCTTCAGCGAGCCAGGCTGCGCCAGAAGCTTCAAGTTCAGACAATGCCCCCCGAAACAGGCCATCACGTCGAGGCAGAGGCCGTGGAGGACGTGGACCTCAGCCAGATCGGCGGACAGCCGATGGCAGGCAATTTGGTGGCCAGCTCACACAACCCGATTCAGCCATGACCCAAGCACAACTACAAGCAGAAGCCGCTGAATTCGTACCTGGACAGCAAACTGCGCCGAGACCTAAAAACAAAGCACCAGCAAAGCAACCACGCCCGCAGAAGAGGCGCATGTCTAAATCACAGGCACCCGATATCGCCACCCGGACTCACGAGGACATCGACAACGGCCACTACGAATGCCCCATCTGCACAAGCGAGGTGCAAAGGAACTCGAAGGTGTGGGCTTGCCACACGTGCTGGACTGCGTTCCACTTGACCTGTATCAAGAAATGGTCCACGAACCAAGGTTCAACCGTATCAGTACCAAACGCACAAGGCGAAGTGCCACCACCGAGGCAGTGGCGTTGTCCAGGCTGCAACCTACCAAAAGACGATCTACCTAAGAACTACACTTGTTGGTGTGAGAAAGAAGATGACCCGAAATCATTAACCGGCATTCCACCTCACTCCTGTGGTCAGACTTGCGGTAGGGAGAGAGCGAGAAAGTGCCCGCATCCTTGTCAGCTCACCTGTCATGCTGGACCGTGTCCACCGTGCACGCACATGGGTCCAACACAAATATGCTTCTGCGGTAAGCACGAAGTGACGAAACGATGCTCAGACACCGATTACGACTCTGGCTGGAGCTGTGGCGAAGTTTGCGATGAGATGATGCCCTGCGGCGAGCACACCTGTCCAAGACCTTGCCACGAAGGCTTTTGTGGTGCTTGCGAAGAGCGTGTACCAGCCAAGTGCTACTGTGGACAGGTGGAGAAAGAGTTGCTTTGCGCTGATCGCGGCGACGAGAAAGAAAGCCAACGAACGCACGCTGTTGAAGGTGACGAATCTGTAGTGGAAAGCTGGACTGGCATGTTCGAGTGCGGGAATCTTTGCGAGCGCGAGTTCGACTGTGGAGTGCACAAGTGCCAGAAAGAGTGCCACACGCAGGAGACGCAGGCATCGCATTGCCCAAGATCGCCAGACGTTGTTACACACTGTCCATGTGGAAAGACGCCACTGAAGGAGATCTCGGATGCAACAAGAGAGTCGTGCCAGGACAACATTCCAAGCTGCACACAGCCATGCGGCAAGACACTTCCATGCGGTCATCCATGCGAGCAGATCTGCCACACTGGAAGCTGTGGCAACTGTAAGCAGACCGTCATCATTCAGTGCAGATGCGGCCGTACTTCTTCGAAGTCGGTTTGCCATCAAGGCAAGACTGAGGCACCTCAGTGCATGCGTGTCTGCAGGACCTCGCTGAACTGTGGCCGCCACGCCTGCGATGAGAGATGTTGCACTGGTGAGCGCAAGGCTTCTGAGCGTCAAAGCACCAAGCGCAAGCAGAGACCTCTTAATTCTGCGCCCAGGCCCATCGATGACATGTTCGAAGCTGAACACATCTGCACACGACAGTGTGGTCGCCTCCTCAAGTGTGGTACACACGTATGTGAGGAACTCTGCCACAAGGGCCCATGCGGCACTTGCCGTGAAGCCATCTTTGACGAGATCAGCTGCCGCTGTGGCCGTACAGTTTTGCACCCGCCTCTACCATGTGGTACCAAATCGCCGCCTTGCCGATACGCTTGCGAACGTGCGAAGGCATGCGGGCATCCTCAAGTACCTCACAACTGCCACCAAGATGATGAGGCCTGTCCCAAATGCCCGTTCCTTATGGAGAAACGGTGTATGTGCGGGAAGAAGACCCTCAAGAATCAACAGTGCTGGTTGCAAGATGTTCGCTGTGGCGATGTGTGTGGCCACAAGCTTCGATGTGGTTCGCACTTCTGTCGCAAACCCTGCCACCGACCAGGAGAGTGTGAAGATGCAAATGGTCAAGCTTGCCAGCAGCCTTGCGGTAAGCCGAAGAAGACTTGCGGGCACCCCGATGAGAACATGTGCCATGCTCCTTTCTCTTGCAAGGAAGAGAAGCCATGCCAAAGCAAGATCTTCATTACGTGCGACTGCCAGGCGCAGAAGCAGGAGATGAAGTGCAATGCTTCCAAGGATTCTGAAGGAAACAACGGCAGAAGCCTGGCATGCAACGATGAATGTGCTCGCCTGGAACGCAACCGCAAGTTGGCCATCGCACTGAACATCGACAAGTCGTTGCACACAGAAGGAGGTGATCACATCCCTTACTCAACGGAGACTTTGAACCTGTTTGGTGAGAGTCCCAAGTGGGGTCAGATGCAGGAGCGCGAGTTCCGCGTGTTCGCAACATCAGACGACGAGAAGCGTCTTCGCTTCAAACCAATGAAGGCACGCGAACGCATGTTCATCCATCACTTGGCTGAAGATTTCGGAATGGACTCTGAGAGTATGGACCCAGAGCCCCATCGCCACGTCATGGTCTGGAAGACGCCTCGCTTCGTCTCCGCACCAAACAAGACTCTTGCGGAATGTCTTCGCATTAGGCAAGCACAACGCTCCGCCGCTGGAAGTGCTTACAACTCCGATGCCGAGGGCGCGAAGAAAATCAAGGCCAGCAACGAAGCTGCTGAGCCATTCAACAGCTTCATAATCAGCAACCCGCGATTCGGCCTGACAGTCGAAGAGCTGCGCCCCGAGGTCATCGCATTAGTCCCGTCAAGCTCGCCTCTGACTTTCGACATTGAGTTCCTGCCCAATGAGGAAATCGTCCTGAAAGCCATGACACGCTCGCTCTCAGCTCAAGACGTCCAGCAGTTCCTCCAAAACTTGAAAGCACCTCTCGCCACAGCCATCTCTTCCAAGGGCCTCGGTAGCCTCCAGCTATGCTGCACCGACAGCTCTCTCAACGTATCCCGTCGCGAGTCTGAGACTTCTGGCGGCGACGGATGGTCGAGAGTCGCAGCGAAGAAAGCCGCACCCAGAATGCCCATGGTTAGCAGCCAGAGCAGCAGCGGTCTCAACTCCTTCGCTGCATTGACAGGCGGCAAAGTGACTTTCGCAAAGAAGACGCCGCTCGTCAAGCCCAAGATCAAGAAAGAGAAAGAAGCTGTCGTCGACGATTGGGAGGCCGCTGAGATTGCCGAAGAGGAGAAGGAGAAGGTCGCTGTTGATGGTGGATCCGCCAGTGAAGAAGATTCTGCTGCTGTCGCCAAGATCGTTCCAGTGGTTGAAAGCGATACCGGGAAGATCACGAAGCTCGAGGAAGAGTCTATTGATAGTCCTGCTGAGCAGTCCAGCGGACTTGCGACTCCGGCGGAGCCTTCGTCCAGTCAGGTCGCGGTTGAGCCCAAAACAGACATCACGCCGGACAGTGTAGATTAATTAGCTCTGAATGCAGAGCGTGTATAGTCGGATAGATGACATAGAAAATGTCTCCATTCGAACGATTCCAATGAGACTTCGCTGTGCCGTTCTCGCAATGTCTTATCCTCGTTGTGATGTATTAAACACAGACGAGACGACCGAAGAAATAATTTCTACTACTTGCAGTATTTCCCTTTCGTCCATAAAG
>Ga0265797_10012451_pt1 | contig 10421 bp, 9 predicted proteins | sample P2T30metagenome_FD_192433 | JGI IMG/M metagenome (GOLD analysis project Ga0265797, IMG submission 192433) | Plant litter microbial communities from East Loma Ridge, Irvine, California - P2 T30 | ecosystem: Environmental > Terrestrial > Plant litter > Unclassified | place: USA: California... | reverse complement strand
ACTGCAAACGCGTGTGGTGTTTACGTGATTCAGACCAGCTCAATTCACACGGACGTAGCCTTGTCGCTCACCCCACCAGTTGTCGGAGGAGGCCTCTCACCGACTGATAGGCACTAGCTGAAGGGAAGAAAAAGGAACAAGCGAAAGTATGAGAGTGACAGGTTTCACACTGCAGCTCGCAGCGGAGTGAGACTTGGGTGTTCCAGGTGCAGGCCGCTGGGAGATCGAGGAGCTATTGCGGCCAGCCCTGAGCCAGCGGAACGGGCAAGGGCACCAGTCAGGTAAGAGAGCAAAGGCAGTAGCTATGTGCCACACCAGCGCATGTCAATGAAAAGCCATTACAGTGCCGCCAGCGCTCAGCGAAACAGAAATGGCGTGTCGTCGTGAAAGGATGCTGCGCCGCTCTCAGGGCGGGAGATGGGCGTCTCGCCCAGATGATCGTGCAGTTCGCTCCAGGCCGGCCCCAGGGCTCCGCTAGCCCAACTGCCGCTAACCGCATCGTCACGAGCCTGCGCGCGCGTCGCACAGGGCTGAGAAGAAGCAATGTCTGCCATCGGTCTTGGTGATGCTGCCAATGGACGCGCAAAGCTTTTGAGACCATGCCATGCAGACTCCCGCCTTACTGCCTGGCCTCATGCAAGGCCCGAGCTACTCGCGAATCGGACAGGCGCACATGACCCGTGGGAAGCTGTGACATCCAACCCTCGCTTTGCCACGGCACACCTCGGGCCGCGAGCAACATGATGTAGGCTCGGAATGCCTGGAGGACATACGGAGTCAGCTATAAGATCGCACGGAGACCAAGGCGGAATGGGGCCACCAAAACGCGGGGCGCCCTTGACTAGACAAAGAACTACAGGTACCAACTTCCTCTTCTTCCTTAGCTATCCGCATCCTACAGCGAAATCGACGTAACTTGGACCCGCTATTTACTCTTTCCTGAGTCGTTACTGCCACTTGATCTGGAAGACTGCAGCTGAGCAGGACCGAATCCACACCTGTCACGCCCTACGACAAGCGTAGTCGATAGCTGGATATAAGACCCTAGCTATCTTCGCCAAAGGCCAACCTATTAGATCAAGACTCAACATACATCTACCTTACATAAAATACTACAACATGGCCATCGCATCCATTCTCGAAAACCTCAAGGCTGGTGACTCTCCTGACCTAGAACTCGTTCACCCTACCGAAGCCGAAAAGCAGATACAGTTCAACGCAAACGCGAACGAATGGCGCGGTGCTCTATCCAAACCTGCATACTTTCGTCGCGAGGCCACACTTTCGCAAACAACCCTAACACGTGATGGCGGCATTTCATACTGGATCCTAGCTGACCCTGACAAAACTGTGTCAGAAGACCCTTGGAACCCAAATGCAGGCACCAAACTACCAAAAGGCACCCGACTACCACTAGCGAGCTGCGAAACAATCCGGAAGAAGGCGCTCGTATGGCAGAACGGAGAACTCAAGGAGGTCATTTGTCATGGGGTCGGCAGTGTATTCTGCGCAAAACCTCTCCGCGGGAAGAAGGGGGGCACCTCGTATGCGAGCAGGATGCTAACGGAGCTTGGGAAGAGCTTAAGAACATATCAGACAGAAGATGGCCAGGAGTCTCTGTTCTCAATCCTATACTCTGACATCGGGCCAGTGAGTAGCTCTGACATTCTGAAAACGGACATTGCTAACAAAGACAGAAATACTACGCCAAGTTCGGCTGGGAACCTTTTACTTCGTCACACGTTTCTATCCCTGCGAGCACATCTCAAGACACAAGCAGCTTACCCACCGCCCGGCCACTGTACGCGCAGGATCTGGAGGAACTATGCAAGATCGACGAAGCGCTTCTCCGCCGGAGCCTAGAGTCGCGACCCAAGGATAGCAACACTGCAGTCGCAATACTTCCCAACATCGAGACGATCCAATGGCACCACGCGCGTGAAGAATTCGTCGGCAACGAGCTACACGGCAAGAAACCCGAGATCAAAGGCGCGGTCGTCGGTACGGAGAAAGGCAAGCGCGTTTGGTGTTACTGGACAAGGATGTGGTACAATGAGAACCCAGCTGAGGCCAAGGGCAACACATTGCATATCCTACGGTTGGTCATTGAGGACGATGGCTTCGAGGGCTCTTCGAGCAGCACGAACGGCGCATCGGAGAACCAAGGTCATGGAGCTGCTATCGCGGCCCTCATGGCGATGGCCCAGCAGGAAGCGCAGAAATGGAAGATGGAGAACGTGGAGATGTGGGCGCCTTCGCCGGCGGCGCTGGCAGCTGCTAAAAAGCTGGACCCGGCTGCGAACCTCATTGAGAGAGACCAAGAGAGCATCGCGGCCTTGCAGTGGTTTTCAGAACACGACGGACCGGTTGCTGACAAGATTGACTGGGTCGCGAATGAGAAGTACGGATGGTGTTGAGAAGCGGAAGGCGCGATCCGGATTCGATAGATTGATAGATTTCCATGCATTGCTGCCACCGTCGAATAGCTCCAAGCTCGTTGATGTGATGATGAGGGCGCAATGTGAGCCCGGTATTGCAAACTGTAATGGGAGGGTGTGAGATATCTTCCTTGACCAACTGGCAAGCCAGAAAGGATCAATGAAAATAAATAAAGCCTGTCAGATTGCCATCAACATCCTGCTTTCCAGTGCGGCCGAAGCACACAACCAGTCAGCTGAGATCATCGCCATGACCGCCGAAGCAGTCATAAAGCCTCACTCTTGGATGTCGAGGCTGATAGTCATCAACCAGGTTGGAGATTCTGTGGCTACTTAGAGTAACTCAGAAGAGGATGCATACTATTAGAAATGATTCTATGAAGTCTGCGCTGCTATTAGTGGTTGAAAAACTTAGGGGAGTTGGGATGACTTAAATGATCGACATGAAGGAGAGAGGGTTTGGGTACGGGTGCGACGCTGGTGATATAGACACGACTTCTTGGCGCTGGCTAGCGCCGCACAGACCGAAAGCGACATTTTCGAAGTTTTGTGGGGCGGCAGCCGAGAATTTGCCGCCGACGTTCTGCCGGCCCTGCTAGCTGGGCTGCCGGAGTGCTGCCGACTGGCCGTGCGCAACCAAAGGACAATAACGCTCGTCGTTTCCTGAGCACAAAGTAAATATATACACACCTCACGTTGTCAAGATGTTCATGACCAGAAATCTAGTGATTACCTTCGGAAGCTTGTGATTCAGGAAGGACGAAGTTCGTCATCGGCTGCTGTACAGAGCAATGCACGATATTTTCAACGTTCAGAGATGTGCTGCGCTTTCATACCACTACACTCTCGCTGCTCTTCATTCAGTAGTCGCCAGTTGCCGGATATTGCCTCTCATCCATCAGCCTCACTGACCACATTTGGAACTGCAGTTCTCGTTATACCTCTGCGGAGCGGCGTCACCCGCTCTAAGATTACGAGGAAGCTGCTTCTAGCTGCACACATTGCTTGCTGTGAACTCTACCCCAGACGTATACATTATACGTTGCGGTGATAGAGTATCATTACGAAACGCACTGTGTACCTCCAGGGCGTGTCGTTATCTGCATGTTTGCAAATACGCGCTTCTATGTATGCAGCAACCACAGTATAGCCCGGATGTATTCGCGCAACTTCTCCTACTCAACTCAACGACTATCATGATCTGGCCGATATCCAGCGTGATGAATCTTCTAGCTCATCTGGTCTGATTCTGAGCCCCATCCAAGATGGACGGGACCTCTTTGTGGACCGCGCACCAGGTTGACTTTTCTCTCATCGGACAGTGGAGCCCGGAGACTTCGCAGTACTTTGACTTTGCGTTCACGACCTACAAAACGTATTGAAGTGCTACCAGCTCCATCATGAACGCAGAGAGTGGGAAATATTAAGCCAACGTATACGTCCAGCTGAGCAGATTGGCTAGAGATCTCAACACCCGTTCGGCCATTCTAAGAGGTACATCCTTGGACTTACCGCCATCCAGTCTTTTCGCGTGGTACTATTAGCATACAGACTGAAAATGATGAGTCGCGACAAGAGAAAATTGCTCCAAGACATGTTGAGCAGCCTGCAACGAAGTAGAGGCTTGAGGTATCCGATATATTTTTACCGACAGTTCTTCAACCCAAACATACGCTGAGATGAGCCAGGCTCTGCTCTGGTTAATCCTTCAAGACATGATAAGTCTATGTATGCGGCAAACACGTAGGCTGCTTTACACCTATTGAACGCCTCCTTCGCTTCCAGCGTGGTGTATAGGGCTTGCAACCGCCTTTACTACTGACACAGCTGGTACCGCAAGGCGCCACTTAGATTTCACCCGGTCGGCTTCAATGCCGCTGAGAGTCGGCTTCAATACCACTACGAGTCGGGACAAAGCCAGCCGCTCAAGGAAACACAGGTTTACAGCCAGTTTCAACGAAGTGACGGACTAAAAACCGCCTTCGGGAAGTAAAGACGGACTGTCTTTGATGTGATTGTCTTTTGACATGATCGTCTTTGACATGAACTCCTGGAGCGCACGTGCCAGAAAGCAACTGCTCCTCCTTTGTCGGCTTAAATGCCGCTTAGGTGCTTTTCATCGGGTCTTCCAGCTTGCTGGTGGCCTGAGGAAGAGATCGTTGTTGTACTCTTCCGGCTTGCATATGAGCCGCCATGCTTACGCCAAAGTCCTCTCGGAATCTCCTCGCTTCGACAGTTCTCATCAAGCTTCGCGCCTTGTTTTAGTTATGTTGTAGCTGCCTGGGTGCAGCACAAGTCGCCGTACTTGCGCCTGGATCTCGTTGTAGTTCCTTCGCTTAACCGGTTCGAGCAGGGTTTGGTAGGCTGTCGTAGCTTATTTCAGATCTGTAGCTGCCTGGGTGCAGTAGAAGCCGCCGCATTTGCTTCGGGGGTCTGTTGTAGTCCTCTCGCTCGGCCGAGCTGAGTAGGGGTATGTAGGTTGTCGCGGCATAAGAGGGTAGTTCGTTGGGGATACTGGTGGCAGGTGCGTGGAATCAGGAGGCATCGTTCTTTGTCCGAGGCTCGTTGGGCTTGATGATCTGCCGCGGCTCGATATTGTGAGGGTGTACTTGATCGACAGTTTCCGGTACATGTCTGGTCAAGCAAAGCTTCCTGCGCTGTTGTCGCTGACTCAAGGGGCCCGCTGCTGTTCGCGCCAGGCCCATCACGTTCCTCTTGTTTTCCTGAGTCGCTTGGGATAACGTCGAGTTGGTCGTTCGCGCGTCGGCGGAATCAAGGAGGGTGGAGCTACCGGATCTGGTGTCTATGATGGCCATGTAGTCCGCGCCAGAGTCACAGTGTAACGGCGTAGTGGTGACAACCAACATACAACCCTGAATGCCCCTCCGTCGCATTACTGGCCGTGGATTCTTCTATCGTCGAACAGCGTGGCCTGGTATGGGAGATACGATAAATCTACATGCATCTAATGTACGAAAGAAGCTTTCAAGGTTACAACGGCAACCAAACCATGCAGAATAACACCGACACCCGGATTGACTCTAACGGAATAGCGATCAATCAGCTTACAAATAGAACGCGTCGTATACGTTGAGCCTTCGCCGATGGTGTCATTCGTTGGCGCCGACATCGCCATTGATGCAGGCACCGCGCATGGCGGGGTTGGACTTGTGCGTGTGGCGGGGCAGGACGGACGCAATTGCATTCAATGAAACACAAAGGCCTTCGCAGTGTTTTTCCGTTCGTAGACAATCGTCAATCAGACCACGGCGACGCCAATGCTAATCATGCAGCGGCCTAGTCGACGCGTGCAGGCGATCCGGAATTTGACAGGGCGAGACGCGGTCCCTTGACTCAACTGCGGTCCCGGAGTCATCACAACATTTTTCCCCACGGGGACCAACACTTCACATCGCTTTTGGGACATACACGACAGCCGTCACCAACTACACTTTTTGCCTTTGCATTTCGCTAGATCGTTGATTGGTATTACACATAATGTCCTCCCACACAGCATCGCAGCGGTACCTGAGTACCCGAGGAGGATCCTATGACGTGAGAGCGACCCGGCGAGGATGCGCTCAGACGGTTGCTAACAGGGCATAGTTCTCCTTCGAGGAAGTCGTCCTCAAGGGTCTCGCTTCCGACGGCGGCCTCTTCATCCCCGAAGAAATCCCCACGCTTCCCGACGACTGGGCGTCCAAGTGGAAGAATCTCTCCTTCGCAGACCTCGCTTTCGAGATCTTCTCCCTCTACATCTCCCCGTCCGAGATCCCGGCCGCAGACCTGAAGGACATCATCCACCGCAGCTACTCCACATTCCGCGCACAAGACGTCGTGCCCACCGTCACACTCGACAAGGAGAAGAACATACATCTGCTGGAATTGTTCCACGGCCCTACATTCGCCTTCAAGGATGTCGCGCTACAATTCCTCGGCAACCTCTTCGAGTACTTCCTCGTGCGCAAGAACCAGGGCAAGACCGGACGCGACAGGGAGCATCTGACCGTCATTGGCGCGACAAGTGGTGATACTGGCTCAGCAGCCATCTACGGTCTGCGCGGAAAGAAGGATGTGTCGGTCTTTATCATGCACCCGCATGGCAAGGTCAGCCCGATCCAGGAAGCACAGATGACGACCGTCATGGACGCCAATGTGCACAACTTGGCTGTAGACGGCACATTCGACGACTGCCAGGTACGTACCCTCTGCAGTAGCGGATGACACAACTAACACGCCCTAGGACTTTGTCAAAGCTCTCTTCGCAGACCCCGAGATCAACAAGACGCACCACCTCGCCGCCGTCAACTCGATCAACTGGGCCCGTATCCTCGCGCAGATCACCTACTTCTTCTACTCGTACTTCGACCTCATCAAGCAGGAGTCCTTCCTCCCCGCCTCCACCGTCCGCTTCGTCGTGCCCACGGGCAACTTTGGCGACATCCTCGCTGGCTTTTTCGCGAAGCGCATGGGGCTGCCAGCCGAGAAGCTGGTCATCGCCACAAACGCGAACGACATTCTACACCGCTTCTGGGAGACTGGAAAGTACGAGAAAAACCCCGTACATGGAAAGCAGGCTGAGGGCGGTATCCCCGAGGATGGCGCCAAGGCGCACGAGAGCGGAGTGAAGGAGACGCTGAGCCCAGCCATGGACATCCTTGTCTCGTCTAACTTCGAGCGATTGCTCTGGTTCCTGTCATACGACGTGTACAGCTCAAACTCAGACGCCGTATCGCAACGAAGGAGCCAAGCCGGCGACCATGTACGGAACTGGCTCAACGACTTGAAGACGAACGGCGGCTTCGCGGTCGACAAGCAGATCCTCGAAGCAGCACAGTCCGATTTCGCCTCATATCGCGTCAGCGACGAGGAGACCCTCGAGATGATCAAATACGTCTTCAACGCAGAATCATCGAAGAGCTACGTCCTCGACCCACACTCCGCCATCGGTATCGCAGCAGCACTCCGCTCAGCTGAGGTATCCAAGCCTCCTTCCACACATCACATTGCGCTCGCAACAGCGCACCCAGCCAAGTTCGCGAACGCTGTCGAACTCGCGCTGCCAGAGCAGAAGGAGTACTTCCAAGAGAAGGTACTGCCAGTTGAGTTCAAGGGTCTCGAGGACAAGCCGCGAAGAGTCAGCCATGTCAAGAGGTCAGAAGGCTGGCAAGGCGTACGCAAGGTCGTCATTGCAGAAGTAGAGGCAGAACGACAAGCTGCGGAAAGCGGTGCGCAGTAGAATGTGGTAGATGAGCTGGGTATAGACAGGCTTTGTTTACGCATCTTTGCATAGACCAGAAATGGTAGGTCGCCTGAAAATAGATCTCAATTATATTGTTTATTGCTATGGACTTCACTCAACCGCGGATCTCAATATTTGAAGCAAGCACCCCCCGCTCTTTTCCGCAGCTTGTCGTTCTGCCTCTACTTCTGCAATGACGACCTTGCGTACGCCTTGCCAGCCTTCTGACGTTGGGTAGTTCCACACCACATCAACAAACGTTTTCTAGTAACACATATAATCAATATCTTCTCCAGGTACATCAAATCATCATCACTCGTTCAAAACACCCAGTTGATAGTATCACCAGCCATCCACTCAACACCCCATTACTTCATCTCCCCTCCTCCATCACCATCTCTATCTCTAACCACTTCAGTCTCAAACCCCAACCCAGCCCTCCTCCTCACACTCCCAAAAACAGCACTACTATCACACCTCCTCCCCCTCTCCTCCCCATAAACCCTCGCCTCCTCCGCAGCCTCAAGATACATCTCTCCAATCCCCAACCTCATGCCATTCTCCCTCGCAAGACTAACCCCATGACCCACATCCTTGATCCCAAGCTCCAACCCCGAAGACGGCGCCTGGCCCTCCGCGGGGAAGTAACTTCCACTCGTCAAGCGTTTCGAAACGCCATGTGCGTACATCCCGAAGTTCTCTTCGATTAAGGATTCGAGGACGGAAGCAGGCAGCCCGGTTTTAGAAGCCAATACGTGAGCTTCACTGAGGAGAAGCATGAGTCCTGCGGTTATGAAATTGCTTGTTGTTTTCAGCAACAGCGCCTGTGATGGTTCTTCACCCACTCTAATCACCGCACGTGCGATTACGTTTTCAAGGAAGGGCAGGATGGGGGTGATGGCAGATGAGGGGCCGGCGATGGCCATCAGCAAACGCCCGGCTTGGGCGAGGGGTGTGGCGCCGAAGACAGGGGCGGCGATGTAGGATGCGCCTGATGAGGTGAACTGGACTGTTATGGTTGATGTGGTGGTGGGGTGGACGGTTGTTGTGTCGATTATGGTTTTGGCTGTAAGGGGGGCGCTGGAGAGGATGGTTGATGTGATGGTTTGGAGGGCTGTGTCGTCGCTTACCTTTGAGGTATCAGTTCGATATCTTTGCGCTGGGTATTTGATGGAGAAAGACTCACGGAGATGAATATCACATCGCAGTTTTGAACCAATTCTCCGATTGATGGACAGGGCGTGCCTCCGATGTCTTTCAGGCTGTCACCTCGTGAGAGAGTTCGGTTCCAGTACTTCAGTGGTGGTAGGTTGTGTTGTGTGAGATGTTTTTGAATGTTGGTTGCCATGGCTAGACCCATGGATCCTAGGCCTATCCATCCTAGTCGTAAAGGTTGTGTGGACATATTGACCGTGTGTAAGAACGCGTGTTTTGCGTTGAATTGAAAGACCGTGGATCTGAATGCTACATGTATGTCTGAGGTGAAGTGACTCAACTTGAAGACGTAGGTATGAGTATACATGCACACGAATCGAGTATGCAGTACACTAGTGTGTATTAGGCAAGCGACTATCTGATATAAGCGGATATTTCAGGAAGTGTGTGGTAGCGGGCAAAACTTACAGCCTTGCACTATCTTAGTATACCAGAGTAGGGATACCTTGTGTAAGGCCAGCACAAGTGTAACTACGAAAGGATAAGCTGCATTGCATCCCATCAGTGTAGCTTGTAACCAGAGCTCAATGCCGAATGATACCATTCCTTGTAGTTTGCCAATAATGTGAATAATACAAGTGATGCATGGAGGACCCCAAACTCCTGGCTATGCTGATGATCGTAGATGGAAATGAATCAATCTCCAATAGTTCTTCTTGTACATCTCGCGACCATACCGTGAAAGCAATCCACCACATCCTATTTCCCTCGCGTTTGTTGTTGAATCCAAGCTGTCACTTTAGACGTTGAGCGCTGTAATAGCACTGTCTTCAGAGGCAACGTATCTCCAGAAGTCTACTCTTCGTCCTCATCATCGTCAACCACACGTCTCCGCTTCGTCCGGCTAACAACCACCTCATCGTCGTCGTCATCGTCGGCAGCAACACCACCCCGTGCTCGCTTGGGACTCGCCGCAATACCCTCATCTGGATCGTCGTCGTCGTCCACGATCTCCGGCTCCTCGTCACTAGCGGCAATGAAGTCATCCTCTTCGTCGTAGTCGTCCTCACGATTCCTTCTCGGGCCACCGTAGTCTTCATCATCACTCCAGTCACGCCGTAAGCCACCCTTCTGCGCGTTCTTCTTCCGAGCCGGGCGGTCTTCCAATCCGTCAATGTCGAGACCTCCTGATGCGCGACCACCGGTGCGGCCCATGGTGCGGTTTGCGCGCTCTGCCTGACGCGCTTCGTGCTTTTCGCGAGCGCGCAATTGCCTCTGCTTCTCCTTGAATGTCGCCTCTTCGCGTTGTCGGCGGAGCTCGGGGTCTTCGTCCACGTTGATGAAGGATATGGCTTGGTCGGCATCGTCTCGGCCCTTTGCTGCGACCTTGGCAAGGTCGTTCTGCAGCTTTTCCAGCGCGGCGTCTTTCGTGTTTGACGTGGGTACTACATTGAGGGACGCCGTGAGCTTGTTCGTGACGCGCATAACGTTCGCTTCCTCGTACGGCGCAACCAGGTATGTGTAGCTCTCCTTCTTCGCGCTTGTCTTGCCATTCTTCTCGTCTCTGACAGCCGTTGGTGTGGGAA
>Ga0265797_10012450_pt1 | contig 10424 bp, 17 predicted proteins | sample P2T30metagenome_FD_192433 | JGI IMG/M metagenome (GOLD analysis project Ga0265797, IMG submission 192433) | Plant litter microbial communities from East Loma Ridge, Irvine, California - P2 T30 | ecosystem: Environmental > Terrestrial > Plant litter > Unclassified | place: USA: California... | reverse complement strand
TTGCATGAACGCCATCATGGGTACCCGCAACTACGCGATGTTGTGGGGCGGTTACTTCAATAGTACGGGACGACAGCATCTTTATAGTCTGCGATGCTACAACATGAAAGGCGGCGCGACATATCAGCTTGGCTTCACAGCTCGCAACGCTAGCAACCAAGATTTCACCGTTATCACGCGGATGTATGACGTAAATAGTGCTTTCCTTGCGGACGCAGCATTAGCAGTTTCGATCAACCCCGTGAAGACGGCCTTCAACGTGCAGTTTTTGGCGCCTGCCAATGTTATCTCTTACGAGTTCATTGTTTTTAATGCATCAGGTACCGCATATACAGGAGACATGGAGATCACTGATCTCCAACTACTAGAAGCCGTGGGCGGCACAGCGATTCGCAACGGTGCAATCACGACTGACAAGATCGTGGCCAATGCAATCACCGCCGATAAGATCCTGGGTGGCACCATCACCGGCGACAAGTTCAACACCGGCACGAGCCTTCCCGGCACGATCACGGTAGGCAACACGGGCGTGGCGATCAGCACAACAGCGGCACAAGCGGCAAACGGCGGCACCATGAAATGGTACGACGCATCGAGCGGAAACCAGTACAATTTCTACGGCACGCGCATTCAACGCGATGCCCCGACGAACGGCTGGCACAGCAACGCTTACACCACCGAGGGCTTCCGAAATGCGGCAAAAATCTCTGCTCAGATGGACACACCAGACACCTTTATCGGACTGGCAACGGGACGCCCCTACAATAACGTCAACGACTATCAGCAGATCAACTACTCGATCCATCGGAGCAGCAACGGCACCGTCTACGCTTACGAATATGGCGCAGCGTATGCACTCGTTGCGGATGCGGGTAACGGCATTGTCTATTCGATTATCTATGACGGTAAGTCTGTTTCTTACGTGCGAGATAACGACAATGCGACCTTGCGCGTTGTAGGCGCACCGGCAGGAATGACCGTCTTTGGCGCGGTATCGCTGTACTCGCAGGGCTCGGCAGTCTCACGCGTTGCGATGACCGGGGGCATGGACAACTCCCTTAATGGCTCCGATCCTGCTGCGCGCATCAATGCCTACTCCACTACTATCGATCCGGGCCGCGTTCTCATCCAGGGCGGCACGACCCTCGATGCATGGCGTGACCAGACGGAGATTCGTGGTGGCGCGATTAAGACCAACTCCGTTTCGGCTGAAAAGATCGCGATCAATGCGCGCGGTATCTCGGTCATTGGTTGCGACTTCGAATACAGTCCAAACGATGGGCGGCTTTATTGGCGTGATGGCCACGTGCTTTACACCGACGATGCAGGCAACCCAGCGAGCCCGTACATTCCTGCTGGTAGCGTCGCGTGGGGTGGCGGCAGCTACAATTACATCATGTGGGACAAGGGCGCAGGCGGTTTCCGTCAGGTCGTTGATAATTGGGAGCAGGCGCAGGTCCGCAACTCCAACTCCATCATCATGTGTACCTGGCGCAACGGCCCAAGCTTTGTCGCCAACTATGGCGGCACAATCGTTCACGGCGACCGGATCACGACACGGACGATCAACGCGGACCGAATGAACGTCAACTCGCTATCGGCTATCAGTGCCAACGTTGGCACCGTGACTGCTGGTCTAGTTCGTTCCTCAAACGGAAACGCCTACTTCGACCTCGATAACGCCCGCATCGTCTTCAACAACGGTTCGGTTATGAAGGTACAGGGCGTTGGCTTTGGTTCGGCAAATCAGTTCATTGAGTGGTTTGGCCCGGTCCAGAGTTCGTTCACAAGCTGCACAGAGGCTAACGCCACATACTACCTCAAGACCAACGGCTCGGCATATTTTGGCGGTTCGTTGAGTGCAGGTGTGTTGAAGAACTCCGTACAGACCACCTCGCAGGCATACGATGCGAATGTCACTACGGGCACCTTTGGCTCCAATGGCAAGAGCCGGGTTATCACTGTTGGATATCAGGCTTCCTCCAGCACTAATATCACCGGTCAATGCCCGACGCCCTACACACCTTACGCAACAATCCGATTGTATCGCGGCACTACGGCAGGCGGCACGTTGCTGGCCGAGCAGACCTTCAATGGTTCGCATAGTTGTAGTCCGGGCGCTGGCCAGTTCGAACCGGGGAGCATGATCGACGGCATCGGCGGTTCGATCACCTACACGGACAACACCGGCGGGTCTTCGGCCTCGTACTTTGTGCAGATTGTTGGCCGCAACATCATGACAACCAATCTCGCACAAAGTCTGGGTGTAACATCGGTCGAGCAGTAACGCGCTCGACTGCCAATCCACTACCCCGTTAAATAGCTGGGATTAACAAGAAGGGAAAACCCTCACATGGCAACGACCATTGATATTAACGAGGCGGCGGAAGTTGTAATGAACGCCGAAGCCGCAGCACTCAAGGCCCTCAAGGGCTTGCTCGACAAGTTCGCGGACGACGTTACGGAAATTGAAAAGACTCTTCCAAGTTCGCTGACGATTGATGCCAGCCGCGTCATCAGTGAAGTTCGCGGCAACCTCACCTACACACGCAACACCAGTCTTCCACAGGCGCTGAACCGTTATGAGCCAGCGGTCGTGCCGACCATGCCCGCAGTGTATGCACCCGGCACCGGTCCTATGCCTCCCCTGCCAGTGACCACCGACAATGGATAACGATGTTCAAACCCCCGTTGTCCCGGCTAGTGACAAACCCGAGATTGCGCCGCGCCCTTCGTTTTTGAAGGACGTGCGGAACGGTCTCGTTCATGTGGCTAAGGTCGCGTGGCAGGTTCCAGCGGCTCGCGGCTACATTGCGACGCTTCTGGTCCGCGTCGGCGTTCCAACGGCCCTCGCTGGCGTCGCAACCCTCGTCGTCGATGGCCTGCTAAAGTAATGCCCAACAGCACCCCTCCTTCGTCGCAGCCCCTATCCATTACGGATATCATGCAGGCGATTCAGCTCATGCACCCACCCGCGTCAGTTCCTGTAGCAGTACCGCTGCCCGCTCCCGCCAAGGATGACTCCAATAGCGTCACCAAACTGGTCGTCGGCGGTATATGCGCTATGTTGGGAATTATCATTCTCGCGTTGATTTTCTGGGTCGGCAGCAGCGTGAACGGCCTAGGCACGACCGTGACGAAGATGAGTGCTAACGTGGACCAGCTTCAAAAAAGCATCGCAGACCTTCAGACAACGCAGGGCACTGCCGCGCAGCAGCTATCGGATATTCGCAACACGAATACGCGACAGGACGCCCGAGACGACGCGATCGAGGCAGAGATGAAGAGGGTCAAGGATCGCCTGCGAGTTGCAGAAGGCCAGAAGCCCCTTCCTGGAGCTGACGCGGACCTATGACGAAGGCGGACGCTCAGGTGATCTTGATGAGGGCATTCGTTGCGACCGGAGAACTGCCCGAGGATATCGCGGCGCTGCTCCGCTTGCTGATTGATGCCAGTCCGCCTTCCGATTCGTCACTGGCCCCCTAGGAGCCCCGTACAGCGCATTTTCCGGCCTGCCGCTAATGTGGACGCATTATCAGCGCGACGCTCTCCCAGAGCTTCCTAGACGACAAAAGCCCGCTCCTCGGTCTGAGGGCGGGCTTCATGCTGTGGGGTTAGGATCGTTTAGGTGCCGCCGAATGTTAGCTTGAATAGCATCGCGTCATCGGCACTGTTGGGTAGCTTCGAGTGGGGCATTGTTGGGTTGCCATTTCAGGTGAATCGTTCTGACCTTGCGCTGAATTTCCCGCAAATGGTTTGGATTGTCTAGGTCGAGTTCGGTCAACGCTCCCAGAGCCATTATTTCCTCGTTCAAGCCTTGTCGTATCTTAGTCAACTCAACCCGGAGTTTAGATTCGGCAGTGGCACACATCACTCCATCCCAGAAGTAATGGATTGCGCAGTTGACGGGTATGTTGCGCTCGACCAACCAGGATTTTTGATCAGCGCGCACCGTTAGAATATCGCCGGTATGTGGCAGTGCGACTTTGTAAGGCATCTTCACGAGACACCTGCCAGCTTTGCAGCCTTCTTTCGTGCGCGACATTCCCGAGCGCGTTGACTGCTGCTCTTTGCCTTGCTGGGTCCGGTAAGCCGCTGACCTCCCGGGAGCCGACCGGGAACCTTCGCGGGCTTGTGTCCAACGTTGAACGAGCGCGAGAGGTAGCCGGTGAAATTATCAAGCCCCACCTCTTCGACGCAGCCCAGGAGCATGTTGCAGTGCCCGCAGAGAACGCCGCGAACTTTCAGCGACGTATGGCAGTGATCGATGGCGCTCTGGCCCTTGCCCTCAACGGTAATGTTCCGGCGACAGATGCCGCACTGGAAGTCCTGCACGTACAGCATGGCGATGAACTGCTCGGTGCTGATGCCGTAGCCCGAGCATCGGCTCTCCAGACGCTCCGGATTGGTGATGCCGCTCACAGCGCACCTCGATTCTTCGAGCCGATGGCACGCAAAATGTCGCCTTTGCTCGTCATGACAGGCGACGGGATCACCGGAGCGGCACCGGACCACTCCTTGCCGGTCTTCGCCTTGTATGCCGCGCTGACGGCCTGCTGCACGACGCGAAGCGGCCCAGGTAGAGGAACCTGCGCATCGAGGATCGTTAGCGTCTGGATCAAGGAATCTTCGCCATACCCGGTGAAGTCATGACGGTTCATGGTCTTGACCTCCGTGGGCATGTTTTTCGCAAGCGCAGTCAGCTTGCCGATGGTAGCGTTCAGTTCCTTCGTGACGTGGGTTAGATCAGTCATTGATATTCTCCTTATGCCAGCTTGACCGCGCCCTTGAAGCGCTCGCCGGTCTCTTGGTTGATGCTTACAGGGTAGCGTTCGTCCCCGTCGATAATCGTAGCGGATACTGGCTTGTTGCCGTTCCAGTGCAGGATGACGGCCTGCTGCTCGGCAACCGGCTTCTTGTAGCAGCGCGGGTCCGATGCCGCGTGAAGTCCGCTCATCGTCGAATATGCAGCTACGCCGCTCAGGGTCTGCTCGACTGGCACAACGACGTCTGCGACCGTGTGCCCCATGACGCGATGCCACTCGGCGTTGGCCGGTGTCTGCGGGATTGCCTCTAGGGTGCCGTAGAAGGAGCCGAACGAGAGCGGAAAGACCTCGCCGTTGATGTCGAGATTGCCCGATGCACAGACGCGGCCCTTTCGCTTGTCCTCCTTGAGCCAGATCGTCAGCGCGTCGGCGTTTCGCGGCCCGCGCTTCCTCTGACCCAATACTTCTTCCTCCTCTGGCGGATTAATGGCAGAAGGCTCAGTACCCTCGGTCAGTAATGGATCAACAACGGATTCCTCATGGATCGGCTTTGCCGAATTCATGGACCCGTCATGATTTAGTTTAGTTTCCATTACATTACTTGACTGCCAAAACCTCAGCTTTTCTGCGAGGTTGGGCGTCATATCTGCTGAAACGGTGCTGAACTGATGCTGAAACGATGCTGAAACGATGCTGAAATACTGCTGAAAGGCTCGCATCAGTTCAGCATCTGCCGGTTCCGTTTCAGCAGTCGTTTCAGCACCCTGCTCCTCGACTGCACGGGTCTGGCCGTCCGCGTACAGGGCATCGAACGTCGCGAGGGCGTTCCATCCCATGCTCTTCGCGTATGCGCGCTGGTTGCGGCTTAGAGTGATCGCGCCATCGTGCTCGATGACAACCGAAGCCCTGATTGCGATGTTGCTTAGAATGTGCTTCTTGAGGTCGCCATCGACCCCGCGCTGAGTGAATAGATCGGGCAGCGCGCGGTTAAGCACGCCGTACGTCTTGCGATCCTGGACTTTGGTGAAACGACCGGTGCCAATAGTTGCAAGCACGGTCTGGATGTGGGCAAGCCACTTGACGTTATTCTTCTTCATGTCGGACCTCGTAATCAGAAACAAACCCGCTTGCGCGGGTCCAATGCACAAGCGGGCCAGGTCTGTTTCCAATCTAAGATATGAACATCAGGGCATCCGCTGTCATGAGCGACAGCTTTTGGACCCTGCTGCTCACATAGTATTTACCGACTATGCAGCAAAACCGGCTTCAAATGCGATATTCCTGATCGGAAACTTGCGGGGACGAGCTGACGACAGCGCACTAACCCGCCCCTCTGGAGCCATCCGCGACAGGGCACAGACGCGGGCAGCCCCAGACCGGCGAACGCTCTCAGGGGGCGTCCTTGGGCACCTCGTAGCCAACCAGCAGCACCGACGGATGATAGAGGATGTCGAAGGCAGCATCGCCTGCGGTCCAGACATCTCCGTGAAGCTGTGTCAGGTGATCCTTGTCCCCGGCAAAGCGATTCCACGCATCGCAGAATGCAGTGTAACCGGACCAGACAAGGCGCGGATCGCCTCCGCTACGAGACAACTCCAACATTTTCATGCCAAGCGCGCGGATGCGACGGTCGGTTTTGAGATTCCGACTCATGCGTCCGTCTCGAGTTTCGACTGCGCGAATACGGCTTTCAGGATGGTCTTCAAGGAGCGCCGAAGCGCCTCGTCGGCCATCTTCCGATACGGATCGAGCGAACCTGACCCAACGTACCGCGCACACAGTTCCTCGAACTCCCCCGTCATAGCGCAAAGCGCGACGAAGTTGGCTACGCTCAGACTGGCTACCTGCATTTCGGCCGCCAGTTTGAAGATGCGCCGTGTCGTGCGGAGCGGCCCCTTGCTCACTTGCCGCACTCCGACTTTGCCTTGAGCGCAAGCGCCGGTCGCGGGTCGTTATGCCGCACGTCGAAGGGAAACTCGGCATCGAACCGCGTTTGGTCGTCCGTGTTGAGCAGCATGACGTGAACGGCGTATTCCTCGGACCGGCGATTATAATCACCCATCATCAGAAGCCACGGGCCACGGCACTCCTCAAAGCACCACTGAACCCGAAGAGGTCCGTTGGTTTCGTAAGGCTCCTTGGCTCGCCCCGCGTACCAAACGTTCGACCAAGCCACTCTGCCATCGTCATAACGATCGACGAAGAGATCGGCAGAAAAACCGACGAGTTCCTTCACGTGGACATCGCGTGCAAGATCAGCGGGAGCATCGCCGGGAACGAACAAGCAGCCACCCTGCACGTTGAGATTTATTACCTCAATGGGGCAGTCCTCTGGAGCAAGTCCGTCGTCAGACATATATTCCGCGACTTCGTAGTCGTCGACGTTGCCAAGCCGCTCCTCACGGATCCAGTCCACATAACTGCTGGGGTAGTCCGACAGGGAAAACTCCCTGCCGTCCTCCAACGTCACGACGCAGCCTTTGGGCCTTACGTTCATGAACCCATCCCCGCTTTACGCAGGATTTCACGCTCGACTTCGCGGGCGATCATTTTCGCGTCTTCGGGAAAGTCGAAGCAGTCGAGGACCAGCGTATCGCCGGCCCCCTTTGCTCGCTTGTATGGCTTCGGGCGCTTCACGACTTCACCGAGTTGAAAAAGCGCGTCATCTCCGCGACGAAGGCAACCGCGTCCTCGTCGCTGTCGAAGCCAAACAAGACCTCGCAGATGGGCGAAACCTGGCTGGCCTCGCGGAAGCGAACATGCCAGTTGCCCTGAGCGAAGCTGGTGGACCACGCATAGGCGGTCATGATCGCCATTGCGCCGCCTTCGTGCCCTTTGACGTCCCACACAGACCACTGTCCATTCTCGTCCAGGTCGATGCGGTCGAGCGTGGAACCAACGAGGTGCCAAACAGGCTCGCGAACCGGCTCGCCGTTGATGAGACGCAGCCCTTCATAGAGCGGAATAAGGTCTGCCGGGCAGGTATCCGGCGTCAGGCCATAATCCTCAAGATGCACTGCGGCATCACCGAAAAGCTCTTCGGCTTTCTCGACGTATGCGTGGGGGTAGAGCGACAGCGGGTATGCCACGCAGCCAACGATAACGGTTTTTTTCTGCATTTTTAATCAACCAACACGCGCTTTTACTACGATCATCTGATCGTAGCAGAGCAACAGCCGCATTTTGCGGGCTTCTTCTGTTGGTGCTCGGACGGGGAGTCGAACCCCGGCTAATGATGGTCAAACCATCGGAGGCGTCCTCTAGCCTCTCAAAGCTTCGTAACTGCAATGAGGGTTAGATACCGCATCGGCGGCGGTTCGCAAGCAGAATTTTCCAAACATCGAAGCGTTGGATGTCTCATTTTTGGACTAGGCCCGATTCTCACGCGCAAGCCTATTATATCACACACACAAAACCCCGCCCCGCGATGTGCGGAACGGGGTCTTGATGTAACGGAGAGAGCACCCCCGTTTCGGTGATACGGCTCCAAGCCGCACGACTATTTACGAGGACCGGCCTTTACGATGAACCCATGCTTTTCGGCCCATGCTCTATTGGTCGTCTTTGACCCCTTGTTGATCGCCGCCTCGGGATTCGTGAACCACAGCTCAATCGTCCAGTCTGGATGCGCGGCCTTTACTGCCAGCATCTTCTTCCGGTCCGATGCGGGGAAGCGGCCCTTGGCTTCGATGATCCGTTTATTGGCGCGGTCGATGAAGTCGGGCACGTATTGATGCTCGATAACGTAGGGCAACCGTATAGCCTCGTACTCAAAGTCCGGCCCTAGATCGCGAGCGCACCGCTTCTCATAGGGGTTGCGGTACTCGCTCATGCTTCGTTCCGGGATACCGCGCCCTTTGCAGCAAGCTGCGGCAACGTCTCGGCTGGGATGGGCACGCCAGCGGGCCAGCGGAACGCGACTGCGCGGCTTTTCTCAATCCACGTCTCGCTAACGCTATCGCTTTGATTGCCTCCCAGGACACGGAACGCGGTTGCATTCTGTCCGACGAGAAAGCCCACGTGCCCGCCACCGGGGCGCTGGAAGACTACCACGGCACCGGGCACCGGCTTGCAGGCAACTCCCCATGTTGACCAACTGGAAGCACGAACCGCAATAGGCGCAGTTGGTAGTCCGGCGGACTTCATGCAGTGAGCGACGAATAGTCCGCACCACGGCACACTATCAGCGCCATAGGCAATGCCCATGAGCTTTGTACCAAGTCCCTTTGCCCAGCCCATGATAGTTGGGTTGTTGGCGTTTCCGGGATACTCTTTTAGCCCGATAAAACGGCGGGCTTCCTCAATCCACTTTTGCATATATGGATTTAGCGGAAGTTGACTTTGCCACTTTGCTGGCAAGTTAAGTGTGCAGTTATCACGTCACATATCGACATAAATACTTTTGCAAAAGAACTGCAAAGGGAGACCCAAACATGGGCATTCAAAAGGGCGGCAACAAAGCACGCTATAGCTTCAAGAAGGAATATCACGCGGAGTATCAGGCGCTAATCAATGCCATTCACCGCTGCCACAACCCCGAACATAGAAGTTACCACAACTACGGCGCTCGCGGCATCCAGGTATGCAAAGCGTGGCGCGAGGAAATGGGCTTCTACAAGTTCCTAGAACACGTCGGACCACGCCCCAGCGAAGACCACTCACTTGATCGTATCAACAACGACAAGGGCTACGAGCCACGCAATGTCCGTTGGACCGACCGCACCACACAGCAGAACAATCGTCGGAAGTCCGTTCCATGTAGTGATCTAGGTTGGGGCTTTGGCTGGACTGTTAAGGGCGAAGGTAGGGGACGCGGTAGCAAGCGCAGTCCCCTTATTCCCTACAAGGACCGTCTGTGGACGCTGATCGAGGCGTGCAGGGATGCAGGACTCAACAACTTCACCGTGAGGCAGCGACTTGCGCGAGGAATGACACCCCAGGAGGCACTTAGCCTGCCGGTTGGTGAAACCGGTGAAAAGCGCCGCAACCCTCTGTTCCTGGCAAACCTCATCACCGCATCGGAAGGAGCAACACAATGACCAACGAGAACATCGGCAAGCTACTAAGCCAGATCATCGACAAGTTGAACCGCATCGAAGCCAACGTGGCGATGATCAAGCAGGACCCTAGCGCAATCCGCGATGCCATCGACATGGCAGTCGCCAAGCTGGAGGTGCAACTTGAACCCACACGCCATTGAGACTTTACCCAGCGAGGAAATGGCGGCACTACGCGATACAATGGTCGCACTGCTAAAGCTGGACCCTCACTGCCCATTCGCAAACCTACTGGGGCAACGGCTCGCGGACTTGATCGCAGAGCAATACTGAACGGGGGCGGACTTTACGGTCCGCCCTTTGCCATGAGTGCCAGAGCGTAAGTACGGTATGGCTAACCAAACTATCACTGGCACACAGATCACAGTTCACGGGCGTGGCTCGCTCGTGCTGCCCTATCGACCAACCGCGAGAGCTGTGGACAAGACCACGGCCCAAGTCGACCTCAGTGGTCGGACCCTTTACTTTGAGGTGGATGGCGTTCCGATCCGAGAACTGATGGTAGCCGATCCCGACGACCCCAAGGGCCAGCTGATCGTTCTGGAGAACGACCAGATCGTCACGCTCAGCAAGAACCCCACTCCCTGCATCATCCGCGACG
>Ga0265797_10012449_pt1 | contig 10425 bp, 10 predicted proteins | sample P2T30metagenome_FD_192433 | JGI IMG/M metagenome (GOLD analysis project Ga0265797, IMG submission 192433) | Plant litter microbial communities from East Loma Ridge, Irvine, California - P2 T30 | ecosystem: Environmental > Terrestrial > Plant litter > Unclassified | place: USA: California... | reverse complement strand
CCCTGCGTCGCGTTCAGGTTGCCTTCTTCAGGACCACGATGTGACCCAAAGGCTGAATATCGATCCACGTCAAGTAAATACTGTTGTTAGCCACAAAAGATCGTTCATCTGTGGCAGTCTGCAAGTGTTATTGTGACATGATGAAGTTCTCGAAACCCAAGGAACCACCTGGCGCAAACTGGACCTGTCCCCCTTACTGATCTTGAATATCGATACGCTGTCCATGACATCATGCGCGACATCGGCGAGGAACTCTGGTCTTTCTCAGGCACAACAACTAGCGACTTCGGTCTGCAAAAGAGCCTGAACTCGGATCAAGTGAATGTTCGTATATATATGATGATGGAGGTACAGAGCCAGCATGGTGCATCGTTCTTCGGTGGCTGCTCGGCACAAGCTCCCCGAAGTCGGAGCGTTTGGCGACGTCGGCGGGGCTCAAATGTCGTGGGGTAGCTTTGCAACTTTCCTAGAAAAGTGATCTTGCGACAATTCCAATTGCTCGGTCAAATCACAATCAACATGCCTTCACATAACATTGTAGTTCTTGCTGGTACGTGGTGTCCCTTTCATGAGGAGCATTCGGCTAATTGCAGGTTGCAGGCGACGGTGTGGGCCCTGAGGTAACAATGCATTTGGAAGTTGTAGTACCACAAGCTTACGCGTAGATGCCAGGTCGTTGCAGAGGCGATCAAGGTAGGTCATGTTCGAGGTAGCAAGGAATCATTGCTTACTGCGTTCAGATCCTCAAGGTAGTCGAGAAGCACACAGACAACACATTCAAGTTCCAAGAACATCTCTTTGGCGGAGTAAGCCACGCCTCGATGCGTTCTTTCCACATACTGACTCTCCACAGTGCTCAATAGACGCACACAACAACCCCCTCACCGACGAAGCCCTCGCGGCAGCAAAAGGCGCAGACGCAATCATCCTCGGTGCCGTCGGCGGCCCAGTAAAGCAACCACAACGCGCCGCAAGCCACCCATACTAACTGTACCTACAGAAATGGGGCACCGGCACCGTCCGCCCTGAACAAGGCATCCTCAAGCTGCGCAAAGAACTCGGCACCTTCGGCAACCTGCGCCCCTGCTTCTTCGCCTCGGACTCCCTCGTCGACTCCTCGCCCCTCAAAGCCGAGCTCGTGCGCGGCGTAAACTTCAACATCATCCGCGAACTCACGGGCGGGATATACTTTGGCGAGCGCAAGGAAGACGACGGCGACGGCACGGCGTGGGACACGGAGCCGTATAGTGTTGGGGAGATTGAGCGCGTGGTACGCCTTGCGGGCAGTCTGGCGAGCGTCGAGGATCCGCCTGTGCCCGTGTGGAGTCTCGATAAGGCGAATGTGCTGGCGACGTCGAGGCTGTGGCGCAAGACGTTTGAGAGGGTTATGAAGGACGAGTTTCCGAATATCAAGGCGGGGACGCACTTGATTGATAGTGCGGCGATGCTGATGATTAAGAACCCGAGGGCGCTGAATGGGGTGGTGGTGACGAGTAATTTGTTTGGAGATATCATCAGCGATGAGGCGAGTGTTATACCGGGGAGTCTGGGGCTGCTGCCGAGTGCGAGTCTGGGGGGCATTCCGGATGGGAAGACGAAGCTCAATGGCATCTATGAGCCTATTCACGGTATGGTGTGCGTATGGTTTGGGGCTTCAAGAACTGACAATTTGTAGGCTCGGCACCGGACATTGCTGGCCAAGGCATCGTGAACCCCGTCGCAACTATCCTCTCCATCAGCATGATGTTCAAGTACTCGCTCTGCCTCCCTGAGCTCGCCCTCAAGATCGACGAAGCGACACGGATCACGATCGACAAGGGCATTCGGACAGGAGATATCGGAGGAAAGTCGAAAACAGCAGAGGTTGGCGATGCGGTGGCTGCGGAGTTGGAGACGCTGCTGAAGAAGTAGGCGGTATTACATTTCCGCGGTGGGACGATGCAGTGTGGCTACAACTCAAAAGATGCTGAAAACGTAATCCGCTACATTCAGTGTCGAAAGACACAACTTCACTATTGTCCGTCTTAGATGCGACTATAGCGAGTACTTGTTTCTCTTGCCAAATGTGCGTACAGAAGCACCACATCATGAACAATCCGACTTGATCGTCGAATACTACGACTCATGGGCATCAGCACGTTCTGTTTGCCTTGTTCATCCAATACATTCCAATCATCCCTAACCCTTTAGGCGGTTCGTAAAAACTTCTTCACGGGCACGCGGTCCGAAATGACAGCCCATGCCACCAGCAACAGAAGCTATTCTCATAATAGCTGATGTGTCGCTTTTGGTCAAAAGTGACTACAAGAATATACATATAGGCGTGCCAGACGTACAGCTTACAGTCAAGAAGTCAAATCCAGCGCATTACAACGAGACACTTCGATTCAAGGTCGATAGCGTCATTTCGAATCGTAGTAGTGAGCGCTGTAGCGTTACAGGTCGAGTAGAAGAGTACGCGAGGTTAGATGCGAGATACCTGGAGGCTATCTGAGCGCAACATGTACAAAGGCGCTCGCCAATTTCGAGTCATCGAGTCATGCGTTCAGTATGTCCTGAAGATTGACACGATAGATGCGAGGCCCTTTGTAGTTCAGAAGCTACTCGACGCTAGACACACGGTGAGGTGGCGAGTACTTCTAGTGGTGTCTGATCTGTTGTTGCAATGGCAGTTGTTGACGCCGTGTAGAGCTTGTACACAATCAATGTACATACTGATCTCATACGATTAGGCCAGGACTGCATTACGCACAGTTCGCTCGACATTTGTTGTCTAGGGGAAGATCGACAAGGTCCGAGGAGTCGTGGTTCTTGCAACGACCCAAATCTAGCAGTAAGAGGCGGTAACAGCTTAGTCTTCCCGTGTTGAAGTCGTGACTCGCCTACGTTGCTCGCAATCACTATGGAAAAGCAGAGTCTGAGTAGCGACACCTGTTGTCCTAGAAAGATACCCAACTGCGTTTCATTCACATCTCTGAGTAAAAAAGCCAACTTTCGCGTCGAACGTACCATTCCAGATCTGCCATACCCCTCACTCAGCTACAAGTCTACATGTGAACCAATGTTTTGCTGCTACCACTCGGTGGTGCACTCATCATGCTCGGGTGCCTGAGGCATACACACAATGTCCAATCTCTAGCATCCACGTCCTCGCCATCACCGACCAACATGCGATTCGAAGCCCGCGATCTTGGTCTGGTAACTTTGTACCAATTAGCGTTCCACTACTGCGTATTTGTGGAAATGATGGGCCGTTCACCGACGAGAGAGTGATTGTGGTGTCCACTGTGACCGGAAGAACGAAATTCTGCCTTGGGCGTAAGGCAGACCAGGCCCCCAATCCTCCTCTCTCCATTCCAATCCTGCAGGAACTTCTTCAGCAAAATCGATGCCAAACACTATCCTTTCATGGAAACAAATGACCGACAGTTCTCAATGTATTGATTGATGTGAAGCACTCAGCTCCTTGTCGTTTTGTCTAACCATAAACACCGTGAAAGGAAGACCTGAGTCCCTAAGTCGTAGAAAACTACAGACAGCCGCCCATGTCCCGTTCCTATGGTATATAACCGGGGTATCATGCTGATGCAGTGAACAAAATGACCAAATCCGTGCCGCCCAGCCCGACGCCGTGTAAAGCCAGTGACCAATTGGAAGGGAAGGTGGTGAAGATTGCGTGCAAGCGACATGCACGCTACTTCATTGAGCGACCTGACCTGCGTATCGCTGCCCCGCAAGGCATACTTTCCTGAACGTATGTAGTATGAACCCCTAGATCTATGCCTTGCGATGCAACTCCTTCGAATTGCGATCCAGACGACGGTTCACTGAGCCGAGAACCTACAATCATCCAATTAGTATGCATTCTTTGTATGACGTGCATGATATGCGTACCACTTTCATGATACCCTGAGCGGACAGCTGTGCGTTGTCGTCGCCAGTGAAGGGCACAGTGTCCACAATGTCGCGGAGGTCGTCGTCGCCAGCAAGCTCCCTAAGGCCGTCGTCGAGCTGCTTGAGCGCCGCACGCGCGCCCTCCTCCTTGCCGACTTGGAAGAACTGGATGCCGACCTGCCATGCGGGCGCTTCCAGCTTGTCCAGCTTCTTGGCTGCTGCGATGATGGGTGCCTCAACATCATCGGTCGGCTCACCGTCAGTGATGACAATGATGTTGATTGGCTTGGTGGTCTCAGGGTTCTTCTCGTAGCGCTGGAGGTAGGGCTTGAGGATCTTCTGGAGGCGTTGTCCGGTTGGTGTTGCGCCGCTGGGACGCACGGTCTGGAAGATTTCGACTACGGTTCCGGCGAGAGTGACGTTCTTGTAAAGCGACGAGTCTGGGTGGTTCAAGAAGTAGACATCGATGCCATCCGCATCGCGCTGTGTGCAGATAGGAGTGATGGTCTCGAGCGCTTTTCCAGTCTCGCGCCAAGAGCGGCCAGCCATGGATCCACTGTCGTCAATGAGGAAAATGGTGTCGAAAGACTTTAGGAAGGCATAGGGATCGCTATCTGAGGCAGCAGAGACGGCCGGAGCGGGTTGTGAGGCGCCCAAGCCGGACTGCTGAGCGGGACCTGGCGAGTACGCAGGTGGAGCTTCACTCGAAGAGCTGAAAGGGTTCATACTTGAGCGATCTGAGGATCTGTTAGTATCTATGTTTGCGCAGTGGTGCGGCGAGAGGATGCTTTATACTCACTAGGTCTTCGCGTAGCAGGCGATGACGAGGCAAAAGGGTTGTTATCTGTAGGTGGTGCGAGGCCACTAGACCTTGAGCCTGCAGGCTTTGACGCGATCGGTGTGTTTGCCTCAGACCAAGCCGGGTCGTTCAAAGGGTTTGAGTTCCGCTTCGAGAGCTTCTTCTTGAGACTGCCGAACATACTTGTTTTTGTTGAAGTTCTGATCGGGATATTATGGTGATAGGTTGGGAGTCTGAGCGGGTCTCCAGAGCTGTGAACGCTGTACGTGGCAAGTGAGGCAGACATAGGGGAGGAGCAAACGTGCTTATAGTCTTAGTCAGAAGGAGGGGCAAACAATGGAAGCGGGTAGCCGGTGATAGCTTAACTGAGCAGGTTGCGCTTGGATGCAGGAGGTACTTGCTGCTGTTCCACGGAAGAGTGAACGTCTTTATACCATAACTAGAGAGGCAACATCGTGAACATCTCACAGGGGAGTTTTCTGCCTTGAAGACGCCTTGAAGTGGCTCCAACGCCGGTTTCATCGAATCAGTGAAACCAGCATCAGGTGTATATGCCTTGCGCAGCCACTCAGCGTCTGCTGATTGTGTTGGAGAGGCGCAGCTTTGTAGCCTCTGTTGTTCTTCGCGAGATACAGTGGGCGCAGCAACCAATCACGCCGGCACAGCCGCAAGCGAGCCACATGGCACCCAACACCCGTTCACTGCCCCGGTCATTTTCCAATTGCACACTGCGATCTTGGTTAGTCATACGCAATAACCGCCTCTAGCGTTTCGGTTAACCGCTGTATCTCGTGAAGGTCTTCCCGCATCTGGATGTATTCGGCATGCAATAGTGTCTTTGCGGTAAAAGCGGCTCTTCACTCGTATTGTAACCAGGTCGGGCGTAACGAGGCATATTTTCAAGAAGACGGACATCTACCGAATCTCCAGCTATGTAGGGAAAAGCAAGAAAGCAAATGTCGCCTGTAGGTTGATGTCCTCCGCTCGCTAATCTGCAGCGTCTTACCGCCTTAGTACCTGCAGCCGCCGCAGGGCTGAAGCTGGTGGTCGGCAGAAGTGACCTAGTAATCGGCCCCAGATGAAGTCCATGTAAGCTTGGATCTTTAATAATAACGCTGGGAGACCTGTCTCATAGCTGCCTCAAACGCCCGCGAACGTCCTCAGTAGGTATCCCTAGCCGTCCAGTCCCTTTCTACAGCCATGAAGAGGTCCCTGACCGCAACATGCTTACTCAGGCAACTGCTGCTCGACCTCTGATGGCTCTTCCGCAGTAAACCGCCCGCAAGCGTTCGGTTGCCGGTAAGGGAACGTGGATGCGCCCAAAGTACCGGTCGCTTCGCCAGACTCCAGGCATATTCGGCGCGATGGTTGGCCCAGCACTCTGAACATATTCCAATGTCTAGACTCCCCGTGTCAAGGCTGAGTTGGTTTTGTACGAGGTCGAGCAAGGGGAGCAAGCGTGACCTCAGCCCACAATGCGCATGATTGCTATCGATCTGGTAGTTTGAACACTGACGCAATGACACAAGGAGGCGATCGATGTCTCCGAGATAGTACGTCGGCTCTACGTTGTCGTAGATCTTTCCTTGCAAGCGGACAGTGTCGATCTTGTGAAAGAAGCGAACCATCTCCCCCAGCTGGAACGAATCGCAGGCTAAACTTGTATCGTATCCCAATTTGCACTGCCGCTCCCCAGATGTGTACAGCTTGAGGAAATGCGCCTGAAGAGAGTTGATGGTCTCCAAGATGTACTCTCGTCGCTGTATCATCTCATCCTCCACCGCATTCGGTATATCCCACCACAGGGCCTTCGTATGATCCAACTCCGTGCCAGGCTTCCATTGGACTGAATCGCGCATGATGAGATGCTTGCTGTACTTTGTGACCCAAGGAGGGTGGTCAAACAAAATGCCAACCAGTAGCTTCTGTCGCACCCTGTCCTCGGTCAGGATCGGGTTCGGCTTGCCTCTAGATTTCGCGTCTATAATGTGCAGGAATTTCTTCCTTCGTACGTATGTCGAGAGGCAGGCAACGGCGTCGAAGCGATCGGCCACGACAGCGAGGTTGGCAAGATTCGCGACGGGAGGGTGCGGAACGGCAAGCTCGAGGCCATGGATCGCGCATAGGAAGTCAACCAGAAGGGCTTGCAGTGCAGAGCTCTTCGAGATTGCTATTCTTCCCACGTTGATTATTGAAATGTGCGGCAATTCGGCTGCTGGCGCTTCTGCTATATTCGAGTAGCCTTTCAATTTCAGAGCATCTAGAGCCGCAGATAATTGTATTCCTTCATTGAAACGGTCGCTCAACAGATTCTCGAAGTATCGCGAATTTTGCTGCAACATTAGGGTTTCTACGCGGTACGAGAACTGTTCACCGTTCTCTTCTTGCGAGACGTCGAGTATGAGGTCACCGCTAGAGGCGACGGTAATCGCGTCGTCCTCGTCGGGCATGGTGTGTATAGAGGGTACTGAATATGACTCCCCGAGGCGGACTTCTCATGGATACGGCCAGAACATCGCGACAGGGTTGGAGGTCGGCAAGCTATTGTGGAGGGATAAGAGATGGTGAGCAGTCGCAGTCGAATTTCCTGCGGGCGGCGAAGTGCACAAGGGCAAAGCACCGCCCGCAACACAGCCAATCGGAGAATTAAGGCTTCACGGTGGTGGCTGCCCCAAGTCAACCTTCGTGGGCTGTTCACTGACAGCGATGTTCAACACAAATGCACTTGACATTGCTCTGTGATGGCATGTAGACACGTGTATAGTGTATTATGACTTGTAAGTGAATGCCGTCCTCTGATGCATGACTAATATCTTCTAAAGCTCCCCAAACCAACAAATGAAATCGAAGCCTAGCTGTCTTCAAAGCACTTTCGTCGACAAGTCTTGAGGCTTTAACCATACGCCGTCGCTAAATCGCAAACAAAAAAAATGTGATGCTTGGTGGGCGCTGAAAGATCACAATCGCATCGTGCTCATGGTGTGCCGAGTCGTCATCGTGGCGCTCGTTTGGGCAAATCCATGCGCATCCAGTCGTCTCCGACAATACCATGTCCTACGCGGTGATCGTACCACATTCGCTGGCGTACAGCACGTTCCTTTGGGGTCAGGCGATGCTTGCGGAGTCTGCCTTTGCGGTCACGAATCCACTCGTACTTTTGTTCGCCCTGGCGAGAATTAGTCCCGATGTCGGGATAGGCTGAGCTCTGGGAACTTACAATGATCTCCCAGAAGAAGAGTTCGTCGGCGTTCATGCGATTGTAGTAGTAAGGCTTTGGTTCCTCCTTCTCGCCACTCAAGCGTATGTGGAACATTTTGGAAATTATGATTTGTGACCTCGATGACTTTGTTGTCGAGTGTATATGGGGCTCCGCTCCTGATGTGTGATTGGTGGATGTTCGTTGTTTCGCTAGCGGGTTGTATGGGAGTATAGCGATGATGGGACGGTGAGGGGGCGTCGTAGCATTATAAGGAATATACTATTGTTGAGGAGGTGGTTCAAGATTTGGTGTTGACGAGGTGCAACCACGGTTGAGTATTGAGGATTTTTGCGTTCCTCTTGACGGATATCTGGGTCGGGATTCACAGTGGGACCGCGCCAACGCAGGTTCAAAAAATAAATCGCGCAAATCATTCAAAGATAAGTAAGAGACGGCACACCTTCGGCAGAGCACGACCACCCCATAATTACCAGCAGGACCACGAAACTATATACCGAAAGTAACGACCTGCAGCGTCAACGACGGCTGTCGAAACCAAGACTTCACAAGAAGCGTTCGATGAAACTTTGAGAGTACCAAGGGCCGGCCAAGGTCTGGGCCAAAGGCCGGGGAATGGGCGTGCCTTAACTGCGCGCCCATCTGAGGCTCACGGCGACGAACAATGTCCCACAGGACGATGATCAGCAAGGCTGCGACAGGCGGATCACAATGTTCCAAGACCTTGGCTGCAATCCCGAGCAGTGGCCAAGGAACCAAAAAGCAACGCCCGGTGGTGGCATGTCCCGCTGGCGCTACTTTAACACAGATTAGGTTGGATCCGTGCACACTGTGTCGCGCATGCCAGTGCAGCTGATGATCTCAGGGTGCATCGCTTTGACGATGCTAGAGTGCAACCTCGCTTTCGAGACCGCCCCCTTTTCCACCAATCCTGGCGCAAAGCTCACTGTAGAACAAAGTCGCAAACGATGCAGGCGAGGCAGATGCTACATGAGTCCTGCTCCCTTGTCCTGGGTCGACAAATTCGGCAAAACAATATTTCCTATCTCGACCGAGGGAGATCGCCGCATGCCTCTTGACGGACGATCCCTCTCCACCCCTAGATCTTGGCAAACCTTTCTTCCTCGCTACATAGCCACAACGCAGCACGGTGACGACGTGAATGGCGATTGACGCTGCATCATGAAATTGCTGTCGTGATTCGGTGATGTTCAAAAATCACTTGGACGCCGACACGACGTGTTGACGGCAACAGAAGGTCCCGAGGCTTGATGCGTGGATACCAGGTACGTGTACTGTACACCAGAAGCCCTGGCAGCTAGTACAGCGTTTCGGTGTGATCTGCCCCGAAGTATTGCACTGCGAGGTGTTGTCGTCACCCACCTAACAGTTACTCTGGGGCTTCGATTGTATTCGTACGGAAGGAGCGCTTAAAGCGTTCCAGAGAAAGGGCAGACAGCGCTCGTATCGAGGTCTAATCCTGCGGTATGTCGGCTTCCCTCTACTCCATTGGTGGTACAGGTACAACTTGAGACTTCGACGTGTACACCACGTAATGGGTGACGACAGAAGTCGACGCTCTTTACTTCCTTGCCAATAATGCGTACAGCCTTGGGAACTCCCTGGTGACTGATCTACAAATACTTTGCTGACGACAAGTTCGTCGGAAGTCATCTGAGGAATACCTGAGCTCGAGATCGCTTCAGTACGTATGAGCAGCTCTCCGCTCTCCGTCCAGCGGGACAAAGTAATGCCACTCAATCTCGTCCATGGTTTCGCCGCCCCAGCCGCCTCATAGCTGATCTTGTACCCATCGAATAGCACTCGCCTGCTGCCGCCATTTAGTAGTAGATCTAGCACAGCGTTGAAACCAGGGCACTGATCGTCTTTGGAATCAATCTATCCATAAGTCCCCACCACGGTCTTCTTGCTTTTGAGGTAGCAAGGCTCAAATTTACGACGTCGAAAAGCTACGAACACCCGCCGAAGACATTGGGTGCTCGCGACGGTCTTCGCATTCTGAAGCCTATAGGCCAAGAGCGAGGTACATGCTTGAGCCAGCCTCATCATTGGCTATAACATCACTGTCTTACTCCTCGTCCACGCCTGCTGATAGCTCCTAGCAATGACGATCTCGTCGAGACTGAGAGGCTGCTATTAGCATCGTGCCTTGAAATCTCCAAAGTCCATACAAGCGATGAGGCCACGGGAATCGAGACATGGACTGATGTCGAGAGTGGAGCTATCAAGCCAAGTGTGTCGCGGAATTTGACTTGAAAGGAGTTCACGGAAACGCGGTGGAGTTGCAATGATGACGTCGTTTTCTAATGTTACGCTACTGATGTGTTATTTTCAACCGTCCAGAATTGGCAACAACTCTTTCATGAGTTGAGCTGACATTTCGTAGCGAGGTAACCACCACCAAACAAGCTTCCAACAAAGCCTGGCAAATATCTTGACATTATGACATTTCTCCAAACATACAGACCACCTGTCGCCCATGTTGATTTTCCTC
>Ga0265797_10012448_pt1 | contig 10425 bp, 8 predicted proteins | sample P2T30metagenome_FD_192433 | JGI IMG/M metagenome (GOLD analysis project Ga0265797, IMG submission 192433) | Plant litter microbial communities from East Loma Ridge, Irvine, California - P2 T30 | ecosystem: Environmental > Terrestrial > Plant litter > Unclassified | place: USA: California... | reverse complement strand
CCGGGCCTCAGCCAGGATCGCGTTCGCGTGCTCGAGGACCTTGCGCTGCTCGCCGAGGAGCGAGGCGGTCTGGCCCTTGAGCTTCTTGATCTGCTTCCGACGCTTTCGCGGGATCTCGATCGTCGTCATCTGGTACCTCCATCGGATCGGCGTGACCCCATCCTGCCACCACACTGCCTGACAGGTCACGGAACCGCAGCTGTGCAATCCGTCCGCGGTCAGGAGTACATGCGAGAATCGGAACATGTCTCTGCACACCGCTGTCGCAACGATCCACACCAACAAGGGCGACATCCGCGTCAACCTGTTCGGCAACCACGCACCGAAGACCGTCAAGAACTTCGTCGACCTCGCCACGGGCCAGCAGGAGTGGACCCACCCCGGCACGGGCAAGGTCTCGACCGACAAGCTCTACGACGGCGTGATCTTCCACCGCATCATCAAGGACTTCATGATCCAGGGCGGCGACCCGCTCGGCCAGGGCATCGGCGGCCCGGGTTACCGCTTCGACGACGAGATCTCCCCGGAGCTCACGTTCCAGAACCCCTACATCTTCGCCATGGCGAACGCCGGCATCCAGGGCGGCCGCGGCACCAACGGCTCGCAGTTCTTCATCACCACGGTGGCGACGCCGTGGCTGCAGGGCAAGCACACCATCTTCGGTGAGGTCGCCGACGACGAGTCCCGCGCGGTCGTCGACGCGATCGAGGGCGTCCCGACCGACGGTCGTGACAAGCCCGTCGAGGACGTCGTCATCCAGAGCATCGACGTCGAAGGCGTCTGACCAGCACGTGACCGACCAGGCGTACAACCCGAACAACACCTGCTACCGGCATCCGGACCGGCAGAGCTTCGTGCTCTGCCAGCGCTGTGGGCGGACGATCTGCCCGGAGTGCCAGACGCCGGCGGCAGTCGGGGTGCACTGCCCGGAGTGCGTGCGTGAACAGCGCGCACAGTTCGCAGCGAACCGCCGAGCGTCCGGAGCCCCCAGCGGGTTCACGGTCGCTCGGCGGCGCTTCGCCATGCTCGACCAGAAGGGCACCACCGTCATCGTGGCGATCACGGTGGCGATCTGGTTGCTCGACCAGGTCAGCGGGCGGTTCTTCACGAGCTTGCTCGCCTACAACTCGTTCCTGCTGCCGACGCAGCCCTGGCGTGTGGTGACCTCGCTGTTCGTGCACTCGGGCATCTTCCACATCCTGTTCAACATGTGGGCGCTCTGGATCTTCGGTCGCATGCTCGAGAACATGCTCGGCACCTGGCGGTTCGTGGCGCTGTACTTCATCACGGGGATCTTCGGGTCCATGCTCGTCACCTTCCTGGCGCCGGGGACGACCGTGCTGGGTGCTTCGGGTGCCATCTTCGGGCTGTTCGCCGCGTTCTTCGTGCTGCAGCGCAGCCTGGGGAACAACGCCGTGCAGCTCCTCGTGCTCATGGGACTGAACCTGGTCATCGGGTTCCTGCCCGGCGTCAACATCTCGTGGCAGGCGCACGTCGGCGGGATCATCGGCGGCTTCCTGATGGGCTTTGTCTTCGCACAGACGCGCAACGTCCGGAAGCGTCCGCTGCAGATCGCGCTGATCATCGGCGCGGCGGTGCTCGGCATCGCGCTCACCGCTGTGGGGTACGCGGTCACGATCGGCTGACACCGCCACAACGCTCCCCGAACGCCCCGTCGCACTGCGGCGGGGCGTTCGTCGTTCCCAGGGCTGTCCGCGTCCTGCTCATCCACAGCTGTCCACAGCGGCACTGGGAGTTATCCACAGGTGTGGAGAAGTCGGTGAGTTACACCAGTGTGATTATCCCCACTGTGGAATCGGTTGTGGATAACTCCGGGGTCGGGGTGTGGATGACGGTGTGGAGAGTGGGGAAAAGTGTGGAGAACGGCGGGATCCTCGAGGATGTGCGTTCCAGGAGCCCTTGAGCTTGTGGAGAACGACGACGCCCGCCGCACCTTGCGGTGCGACGGGCGTCGGGAGAACTGCGGGCTGAGGCTCAGCGCCAGCGGGTGGTCATGAGGAAGCCGACGAACATGATGCCGAAGCCGACGACGATGTTCCACGAGCCGAGGCTCGGAACCGGCAGCGTGGCGTTCGAGATGTAGAAGACGATCACCCACACCAGACCGATGAGCATGAAGCCGAACATGACCGGCTTGAACCACACCGGGTTCGGGGCGTCCCCCGCGGTGTCGACCGAGTCAGCTCGGGTCGTCCGGGCGGGCTTGGTGCGGTCCTTGTCCTTGGCCATGGCCGGTATCCTACCGTGACCACGTGTGTGGATCGGCCCGCGGACCGCCGCACACATCCCCCACGAGTACGGTGAACCGCCATGACCAGGATCCTCGTCGTCGACAACTACGACAGCTTCGTCTACACGCTCAACGGGTACGTGCAGCAGCTCGGCGCCGAGACCGACGTCGTGCGCAACGATGCCTTCCCCGAGTCCGAGATCGCCGACCGCATCGCGGAGTACGACGGCGTGCTCCTGTCGCCCGGCCCGGGAACACCGGCGGCTGCCGGCGTCTCGATCCCCACGGTGCACGCGGCCATCGCCGCCGAGACCCCGCTGCTCGGTGTCTGCCTGGGACACCAGGCCATCGCGGAGGCGCTCGGCGCCACGGTCACGCACGCCGAGGAGCTCATGCACGGCAAGACCTCCGAGGTCGACCACGACGACAGCGCGCTCTTCGCCGGCGTCCCGCACCCCTTCACGGCCACGCGGTACCACTCGCTCGCGATCGTCGACGGCACCGTCCCCGACGAGCTCACCGTGACCGCGCGGACCGATGGCGGGGTCATCATGGGCGTCCAGCACCGCGCGCACCCCGTGTTCGGCGTGCAGTTCCACCCGGAGTCGGTCCTGACCGAGGGCGGGTACCGCATGGTCGGCAACTGGCTCGAGACCACCGGGCTGTCCGGCGCAGCTGAGCGCGCCGCCGACCTCGGGCCGCTCATCGCGACGCACCGCGCCTGACGAACGCCCGCGGCGGCAGACGCCGTCGTGTCATCGAGACGCCGCCGGATCCGGCGGCGGCTCGTGCGTTCGGGGGCGTCTTGCTGACACGACGGCGTCTCCCGGGCGCTGGGCCGGACCATCTGCGTGACGTGCGGTCGGTTGCGGGCGGGCGCCGTGCCTCCAGGCCGTGAGGAGCGGAGGCGACGAGCGGACGTGCCTGTGGGCACGGAGGACGGACGGGAGGCCCGTCACCCGTCCGTCAGGACGGTCGCGTCAGGAGACGGTCGGCTCAGCGGCCGTCGTCACCCTGGTCGTCACCGCGATCGTTGTTCCCGTTGCTGCCCCCCGCTGTCGTTGTTGTCGTTGTTGGACGACGGTGCCTTCGGCGGCGCCGCAGCTCGTGCGCAGTAGGTGAGCGTGACAGCGCTGCCCTGGGCGACGTCACCGGCAGGGGTGTCCTGCTGGGTCACGAGTCCGCCGGTGCACGAGTAGGACGGCGCCGGGTTCACGGTGAGCCCGAGCTGCTCGACGGTGGCCTTCGCCGCCGAGTACTGCTGCTGCGTGACGTCGGGCAGCTGCACCTTGCCGTTGGAGATCGTGAGGTTGATCACGATGCCCTTGGTGTGCAGGGAACCCGACTCGGGGTCGGAGCTCAGTACGGTGCCCTCGGGGACGTCGGCCGAGTAGTCGCTCGAGATCGCGCCGAGGCGGAATCCGGCATCGTCGAGGGACTGTTGCGCAGCCGCTTGCGACTGCCCGTTGAGTTCGGGCACGGGGACGCGTTCCGGCCCGAGGGAGACCACGACGTTGACGTTCTGGTTGCGCCCGACGTTCACCCCGGAGCCCGGGTCCGTCCGGATGACCGTGCCCTTGTCGACGCTGTCGGAGTTCTCCTCGACCTTGACGGGCTTGAGGTCCTTCTTGTCGAGGGCGCTGGCCGCGGCGCTGTAGGTCGAACCCGCCACGTTGGGCACGCTGACCGAGGAGGACACCGGCGGCTTGCCCGGCTGCAGGTTCGCGACGAAGAACACCACGGCGACGATGACCGCGACGGTGAGCAGGATGCCGACCCAGATCCACGCGACCGGAGGTCGGTTCTGGGTGCGCTGCGGTCGGTGCTCGGCGGTGTCGTCGTCGAGTTCACGGAACGCCGATGCGGCGTTGGTCGTCGTGCGGGGGTCGACGCCGAAGAGCACGGTCGAGGCGTCGTTCGCCGCGTTCTGCTGCTGCTTCTTCGTGGACGCGGGCACCCGGCCGGCTGCGGCCTGCTGCAGGTCCGAGCGGAACTCGGCCGCGTTTTGGAACCGGCGCGTGCGGTCCTTGACCAGGGCGTGGAGGGTCACTGCGTCGAGGGCCGGTGACACGTCGGGCGAGATCGTCGACGGTGCGACCGGCTGCTCGCTGACGTGCTGGTAGGCGACCGCCACCGGGGTGTCCCCGAGGAACGGTGCGCGACCGGTGAGGAGCTCGAAGAGCACGACGCCGGTGGAGTAGAGGTCGGTGCGGGCGTCGACGGTCTCGCCGCGGGCCTGCTCCGGTGAGAAGTACGAGGCGGTTCCGAGGATCGACGTGGTCTGCGCGACCGTCGCCGAGGTGTCGGTGATGGCCCGGGCGATGCCGAAGTCCATGACCTTGACCTGGCCGGTGTGGGTGACCATGACGTTGGCGGGCTTGATGTCGCGGTGGACCACGCCCGCACGGTGCGAGTACTCGAGCGCGGTGAGGATGCCCTCGGTGATGCGCACGGCTTCGTCCGGGGCGACGGCGCCCTCGGCGATGATGTCGGAGAGCGGACGGCCCTCGACGTACTCCATGACGATGAAGGGGACCTGCACCTCGGCGCCCGACGGCTCGGAAACCGTCTCTTCGCCGGCGTCGTACACGCGGACGACGGTGGGGTGGGCCATGCGTGCAGCGGCCTGGGCTTCCTGCCGGAACCGCGTGCGGAAGGCCGGGTCGTTGGCGAGGCTCGGCTTGAGGAGCTTCACCGCGACCTTGCGGCCGAGGCGGGTGTCGTTGCCGAGGTGCACGGTCGCCATGCCGCCCCGACCGATGACGTCACCGATCTCGTAGCGATTGGCGAGGAGCGTGATCCCCGCGGTCACACCTTCTGGCACGTACTCCTCCGTCTGTTCGTCCGGGCTAGTGTACGGCAGCACCACCTGGTGAGACGCTGGTCGGGGATGGGTCGACCGAACCGTTACCGAACGGTGTCGACAGTCCCCTTCCGGGGGTCGTTCACAGGTCGTCTTGCGGGGTCTCGGTGGGGTTGATCCCGTCGTCCGGGTTCGTCGTCTCCTGGTCCGTGGGCTCGGTCCACTCGACCTGGGCGCCCGGCGAGGACTCGGAGACCACCGAGGAATCGGACTGCGGCGACTTGCAGGTCACCTTGTACGACAGGGTCACCTTGCCGTACTGGGCGCCGGCGACGGTCACCGCGGTACCGGAGGTGGAGCCGGAGCTGCTGCCGTTCGAGGGGACGGTGCCGTTGTCGATCGTGTACGTGTAGCTGACGTCCGAGTACCCGGCGGGGCAGCTCGTGTACGCGGGCCAGCTGAAGGTCACACGACCGGACTCGCTGACGGTCCCGCCGGTGGCACGCTCGGGCGCCGCTGCGGTCAGCACGTCGCCGAACGCCTTGACGGTGACGAGGGTCCCGGGGGCCAGACTGCCCTCGGGACTGAGCGACTCGACGGTGCCGACCTGTTCGGACGACGTCGCGTTCGACCCGGCGACGACCTCGGCCTGCAGGCCCCGGGCGCGGAGCTGGTTCGCGACCTGCTCGGCGTTCTGCCCCTGGTAGTCCGCCGCCGACACCGTGACGCGGGTCTCGGTCGGTTCGGGGGACGGGGTCTGCGTGGGCGTACGGGTCGCCTTCGGCGTGCTCGAGGACTTCGTGGGCTCGGGTTCCGGGGCGTTGTTCGCGTTCAGGGCGTACGCGGCGCCGGCGGCGATGGCGAGCACGACGATGATGCCGACGACCCACCAGATCCAGGCGCGCTTCTTCTTCGGTTCCTCGGGCTCGTCGGAGACGGGGGAGCGGGGGGTGCCCGGTCCGCCGGCCATCGCTCCGGCCTGGGTGCCGAGGAGTGCGGTCGCGGCGTCGTTCCCCTGGCCCTGCGGCGGGTTGAACGCGACGGTGCCGTTCTGGGCGATCGCGGGGACGGCCACGGTGGCTGCGGCGACGTCACCACGACGCAGCGCCTGTGCGGCGCGTGCGAGGTTCGCGGCCGTCGCGGGGCGGTCGGCCGGCTTCTTCGCGATGCACGAGATGACCAGGGCCGAGACGGGCTCGGGGATGTCCCCGGGCAGCGGCGGCGGCTGCTCGTTGATGTGCGCCATCGCGATCGCGACCTGCGACTCACCGGTGAACGGACGACGACCCGCCAGGGCCTCGTACGCGACGATGCCGAGCGAGTAGATGTCGGTCGACGGCGAGGCGGGGTGGCCGCTCGCCTGCTCGGGCGACAGGTACTGCACCGTGCCCATCACCTGACCGGTCGCGGTGAGCGGGACCTGGTCGGCGATGCGCGCGATGCCGAAGTCGGTGATCTTGACGCGGCCGTCGGGCGTGATGAGCAGGTTGCCGGGCTTGATGTCGCGGTGCACCAGGCCGACCGCGTGTGCGGCCTGCAGGGCGTTCGCGGTCTGCGCGACGATGTCGAGCACCTTGTCGACCGGGAGCGTGTGCTCGCGCTCGATCATGGTCGACAGGGCTTCGCCGGGGACGAGCTCCATCACGAGGTAGGCGCTGCCGTCCTCCTCGCCGTAGTCGAAGACGTTGGCGATGCCCTCGTGGTTGACGAGGGCGGCGTGCCGGGCCTCGGCGCGGAAGCGCTCGAGGAAGCCGGGGTCACCGAGGTACTCGTCCTTGAGGATCTTGAGTGCGACGGTTCGGCCGATGACGAGGTCGGTCGCCTGCCACACCTCGCCCATGCCGCCGATGGCGACCCGGGAGGAGAGCTGGTACCGCCCACCGAAGGTGAGTCCGCTGGTGGGTCTCATTTGTTCAGCACCGCCTCCATGACTTTCTTCGCGACCGGGGCCGCGACCGTGTTGCCGACTCCGGACTGCCCGAGCCCGCCGCCGTTCCCGACGACCACCGCCACGGCGACCTCCGGGTCCTTCGCGGGGGCGAACCCCGTGAACCAGAGCGTGTACGGATCGCCGGTGCCGCCTTCAGCCGTGCCGGTCTTGCCGGCGACGTCGACACCGTCGATCTTGGCATTGGTACCGGTCCCCGCGTTCACGACGCTCTGCATGGCCTCGGTGAGGTCAGCGGACTCGGAGGACGACAGCGGATCACTGTACTGCCTCGGAGAGAAGGACTCGACGGTCTTCAGGTCACTCGTGGTGATCGAGTCGACGAGTGAGGGCTGCATGACCTTGCCGCCGTTCGCGATGCCGGCCGACACCATCGCCATCTGCAGCGGGGAGACCCGGACGCTCGCCTGGCCGAAGGCGCTCAGCATGAGCTGGGCCGTCGAGTCGACGTCGGGGTACTGGCTGGCGGTCGCCGCCATCGGGATCTCGATCGCGTCGCCGAAGCCGTACTTGTCGGCCATGCTCTTGATCGCGTCGTACCCGAGCTTCTGGCCGAGTTCGGCGAAGGGGATGTTGCACGAGTACTGGATCGCCGTGCGGAGCTTGACCTTGTCGCCGCCGCCGCAGGTGCCGCCCTCGGCGTTGTTGATGTACGAGCTCGTGCCCGGCAGCTGCAGTCGCGACGGGTTCGGGAACGTGGAGTCGAGGTTGTACTTGCCGCCCTCGAGTGCCGCCGAGGCCACCACGAGCTTGAACACCGATCCGGGGGTGTACAGGTCGCCGCCGATGGCACGGTTCTGCAGCGGAGCGGTGTCGGCCCCGAGCAGCGCGTCGTACTGCCGCTTGACCTCGGCCGTGTCGTGCGAGGTGAGCGAGTTCGGGTCGTAGCTCGGCTTCGACACCATCGCGAGGATCTTGCCGGTCTTCGGCTGGATCGCGACGACGGCGCCGCTGTTGGTGCCGAGCGCGTCGTACGCGGCCTGCTGCACGTCCGGGTCGATGGTCAGGTTGACGTTGTCGCCCTGGACGTCCTGGCCGGTGAGGATCGAGTTGAGGTTCTGGAAGAACGAGGCGTCCGAGTTGCCCGAGAGCACGGTGTTCTCCGCGCTCTCGATGCCGGTGTTGCCCTGCCCGATCGTGAAGTACCCGGTGACCGCGGAGTACAGGTCACCGTTCGTGTACTTGCGCTGGTACTGGTACTGGTCGTCCACCGGGGTCGACTCGGCGATCGGGCTGCCGTCGACGAGGATCGCGCCACGCTTGGTGGAGTAACTGTCCAAGATGGTTCGGGAGTTCCGGGAGTCGGCGCGCAACGAGTCGGCCGCGAAGAACTGGATCGACGTCGTCGACACGAAGAGTGCGACGAACATGAGCACGATGACGGTCGAGACACCGCGGAGCTGTCGGTTCATCGACGACGCTCCTTCCTGGTCGCGCGCGCAGACCGCCCGCTCGCGGCGGGGATCGCGCCCTGCTGGACGCGTTGTTCGGCTGGGATGGAATCGGTGAGTCGCAGCAGCATCGCGGCGATGATCCAGTTGGCGATGAGCGAGGAACCACCGGCGGCCATGAACGGCGTGGTCAGACCGGTCACCGGGATGATCCGGGTGATGCCACCGACGACGACGAACACCTGCAGGGCGATGATGAAGCCGAAGCCGACACCGAGCAGCTTGCCGAAGTCGTCCTGCGCCATGAACCCGACGCGGATGCCACGCGAGGCGAACACGATGAAGAGGGCGAGGATCGCGAAGACGCCGATCAGGCCGAGCTCTTCACCGAGCGACGCGACGATGTAGTCGGCGTTGGCGACCGGCGTGATGTACGGCCGGCCCTGCCCGAGCCCGGTGCCGGTGATGCCGCCGTTCGCGAAGCCGAACAGGCCCTGCACCAGCTGGTAGCTCGCCTGGGTGTCGCGGCTGAAGACCTCTTGGTTGAACGGGTCGAGCCACTGTTCGAAGCGACCGCGGACGTACTCCAGGACGCTCTGTGCGACGAGGGCTCCACCGATGAACAGCGTGAGACCGATCGCGACCCAGCTGATGCGTGCCGTGGCGACGTAGATCATCACGAGGAACAGGCCGAAGTAGAGCAGGGCGGTGCCGAGGTCGCGCTGGAACACGAGGACGGCCATCGCAGCGCCCCACATGACCAGGATCGGGCCGAGGTCACGGGCACGCGGGAACGTCATGCCGAGGAACTTCTTGCCGACGATCGACAGCGAGTCGCGGGCGGTGACGAGGTACCCGGCGAAGAACAGCGCCATGGTGATCTTCGCGAGCTCACCGGGCTGGAACGAGAACGGGCCGATCTTGATCCAGACCCGCGCGCCGCCGATGTTCGTGCCGATGCCGGGCAGCATGGGCAGGAGCAGCAGGACGATCGTCAGCGCCATGAAGATGTAGCGGTACCGCTGCAGGAACCGGTGGTTCCGGACGGCGACGAGCGTGATGATCGCCAGGACCATCGCGAGCATCGTCCAGACGATCTGCTTCACGCCGATGGCGTCCCAGCCGGACAGGCCGTTGTGGACGTCGATGCGGTAGATCTCGGCGATGCCGATGCCGTTCAGGACGAGCGCGATCGGCAGGATGAACGGGTCGGCGTTCTTGGCGACGACCCGCAGCACCACGTGCATGACGAGCGCGAGGCCGAGGATTCCACCGCCGACCCAGAGCACCGACTGGTCGAACAGCCGGCCCTTGGTGCCGAGCTGCACGAGCACCATCGCTCCCGCGCAGATGCCGCACGCGATGACGAGCAGGAAGAGCTCGAGGTTCCGCGCGCGGGCGGGCTCCCGGAGCTTGATCGTGATCGCCTGGGTGAAGGACTGGGCGGCCGTGGCGTTGCTCATCGCGGGCTCCGCGTGGGGCTCGGCGAGGGCGAACGGGTCGGCGAGGGCGACGGTGACGAGCTGGCGTCGCCGTCCCCACCGGTGCCGGCCTGGTCCTCGCCGGTCGCGGCGGCCTTGCGCAGGCGCTCGACGATGTCACGGGCGTCGGAGAGTGACTGCGCGTTGATCGTCGAGCGGACGTTCTCGCGGGTGTAGTCCGGCAGCGACGAGACCGTGATGTCGCTGTCCTCGTACACGTCCGACAGCGCCAACGGCCCGATCGACTGCTGCACGCCCTTGTAGATCGCGACGGTGCCCTGGTCGGTGCCGACGTAGTAGTGGTCCTGCGTGATCCGCCAGCCGACGAACACCGCGCCGACGAGCACGGCGACGGCGACCACGAGCGCAACGGTCCAGGACACCCGACGGCGGATGCGGCGTCGGCGGTCCTCGGCGATGAGCTCGGCGAAGAACTGGTCGGACTCGGGCTCGAAGTGCGAGTCCTCGGGCGCGGTGGTGACCTTGAGCGGGTGGAGCAGGATCGTGGGGAGGCGGATCGGCTTGCGGCCGGTCGACGCCTCGAAGGTGAG
>Ga0265797_10012447_pt1 | contig 10425 bp, 12 predicted proteins | sample P2T30metagenome_FD_192433 | JGI IMG/M metagenome (GOLD analysis project Ga0265797, IMG submission 192433) | Plant litter microbial communities from East Loma Ridge, Irvine, California - P2 T30 | ecosystem: Environmental > Terrestrial > Plant litter > Unclassified | place: USA: California... | reverse complement strand
GGCGAATGGCTGCTCCTTGCCGCCCTGGTCGCCTGTTACCCGCTCAGCGCCATGCTGCCGGCCGGGTGGGCGCGTGAAGGCGGCATCCTGGAAAGTGCCCAGGTGCTGGTCCTGCTGGCCGGCGCCGTGGTCGGCTTCGCTGCATTCCTGCGCTTGCGCCCGGACCGGCTCGGCTTGCTGGCGCTGTGGGCCGCACCGGTGTGGCTGTTGCTGGCCGGCCGTGAACTGAGCTGGGGGCGGGTATTGTTGCCGGCCGATGAAGGACATCTTCCGAACGGGGTCGCGATGAACGGCGTGCTATGGCTGCAGGCGGGCGTCAAGCCGGGCGCTGTCGTGCTGGCGCTGGGGCTGCTCTACGGCGCTTGGCGCTACCGCATCCACACGATCGTGCGCGCTGCCTTCGCGCGCCGCATGCCCTGGCTGTGCCTGGCGATCGGTCTGGCGGCGGCAATCGGTTCCACCTGTGCCGAAGACCATATGAGCTGTTCGTTCGGATTCGCCGCCGCGCGCTCGAACCTGATCGAGGAGCTGGTCGAGCTGGTCGCCTACATTGCCCTGTTCATGATCCAGGACTCGGTGTTGCGCGAGGTGCCGGCGCCGGCTGTGCTGGGCGTCGGGTCGCAGGCCGGCTGAATTCTTCGGCTTCATCAAGCGTCAATCGCCCGCGGGTTACTGCTTCGAGCTTCATGACGATGTCCTCCTCGCGCCTGGTCATGCGCTAGCTTGGTGTCGCCATGCTACGCACTGCGCGGTGCGGCAGCGATAGGACCAAAGTCGTATCCGTCACGCAGCAAACAGCCTCAGCTGGTCGGATCGGGCTTGACGCGGGTGAGCTTGTAATCGGCCGCGGAGCGTTCCAGCGCCAGGCCCAGCACGTCCTTCAGATCGTCGGCGCTGGCGCCGCTATCGAGCTGGCGCTTGGCGAACGTGTTGCGCAGGGTGCGCCCGCCCGAGCGCGCCAGGTCCATGCCGGCGCGCTCGAACGTGGCGCGCATCTGCACGTAGACGGTCTTGCGGGTCATGCGCGCGCCAGTCAGGTTGGCGGGGAACACGAACTGGCCCGGGATCGCCATTGCCGCTCGTTCCTGCAGCCAGGGCGTGAGTTCGTCCGCGCCTTCCTTGGGCAGGTGCACCGTGTGCTCGTAGCTGGTGTCGTTCTTCTCGTCGGGTGTGATGGTCAGCACGAGCGAACCGTCGATGGTGCCCTGGCCGCCGACCTCCGACAGCAGCAGGCCGACCGCCTCCGACACCTTCAGCCCGGCCAGCGCCATCACGACTTGCATCGCACGGTCGCGCCGCCGCTTCCAGCCGTCGAAGGGCGTGCTGCGCCGTACCCGCGGTGCGTCGGCGGGCAGGGCGGCGAAGAAGCGTTCCAGCTGTTCTTCGGACAGCACCCGCCCGGCGTCATCCTTGGTCATGTGAGCGCGGTCGAGGCCGAGGATCGCTTCCTGGGCCGGGTTGGGGGTGACTTCCAGGTGTTCGTAGCAGCGTTCCAGCAAGCGCAGGTAGCGGTAGGCGATCTTGCTGTTGAGGACGCGCTTGCCCTTGACGGTGCGGTTGATGAAGCGCAGCAGGTCGGCCTGGGTGACGGTGGAGAAGGTGAGTCCCTGTTCTTTGAGCCAGTTGGCCAGGTTGGTGAACATGAACATGTAGATCTTGCTCGACGCGGCAGAGAGCACCCGAAGCGAGCCATCGGCACGCAGGCGGCGGCCGGTTTCCGCGAATTCGGTGGTGGCGATGAAGTCCCTGAATGCGCGGACCGGATCCGTGTCCCATGAGGTGAGGTTGTGCATGGCAAGGAAGATCGAATGAAGATGTCGTACTTTATCATAAAAAAGTAACTAACCAACAGAAGACAAAAACCAAACAATAAACCCACACGTTACCGACTACGGATACCAGTCACCCCACAGACAAGCCAGCAGGAAAAGGGGGCAAGCAGGGGATGCCGACATGGCCAAGGCAGCTATAATCGCCCCCATGAACAATGCCTTGAAACCTGCACTGGCGCCGACGTTGGCCGATGTCGCCGCCCTGGCAGGCGTGTCGCGCACGATCGCCTCGCGCGCTTTGTCGACCCAGCCGCGGCCAGTGTCGGCCGACAAGCGCGAGCGGGTATTGCGCGCCGCCGAGACGCTGGGCTTTCGGCCCAACTCGCTGGCACGCGGGCTGGCCAACAAGACCGTCAACCTGGTCGCCATCCTGGTCAACCATATCCACGATTTGTCCGACCTCGACCTGTTCGACCTGCTGCTGGAGCAGATCCAGGCGATCGGCAAGCAGGTGATCTTCATCCGCGTCGGCGCGGGCGAGGATGCTGAAAGCTTCCTGCGTAATGGCGTCGCGTACCACGTCGATGCGGCGCTGGTGTTTTCCGACTTCGCCGACGCCGCCACGGTGCGCCGCATGTTCCGCAACAATGCCGTGCTGATGCTCAACGGCCACCAGGATGCGGGTGCGGCGTCGGTGACGATGGATGAGGCGCAAGGCATCAACCAAGCGGTGGCCGATGCGGCCGGGAAGGGCGTGCGCAGCGCGCTCCTGATCACCGGACGCACCATGTCGCAAGTCGAGCAGGCACGCATCGCATCGTACCGCGCGGCGTTCGCGCGCCATGGCATCGGCTTGCTGGCCGAACTGGCCGGGGATTATTCGTATGCCAGCGGCCGCGCGCTGGCCGAGCAGATCGATGTGGATGCTACCGACGCCGTGTTCTGCACGTCCGACGCGATGGCGATGGGGGTGCTCGATGCGCACCGCCGGCATTTCCCGGACAACCAGCCAGAACGCTTCCGCCTGTACGGGTTCGACAACGTCTCGCTGACCCGGTTCGACGCCTATCCAATCTCCTCGATCGGCGCCGACAAGCGCGAATACGTAGCGCAGATCGTGCGCATCCTGAATCGGCCGGCCGACCTGGCCGAGCGCAGCGAGCAGGTAGCAGTAGCGACCCGTTTCGTTCCACGTCTGACCGGCTGAGCTTACTGCCCGAGCGGCTTCAACGATGGCGGCGCGACTTTGCTGCCCCACCATTTTCTATAGTTAGCGGCGTACGCGCCGGACGTGATGTAGTCCGAAACAAACCCGTTGACCAGCGTGAGCAGCGCCGGATCGCCCTTGGCCATGGCGATGCCGATCGGCGCATTGCCGTACAGCTCGGGCAGGGTATCGAACTGCGCGTACTTGCTGGCCATGTAGTCGAGCAGCGACGAATCCTCGATGCCGGCGTCGGCGCGCCGTTGCAGCAACAGCAAAACGCCATCCGGCGAAAAGTTATCGGCATAGATGAACTCTGCATTCGGCGCCGCCTTGCGCAAGAAGGCGCTGGCGGTGGTGCCGCGCCCGACCACCACGCGCTTGCCGTTCAGGTCCGCCAGCGTCCTGATGCGCTTGGCTTTCTGCGTGATCACGCGCAGGCCGGCTGCGTTGTAGGGGATCGAAAAGTCCACCACGCGCGCGCGCTGCTCGGTGATCGAGACGTTGGCCACCACCAGGTCGAGCTGCCCGGAGCGCAGCATCGAAATGCGCGCGTCCCCCGACACGTCCGCGAACCGCACCCGCACACCGAGGCGCGCCGCCAGCTGGCGGGCGACATCGACGTCGTAGCCAACCGGCTCGCTGCGCTCATCCCGGAAGCCGATCGGCTCCCCGCCCAGCGACACGCCGATGCGCACGTAGCCGCGCTGCTTGATGTCTTCGATGCGTCCGGCCTGCGCCGGCATGGCCGTCAGCAACAGCGCGGTGACGGCTGCCAGAGAGGCCAATCTGCATTGCAAGCGCTGGCGCATGTTCCGACCCCTCAGAGCTTGACGCTGGTGGCGACGCGGATCTCCGGCGCCGCCATGCGTTCGTCCCAGTACCAGTAGCGGATCTCGTCGTCGCAGCGGTAGTTGACCACCTGGTGATTGCCCTTGGCGTCCATCGCGTGGATCACCACGCCGGCCAGGAAGCCGGTCGTCAGTTCGGACAGTTCTTCCACCGCCAGCTTGACCGCATCCTCGAGCGAATGCCCGAGCCTGAGCGCCAGCACGATGCTGCGCGAAGTGCCGCAGCGCATGGTCATTTCGCCGGTGTGGGTGCAGGCGGCGGCGCCGTAACGGCTGTCGGCATAGAAGCCGGCGCCGGGTATCGGCGAGTCGCCCAGGCGCCCCGGATACTTCCAGGCCCAGCCCGACGTCGAGGTCACCGCGCCGATGCCGTTCGTGGCGTCGCGCCCCAGGAATACCGTGGTGTCGCGCACGCGCTCGGGATCGGTGATGGTGTTGCTCAGCGGCGCCAGCGCGATGTCGGGAAACGCCGCCAGCTGCTCGGGCGACATCTCTTTTTGCAGGCGCTCCCACCAGACCCGCTTGCTGTCCGGGTGCAGCACGTCGTCCACAGCGAAGCCGCGCTCGCTGGCGAAGCGGCGCGCACCCTGGCCGGTCAGCATCACGTGTGGCAGGTGCCGCATGACTTCCAGCGCCAGGCGCGAGACGGGCAGGGTGCCCGGCACCGCGCCGACGGCGCCGACGTCGCGCGTGGTGCCGTCCATCACGCCGGCGTCGAATTCCATTTCGCCGAGCATGTTCGGCCAGCCGCCGTAGCCGACGCTGCGCACCTTGGCTTCGCATTCGACCTTGGCGATGCCGGCCACCATGGCGTCGACGCCGGCGTCGCCCTGTTTCAGGAGTTCGACCGTGGTATCGAAACCGGGCCAGGCTTCGGCGTTCGCAAGCAGCATTTTCATTTAAAAACCTTCATCTTTACTTCGACATTTTGGAGAGAAACTGCGCGATGCGCGGTTGCGCCAGAGCGCCGTCCTGCGCGAAGAACTGCGCGGTCGGCATATCGGCCAGCAAGCGGCCCTGTTCCAGGAACACGATGCGGCTCGAGATCTGGCGCGCGAACTCGATTTCATGCGTGACGAACAGCATCGTGGTGCCGGTCGCGGCCAGCTTGGCCAGGATGTCGAGCACCTCGGCCGTCATCTCCGGGTCGAGCGCGCTGGTGACTTCGTCGAGCAGCAGGTAGCGCGGCTTCATCGCCAGCGCGCGGCAGATACCGACCCGTTGCCGCTGCCCGCCGGACAGCTGCGCCGGGTAGGCGTCCGCGCGCGCGCCCAGCCCAACCGAGGCCAGCAAGGCGCGCGCTTCCTGTTCGGCCTGGGCGCGCGGCACCTTCAGCACCTCGATCGGCGCCAGCGTCACGTTCTGCAGCGCCGTCATGTGCGGGTACAGGTTAAACAACTGGAACACGGTGCCGCAGCTGCGCCGCGCCGCCTGCAAACCCTTGGGCTCGTCGATGCGGTGGCCGTCGACCGAGATCGAGCCGGCGTCCAGCTGTTCCAGCCCGTTCAGGCAGCGGATCAGGGTCGACTTGCCCGAGCCGCTGGCCCCGAGGATCGACACCACTTCACCCGGCGCGATGCGCAGGTCGATGCCATTGAGGACCGTATTGCTGCCGAAGCGCTTGGCGACGCCATCGATCTGGATCATCTTAAAAACCCTTCCATTGACTATGCGCGCGCAGGCGCAGTTCCGCGCGTGCGCAGACCCGGGCGATCAGCCGGGCCATCAGGTAGTACAGCACGCCGATTACGGCCCACACGATGAATGGCTCGAGCGTACGCACGTTCAGGATCGCGCCCACCTTGGTCAGGTCGGTCACGCCGATCACCGAAATCAGGGACGTCACCTGCAACTGGTTGATCAACAGGCCGGTGAGCGGTCCGAAGCCGAACGCCGCCGCCTGCGGCGCCACGACACGGCGCAGCGTTTGCCAGCGGGTCAGGCCAAACACGCGCGCCGTCTCGACCTGGTCGCGCCCGACCGATTCGATGGCGGACACCGCGATCACGTACACAAAGGCGGCCGTATTGCCCGATAACGTGATCAGGGCCGCTTCGACCGGCGTCAGGTCGGTGCCGAGCAGCACCGGCAAGCCGAAGAACACCAGGAACAGCTGCACCAGCACCGGCGAATTCTTGAGCAGCTCGGCCAGCGCGGCGGCGAGCGGCGCCAGCACAGGCGTGCGGTAGTAGCGCAGCGTGGCCCAGGCCAGGCCCAGCGCCAGGCCGATGACGGTGGTCGCCGCGAACAAGGCGACCGAGACGCCCAGCCCCTGCAGCAGCACCAGCAGGTCGTTATAGGTAAAGCCGGAATAGCGCATCAGGCGGCGCCTCCATGCAGGTGCCGGTTCAGGCGCCGGTGCAGCACGCCGGCCCCCAGCGACACCAGGGTGGTCATGGCGAAATACGCCACCAGCAGCAGCGCGTACACCTCGAACGGCTGAAAGGTGTCGGAGGCGACGATCTTGGCCACGCCGGTCAGCTCATTGATCGTGATGGCCGACAGGATCGACGAGGTCAGGATCAGGTTGACGAACACCGATCCGAGCGGGCGGATCGAGGTGCGCAGCGCAATCGGCAGCACGATGCGGCGATAGATGGTGATACGCGACAGGCCGCTGACCTGCGCCGCTTCGAGCACGCCCGGCTCGAGCGCCAGGATGCCGGAGCGGATCACGTCGGACGTGAAGGCGCCTCCGGCCAGCGCCAGCGCCAGCACGCCGGTGTTGAAGGGGCTGAGCTCCGGGCCGATCTCCGGCAGACCATAAAACAGGAAGAACAGCTGGACGATGAACGGCACGTTGCGAAAGATATCGACATAGATGTCGGCTACGCGCCGCGCCGGCGGCATGGTCGAGGTTCGCATCAGCGCCACCACGACGCCCAGCGCGAGTGAACCGACCAGCGCCAGCGCGCAGGCCAGGGCGGTGAGGCGGGCGCCGGCGGCGAGCTCGCCCAGATAGGGCGTCAGGGAAGTCATGTCGAACGGCAAACGCGTACTCCAGCCAGGGAAGAAAGCCAAAGTGAAACCGGTTTCACTTTGATGCCGCCGAGTCTCCCATAAAGTGGTGCGAAATTCAAGAGAAACGCCGGGAAGGGCTGTGATCAGCCGAGCAGGACGGCCTTCAATGCCGCGACCTTGCCGCTGTCGGTCTGGCGACGCCCGCCCGTGTCGAAGCCAAAGGCGGCCACTTGCGGCGAAGGCGCCGGCAGCGGCGCCGAGCAGGAAGCGTGGACATCGGTCAGCGGCAGCCGTGCGCGCAGCAGGTCCAGGTTATCGGCATTGATGCCGGCGCCGGGCATGATCGTGATGCGGCCGGCGGCGGCGTCGAAACAGCGTTGCAGGCCGTCGAGGCCTTCGGGCGCGCTGTTGGCGCCGCCCGATGTCAGGATGCGCTCAAACCCGAGTTCGATCGCTTGCTCGGTCGCCTGCGCCAGGTCTGGGCACAGGTCGATCGCACGGTGCAGCGTGCAGCGCAGGCCGTGGCCGGTGGCGCGTTTTATCAGCCGCGCCAGGGTGCGCACATCGAGCTGCCCATCCCGAAGCGAGGCGCCCAGCACCACGCCTTGCAGTCCGGCGGCGGCGACGGCGTCGATCTCGTGCAGCATCAATTGCGTGTCGGCCTCGTCGAAACAGAAGTCGCCACCGCGCGGGCGAATAATGGCCACCACCGGGACTTGGCTGGTCGACGCGGCGCGCATCAGGCCAGCCGATGGCGTCAAGCCACCGATCTCCAATGCGCTGCACAGCTCAATGCGGTCGGCGCCGCCGTCGATTGCTGCGCGCAAGCCGTAAACGCTGTCGACGCAGACTTCCAGGGTGATCCTCTCAGTCATGGGCGCTCCCCACTTGCTCGAGACCGAGCCACGCCGCACCAACCAGCCCCGGCTCCGCGCCGGCTTGGCCCGGTACGATGATCGGCAGGTCAGTCTTGCGCAGGATGGACGCACGTACCGCCTGGTCGAGCCGCGCGATCAAGGGCGCACTGTTCGACAGGCCGCCGCCAACCGGCAAAATCGAGGCGCCAACCGTATTGACCAGCATCGCCAGCGGACCACTGAGCAAGTCGATGAAGCAGTCGACCGTGCGCGCGGCACGGACCTCGCCGGATTGCCACGCATCGATGATTTCACGGCTGTCGAGCGCCTCATCATGCAAAGCCAGGTGCAACCGCTCCAGTCCGCGTGCGCCGCCGACCGTGTCCAGGCAGCCGGTCTGGCCGCAGCCACAGGCGAAGCGCGGAATCGCTTGCGGTGGCGTGCCGGCAAACTGCGCCGCCGCAGGCCCGTGGCCCCATTCGCCGGCGAAGCCGCCCGGTCCACCAACCAGCTTGCCACCGATGACCAGGCCGCCGCCGACGCCGGTGCCCAGGATCAGGCCGAACACATTGGCGTGGCCACGTCCGGCGCCAGCTTGCGCTTCGGCCAGCGCGAAGCTGTCGGCGTCGTTGATGATCCAGACCGACAGATGCAGCGCGGCAGACAGGTCGCGCGCCAGTAAGCGGCCGTCGATACAGGGAATATTCGCGCACTTGATGCGGCCGTCGCTTGGGTCGACTACGCCCGCGATCGAGATGGCGACGCCGCGCGACGGTCCGCCAGCATCAATCAACGCCTGCATGGCGGCGGTGAAGGCGACAAAATCGTGGGTAGGCGTTGGAACGCGCTGCAGCGCACCGACGCGTCCGTCAGCCGTGGCAACTGCGCATTTGATGGCACTGCCACCGATATCGAAACAGGTAATCATGGGCCGAATCATAAACGCAACAGCGCCAGGATTGCCATATTGCCGCGAAATTATCGGCTCACACGCGGCGCCTCTGGCGGCCCATGCAACCGCGAAGTACGCTGCTTGACGCGCCTGGGGAGCCGGACATGGGAATCCATACTTCTAGTGCCATGATATTTTTTACATTTATTTAATGACCGGAGGGCGGCCGTGGAGAAGTGATGTCGGACGAGGACAAGCTGTTCTTCAAATACCCCGGCTACATCGACGTTCCCTCGAAACCAGAAATGGACTTGGCCTATGGTTTTGAAGGCATGCAGACTGGTCAGAGGGAAGGGCAGCCGAGCAGGTCGGCCAGACTGAGGTCGACAAGGTTAGCTACGTTGCTGGCTAACAAGCAGGTATGTAGCATGGAGTGACGAACGAACGGCGCTTGGAAGCAATGCTTGCGCCGGATATCCTAACGAGGTAATGTTCAACATACTTAACATTCTTTAGGATCGATCATGCGCTTGGCTGAGATTGGTTCCCGGATCAGGACCCAACGGTTGGACATGGGGCTGACGCAGGAACAGCTTGCGAAATTGACGGAGCTGTCTCGTACGACAATCAACCAGTTAGAAAATGGGACATTGCGTGATCTCGGCTATGCCAAGCTGGCGCATATCTTGGGCGTATTGGGGTTGGACCTGCAGGCTCAGCCGGCAAAAGGACTGCATCATGCGCTTGCTGTGGCTGCACGAACCGCCAGCACCAGCTACAAAACCTCGCTATCGCCTGAGGTCTTGGCGCAAATGCTCGAGTCAGGAAAAAGCCGCCCCGAGTTTCGCCCGCATTTGATGACATTGTTGGATGAAACGCCGCTTCCAGTCGTCGTCAAGGCAGTCCATGAGGTTGCCCAAAGCTCGTCGACGTCGACTTCGCGCCAGATGATTCGACACCTGGCATCATGGGCTGACGAGCTACAGACCAACCGTGCAGTGTGGGGATGAACACTCCCGAGAACTGGAAGACGCTGTTCCGGCATGCATTGACGCTTATCGACGATGTGCTTGAGCACGGTACGAAGAGTCTCTACTGGACATTTGGCGGGGGAACCGTGCTGATGTTGCGATATAACCATCGCTACAGCAAGGATATCGACATCTTCGTTCCCGATCCTCAGGCGCTTGGCTATGTCACACCACGGCTGAGTGCGCGCGCTGAAACCCTCACCACCGATTACACGGAAGCGGCAAATTTCGTCAAATTATTCCTGGCGGAAGGTGAGATCGACTTCGTCGCATCGCCAAACCTGACCAGCAATCCGTTTGTCATTGAGAATCTGCTTGGTCGGGAAGTGAAGGTCGAAACCTCGGCTGAAATCATCGCGAAGAAGTTTTGGCATCGAGGCAATCGACTAACGGCACGGGATATGTTCGATTTTGTGCTCGTGGCTGAGAGAGAGCCAGACGAGTTAGAAACTGCAGCGCGGTTCCTTGTTAAGCATATTGACGCCATCCTGCTACAGCTTGAGAAGAACGCCATTCAACTTCAAGTGCAATTTGAGGCAATTGACGTCCTGGATTACGCGCCGAAGTATGCACATGCGGCGACCGTCTTAAAGGAGCGGCTCTTGGAATTCAATTCCGTGGTTGGCCGAAACCCCTGAGGCCCACTCAGCTATCTTTTGTCGGCTTGCCATGAAAAAACCTCTGGAGTCAGAAGGAAGGGCAGTCGAGCAGGTCGGCCACTTCGATAAAACTGTCGGCGACGATGTCCCAGTCGTGCTCAGCCTCGAGGTCGGTCGTCTGGCCAGGGCCATGCTCGTGCGGCCTGCGCACGAAGATGGTCCTGAAGCCGCAAGCCCGGGCCGCTTGCAGGTCGCTGT
>Ga0265797_10012445_pt1 | contig 10426 bp, 3 predicted proteins | sample P2T30metagenome_FD_192433 | JGI IMG/M metagenome (GOLD analysis project Ga0265797, IMG submission 192433) | Plant litter microbial communities from East Loma Ridge, Irvine, California - P2 T30 | ecosystem: Environmental > Terrestrial > Plant litter > Unclassified | place: USA: California... | reverse complement strand
GAAGTTCGCGAGGGGGATCTCGTGAGGGTTGCGGTTTAGGATTGTGGGCAGGCCGAAGAATAAGGCGCGGACGGAGTCTTGGGAGATTTGCAGTTCGAAGTAGCCGCGGTACCACATTTCGTTCCATTGCAGTTCGGGGTTGTGCTCGCTCAGGCGGTCGGATTCGGCGTTGGCGTCGGGGACGTTGCGTTCGCCAGCGGGGGGAGGGGAGGTGACTGCTGTGCCGGCGAATTCGACGCCGAGGTACTCGTCGCCGCCGTAGTCGGCGAGGAGGTCGGAGACCCAGTTCGCGTGGCTGTCGCCGGAGATGACGATGTTGTTGCTGATGTTGTTTTTCGACAGGTGGTGGAGGGTGCGGTTGCGGTTGGCTTGGTAGCCGTCCCATTGGTCGTAGTTGTAGGGATTCACGTTGCCGTAGACGACGGACTGGTTGACGCGGGAGAAGACTGTTTGTGAGCCGATGATGCGCCAGGCTGCGCCGCGGGCGGACGAGGCGGAGAGTTCGTTGTAGAACCAGGATTCTTGCCGGGCGCCCATGAGGGTGCGGCCGGCGTCGTCGGAGATGGCGTGGATGTAGTCGGTGTTCCAGTAGAGGTCTGTGATGGAGCGGTCGTACTGGCGCGTGTCGAGCATCATGAGGTCGAAGAGCGAGCCGATGCTAAAAGAACGCCAGATTCGTAAGTTGTCGTCCATTTCGACTTGCCGGATCGGCATCCATTCGAAGTAGGCGCGCACGGCGTTCATTTTCACTTGGTCGATGGAGAAGCCGCCGTCATTGATGAAGGAGGCTTCGTTGTTGGCGATGTCCGAGGCGCCGTCGCGGTAGGTGTTGTCGGCGACTTCGTGGTCGTCCCAGGTCGGAATCCAGGGGAGGTTGGCGTGGGAGAGCTGCAGGTCTAGGTCGGTGCGGTAGGTTGCGTAGCGCTCGCGGAAGTCGTAGAGGGAGTGGATTACACGCTCTGGTTTGGGTATGCGGCCGATGGGTGCGCCGTTGCCGTAGTCGCCATTGCCCTGATACTCGTATATGTAGTCTCCGAGATGGATGACATAGTCCACGCTTTCTTTCCGTACAGAATTGCCATACGCATTGAAGAAGCCAAAAGGATAATTCGCACAGCTGTACACAGCCACATTGACCTGAGTTACTTTGTCGTCCACCATAGGCACTGTCTTCGTCCTGCCGAGCGGGCTTTTGTTGTCGCTATCGCACACGTTGAATTGGTAGTAGTAGCGAGTATAAGCTTTGAGGCCTGTTGCCTCGACTTTCACCGTGTAATCAACATCACTCGAAGTATACGCTTTGCCACCAGATTCCACAACCTGAAAGTCCGAGGTGAGCGAGACCTTGTATTCGACGCATATAGGCGCTGTGGAGACAGTTTGTTCTGGGCCGTGGTAGTAAAGCGGCACATCGCCTGTGACCACGCCGTTATCATCTACAGAGTCGAGCTGTGGCGAAATGCGCGTCCAGAGGATGACGGAGTCCGAATAAGGATCTCCAGATGCTATGCCGTGGGTGAAATTGAGCTCTGAGGGAAGGAAGCGTTTTTCTGGAGTGTTGCGCTTGTTGACTTTGTGCAGCGATATGCCCAGGCCTGGGTGGTGCGCTGAGGGCGAGCGGTAGTTGAGGTTCTGCCAGATGTAAGTCTCTATGTCCACGATAATGAGAATCATATGTGCGAGGCTTGACGGTTTCGTACCTGGGTCCAGCTCGCCGACGCCAGCGCCACACAGGCAGACACGGCGAGAAGTTGGCACTTCATCTCGAACACGCACAAAGACCAGCTTGAAACAAAAAGCGTTCCTGAAGCTCAAAAAGTCCTCCCAGCGTGCCTCGGGCTCTAACTTTATATTAGTAGATCCTCGCCAGTCAATACAGCATGGTGTGTCGCGTTCGGGCAGCTCAAGGTCGGGCAAGCAGGCAATGAAGCGAGTGGAGGTGCAAAGAGCAAAGAGTAAAATGGGCACGCGATATCGTCTAGCGCATCTAGTGTGTGTATGTACAACAATACAATAAATGCAAGGTAGTAGTATCTCCTCAACGAGACAGAATGTATGTATACAAACTAGACGCAAGAGCTGCCGCGAGGTCAACACGTGCGGCTCTTGGTTGGCAAGCTTGAATACCTTAGCCGAGAGCCTGGGCTGCCAGCGGACGTCATCGTCACCGTCACGCGCAGAGGTCGTTTGAGACACTGGCTTGACGCTAAGAGGACGCCATGTCTTAGGCGAGAATTATTGTTGATTGCTTTGAGTGATACGAGAAGAGCACGGGGTGATGAAAACAATGTACAAGGTCTCCAAGTTGTAGAGTTACAGTAGAAGTATTAGGTACATGTAGTCATCTGATAGCTGTCTCACGATTCCTGCTCTAACAGGATTTCCAAAAACTGCAGCGATAACACGCTGGACATTAGGCGATATCCTTGCAATCGTCAATATAACGCATCATCCTCCTCCTCCTCCACCTTCTCCTCCTCCACCTCCCCCTCGCCCATTCCATCTTCGTGATCAAGTCGCAGCCCTGCCCTCTCCAAAGCCAATTCCTCAGTTCTGAGGAGCGCACGGACACCAAACATCGTGGAAGGCGACTTCATGACACGTCTTGCGTACCCGTCGAGCCACTGCCATCCAGCAAGTCTTTTCTCTCCTTTCAAAAGAAACTCTTCCCAATCGTCTCCAATGTGTCCAGCCAGAACGTCGTGGACGTTTAGTGGATATCGGAATTGCCGCAAGATGTGTTTGTGTAGTGGAGATTGGGCTGTTGAGGCTGGCTTTTTCTGTGGTTTGGGGCTGCTTCGCCGTCCTTTGCGGCGTACATTCTTCACTGGTGTATACTCGGTATCGCTTGCGGACGGTCGCATGTTCACTATTGCTGTTTGTGGGAATGTACTGCCGTCTCTCTTCCGCTTTGCGCTTCTGTCCGTCGCCTGATGACTCTCCGACTCGTTCGTCGGCTGTGTCATGGAAGTGGATGGCTTCAAAAGAAGTGAATTAAGAAAATCGTCATTCGATTCCATTTTGATTGCGCTCGCAGTGGCGCTGGCCGGCATACCTACGGATGCTGGAGGCACAAGCAGTGCACCACTCTCCAGAGTCCCCTGTGCCGCTCCAATTTGCTGTCCGGGGGGAATGCCGTAGATAAATTCCAGGAAACGTTCGAAAGGCAAGAGCATGATCTGGCTTCTGAGCTGCAGCTCACTAGGCAGCTTCCTCATCAAATGTTGTTGGTCCTCCTCACAAAGTGAGTACCAATTTTGGTGGACCTTGCTAACGCGCCACTGCGCGCCATTGACCGCGGCGGCGTCTGGGGCAATTAAAACATCCTGGTAGACAAGATGGCCCCAGAAATACACATTCTACGTTCTTAGGGGCGGGGGCACAGATGCCAACGCAGGATCGATTAGCGCTCTTGCCTGTGCGACAAAAGCTTCCGCCTGTGCGCCAAAAGGGTCCAGTGTTTGCGGAGCCGAGTTGTCGCCCTACTGCATACCTTGCCCGCCACGCTGTAGAGTATTGGCCATGGCGGCAAAGTGAGCATTCAGTGGGTCGTTCTGGCCCTGGCCCTGCTGTTGCTGCTGCTGTCCGGCGAACTGCTGCATGTTGTTCATACCCATGGGCATGCCCATACCACCTCCTGGAGTCTGCTGCTGATGCGGCTGGTTCATCTGCATGCCCAGCTGGTTCTGCATGCGCTGCAGGTGCTGGACGTACTGCTCGTTGCCGACGCCGCCACCGTTCTGCTGCTGCTGCTGCTGTTGCTGTGGGTGGCCGCCCTGCTGCATGCGAGCCTGGGCTTGGGCTTGTGCGCGCGCTTGCTGTTGCTTCTGAGTCTGCTGCTGGAGCATTTGCTTGAGATACAGAGGCAGGCCGTTGATGACTTGGGATGGAAGGTGGCCGTTGTGTTGCTTCATGAGCGTGGCCAGTTGCTGCTGGGCTTGTTGCTGTCTTGCGGCGAACTGCTGCTGAGCTAGCTGTTGCTGTTGCTGTTGTTGGGCAGTCATGCCGTTGAGGTCCTGCATGTTGCCTTGCTGTGGCATTTGCTGCATTTGCTGATGTCCTTGTTGTTGCTGGAACCCGGGATGCGAGTGTCCCATCTGCGGTGTCTGCTGTTGCATGTTCATGTTCATGCCTGGACTGCCGGCGTTGCCGGTCATCTGTCTCTGGGCCATCGCATTCTTCATGTGATTCATCCTGCGCTGCACGGCTAAGCATTGCTCCTTCATCTTGGCGGCAGCCTCAAGTTGTCCCATGGTGTGATGCTCCTGGTACTGACGTTGGAATTGTTGGAACATTTGTGTAAGCTTGGCCATCTGTTGAGCGAACTGTATGTGCTCTGGCGTCATGCTCGCGGCATTTCCACCAAGATTCTGGCCATTGTTCATGCCTTGGCCTCCGTGAAGCGCCCTCTGCGTCTGAATCATGGCCATCTGTTCAGGCGTAAAGTTCTGTCCCATTTGACCATTGCCCTGCATCATCATCATGTTGTTATTTGGCGTGTTCTGCGTCATGCCAACGTCGGGGCTACCTGGTTGCATCATGCGCGGTGTCTGCGACATCTGTCGGCCGGGCATTGCTGTCGCCATCGACGGCGTGTTGGTCATCTGAGGTGTATGGTTGCGACTGCCCGGTGCTTGTTGACTGACATTCCTCGCCATGGCCACTCCAGAGTGTTGCATTTGTGCAGAAGCTGGTCGGGGCGGGCTACCGGCGCCAGTATTTGAGGGTTGAGACACCATTGGGAAGCCACCCTGCTGGACCATCGGGCTGGACTGCATCATCGGCGTGTTCGATTGTTGTCTAGGAATAGGGCTGCCCTGCACAGCAGCAACCTGAGCATGCTGGAAATTGCCTTGTTGATTCTGTATAAGATTGTTCTGACCAGGATGTCCGTGGTTTTGCATCATGTTATTCTGCTGTTGTTGCTGTTGCTGTTGCTGCTGCAGTTGCTGCTGCCGCATCAGCTCGGCTTGTTGCTGGGCAGCCAGTTGCCTCTGTTGTTGCTGCTGCTGCTGCTTTTGCAGCGCTTCGCGTTGCCTCTGGACCTGCAACATCTTCTGCTGTTGAGCAGCTTGCTCCTCAAATTGGCGCTTCTCGACCGCAGCTCGAGCCTCTTCTTCTTTCTTCTCACGCTCAGCCTTTTCGTGATTCTGTCGTACCATCTCGATTGTCTTGAAGCGAGAGAAGCCGAGCGAGGCGGCCGCAGATTGATTGTCGCTGGTCGCCGCACCAGCAGCCGTCCTTGCAGCAGGCTTGATGCGCTCGTCCATAATGAGCATTCTACGCTCAGCCTCTGCGGCCTGTGCATCGTCGGCGGCCACCTCCGCTGTAGTTCTCTTACGTTCCCTGGGCGAAGGTGGTTTGCCAGAGTGGAGAGGATTGGCTAGAAGATTGAGGATGGCCTGCGCTTCGTCGGCGTCCTTGGCTGGTTCAAGGTAGAGAGGAGGCTCGGTAGTTACCAGCTGGTCAGCCTGGAAGGAATACAACTCGCTCTGGTCCATGGCCATCTTCTCTGATTTCGCATTTGATGATCCGCCTGGAGTAAGCGGCGCCGATGAAGCATTATCAGAAGCGCCTGTTGCACTAGAATCACCCGTCTTCTTCTTGTTGCGAATCTCTGACATGGGAGTCCGCGCGAGGATCATGACTTCTTCGTGCTTGGTCTGCTCGGTCGGATGCAATACTACCGTCGAGACTCGCGTGCCCTCTTTCTCCTTGTCTTTGGGTCTTTCAGGCGTGGTGTCATTAGCCTTCTCCAGCGCTTGCGCTTCGGCCGCTGCCTGTGCCTTGCTCGGATAAGGCGCATAGGGTGAAGGTGTAATGTGCTCGTTGTAGTTGTGCATTGAGAATTTCTCCTTGTCCGCGCTCTTATCTCGTGGGCCTAGCTTCTTTCCTCCAGCGCCTCTGTGGTTGTGGACTTCCACGATCAAGCAGCCGTCGTAGAATTGGACTTTCGCCGACAGCAAGTCCTCCAGGATCTCGTGTGGCACTGTTCCGCGCTGGAGGTGCTGCAGGATAAAGCGCATAGGCGAGTCGTAGGCAAAGCTGCCATCTTGGTTCTCGAGTCGGAAGTGCGAAGGGTGGAGGTGGATGGTCATTGAAGGCGGTTTGCCCTTGTGCTTGCGCAGAATATATTGGCTGTCGCGCACGTGTGGCTCGCTCATTTTGCGCTTCTTCGCGGCTTGTTCAGAAGCATCATCGCCGGGAGCGCTGCGCTTGGTCGAAGATGGGCGTGGTGCGTCGCGACGCCGAGGGGCCTGGGCTGGACGTGCGACTTGGGCGGTCGCCATGGCGAGGTGTGTAGGAATAGCTGGAGAGTATGCGCGCTCTGTCGCGTGGTGGCCTAGCAATCGGCTGGCGGAGGTCTCATGTAGCGGGTCGACGGTGGTGTCGTGTGTCTGTTGATGTGCGTGCGAGTAATGTTTAGGGCGGCGCGCATGTGGGTCGCGCGCGTCGGGAGGTTATGGTATAATCGTAAGGATCGTGGTATTCGTGGGCTTCGGTGTGGGTGAGTGGTATTAATGTGCGCCAGGCAGTGCGCGGTGTATGCGCGACACCACTTCTTCGATGTTCAAGACGATGATGATGCTCGCGGGGTGCTTCATCCGGAGACTGGAGATCAAATGTCCGGTTATTTGGTGTGGACTAGCTCACTCTCCACTAGCGCGCGGCTCTCCGGACCGAGCCTAGCTGCGGAGCTTAGCTTGCGATCGTCTCGTTACATCATCGCGGCACTAGCATCGATCTACTGAGGCAGACGCAATGTCAATGTCAATGCCACGTTCAATCCACGAGATCTGCAATCCTCGTTCTGACATGCCCCTTACGACCTCTCGATCCGCCTTCTGCTGTCACCACATTGATTGTACTCGTTGCCTCCATTGAGAGCAAGCCACATTCATCTACTCCGTCCATCGACGCCACCAAACACACCTTGGTCGCTCACGTGCCGCGTCCCTTGCTTGTTACAATTCACTCCCAAGCTTTCATCCCTGGATCCACCACTCGCAAAATCATATATCACCATCAAACATCATGGCCGAAGTAGCAGCTGGCCTTTGGGCCGCCGAAGAAGTCGTATCTACCGGCGTTCAAGCTGGCGTTGCCGCATACATGGTTTCACAGCCTACCATGCCATTGAAGGGCACCTTTAGGCAGATCGCTACAGCTCCAGATGACAACACTCGGTAAGTCGATCTTCCTCGTACGAATTTTACTGCCTGTCGCTAATAAAACCTAGAGTCTCCCTGGCAAGATCCAACCACAGTTTGACTGTGGTCGGGGACAAGGCCTACATCTTTGGTGGTGAGGTTGGAGATGGCGAATTAGCGACAACAGACATGCACGTCATTTCGTTGCTGTCTGACTCTGATGCTGAGAAGCAAAACGAGTCGCAATACGCCCTTCTGCCTGCTTTGCCTGCAGGCGCAACTGGTGGCGAGTCTTCGAGCGTTCAAGATGACAACTCAGACGGCGTTCCTGCAGCGAGGACTCGTCATGCAGCGTGTGCATTCAACGTCTGCGTGGCCATGTTCGGCGGCGTCGATGAAGAGGGCGAGGCGATCGAAGAGAAGGGCCGCATTTGGCTGTTCAACACTGCAAAGTCCACATGGGAGTTCATCGGCCCTAAGCTGGGCGAGAACGACGTCCCCGAGGCTCGTGCTGAGGGCAAGCTTCTTAACTGTGAGAACAACCTCGTACTCCATGGTGGCTTCAGCAAGACTGGCGAGCCACTCAAGGATACATGGCACTTCTCCTACGCAGACAAGACCTGGACTCGCCTTCCCGACGCTCCCCAAGCCAGCACCAACGCCTCCCTGGCAAACGGCGTTCTATGGCTTCTAAACATCGCACCTGAGACCAATGGTCTGAATGGTTACATGCACTCCCTCGCCATCACATCTGCCGTTTCGCCTTCGAAGCCAACATCTTGGACCACCCAGTCCTTCCCCACGAACCCTCTCACCCCATCACCCAAGCCCCGCGTCGCCGGCGGCCTACTCCCCATGACCACAGGCCACGGCCGCCACTACCTCCTACACTTCTTCGGCGTCACACCACCAACAACCAAGGAAGATCTCCCTCCAACATCCTCGCCTGACGAAACAACTCTGCAAGTCGTAGACACCCAAGCCGCAGTCTCAGCCGAGCCAATCCAGTACCCCGACCTCTGGACTCTGCAATTGCCATCCACTACTCCCGGCCGCAAAGCCTCGTGGTCTGAGTCCTTGCGCCCTGCGGCTCTCAAAGACAGCATCCGCTCGGCGTTCAAGGCTGATACTGGTACCAACGCTTGGGCGGAAGTCGACGTGCAACCTCCTGCTCTGGAGACGCTCGGTGATGGCGAATCGGGCAAAGTGCACCCTGGTCCACGAGCTTACTTTGGCTGCGACGTTCTCAAGGATGGGTCGACGGTGATGATCTGGGGCGGCGTCAATGCTAAGGGCGAGCGCGAGGGCGATGGATGGCTCGTCAGCCTTGGTTGATTGAGATGCACAATGTCGTCTCTCAAACTTGGCAAAGAGCCAAACAAAATCATGATTCTAGCAATAGCATTAAGATACCCTTCACGTACACAGAAAATCAAACGGCAAAGACATGCATGCATTTGATGATGATTGAACAAAAGGTATCGCTTACAAGTGAAAAATATATGGCGTCTATCTCTTACCGCCACGTCCACCTCCACGACCGCCTCCCCGTCCTCCACGGCTCGACGCAGATCGTGGCTTGCCACCTGCCTTCTTATCCGGGCCAGCAGCAGCATCAGTCTTACTCTTCTTCCACTCGTTGCCCTCTCGCCTGTCATCCCGATCCTGCAATTTCTTCTTCTCCTTGTTACTCAACTTGCCCTTCTTCACCGGCTTTCCCTTACCCGCATCCGGACCATTCAACTCCGCCCTTCCGCGCTCCCTCGCACTATCCTTCTCCGCTCCGCTCTGGAACCAAGTCTTCTTCGGCCTCGAAGCAATTTCATCCTGGTACTTGACGATATTCTCGCTGCGCGAGATATCGCGCTCGGTGGCCTGCAGAGCCTTCTCTTCCTTCTCCTCGGTCATCACGGCTTCGACTTCGTCGGCCAGGGCCTCGACGCGCTCGAAAGCTTTGTCCGCGTCTTTGGACTCGATGGTGCGCTGTCTGATAATGGCGCCTTGGGCGCGGGCGGCTTTGACGGCGGCTTTGACGACTTTGCGGTCGGGCTCGGCGGCTAGGGTGCAGGAGCGACCGGTGCGGCCGGCACGGGCGGTACGGCCGACACGGTGGAGGTAGATTTCGTGGGACTGGGGGGCTTCGTAGTTGATGACGGAGTCGACGCCCTTGATGTCGAGACCACGGGAGGCGACGTCGGTGGCGAGCAGGAAGCTGGCGGTGCCGGCGCGGAAGGACTCGATGGCTTGGATACGCTGCTCCTGCGACATGGAGCCGTGGAGCTCGGCGGCTTTGAGGCCGCAGAGGGCGAAGATGATGCGGACGCGGTGCGCTTCTTTCTTTTGGCGGAAGAAGATGATGCAGCGGGTTGTGAAAATGGTCTCGCAGATGTGCAGCAGGTAGCCGAGACGCTTTTGCTCGCGGCCGGGGCGCAGACGGACGAATTCTTGCACGAGGCCTTCGACGGTGGATTTCTGGCTGTCGACCATTACGCGCACGGGGCGCTGGAGACCCACGCGGATCAGGTCGTCGACTTTGCTGGTCATGGTGGCGGAGAAGAGCATGGTTTGGCGGGACTTGGGGATGGTGGCGAGGATCTCGTTCAGCTCGTCGGCGAAACCGTCTTCGAGCATACGATCGGCTTCATCAAGGACCATGATCTCGATTGTGTCGACTTGGAAGGAGGAAGAGTTGCGCATGAAATCGATGAAACGACCGGGGGTAGCGATGACGATATCTGGGCGCTTCTTGAGCTCCTTCTCTTGCTCGCGCGAGTTGAGACCACCGATAGCTTGACCGAATGTGATGTCGGTGAAAGCAGCGAGCTTCTTTGCGACGCTGAAACATTGCAGCGCCAATTCACGCGTGGGCATGAGGATTGCAACACGGGTAGTAGCGACCTTCTTGGGGCGGTAGAGGAGGCGCTCGAGGATGGGAATCAGGAAAGCGCCTGTTTTACCGGAACCGGTTTGGGCGCCACCGACAAGATCCTTGCCGAGTAATGCGACCGGAATAGCTTTGGCCTGAATTGGTGTAGGAGCGCTGAAGTTCATGGATGAGAGACCCTTCAAGATCGGCCTTGATAGTGCCATAGTGTGGAATGCAGCATCTGTCGTTGACAAAGCGTTCTTGTCTGCTTCTTCGGGTGCGAAGAATGCATTGCGCTTTGCAACTTCCGCTGGGTCTTCTCTCTCTTCTCGCTCGTCGTCTGAGACGTCGTCAGGGTGTGGTACATGTTGCGCGACCTCATCATCCTCTTCCTCTTCCTCCTCGTCCT
>Ga0265797_10012444_pt1 | contig 10426 bp, 8 predicted proteins | sample P2T30metagenome_FD_192433 | JGI IMG/M metagenome (GOLD analysis project Ga0265797, IMG submission 192433) | Plant litter microbial communities from East Loma Ridge, Irvine, California - P2 T30 | ecosystem: Environmental > Terrestrial > Plant litter > Unclassified | place: USA: California... | reverse complement strand
ATTGGTAGTATCAAACTAGTAATGGTAGCCAGCAAAAAAAAGGAACCCCTAATACAATTAAAGGGAGCCTTGTTCCAATCAAACAGTAAAAGACCAAGTGAACTCTTCAGCAGTTTACTCGACAATCTCCAGTTCACCAGTCCGGTGTTTGGCAAATCTGTCCTTGTGCTCGTTCCATATGCGCATGAGTTCATCCACATACTGCTGGTGCACCTCGTTGATATACTCGTTCCCTGGGTACTTGTCCTGCACTACCCTGATTGGGCGACCGACCACAATGTTGATGGGCCGGCGATAGGGCATCATGCCGACGTCATAGTTGAAGATGCCTCGTGCATGAAATATGGGGACGGTGAAGCCCATAAACTTCTTCACAAGCATCTGAAACTTGTGAATATAAGGGTGCGACTCGGTGTCAAGCTGGTCGTAGATGTCGTTTTCGCCAAACGAAAGAACAGGGACAAGATCGGCGCCTGTACGGATAGCCATCTTGACGAAGCCTTTGCGGCGGCGGAGGACAAGCTTGATGGAGCCAGGACGCGCATCCAAGGACTCGGCGGCTCCGCCTACAACGATTGTAATGGCGCGTCCCATACCTTCGTTGTTAGGGCCGCCCTTGGAAAGTATGTTCTCGCAAGATTCGCGGGATACAGAGGCCATGCCTAGACGGAGAGCATATTCGCGGTAGATGGGGTAGCGGAAGTTGGAGTCTAGCGTGAGCAGAGCATTGGTGATGCCTGGAAAGAGTTGGGCGAATCCTAGGGCTTCCGTCGCAAAGGCAGCAAAGGCGCCATGGGATATGATGCCGTGTGGATGGTAGCCAAAAATGTACTTCCTGGTTGGTTCCAGCTCCTGTGAGCGGTGGAGACGGGCGGGGAAGTATGATGCAAAGAGCGACCAGACGGGCAGTCGTCGGATGCGGTCGCTACGGAAAGAGAGCTCTCCCGACGTGCCAGCGTTGGAGAAGAGGACGTAGATGGTGTAAGGAAGAAGAATGGGCCAGAGCAGGGGAATGCTGCAGAGAAAGAAGAAGATGGCAAGACTGCCAACGATGCTCAGCGTGTGCATGAGAACGGCGAGGGTCTGGAGGCGGCGCTGGAGGGGCACGTTCATGGGAGCAAATCGAATTCTGGAGTTGTTAGTATCGATGACGATAGTGCAGAGGAGGATGCAAATGCGCAGCGTGTTACTCACTTGCTCTGAGCCCATCCCGCGCCAGCCTGCCGTCCTGTCGTCAACTCGGAGTTTCTGCGCTTGAGGTCGGTTCTTCTGTCGGCCTCTGCCATTTCTTGCTCCTGCTGCGGCTTCACACTGGTCAGCACATCGCCACTGTCATTTGCATTGGGATGCCTTTCATAGACGCCGTTCTCCATCTTTTCGCCGTGTTTGTGGCTGGAAGATGCACGAGAGCTGCGCGATGACACGCGGCGATGGCCCTTCGCTGTCGGGCTCTTGGGCGAGCCGTCCTGACCAATGCCTTCGTGCGAGAAATCGTCCTCATTCGAGCCTAGCCCGAGGCCTCTGACATTTACCTCGCCAATCTGCCCCTTGACTTTTCTTGCACTGTCCTCAGTCGTACCGTCCGAGTCGTTGACATGTGACGGTGGACCCAAGTCAGGCTGGAGGGCTTCTTCGGCGGCGTCGGCGTACGACTTGGGCGGCAGGTCCTGTTCTGCGCGCTCCTCAGGCATTGATGGCTCGGGGTTCAGCGACATGGCTAATAATGGGTCTGAGCGAGGGCAGTGGATGGTGTAGGTATTCAGGACAATCTACAAAAAACATGGTTGGGGTTTTGTCGCTCTGCATGCATAGCGCGTTGGAGGTTCCAGAGTTTCCGCGTCCAAATGACGTAAGTAATGCCACGGCAACGTCCATCGCCCGAATGACGAAGCCTGACGCTCACATATTCCTCCTACAACGCTTCCAACAGGATGGAGATGGCTAGCATATGTGCTTGCTTGGAGAATACAATACGAATTTGCAGATGTAAGGTATAATATTATAATATAATATGAAGAATACAAGAGGATATTTTTAAAACAGGATATGATATTATAGTATAGTGTGACGAATACAAGAGGATATTCTTGGAATAGGATGTAATATTATAGTAAAGTGTGAAGAATACAAGTAAGACTAATAGATAAAAGATATAAAGTCATAGTATAGTGTGAAGAATACAGAGGAAATGCATAGATGTAAGATATAATGGTATAATATTTTTTGCTGCCGATAGACCCCCAAGGTCTATTATTATATATGCTAATTATATTCTGAAGTATTCCTAGCCCCTCCATCTCCGCTCAGAAGCGGGCACGCACAGCGGGGAAGTAATACAACATAAATTGAAACAGGGCCGGGAGCGAGGCCACTATGCCCTTGCAGAGGACGAGCCCCCAGCGCTCTTCCCCATAAGAAGCCTCCCAGACGGCTACGGAAAAACTGCCGAAGACCCAGATCAGCATAATAACGAAGCCCAAGCCGTACACGTGGGCGGGGGCCTGGTGGGGGTTGGTGCCCCAGCTCTCCCAGACCTTCCGGAAGAAGTACCTCAGTACATTCATGACTGTGACTTGGCGTATGTTCTGGGGCATGTCGCCGCCAGCCCCTCCTCCGCCGCCGCCATTGTTGGCGGTCTCGACCGCCGTATTCGCCAGGCCATCGTTGGCCACAGGGCCCGCCAGGCCACCAAGTAGGGCCTGCATGCCCTCGAAGGTCTGTTGCATCGCGGCCTTCTCGGCCTCCAGAGTCGCCTTGTCGGCCCTCAGCGTCTTGATCGTTTCACAATTCCTGTTGAACTTTTTGATGATTGTAGTCTTCTGAGCGTTCAGATCCTTGATCTGAGCGCGGAAGTCCTTGATCATGGCAGCGACAGCGGGGATATCAGCGGTGGCGACGTCGACGGTCATGGTGGCAGCGTCCGTGACGGTGTTGGTGATGGCGGACATGATGGATTGAGTAGATGGTTTGAGGGTGAATGGATGGTTTGAGAGTGAAAGGCTTGATTTGATGGAGTGAAGCTTGATGGCTTGAGAGTAAAGGCTTGGTGGAGTGAAGGCTTGATAGAGTGAAGGCTTGATAGTTTGAGAGTGAAGAGTTGATGGTTTGAGCGGGCAGAAGATGGGCCTTTATGGACTGATTTACTCGATTGCATCATGGCAGCCATGGAATCTGAGAGAATAGAGAGGGCGGAGAGAGGGAAGGTGTGGGTGTGAAGCTGGGGAAGGCATATGGCATCATTCTCGAGCATCCGCTGGCAACAAACGCCAGGACGGTGTGCAAGAAGCGGGGTGACCGCTCTGTCCGCCGCTCTGGTTGCTCGACTGCGTCAAGATAGCCATGTAATCTGAGAGAGGGAAGGTGTGGGTGTGAAGCTGGGGAAGGCATATGGCATCATTCTCGAACATCCGCAGGCAACAACAACAAAAACAACAAACGCCAGGCCGACGTGGAAGAAGCGGGCTGACCACTCTATTCACCGTCCTGTCCACCGTTCTGTTTGCACAATGGCGGCAGAAGATGGGAAGGTGGTAGAGTGAGTTTTGGTGTTGTTCGGCCAGACATGCTTTGTCCGGGGTTCCGGAAGGAGGATCAAGTCAACATGCAAGCGTCAAGCTGTTGTTGGCGTGTAAACATGGCCCAGCAGTTGATTCAAAGGACGAAGACACGCGCAGATACGTTGCTATTGTTCTGCAAATGTGAATGAAAATGGCGTGGTTCCCCGCCAAGCAGCGGGAACGGCCCACCGACTGCACCCCACCATGGTCTTCAACTTGATTCGCGCCTGGCTCACGACCATATTCCTGTCCCCATATCGCCTGCTAGCCGCCTTGTTAACAGCGGAACCGTGTTTGATCCAAGATAGGCAGCCAGCTGTAGAGTCGCACAGAATGCCAATCTTCTACCACGACGACGAGGCATGGGCCGACACAGACCCGCTCCCGCAGGATGACGGCGGCCCGCACCCGCTCGCTGCGATTTCGTATAGCGAAGAGTACAGCGAGGCCATGGGCTACCTGCGCGCCGTCATGGCCAAGAACGAGTTCAGCGAAAGAGTGCTTGGGCTCACAGAGCACATCATCAGCATGAACCCTGCCCACTACACCGTCTGGTAAGTCGTGCGCCTGTTGCAGTTGCCGAGTCTCGGAGGAGGCGCATGCACACGTTCAACACAAGCAACTTACACGCCACCAGGCTCTATCGCGCAAAGACCATGTCGGAAATAGGCCGATCACTCAAAGACGAAATCGCATGGCTGAATCCCACCGCGCTGAAACACCTCAAGAATTACCAGATATGGCACCATCGACATACCGTCATCGATCAGCTCGGCTCGCCAGACGGAGAGCCCGAGTTTATCAACTCGATGCTGGAGCTCGACTCCAAGAACTATCATGTGTGGAGCTATCGCCAGTGGCTCGTCAAGCGTTTCAATCTTTTCGACAAGCCAGAGGAACTCGAGTGGACGCACAGCATCATTGAGGAGGATGTGCGCAACAACTCTGCTTGGAATCACCGCTACTACCTGGTCGTGGGCGGCCGCGAGGGGAAGCCCAGCGCCGAAACGGCCAACCGGGAGATTGAGTACGTTCCCGTCGTCTCCGTCGTCGATACACCTTGCTGACCGCACCAGATACACCAAAGCGGCCATCAGGAAAGCTCCTCAGAACCAGAGCCCATGGAACTACGTCTTGGGCATTCTCCGCGCTGCTGAACTGCCCAAATCGACGCTCAAAGACTTTGCTGGCGAATTTGCTCATGTCCAAAGGCCGGATGACGTGCACTCAAGCCATGCTCTAGATCTCCTTGCAGACATTTACGCCCAAGAAGCGGACGGCAAAGAGAATGCCGAGAAGGCTCTGGAGCTGCTGGCAACGAGATACGATCCGATCCGAGCAAACTACTGGAACTTCAGAAAAGGTTTACTCCATCAGCCAAAGGTCGCTGCATAGACTCTTGGACATGATTGTGGACGCGGTGTGCAGCTAATTCGGCGTTGCAATAACACTGCTGCGGTGTTTGCGGATCCGCATTTTAGATTTGGATTGTACGCCAGAATGAAAAACGTTTAGCCCTGGAAAATGGCGTGTCTGGTCCGACGATAGCTTGCCATGCAAGCTCGGACATATCTTACACTTGCAAGTGTTGGCCCGAGTTTCCCTTTCCGTCGGGGATCCTTTGCATTCATCCCGCGACCCCGATCCGGCGTCCAAGCGTCAACTCTCCGAGCCAAGCCTTCCCTATTCTTCACCGAGCTGTTATCGAGCCCTGGCCTTCTGGACAAGCTACCTGCATTGTGCTGAAGCGCGTCTTCTGATAGGCAGCTCGTACCAAGTTCAAGACCGCGTGGCGGCGGTACATGCTGGCAGAAAGAGGTCCGCCGTTGATAACCGCTTGCGGAAATCTAAACCGTGGTCGGACTTCTTTGCTACCGGTCCCATGCTTGTGTCATTCCGCAATCACGGTGCGGTCGCATGCTCCTTATCGAGAATCTATAGGGTAATTCGAGCACTTTATAGGGTAATCGATACCAGGTACCGTGGCTCTGATGCGTTTGAATATTGCTTTTCCCCTCTTGCCCCTGCTGAGGTAGCGGGCATGCGCGGAACGATAAGACTGTCGGATTGAGATAAAGGCATTGACTCTTGTAACATCTACCTGAAAACTCGACAGACGATTCCAGAAGTGCCCCTCATCCTTTGCATCTTCACACTCTATCAACTTTCATCAGCTTTCGACATGGCTGTCAAGGAGCGCTATACCAAAGAGGTGCCGCAGCAAAACCCTTGGGTGCAGACTCCGTTGAGGGAGTCTTATGCCCTTTCAGAAGCAGCAGGATGGTACGGTCACACTTATCCTATCACTTTCTCCTACAATTTCTCCCCCAACTTTCCACAAAAACAGCACCACTTTCGGATTGGAGAGTTCTAAATCGTAGAAGCAGAATCTTTCTCAAGCTGGAGAATCTTCAGCCCTCTGGTTCGTTCAAGTCACGGTAAGCCTCTCCATATCAACATCAAGGAAAGCACTCACACTATTCAGAGGTATTGGTAACTACATCCTTCGCCGCCTTGAAGAACTCCCACAAGGCTCTCGTCCACACATCTTCGCCTCCAGCGGTGGCAATGCCGGCCTTGCAGCTGTTCACTCCGCCCGCGCTCTGAACCTTCTCTGTACCGTCGTGGTACCAACAGCCACAGCGCCGCTGATGGTTGCCAAACTAAGGGCTGCGGGCGCATACGAAGTCATCCAGTATGGCTCGGCCTGGAAGGATGCCGACACATACCTGAGAGAACATATCATGCCTACTGTATGTCCTTTGTCGTGTCAGAGCACGTCATTGAAGACCATGACACTAATGCATGTACCAGGCACAAACATCGACCATCTACTGCCCACCCTTCGACCACCCAGATATCTGGGAGGGAAACAGTACATGCATGTATGAAATTGCCGCGCAACTGCCCGGCTCCGAGCCTGATGTGCTAATCTGCTCTGTCGGCGGTGGCGGCCTTATCAACGGCATCTGCCAAGCAATGGACTCGCTCTCGATGAGCAAGACAACTGTCCTCGCCATGGAGACAGCGGGTGCTGAAAGTCTTCATGTGGCGCTTCAGGCCAACGAGTTGATTACGTTGCCAAAGATCACGTCTCAAGCGACTAGCTTGGGCTGTGCTCGGGTAACAGATGCGACGTTCAGGTACGGTCAACGTGCCAATGTGCGGAGCATAGTCCTACCCGATGCAGAAGCAGCCATGGGGTGCTGGCGGCTCGCGGATGACGAGCGTATCATGGTAGAGCTAGCATGTGGTATCAACGTTGCCCTCTGTTACGATGGGCGGCTCGAAAAGGCGCTTGGCCGTCCTGTGCGTCCAGAAGACAAGGTCGTTATTGTACTCTGTGGCGGAAGCAATGTTACAAGCAAAATGCTGTGTGACTGGAGGAACGAGTATGCGTACATTGAGGCGGAAACTGAGAAGAGGAGGAAGAGTGATTCGGCGCTTGGCAGCGAAACCCAGAGTGAGACGGGTAGCGTCAAGGACATGGACATTGCTAAAGCGATGGAGAACGTACCGAGTGAGTACAGTAAGCCATTGGTCATTGAGGGGATCCAAGCTGGCTGTGGGGAGTGCTCATGAGGCTGCCACAGTGTCGGAAAGCTGTGGGGCGAATTAGTTACGAATTTCCTTCTTGTCAAGTCAGTGATAATGCGTTTAATGTCTCACAAGAGTAGAACTTGGACGAAATATAATCATTCAGTTCACAGCGCCTTTGACGGTCGCAACTAGATGAAAGATGAAGACGCAATGCTCCTTTGTTGTCTTGTGTATTGTGCGGATCAACAAAAGTCCTTGTAGCTATTCTGTCGTCCGTCTCTTTGTCACACTTGCCCACAAGGACCCTGTAGAGTCGATCAGCAGGATTAAATTTTTTTCTGTTTTATGTTTACAATATTTTGCAATACGCCCCATCCGATCGTCTTGTACGTCTTTTTTTTCGCTCATAGATACACATGTTCTCTCTCCCTCGTTATTAATTTTAGCAGCAAGCATACGCAATCATCTGAGAAGAAAAAAACCAGGGTCCAGCCTAGGAGGAGAGGAGTGACCAGTATACAACCACCATAACAAGCAGCAAAAGAGCCAAACCTGGCAATGACTGACTCACGAGCAGTCATCAACCCGTTTGCGAAGAGCGAACACCGTATGAGGAGGAACACCAGCAACACCCAATGGGTGACTGCAGAGTCCTCCTCCACCCACCAAGCAGGACCTAGTAAGAAGACGCAGATTGTGACCCCCAGGCTCCGACACGACAGTCAAGAGGCCTCCATGTATGAAGATGCAGATAGTGTCTCTCCGAGAACCCGCGTCGTGCCAGCCGTCAAAGACAGCACAAGATCAGTATCACCAGTGTCTCCGCTTGTCTCTGTTTACACGACCCGTAGGGACAGTCCGGTGTCTGCGGTTGGAGCAATCGATTTCTCCGGCCTGGAACAGGCTAGGAAGGGGTCCGAGTGTACAGTGTTTCCATACTACCCAGCATCTCTCAAGAAGCCCGAGACAAGGCCAGCGACCCGATCAGATGGCTGGTATAGCACAGCCAGGCACATATATAAAGCCGGACCAGCGGGTGAAGGCCAAAAGGCATGGAAGCTATTTCGGACACTGCGCAGCGAGCAGAGCGTCGACGCGGCAGCACTGCAGCAGAAAAAGGGACAGGAAATGTACAACAAAAGTTTGCCCCCACTGCCCGCCCCATCGCATCCAGAAGGCGTGCTTTACCCTCCGCTACGACCCCGACCCATTCAGGCGCGCTCAGAAGGTAAATGGAGCAAAGTAAAAGTGCCCAAGAGTCCATGCGCTCGAAAGGACTCTGAGTTCTCGCAGACTTCGTACGAAGTACCTATAGCTATTGATGGGAATGTGCACAATGTCGTCGACACGAGTAAGCCGTTACCCCCAGCTCCGCACTTGGATCCCGCACCCAAAGCACAGAAGACGATTGCACGCGGACAAGCTCAAACTACGGTCCAGTCCAATGGTAATAACAATAATATTAATAGTAATAGTAATAATGCTGTAGGCGCTGCTCGCGCGGCAAACTCCAAACAGGGCAGTGAGAAAGAAGCAGCGCACCATGCGTGGTGGAAGCCTTTGCCCTCCAAAGCCGCCGCTCCGTCGCTGAAGACCAAGATATCGTATCCAGGCCCGCTGGTGGCTTCAAGCAATGGTCTTGCAGTGAACGTTGCAGTAGAATCCGGGGGGGTAAGTGGGCCTGCAGCTGCAATCTCTCTTCCAGTGACGCGTACCGGTGCTTTTATACCACATGCCCAGACTCGGGAAGCAGCAAGGAAAGAGGCAAGGAAAGAGGCAAGGAAAGGCAAGGGAAAAGGCAAAGATAGGGTGAAGGAGAGGGAGGCTGCACAGCACACACTGTGGCGCAATAGATCCGTAGGCCCTGCATATGGGGCTGGTAAGTCATTCAAGCCGACACTGGATGATGTCCACCATGTGGGGAGGAGGAGAAGAAAGAGCTCTGATGCTAGTTTTTGCTGTCAGGGCGTAGATGAGGCGCCGCTGGGTAGGTACCAGGTGAGTGTGGGGAGGACGAGTGCCAAGGAGGAGGAAGAGGGGGCCATGTTGCCTCTCCCCTTGTTTTCTGGTATGAGGGGCGGGAGGGATACAAAGTTCTACCAGCCATACGTCGAGGTTTTGGACGAGTATTGAGGCTCCCGATGCTATAATTTGCATGAGAGCAATGTATATTGCGAGACCATGTACCTTATGCCGCGTTCGTATGCTACTTTTATCGCGGACCAGCTTTTCAATAAAGATGATGCGTGGCCGTATGCAAGTTTGTCGGAAATCGCTATTAATAAGAGAGGCAGAATCTGCGCGATTAGGTCGTACGACCATGCAAGCCTCAGCCTTAATGACGACAAATCCACTGCAAGCAGTTGTGTGTTGCTGCACGGGCAATATGCAGACTGAAGCGAGGCTGAATGAGGGTTAAATTGTTTCGAAACAGGTCGCACGGCCGTGATGGCGGCTGATCGCCTTGCATGCGGAAGGAACGGCTGGTCCCAGTGTGGTTGATTTAATGGGGTGTGGATTTGGGTAGAGTGGGATATTATTAGGTTGGTGAAGGCGGAAGGGTAAGAACTAGCATAGTCTACGCAGGCGGCGGCGTAAGACGGCAAAAGCTAGCCCCCAACCTGTACCGTACTCGAATGCTTTCGCGGGAGTGCCGACATGTGAATCATGCGGCGCAGCAGCGTTGAGACGATACCGTTCGGCACAGCAAGACGACAGCCATGTGACTGGAGGGCAGACGTGTTCCCGCGTTTGCAGTTTGCCAGCGTGCGACCAGAAAGCCGTCTTGTCAGCGTGCAAATGCAGGGTGTTTTTTTTTCCATCTTCTTCTCCTCTACCTACCTCGTACATGCATGTACCTACCCCACGATGGAGGGACGGAGCAAAAATAAGCCTGCAGCTGGAAACGAAACAAAACTATCCCAAGACAGCTAGACGGGCGACGAAATCCCGGTAAATGTGCCTGTCCTGATGAGGCCATGACGGAACTGTACCGGACAAGTTAGCATTAGCAGACAGAGGTTGTGGCTGGGCGTGCAGACGCTTGTACTGGACTGTATCTTGTATGGCCATGGGTGGTGGTGGTGGTGCAGGGCGTTGATAGGCACAGCGGGAGGGCTCGGGCTCACATGACGACGGGCTTGGCACGGGCAGTGCTTACAGTGCAGCCTTGACAACAGCCTTAACCGGCTTGTCTTGTCCTCGTTGCCGATGGGCGCATGGGATTGTTGTATATAAGTATAACGCTTCAGGCTGGGCCATGTTGTTCGGCCAGGGCGAGGCTGAGACATGTGCCATGCAGACTCGAGAAGCATGTTCGCGCCAGTTCG
>Ga0265797_10012443_pt1 | contig 10426 bp, 10 predicted proteins | sample P2T30metagenome_FD_192433 | JGI IMG/M metagenome (GOLD analysis project Ga0265797, IMG submission 192433) | Plant litter microbial communities from East Loma Ridge, Irvine, California - P2 T30 | ecosystem: Environmental > Terrestrial > Plant litter > Unclassified | place: USA: California... | reverse complement strand
TGTCGACATCTATGACCGGATTTGCGACTGAGCATCTCGCTGCATCTGTTGCATCATTAAGTCCCCGTCGTACGAGTTCATGTTTCTGGCCTGGTTGGTCATGTGCTGACCACTTCCCATCTGTCGACCGACCTGCGGAGATGTGCGCATCAGGCCTAAGTTATGTTGAGGAAATCTAGGTGATTGACTGCCGGCGTTACCAGCAGCCAAGTTCTGCATCAAGTGTCGCTGCTGCTGGGGTGACATGTTGCCGGATGTGCGTCCTGGAGGCGCCGCCATCATGGCACCAGGCTGTTGCGAAGGACGCCGGGCGGGTGCTATATGCCCTGCTGAGCCAGTCGACTGCTGTGACGAGCTTCGCCCATGCATGCCATTCGGTGCGACATGTCGAGCTTGCCTCTGCATCTGTGTGTCGCCCATGATGGTGTCGCCGTTCGGCCATGTGGTTGATAATGGGCTCATTGCATTGGTATCGGAGGGAAGCGAGTTTAAGTGCGTACGCTTGAAGTCTGGTGTAGTGATACCGGCAGCACTGTGTGCATTAGCAATAGCTTCATAAATCGAGACGATGTGGAACTTACCCAGCTGCGTCAAGCCTCCTCCGCTTGTTAGAGTCGAACGATCCCTGCGAAGAACTCGGCTGGCTCCGTTTGGGAGGCCTCTGAGCATCGTTTAGCAGAGGGTGCGATGCTGCTGGTGCTGTTATTGGTTGTTGCTGGGCAATAGCAAGCTGCTTTTTGGCAGCACTCAGCGCAGATTCAGCTGCAGAGGCCTTCTGTTTGAGACTAGTCTGCTCTGAACGCCATTGAGTCTCTTTGTTCTGTACGTACTCTTGCGCTTTCGTCTGATAGCCCTTCCTCATCCATTCGACATGTGCGGTCGCCTTTTCTTCTATTGTCTTTCGGTGCTCAGCGTTCTCACTCTGCTTTGCTATGGTGGCTTCTTTGAACCCATCAGCCTTGGCGGCAGCGACGCGAGCCTCAATCTGATCCATGGTCGGCGCAGCGGCAGCGGCTTTTGATTTCTCTTTCTCCGTGGCGACGTCTTGTCGTAATTGTGCAATCACGCTTTTCAGATCCTTGTTGACGTTGCCCTGCGTGTCCCTATCGGATTTAAGCTGGCCAATGATCTTATCAGACACCTTTTTCTCATCCTCTCTTTCACGTTTCTCCTTCTCTTTATCACGTTCAGATGCGAGGTAGCCCTGTTGAAAGACATCTACCTGCTTTGTGAACTTCTCAATGATTTCTTTAGACCATTCTCCACTAGCCTTTTCTTCTTCGAGCTTAGCTATCATCTCGTCGCGACCCTGAAGAATGCTATTAACACCAACAATGAAGTCCGCACGCTCCTTGTCCATCGTATCGATCCTTTTCCTTAGGTGACGGTTCTCGTTATTGGCGTGCACCTTCTCTGTATAGCGGTTTTGGGCGCGTGCCTTTGCTGCTTTTGTTTCGATCTCGGCGGCAGTAGCACGCTTCGCGGCATCGATGACCCTTTGCTTCCCATCCGCGACTTCCTCGACAAGGTGCTTCCTGGCTAGTTCAGACTGAGCAAGGCGCTGCTTAAGGGCGAAGTTCTCTTCGGAAAGTGAGACCGTGGGCAAAGTAGCCTCCTGGGACGTTTTTGGAGTGGGTTGCTGTGGCTTTGCGGGTTCGGAGATCGACGGGCTCCCTTGGGAGGTGAGAGCCGAAGGCGCCATGACAGTAAAAGCAATCCGGGTGCGGGTAATCGGTATGAAATGAAAATGCACGATCAACGCGCAGGGTAGCAATGTGTGACTGATGCGATGATATCGTGAGATAGTGTTGTGGTGGGTAGACAAAGGTCGAGATGAGACGTAGGTAAACAGTGCAGGAAAGTGCGAGTAGAGGTGGTATTTTGGCGCTAGTCGCAATCTTGTTGCGGAAGACGAAGTGAGCGTCGGATTGAATGCGTCCAGTGAAGGTGAAGGCGACTGCGCTGCTTAAAGATGACTTCTCCTTAGGGTTGGCAGAGATCGGCTGTAGATGTGCTGCGCTGTTGAGTCGCGAGAAAGTTTGTGGTGCTGGTTGGAGTACCAAAAATGAGAAAATCGGTGGTTGTTGTTGTTGTGCGCGGAAGCGATGGGTCGGTCCTGTGGTTGAAATATCGTAGGTGACAGAGGATCTGGGCGGCACACAATGTCCAAGATCGCGACTCGCGGAGGGCAGCAGACCATACAACTCAGCGTGCAATTGAGAGTATGAGTTATAAATGCGAGCCAGGTAAGCGTGCAGTAATGGTAAACGAGGCAGAGCTGTTCCGCTGAAGGCAGCACGGTATTGGCGGCGATGACGACCTCGCAAAGCCGACCATGTGACATTGGGTTAGAGAGAAGACGCTGCCCAGGTGCATTACTCACAATGCCTCCATCTCGTAAACATGAAATTGACCGCACGATACTACCAAAGTGATTTCTGCAGATGAAATATTTGTCTTGCCGTCTCAAACTTCTAGACACTGCTCGCCATCCTCTCTGAGACGAATGCAAAAGTCCCACCCACTTCAAACTTTACGGTCGCAAGCAGATTCCGTCGGAAAGAGCCATGAGGAATAGACAGCGAGAATAAAGACTTTGTGAAATAGTCCCTACCATGCGTGCAGAGCGCTGTGCAATGAAGTGAAGCCAGCATCACCTAGACTGTACCGCAACCATTACGACATCTTCGGCGTCTAGAAGGCTATACGAAGAGAATCCTTGTCTCCCGAGGGTGGAAGTACAAAGTCGTACTACCTGGCGGTAATCAAGGCCTATTCCTCGCCGCCATCAAGGTTTGTGAGGCACCTGGGAGAAGTGAGGGTCGAGCTAGCGTTAAATCACATCCTCTCCGACGTGGCCCGCAACGCGATTCTGAGCGCGTAATGCAAAGTCGCAAGATTATATGCATGCGCAAAGTAAAGGAGCTGCGCAATACTATCTTCGCCGTGATGCTTCGACCGCGTGCGATATCGTTCGTGATCTGTGCAGCCTCTGAGACAGACTGTTCGCGTGTGCTGACGGCTTGACGTCATGGGTATTGCAGTTGTTCGCGTGCCGCCAGTCGGGAAATTCAGGAGTCATGATACATAGCAAAAGTAGAGAGCGAGGGCATGGTGTCTGATGAAATAGAAGGGATGCAGGATGGGATAGAATGTCGGACGTGAGAAGAAGCTCGCAACACGCGACGCGACTGCCAAGGTTGAGCAGGTTTGCCGATCCCTTTCCCTTCCCCGCCACTCCTCTATGCGCGTTATTTCGACGGACCCTTCCCATCATGACAGCTTCGTGGTATCAGCTGCGGTCTTCGCGCGTATCCTCTTGAACCGATTGTCTCGGCCTTTATTTCATCTATCGACCTCCAGATTATGGTTTTAAGGTTGTCTGGTTGAGTTACTGGAAACGCAACATCGATTCTATGTTTGATGCAGCCATACACAGAGCCTATAGCGCTTCATCACGGGTTAGGAGGCGAAGACGTCTGTTCGAAAATGGCGCATTATCCTGGGCCGTCAGCATCCGAATGTTCCTGGGCGCTGTTCAGCACAACTGCATCAGCTATTCGATATTCGAGCGCCACGCGCTTGACCAGCTTACATGTTCTGACGTCCATGCCAGACCCAGAACAAAGACAACGATAGATATTTAAGAGAATCTAGTGACACCGTGCGAGATTGGGCTCGGAACTGGGACCTTATGGGCTGTAGTATACATGTGGTCGAGCTGATCGCCATGGGTGGGTTCCGAAAACCGCATGGCGTCTCCAATGAACGGTCAGTCCGATATCAGTTGTACAGTCGAGCTCCCTGTCAACACGGCCGGCGATGGTAGGCCTTACCTCTGCCGAGGTATCGGTGACAGCTATTCGCCATGTTCCTACGTTGCTGACGGTCAACGACGTGGTAAGCTTACGCCCCAATGTAGACCCCGCTTCGTCACGTCTTCGTCTACTCAAGGTTGAACCAAGCGTTCGAAGCCCTATATCTCCAAGTATCCGTCATAACATTTGTCCTTCGTCCCTTTTATTCGTCACTATACTCCTCTCTACGCGATGGCTACGAAACGCCTGATCAACGAAGCAGACATCGCGGAACTGCGCGAGTTGCTGAGAGATACAGACGCCCAAATAGTGACACCGAAGGAAACTGAGGCATACACAAAATCCATTCACCGATGGTCAAGCGCTGCTGTGAAGCCAGCAGGAGCATGCCTAATACCCAGATCGGCAGAAGCAATCTCAATCACCCTCAAGTATGCTTCCGAACACAGTCTTGATCTCGCCGTCAAAGGAGGTGGTCACTCGACTGCTGGCGCATCATCAACGGACGGCGGACTACTCATCGACTTGAATACACATATGCGTACTACCGACGTCGACGTCGAGGGAAGAACAATCAAAGTCGGCGGAGGTGCCGTTTGGGGTGATGTTGACGCAGCCCTTGCACCGTACGGTCTTGCAGCAGTTGGCGGCACCGTCTCAGATACCGGCGTCGGTGGTCTCACGTTCGGCGGCGGCTTTGGCTGGCTCACAGTCAAACACGGACTGGTTGTCGACAATCTCATTTCATGTACTGTCGTATTAGCGGACGGCAGTATCGTCAAAGCCTCTACCGACGAGAACCCAGACCTGTTCTGGGCTCTGCGCGGCGCGGGACAGAACTTTGGTGTCGGTATTGAGTTTGTATTCCGCACCCATGAGACAGGCGATTTGTGGGCTGGCTTCATGATGTTTCCACCAACGCCAGATATCATCAAGAAAGCCGTGGAAGCATGCAACGATATCTTCACACCGAACGCAGATGGCGAGTCAAAAGCGACGGGGAAAGCTGCGAGTGCTTTCGGTTTCGTCAGGCCTCCACCTGCTGGTGGCCAGGTCCTGTTCTTCGTAGCCGCGATCTACCATGGCTCGGAAGAAGACGGCAAAGAGCTATTCAAGGATATCGTTGGGTTGCAACCTTTGATGAGTACCATGGCAATGATGCCCTACGCCAAGGCAAACAAACTCATGGATCTACCCATCGGCGCGCGTGTCTCTATCAAGGGAGCTGGTTTCGAGCTTCCTGTCCGTGGCGACTTCGTGGTATCTGTCTTGGAGGCATATGCCAAGTTTACTGACCAGACATCCGATGCAGTCGGCTCCCAGGTTATGTGGGAGCTACTAGATCCGACGAAGATTGTTGAAGTCACAAACTCTGACATGGCCTTTGCGAACCGCGGAAGACACTTCAATGCAGCTGTTGCGCCATTGTGGTGGGATCAGGACAACGATCAGAAGTGTAGGCAGTGGTCGAGGGATGTTGCGCTTCTGTTCAAGAACGAACTTCAGCGTGGTGGCGCTGAGGCAGGGGCGAGCAACGATGGGTGGATCGGGAAGAGAGGCAGTCATGGTGCGACAATGGTGTATGGGAACTACGACCGTAAGTACTCTCCAAAGCGTTCACTCCTCACTCATATAATGTGAACACGGGAAAGAGATTGCTATGCGGCAGTATGCTAACGCCTAAACAGAGTACGAAGAGAAGTCCAGAGACGTCTTTGGCAACAACTACGAACGTTTGCAAGATCTGAAGGCCAAGTACGACCCACAGAACATGTTCAACAAGCTCTTTGCTGTAGAACCGAGAGCGTTGACTCCCTAGATATATATGTATACATTGTTGCCAATCTCGCTAAATGTAGGTGTGCAATGATAACCCAGGACGTGACAACTCATGAGCACGATCATGTCCATCAACCGAAAACGCCCTTTTCGCCTCCAAAGCCATCTATCCTGTCATGTAACTTAGCACAAATTGTTTGTTGTAGTCCCAATACTGTGTCGCATGAGTGATAATTTCGGTGCTCCCCCTTCGTTCCATCGCCCTACTGATGCTTTCCCTGCGCGTCCACCCAATATGGTAGTTCTTGCCGCCCGATCCGTCGAAGCATGTTTACAGTATTTCTGTTTCCACTTTGTCTCTCCAGCCGCTTAGCAGCCAGGAGAAGGAGCGCCTTCAAAGTGTAGTTTGCGTCATTCCCAGCGCAGTGAAGCTTGCTGTGTGGACACCCCAGTTCCCTCAGCAAGTCTCCCAAAGATCCAGACCAGCAATTTGATATCTCTTTAGCTACTTGCGCAGTATCCAGCAGAGCTAAGAGTCTGGTGGGGAACTGGAAGCCCAGTGCTTTCAAGGCCGAGACGTCACTCATCACCCCGTGGCCCACTAAGACGACCTTCCGTTTTCCAGGAATTAAAGATCGAATGCGGGTGGATAGCTTTTGGGGCGAGGTAGTGATGGTGTCTCCAAACTGGAACTTCTTAGAGGCTTCTTCGATGTAAGATGGCGTGCCGATGGCGAAGTTATACGTTCTCAAAGGCTCATTGGCTGACGATTCCTCAAGCAGTCTCGTGTCGAGAATGGCGACACCGGCTTGGCAATTTGGATTGACGAGAAAGCCGTTTTTGACAGCCGTGACGTTCTCAAAATCGATTGCAACGAGAACGACGTCCACTAGGCTTGGTGTTGCAGCATGCGGATTGCCAAAGCGGAAGATCTCATCTATCTGATGAAGGTTGTATTGTGCAACCTTCGGCAACACTGGACTGTAGACCTTCGCGGCTTTTCTGTGTTCTTGTTTGAGTCTAGCAAGTGTACAACGTCAGTTTCGACCACCATGTGTAGGACGCAAGTAGTCTTCTCGAACTAGGGTGACTTACGGACTAGGAATAGCTGCGGGTGAAGCTCTTGTCGGGGCAGCTTCGCTTCCGATGATGACGCGAGCCAATCTCCGGGCGTTCTGTAATGCCAAAGAAACAAGACGCATCTTGATGTGTGGTGGAGAGAGTGGATATCGGCTCCACGGAAGACTGTAGCTTATGCACTTATGTATCAGGCCTGTGTCTGACCAACAAACAACCGCCTTTATCCCCAAGTAAACACAAGATAGAACCAGTAACAACGAAACTACTAAGAAGCAAGCCACAGGCCTTGTTGTAATTATAAGTGCAAGTAGAGACAGGCTATGGATACTTCCAGGCACATTCACTTTGGCGTTTCTCCTACAATCATCAAAGATATGTAAGCCATGCCCAGGTGCGTATTGAATGAGACTGTGCACAAATGAAATTTTAATCAGCAGGTAGTGCTGAAGTAGCTACATGCAGTAGTATACTATCTCTGACCACATGCTATCGGCAGAAGATACAAAGTGGTGAATTAGCTAAGCTTTATACAACCATGGCTTGGAGAGGCCCGCCAAAATGTTCGACAACTCTAGCACTTCTTCAGAATAAGCGCCGACCACCTACTCTCCGTCCTGTGTTATCTCATATCTCTCTCGACGTTTCTCATACCATGCAGTACCAGCGAGCGATAGTCCGTCTACCAGACACCCATCTTGTCGAGCTCGACCGGACTCAGTTCACGCCCATCACCCCATACGTCTTCGGAAGGATGGAGCCGCTTGTATATCTCCCCTTCGTGTGCAAAGCGGCACTGTTTGTTCTTGCACGTGCCCTTCTTGTAGTCTTCGCACGCAACTCGCCTGCAACCTTTCTTGATACCCTGCATCGAGCAGTTCTTGCACGGAATTCCGCGGTCGCAATCCCAGTTGTGTCGCATGCACTGGGTGCAGTGTGTGAAGCGTTCAGATTTGCCTTTGAGGTGCGCAGGAACGGATCTAAACAGAATCAGCCATGTAGGTAGTAAGGGCTGTCGTGTACTAACGCAGGGCCTTTTGCAACAACGGCCTTGTCGGATGACTTGAGTGCGTTGGACTGGAGAGCAAGCGCATCCCTCGCAGCGTCGGCCAGCTTCTTCGGTAACTCCGCCCTCTCCTCGTCGAGTTTCTTGACCAGAGCATCGTGCGCGTCATACATGACCTTCAGCTCCTTATCCTTGGCATATAGTTCACTCCAAAGTAGCTGTATAGCTTGAGCAAGTTCCAGGATCTCTGCCGTATTCTTGTCGCGTATTTTCTCAAACAGCAGGTGGAAGGCGTCAATCGTGATCTGTAGCTCTTCATTCTCTCGCTTGAGACCGTCGAGCTGGATACTGAAGTCAAGCTTTAGATGCCTCATAACCTTCTCGTGATCCGACTCCCTCGTCTCTACCTCTCCCTCGTATTCTTTGCGTGCGGTTTGCGGTTCGTTCGTCCCGACATCTGCTGTCTGTCTCGGTGGCGCCTGCCAGCTTGATGCCGTCGCGAAGGCATAGCGCTCAGCCATGACTGGCGACTGGGGGAGAGTTAGCTGTGCTGATACAGTCAATTGTGTGACTGCGCGGGCGAGGTTCGGTGGTGGCTGTTCAGTGTCGTAGCTCAGACGGGCCACGAGTATTTCGTGCCGGACGCACCTTCACTTGTGCGGCCCTACGCGCGAGCGAGCAAACAACAAACAACAGCCGGTGAAATTGGAAGGCTCTTAGGTTGTGCCTTGATGACTCAAGGCCATAGTCCACTCTCCTCCGCCACCACCTTTGCCATCTAACGTCTTCCACCACCGTTCTTGCCAGCAACCGTCCAGCCGCACCTTCCCCATACAGCGCAAAGACAAGGTATTCCTCCGCTTTTCATCCAATCTGAACCAGATCGCTAACAGCCAGCCCTAGGTTCAGCGTCACCATGTCCCTCCCCCAAAGCCCAGTCAATCCAGTCACTCGCCTCGAAGCAGAACTCGCGCAAGAGAAAGCCGCTCATGCGCGCACGACGAAAAAGCTGGAAGCCATTACTCATCTCCACGCCAATCAAGCCATTACTATCAATTCCCAGATCGGCATCATCAGGTCGCAGATCCAGAGGCATCCGGAAGATATCGCGGACATCCAGATAGAAGCCAGGAAAGCGGAGGATGAGCGCCAGCGCAGGACATCGGAGGCGAATGCGATGGTAAATGGGCCGTAGAGATCGAGATGGAGTTGTGAGAAAAGGTCTCAACGGCTATGCGCATTATCTGGGGCTTATGTAGCGAATTGACGGGGGAACTAAGGTTGAGCTCGTCAACTCGCGGGGATGATACAGTATAGTAGCAAAGATCCAAACAATTTATAAACACATACTGAGTATCGCGCTGCAATCTTGAAAATTTGAGTACTATTCTAAAGGTTTGCGGTTCACTGCATGCACGTCAGTGATACACCTCTCGTGACAAAGCTACCCGCTTTCGTAGCATATTGGTTGGCTAACATCTTAGCGCAGCGTTCTGACTCCTCGGTTCCACGGTCCTTCGGCGCATTAATCCTCAGATCAACATGGAACAAGAATGTTTACTTGGATCGTACAACTTACTCATTCCTCTTCTATCGTCCTCATCATATCCAATTTTACCGACTTCATCACAACGTAATCACACGATGGACCGTAACGAAACAGAAACTACCGGCTACATCGCGCCAAAGCCAGTCGCATCCTAGGAGGGAAGCCTCGACCACGTTCTGGATATTCTGGCATCGCATCGACATCCGTTCCTCCTCGTTGGATGCGCGGCACAGCGATGGATGGGGTCTGCCGGAACCATGACAGATGTATGCGAGATTCTCATTCGCCACAATACGCTGAACGCCGTCGCATGTGATCTTTTGGCTATGGAAAGATGGGAAATCAACGAGCGAGATCCAGAAGACATTTGGGGCAATGACCCAGCAACGAAATGCGACGCCGATATCGTGCTCCGGCAAACATACACCGAAAACGAAGATGAATTCCGCTACCTAGCTCTGTGGTCCGATACCGCATACCATTTGGACATAGATAGCTGCATCACTATCGAAGTCCCCGACGTGTCTGTTGGCAGCCTATCCTCGTCGAAGAGACTTGGCATCCAGCTCTGCACCGAGAGAATGGATGGTGGTATGGTCCTCGTGTGCATCCAGATACGAAGGTGCCAAATTCGCCTCCTAGTGCGCATCCCAACGCCCTCTTTTTCCCCGGCTTACTGCGCGGCAGAAGCGCAAGCCACCCGAATCCCATTTTCGTCCCGAATCTTACTACCTATCTCGACTCACTGATCTACCATGCCATCCACTACAAGACTAGAAAACCGGGTCTCTGGGCTGTGTCGTTGTGGCAGCTGAAGAATTTGACGAGATATCTGTATCTGGAGCTAGACCATCAGCAGCTACCGCTACTGATTGAGCTGGAAGAGTATGAGTTCATGGAAGCCTATCTAGGGAGATTTGTGAGAAAGCCAAGGTTTGTTTATCGTAGGGACGAGAAGGGAGAGTTTGAGGCAACCAGGGTGAGGGAGTGGGATCCTAAAAGCTTACCAGAGTGGTGTTGGACGAACAAGTAGACATTGATAGACGAAATCTGATAGCCTTTGGTGGACTGGCTTGAATTCCGAACGGTGCAGGTCACACAGCGTATCGGAACTACCCGTCGAGCCTCAAAGTATTCGACAGTTGAGTTGCAAGGAATGGCACTCCGTTATTGAGATCAAGGCACCTTATTTAAGGA
>Ga0265797_10012442_pt1 | contig 10426 bp, 8 predicted proteins | sample P2T30metagenome_FD_192433 | JGI IMG/M metagenome (GOLD analysis project Ga0265797, IMG submission 192433) | Plant litter microbial communities from East Loma Ridge, Irvine, California - P2 T30 | ecosystem: Environmental > Terrestrial > Plant litter > Unclassified | place: USA: California... | reverse complement strand
ATCGTGATCACCGCCATGCGGCGGCCCACGCCCCAGGCGCGCCAGAATCGCAGGTTCATGGCGTGGCCGGCGCGCGGCGCGCGAAGTTGCGCGCGGCGTCGGTCACGCGCAGGTCGAGCGAGCTGGCCACGCCTTCGTTGATGATGGTGCGGAAGTAGCGCGGAAACTGCGGCTCGGCCAGTTCGCCGGTGCCGACAAAGTGCGCTGCGATTTCGGCCACCTGGGCATTGATGTCCTCGATCTCGGAATACGTGGTGGCCAGCGCGCCGACCTTCACCATATCGCTCGAGAAGCCCAGCACGCCCTGCTTGCGGCGGTAGGTCGAGAGCAGGATGTTGCGCACGTTCTCGGCGTTGTAGATGTCGCTGTCGGGCAGCGCCAGCAGCATCTCGGCGCGCGTCATGCTGTTGAGCGTGTGGTTCAGGTCTTCGCCGGGCGAATACATCTGCACCTCGGCCGCGTCGTGCAGTACCGGGCGCAGGAAGGCGGTGTCGGGGCCGAGCAGCACGCCGACCCGCACCGGACGCCCGTACAGCAGCGCGGCCAGGCGCATCTGGTCGCTCGGCGCCGGTTCGGCGTAGATGGCGGTGATGGCGGGACGCCGCTGCCTGGTCTGGGCCTGGGTCTGGCGCGAGGTCAGGGTGCGCCATACCTGGCTCGAGGTGTAGGCCGAGATCACCACGCAATCGCAACGGCGCGAGAGCGCGTCGCGCAGCGCGGTGGGGCCGATCGCGATGTACAGCATGCGGCGCTTCTGCGCCAGCTCGGTGCGAAACGCAGCGAAGGTCGGCACCAGGCGCTTGTACAGATCTTCGGCGATGCGGTGGGTGACGGCCGATTCGTCGCCGGTGATGATCTGGAAACGGAAGCCCTGGGTGTCGCCGCGGTCATGCGGCGAGGTTGGCGCGGGCGCGGTGGGCGCAGTCGCGGCAGTCGCTGCGGGCTGATTGGGCGCTTGAACGACGCCCTGCGTCGCGGCCTGGCCCGGCGCTTGCGCCTGCGCTTGCGCCGCGGTCTGGCTGGCCGCCTGCGCCGCGCCAGCACTCATCACGATCAGCAATGTGGTCAACGCCAGCAACGACGCCAGCGCCGGCGCGCCTGCGCCCGGATCGATGCCGCGCAAGATGCGATTCATCGGATGCCTATGGCTCGATCAGGCCATGCTTGACCGCCAGCAGCGTGATGCTGGCCTGGCGGTGCACGCCCAGCTTTTCCTTGATCGACTGACTGATATTGCTGATGGTCTTGGTCGACAGGTCGAGCCGCTCGGCGATTTCGGCGTTGGTCATGCCCTCGGCCATGAACTTGAAGATTTCCAGGCCGCGCTCGTCGAGCTGCGACTGCGGCGTGACTTCGCCGCGCACCGCCATGCTGGCCAGGCGCGACGCGATGTGCGGCAGGAAGTACAGCTTGCCCTCGTGCGCGTGGCGCACGGCGGTGGCCAGGTCGGCCGGGTCGCAATCTTTGGTGACGAAGGCGTGGGCGCCGAGGCGGTAGGTTTCCTTGATCAGGCTATCCTGGTCGAACTGGCTCAGGAAGACGATCTTGGCCGCCGGGTCGGCCTTGAGGATGGCGTGCGCCGCATCCATGCCGGTCAGCTCGGTGCCGAAGCGCATGTCAAGGATGGCGACGTCGGGCTGTTGTGCCGCGTACAGGGCGGTCGCCTCGTTCGGGGTCTTGGCCTGCCCCACCACCTGCATGCCGGCTGCTTCCAGCGACATGGCAAAGCCGGTCATCACGATCGGGTGGTCGTCCGCGAGCATCACTCGGATGGGTTTGTCTTGGTCTGCCACTTGTTCTCCTGGCGCGCTGGCCTGTTGCATTGCTTAGCCAGTCTCTGGCGTTTCAGGGCCGCGGGCGGGCGCCACGGCACAGTTGGGAATTATTTCATACAACGGGCGTGGAGGCGAGAAGCAGTGTAGTCCAGGCTGATCATCTGCAGCTCGGCCGTCGAGCTTCAATAGGGCGGAATGTCGAAGTGGCCGTTGCTGACGCTCACGATATACGCTTTCACGCCTGACCAGTCCGAGAGATTGAACACTGCGCGTGAATCCGACAGCTTCCTGATTTCGACTTCGTCGATCGTCAGCGAGGTTCCGGCTTCACAGCTTTTGGAAGGCACCAGTGGCCGCAGGAAATAAACCGCGCCCTCGCTGTCGCTCCAAGGATTCTTGATCCTGCGCGCCAGGAAGTCGGGGCCGTCGGCAGTGCTTTCGATGAGCAGCGCGGCCTGTTCGCTGACGCCGATGCCGCGTACGAACTCGCTGGCGTCGGTGCCGGCTTCGGGTAGCCCGCCGGCGCAGGCGCCGTCTTGGGCGCCGCCAAGACGGGACAGGAACGCAACCAGCCGCCCCATCCGCTTGCGCTTGTCGAAATGCGAATCGGTCAGTACGCCCAACAATGGCGCAGGCGCCAGAAAACTACCTTTCGAATCCATGGGCGCCGGGTCGATCGTGATGCGCGGATCAAAGGGGTTGGACAGGGCGGCAGCCGAATCGATCGTGCCCTGCAGTGCCGAAAATGTGTACTCGCCAAGAACAGCGAGGCCAGCGCTCGTTCCGCCCACCGGGACGTTACGGCGCAGCAGTGCGTCCAGACTGCGCTCGAGGGCCGTGCCTTTCCAGAAGCGGATGTACTGGCTTTGATCGCCGCCTGCGATAAAGACGGCATCGGCGCGCCGCACCACCGAATTGACGAACGCATCGTCTGCCGCGGAGCGGCTCGGCACGACCAGGGTTTCGACCGAGCTCAGGCCCAGTGCCGCGCCGCCCACCCAGCCTCTGGCAGGCGCGTCCTGCATGCGTTGGCCCGCACCGCTGTAATAGATATACGGATTGTAAGCCTCGGTACCGCGCGCGCGCAGCACCACGAAGCGGCCACCGGTGCCCGGCTTGACCCCTGCCCTGCGGATCATCCAGCGAAAGGCCTGGTCGACATCCAGGCCGCCGCCCATCAGTACCAGGCTGGTGTGCGGATGGCGCGGAGGCAGCGCGATATCGACGGTCGGGTCTCCGGCGAAAAAATATTGGAAAGCTGCTTCCTGTGCGTATGCCGCTGGCATGCATGTGAAAAGCAGCAAGGCCAATCGCAGGGCGGCTGGCACTGGCAAGCGCCTGGTTCTTCTGTTCTGAATCATGTCCTCGCCAAATCAACGCCTGCAAACCGGGCGGCCAAGTGTCCGCCACTGCCGAGGGCCCGCTGCTAGTATAAGCGATGTAATTTTCCCAACGTCGGCTTCGGGAACCTGTCCACCTCATCTTATTTACCCAGGAGAATCTGATATGAAAATCATCCTTTGGATCATCGCAATCATCTTTATCATCGGCCTGCTCGTTGTGTCGGGGGTGCTGAAAATGATCTTCTGATCGATGCAATTGCACGCGAGTTCGCTGGGCCGCATTGCGAGCGAAACGCTGCGCCGAGCAGCGCCGCCATACGCCGCATCGGGCATGAAATGCCGGATGTCGGCAACGGCCGCCTAGCGGCTGGTCGCTGCCTGGCCTCGCAAGGGAGCAGTCCTTCGCTTCAACAGCGCGTTAATTACTCAAGAATGGAGTTGCAAACTACTAGTAGGTAGCATATATTTATTCCAACAGCGGTAAGTATGCATTTCTTCCAAGGTAATAAACCTGGCGGGTCCACCTGCCGGGACCAACAAAGGAGGTTGTCATGCATTTCACGCACGTTGGTCAACAAGCTGGCGCCAAGGTCGGTCGCATCACCCTGGTGGCCGCACTGCACATACTGGTCGCGCTGGGGGTCATCAGCACGATGAACGCGAAGACCATCTCGCTGCCGGCGGTGCTGGACGATACGCTGGTCTGGGTCAAGCCCGAGATTCCACCGCCTGCGCCGCCGCCCCAACCGCCAACACCGCAGGTGCGCAGTGCGCCGCCTGACATCGTGGTGCCGCAAGTCGAGGTCGATGTGCCGCTGCCACCCGAGGCGCCGCCGCTGCAGGCCACGACCGAAACGGCGCCGGAAGCGGCATTGCCAGCCCAGCTTGATGCGCCCGCGGCGCCCGCCGCCCAGCCTTCCACAAATACCGGACAGATGCGCAATGCAGTGCTGGCCAATGCCGACGGTTGCGCCAAGCCAGACTATCCGATGCGCGCCGCGCGCAATGGCGAGACCGGCACAGTGACGTTGGCGTTGCTGGTGGGCGCCGACGGCAAGGTGCAGCAGTCGCGCATTCAATCGTCGAGCGGCTCACGCGAACTCGACCGCGCCGCCGTGGGTGCGCTGAGCATGTGCCAGTTCCAGCCAGCCAATAACAACGGCGTACCCGAAGCCGGCTGGGCGCAGATCGCCTACGTCTGGACCCTCGAGTAGGCCCCTCTCCTCTTTAGCCCGCCACCTTTACCGGACCGGCGGGTTTTTTTTCGCCTTTTTTTCATTAGGCGCGTGCAGCCTGCGCCCTCGACAACCATCACAACAATAAAGAGAGAAACCCGTATGGAGATCGCCGCCGCCCCACTGATCGAAGCCGTCCGGTCACGTCCCTCGCCTCGCGCGAGCATCCTGCCTGCCTGTGTTGCGTGGCTGGTGCTGGCGATCGTCGCCGGCCTTGCCTGGCTGGCGCTGGCGGCGCCGCGCATCCCGGCGCCCGGAGCCGAGGTGGCGGCGCCCGGCTGGTCGATGCGCATGGCGCGGCACCTGCAGGCGCTGGTCGAGCCGCGCCAGATCGCCACCGGCGGCAACGCCCGCGCACGCGATTACCTGGTGGCGCAGCTGCGCGCGATGGGCCTTGCGCCCGAGGTGCAGCGCGCCACGGTGCGCAAGTCGGTGGTGTATTTTTTTGGGGGCCGACACACGACGATCGGCGTGGTGCACAACGTGGTGGCGCACATTCCCGGCAGCGCGCCGGATGCCGGGCGGCGGCCGGCGCTGCTGCTGACCACCCACTACGACAGCGGCAGCGCCACGCTCGATGCGGCGCGTGGCGCGCCAGGCGTGGCGGCGCTGCTCGAAACGGCGCGCGCCCTGCGCGCCGCGCCCCCGGCCAACGACGTGCTGCTGCTGTTCGCGGACGGCCATCAGGTCGGCATGCTGGGCGCGCAAGGCTTCGCCGGGCAGCATCATCTGGCGCGCCGGGTCGGCCTGACATTGCGGTTCGACGATGACGACGGCGCGCTGCGCCTGTTGACAACGAGCGGCGCCGATGGCGCGGCGCTGGCCGGCTGGCAGCGCGCGGCGCCCGAGGTGCGCGGTTCATCGCTGCTGGCCGAAATGACGCGCATGCTGCCCGGCGCGCCGCCCGTCGGCCCGCTTGCCAGTGCTGCGCCACTGCTGCTGTTCACCGGTGCAGCGGGCGACGCCGACGCACGCGCGCACCTGGGCGACGCCATGCAGCGCCTGGCGCGCGCGTATGGCGCGGCGCCGCTGACGCGCGGCGTGCATGCACAGCGCAGCTATTTTTCGCTGCCCCTGGTCGGCCCGGTGCAGCACGGACAAGGCCTCAACTGGGCGTTGCTGCTGGTGTCGTGCGTGGCGCTGGGGCTGGCCTGGCGCCGCATCCTTCGCGCAGACGGCAGCACCGAAGCACTGCAAGGCCTGTTCGGCGTCGTCTTTCTGCTCTTGATCACGCGCATCGGCAGCTGGACCTGGCGCGAAGAAATGGCCAATGCCGGCGTGGCAGGCGACGCGCGCTTGCCGCTGATGCTGGTCGCGATCACGGCCTGCCTGTTCGTCGCCGGGCTGGCGCTGCTGCGGCGCAGTGTCGGCGCGATCGGCGCCACGCTCGGCGCGCTGGCCTGGCCGCTGCTTGCGCTGCCGCTGGTACTGTTCGTGCTGCCCGGCGCCGCCTATGTATTGGCCTGGCCATTGGCGCTGGCGCTGCTCGCGCTGCTGGCGCTGGAGGCCGACTGGGGCCGGCGCCAGGATCGCTGGACCCGAGTGGCGCTGCTGGCGGCCGGCATGGCGCCGGCCCTGGTGCTGGCGCCGGCGGTGCTGCGCGACACCTGGCTGCTGCTGGCGCCGCAGCGCATGTACATGGTGCCGATGCTGATGGCGCTGCCCTTGCTGTGCTTTGCCGGCTTGAGCCTGATGCTGCGCGCCGGCCCGTACATCGCCGCGGCGCTGGCGCTGGCCGGCGCTGCCTTCTGCAGCGCCATGCCGCCGCCGCCGCCGCCGGGCGTGCCGCCTGCCGCGTCAAACGATGCGCCGCTCGAGCGGCTGGTCTACTTCAAGGACATGAACACCTGGCGCGCCTACTGGCTGCTGCCGCCGCAAGCGCTCGACGACTGGAGCCGGCCGCTGTTCGCCGCGCAGAAGCAGCCCGGCATCTATATGGAAGTCTTCGGCTGGCACAGCCCGCGCCAGTGGTACGCCATCGCGCCGCGCGAGGACGCGATCGCGTTCCCCGAGTGCTTTATCCTGCTCGACCATGTCGGCAAGGTGCGGCTGGGACGGTTCACGGTACGCTCGAGGAACCGCGCCCCGCACATCGAACTATGGATGTCGGGCGCCAAGGCGCTGCGCTCGCGCCTGGACGGCGTGACGCTCACCGACAGCGAAGGCCCGTGGCGCCTGTCGCTGTACGGCATGGGCGATCGCTTGCTGCGCTTCGAGATCGAATCGGCCGCCGACGAGATCTTCGCGATCACGGTGCAGGAACGCATGCCCGGCCTGCCGCGCCACCTGCTGCCGCAACGTCCCGCGGGCGCGGCGCCGCTGCCGGCCCACGCCGGCGCCACGCACTCGACCGATATCCTGCGGTTTTACTGATCGGTTGTCATAAAATACCTGCGTACGCCAATCCGGCGTGCATGCCTGGATGACCCGCCGGTTGACCTGAAATCGGCGGCTCCATCGACCAACTTACGCAGCAGGATTCCATGCACAAGATCGTCTCCTCCGTTGTTCTCACCGCCCTCGCCGCCAGCCTGGCGCTGGCCTATCCGGCCCAAGCCCAGGCGCAAGCCAATGCCGCCAGCAACGCCCAAGCCGCGACGGTCCAGGAAGCGCCGCTGCGCGCGCACCTGGCCATCCTCTCGTCGGACGCCTTCGAAGGCCGCGGCACCGGCCAGCGCGGCGGCGAACTGACCGTCACCTATCTCGAGAACCAGGCGATGGCGGTTGGCCTGAAACCGGCCAACGGCAACAGCTTCCGCCAGCCGGTCAAGATCGCCGGCGTGCGCGCGCAGCCAGAGAAGAGCAATATCGGCATCGTCGCCAACGGCCAGGCCGTGCCGCTGCAATTCGGCGCCGACTGGGTCTGGGGTCCGGGCGACGCCAAGGCCGACCACGCGCTCGACGCAGAACTGGTGTTCGTCGGCTATGGCATCAACGCGCCGGAAGAAGGCGGCTGGAACGACTTCAAGGGCATGAACCTGAAGGGCAAGGTCATCGTCATGATGGTCAACGACCCGGCGCCGACGGCGTCTGAACCAAAGCGCTTCAACGGCGCCGGCCTGACCTACTACGGTCGCTGGACCTATAAATTCGAAGAAGCGGCGCGCCAGGGCGCGGCCGGCGCGATCCTGATCCACACCGATGCCTCGGCCTCGTACGGCTGGAGCGTGGTGCAGAACAGCTGGGCCAACGCCGAGCGATTCCAGCTGGCCGAGGGCAAGCTGGGCACCGGCCTGCAGGGCTGGATGACCGACGCCAGCGCGCGCAAGGTGTTCGCTGCCGCCGGCCAGGATCTGGATAAACTGCGCGCCGCAGCCGAGAACAAGAACTTCAAGCCGGTGACGCTCAAGGTCCGCGTCAAGGGCGACGCCCGCGCCCAGGTGCGCACGCTCGACGAATTCAACGTGGCCGGCATCGTGCCCGGCACCGATCCGAAGCTCAAGGACGAAGTCGTGATCTACAGCGCGCACTGGGATCACATGGGCAAGCAGGGCACTGAAGGCGACACCATCTTCAACGGCGCCGTCGACAACGCGTCCGGCACCGGCGCGCTGCTGGCGATGGCGGCCGAAGCGGTGAAGAATCCGGCCAAGCGCAGCCAGATGTTCCTGTGGGTGGCGGCCGAAGAGCAAGGCCTGCTGGGCAGCGCGGCCTACGCCGCCAAGCCGCTGTGGCCGATCGAGAAGACGGCCGCGAACCTGAACCTGGACAGCCTGAACTGGGTCGGCCTGGTGAAGGACGTCAGCGTGCCGGGCAGCGAGCGCACCGAACTCGGGGCGATGGCTGCAGCCACGGCGGCGTCGATGGGCCTGGTGATTGCACCGGCGCGTCCGGATCTCAGTGGCGGCTACTTCCGCAGCGACCATTTCAGCTTCGCCAAAGCCGGCGTGCCGGCGTTCTCGGTGGGTGCGGGCCACAGCTGGGTGAAGGATGCCGAGGCGAACACCGCCAAGTCGGCGACCTATCGGGCCAAGTACCACCAGGTGGGCGACGAGTATGATCCGGCCTGGGATCTGTCGGGCATGGTGCAGCAGGCGCAGTACACGCTGAACCTGGGCCGCGCGGTGGCCGATGCGCCGAAGATGCCGGCCTGGAAAGCGGGTGATCCGTTCGGCAAGGCGCGCGCGGGGAAGTAATCGCCAGCGCTTCGTAATTAGCTAGCTCCAGCACGTCATTCCCGCGAAAGCGGGAACCCAAGTTCTGTTAGTGTCATCGAGACGCTGGCAAACTTAGGTTCCCGCCTCCGCGGGAACGACGTTTATTTTTGGGCCAACGCTTTTACCTTGCCAAGGAGGCGGCGATGAGGGAAGAAGACCTGGTTCTCGGCGATGGACGCACGCTGCACTTCTACGACCATCCGCCAGAGCGGTGCGCGGCAGAGCTGGCGGTATTCTGGCATCACGGCACCCCGAACATCGGACGACCACCGGAACCCTTGTTCGAGGTGGCCGAGGAGCTGGGGATCCGCTGGATCGGCATCGACCGGCCAGGTTACGGCGGATCGACGGCAGTCAGCGGGCGCGATGTCGCGTCGTTTGCTGCCGACGTGGCCCGGGTCGCCGACCGGCTCGGGCTGAAGCGCTTTGCCGTGATGGGCCATTCGGGCGGCGGGCCGCATGCGCTGGCGTGCGCGGCGCTGTTGCCGGAGCGGGTGCTGGCGGCGGTCAGCGTGGCAGGGCTGGCGCCGTTTGGCGCGCAGGGCCTGGACTGGTTCGCCGGCATGGGCGCGTTCGGCGCGGCGTCGCTGCGCGCTGCGGCGCAAGGGCCGGCGGCCAAGGCGTATCACGAAGCGCTGGGGCTGGCGTTTGATCGCGCGATGTTCACGCCGGCGGATTGGGAAGCGCTGGCGGGGCCATGGTCGTGGTTCGACAGCGTGGTCGGGCCGGCCGTCGCGCAAGGCGCGCAGGGCTTGATCGATGACGATCTGGCGTACGTGGCGCCGTGGGGTTTTGAGTGCGCGCGCATCGCTTGTCCGGTGCTGTTCGTGCACGGCGAGCAGGATCGGATCGTGCCGGCATCGCACAGCCAATGGCTGGCGCAGCATTGCCGGTCGGCCGAGCTGTGGCTGCGGCCGGACGACGGGCATATCTCGGTGCTGAACTATGCGGCATCGAGCCTGGTGTGGCTGCGCGGCCAGGTGCCTGACAATTAACACGAATGCGGACAGCGCTCGCTGTCCGCCTGTTGCATCGCTTACTGGATCACGCCGCACGCCATGCGCGCGCCGCCACCGCCGAGCGGGGCCGGATGGTCAGAGTGATTGTCGCCACCGACGTGCACCATCAGGGCCTTGCCCTTGAGGTCAGCCACTTTCAGGCGCGGCGCCAGCACCGGGTTGGTGGCCATGCCTTTGGCGTCAACGGTCAGGCCAGGCAAATCGCCCAGGTGGCCATCGCCCCATGGGGTGCCATGCTTGTTGGTCTTGGATGGGTCGAGTTGACCGCCCGCGGCGCCTGCCGGGACCGTCTTGCCGTCAGCCTGGTTCGGAGCGCAGCTGCCATTCGCGTGCACGTGGAAACCGTGCAGGCCCGGGGTCAGGTCCTTGAGCTCGGGGGTGAACACCACGCCATACTTGTTTTCGCTGATGGTGACGGTGCCGATGGCGGCGCCATCGCCTTTTTCGGTCGCCATCTTGAGCGACACCTTGGTGTCTGCTGCATTCGCGGAAAGGCATACCGCGCCCAGCAGTACTGCACTCATCCATTGCATTTTCATGGTTCGCTCCTTTAATGGCTCTTGGTTGAGAAAAAAGTGTAGAGCAAATTGCAAGTGGTGAGCGCCCTGTACAGATCGGAGCAAGAAGCTGCAGTGCAGAACCGATAAAAAAAAACGGCACCCCGCAGGGTGCCGTTTTCATTAACGCTCTAACGATTACTCGTTATCGCCATGCTGCTCGACCGAAGCCGACGCAGTCTGCTGGTCTTCCATCGCCTGCAGTTCGGCAGCCATATTGGCCTTCTCTTGCTGCAGCAGTGCCTGGCGCTCTTCCGCTTCCCACACTTCCTTCTCTTTGCGGGCGCGGTGGAATGCCAGACCGGTACCGCCTGGGATCAGGCGGCCGACGATGACGTTT
>Ga0265797_10012441_pt1 | contig 10426 bp, 4 predicted proteins | sample P2T30metagenome_FD_192433 | JGI IMG/M metagenome (GOLD analysis project Ga0265797, IMG submission 192433) | Plant litter microbial communities from East Loma Ridge, Irvine, California - P2 T30 | ecosystem: Environmental > Terrestrial > Plant litter > Unclassified | place: USA: California... | reverse complement strand
GGTCGCTTTGGCGACTTGGTGCATCGAGTGTCAAGGCCTCTCATTCCTGTGCTTGGATTGTATCTTGCTCGGACCTTCCGAGGTGCCAATTCTCACCCATCGATGCAGCAACTCCACTGAACTCCCTGTCCCGCAGAATGGGAATCACACAAGTGTGGTGTTCTTATGGGAATATGGCGATCCTTGTGATAAGAGTCCCAGAGCCGATAGGGACCCGAATACGGAGAAACATGTACGCGATTTACGAGCGCGCTACAGCAGATCTCAGGCGATCACCGTGTTGAAAGAGTGGTACTTCAAGAACCCCATCGAGCTCGACCTCAGCTACGAAGGGGCACTACGTGGCATTGCGACTTTGCCGCCATCTCTTGGAAGCCATCCGACCAGCAAAGACGACGCAGCTGCCGAACCTTCAGCAGACTCCTCCGCGAAAGATGTAGCAGACAGTCAAGAATCTGCATTGAGGATGCCGAAAACACTAGTAAAGACCGCTTGGCCTTCTATGAGTCTTTCGCAACCAGCAGAGATTTCCAGGTCGGTTTGGCAGGCGATGATAAAAAGGAGTTTCATGTCTAGGTCACGAGATCCATCATCCATGTCGGTCGAGTCATCGACTGATCGAATTTCAGATCACCTGGACTGATAGTCTGATATTAGCGGATTGGCTACATCGCTCGGGCGGCTTGAGCTAGAAGTATCGACATGATCTTCGCGGGCTTGCGGTCAACGATCTGAAGTCTTTGTGAAGATTAGAAGCGGTGCCGTTAATACACTACAAGTCTTGTGAGATCCATTCCACTGTCCACACGACCTTCCCTCTCAGCAAGAGCACGTCAAAGACAGCTAGCGATCGTATCGGATCACAGACATCGTGACGCCACGAATCTTTTTACGCCCGTCCTCACAATGATCGGCTGGGGGTCCCTTTTGACTTCCTCAGCGTGTCTTCGTTGTATTCTTTAGTAGTTTTGTCCTAGTTTCTACTGCCGCTTTTCTTAGCTGGTAAATTCCGGAGTGCTCTTGATGATACTTTTCTTCTTGAATACTTATAATAAACGATCGCGATCCTCCAGCATGAATTTCTTCGTCGACTGTGGGACAGCATGACGACTTTTGAATTTTTCTATTATGTTTGATCCACACTCTCTGATTAGAGATGACACAGATGCATGTATCACCAGAGGCGCTGCTTCGCAAATTGATTAACAAGTAGTCGATCCCAAGAGGAATGCTAAGATTCCTCCGACGAAGCCGCCAAGACCCTGGTATGGCTCTTCAAACAGTGATGTTTTCCGCCTCAGAAGTAGTCAAATATTGCCTTGTCATAAGCATCCAGCCACTCAACAGATATCTCTTCCACCGCGAAGGTGAGCACTCGCCTTGGACTCCTTGCATGTAGGAATATCTCATGCAGAGCATTCGCCGTCTTTAACGACCATACCAACTCCTATAAGGCGCTCGGAATTCCATGTAGTGGCAATGCACCGTTTGTAAAAGTACCATGCTCGAATAGTGCCTGCCTTATCAAATGCGAGCTCCTTCGCGTGGCCTGGCAAGAAGCTTGTGGCACTTTGAATCCTCGACCTACAACTTCCCGGTTTTCGAGCGTTTTGATGATGCCGGGTAGTCAAAACTTTACTCTGGAATACACATATCTCGAGCTGAGCGGAATCTGGGCTCTGCTGAAGAGCAGCTTCTAGGTGAGATCCAGACTGGCGGATAGTGAAGATCGTTTGACACCGGTGAGAGTGATGGACTAGAGCAAGTGCATCTCTCTTGTGCTGGAATATTATGAACGTACTACCTCAGGAGCTCGAGCCTGAATCGTTCCGTTACGCCAGAGAGATGCCCCAATCCTTCTTTCCCGAGAATTCTGAAAATGACTGCGCTATCAAGAGCAGTCGGCTCCCCTGGCGGCTCCTTCGGCGGACCTACATGTAGCAAGAACCTTGGAAGCTTTTGGTAAACAAGACCTGCACACCGAAAGCTTCGACTTTAAAGAGCGTCGTTCTACTTCCGAAGCACACCTCCTTGTTGGCACCAACATCTCTGGAAATTTCACTCGGTCTTTATCGAAGCGTAACGAGACGTCTTCCGTTCATGCGGTAGTTTGCCAGGCGGAGATCAAGGTCAGCGGGTACATCTCAACGCATGTCGAGTGCTACCAACAACTGACATTGAAGTTGAAGACAATCCAGGTAATACCACCGACGGCACCTACTACCTATAAGAACCCCCAATGGCCTCTTCCAAGCACCCACTTCTTTCGACACTTCTCTCAACACTCAACCACCAACGAACAACAGAGATAGCCACCTACCTCATCTTCGAATCAATCGTCATCATCCGAATCTCTCTCGGCTACTTCCCAACCCGCGCAAAATGGTTCGCCTTCTTTGGCTTACTGGGCTTGTCGCGGCTCTGGCTCAAGCAAGCCGGCAACTCACCCACGAATCCATAGAATACGACTCCGCGCCTCGCATCATCGACAATGCCGCCAACTCGACACTCGCCATTGTCCCCGACAACCTGATACACGACTCACCTTACCTGAACGCCGCCTCAACCCTCCACAAACGCAAGAAGATCGACATCACCGTCAAATGCCACTGTTGTCGGCCGAGCCGCCGGCGTCGTCTTGGGCGCCCAGGCCAACACGGATATCTACACTTTCATCGCCTCGAAGACCAAGGGCAAATCCGACCAGAACTCTTGCATTCTCACCTACGGGACGGATTCGCTACTCCCACATGAGCCAATTGCGACACGACTGCGATTTACAAGGCCATCCTTCATGCCGTGCAGGAGTGCGCCGACGACTTGCATGCCGCTAAAGCTGTTCGCGGCTGCTGCATTTGCTCCCGTGGAGGTACGTGGACTGGCCATCTAAGGCGACTGCGAACCCGGACAACTTCCCTGCTACTACCGTCACCTACCGAGTGAGTTGCGGCGTGGTGAACCGGAGAGATGGTTTAGGCGACGTTCCAACATGTGCTTTCATCAAGGTCGTCTGGATTGGGAGGATGCGGTGGTATCGGCGACTTCCGTACGTTGTGAGTATGCGAGTGCCATTGAGAGATGCAGGGTGCCGATACGGACGAATTATGGAAGTAGTCTATATATCTCACCAGATCAAGCCTTTGCAGGTGATGCTACCAGCAAGTCTCGTGTGTTGTGAACATCGTAGTGCCACTGAGAAACACAAGTGGAATACCCATCTCAAGAGATCAAGTCATCGCACGCACGCAGCTTTACCGGACAGCTCTCGATACAGCAAAGATGTGATGATGCCAGAAATTTATGTGCCTGAGATAGATCACCGCGAACTGACCGCTCTCATACAAGTATCTGTTGGCTCGAGAGGCGGCCGACCTTTCACTCAATAGGGTTCGGGTTGGGGTTATCATCCGTTTCTTTCAACATCATCCAGCTAATTCGTTCTCTTTAGGTGTGCTAGTGCTAGGTCCGAACAAAATGAAGTACTGCTTTGCCGTGCAGAGTGCGACGCACCGATTTCGTTGCCTTTCGTGAAAACTGGAGAACCCCATCAGCTACGTTGTCGATTAAGAAACAACTTATCCACACATCAAGGGCTTGGAGGAGCAATACCATCATGAGAAGAAAGTAAGGCAGAGAGAAGGGGTTGGAGAGTGATGGGTTTCGAGGAAACGAAATTACAATGCATACGCATGTATTTGACAGTGCTATTGCAAGTACTGCTTGTTCTCGTTGCCTTGCTTGCCGGACTATTAGCGCCCGTATGTACATGTACATTCAACATGCAAGTTCCGTACTGTAGGTATTCCCTAAGCACTCATGTGAACAAATCGCAAATATCCCAGGAGATGCCCGTCTTGCTGATAAATCCACACTTAGATAGAGAGAACCAAACTCCACCCATCAAAAAAGAACACCAGTGGGAAAGAAAAAAAAGAACCCCAAACCCCCCACAAACACCACAAATCAAACCCATCCAAATATCATTGCAATCATGTCGAAAACAAAACAAAAAACACCATAACCCATCCCCACATATGCATCACACATCAGCACCCCAATCTATTCCCAAGTAACAGTCTTCCCCCTATTCTCCTGCGCAAGCGAAGCCCTCGACTCGAGCATAGGCGTGGCCTCTCTCTCGATTTGCTCTTCTTTTTTCGCAGCAGCAGCAGCAGCCTCCTCTTCGTCCTCGGATCTGCGCTTGAGGAGGGAAGCGCGTTTCTGCGCGCCGATCCATTTGCGTTGTTTGGCGCGGGAGCGTTCGCGGAGGAAGACGAATATGGCAAGGGAGAGGTAGAGGAGGTAGCTGTGGTGGGGCGTGTTAGTGGTGTTTTGAGGATGGAGAGTAGGGGAGGCAGGGAGGGTGGGAGGGAGGACTAAGGTGGAAGACAGAAGGACAGGACGTACAGCACGATCAACACCGCTGCTAAATACACAGCAGCCTGCGCGGGAGACAGGGTATGGTCGAGGGTGAAGAGGGTGTCTTTGCCGTTTTTGAAGATCACCGGGCATAAGTCCGGGACGGCGTCGTTGCTTTTCGTTTGGCATGCGGTCCAGAATCCTAGTTCCATTGCCCAGACGAGGGCGGCGAAGAGGGAGGCGATGACGACGTAGAGGGGTGTTAGGTCATTTGTGAGCAGGCACCAGATTTCGCCGGTGATGAAAGACGCCATGATGAGAGGGGCGAGGACGTAGAAGCATACCAGTTGTCTTTGATGTTGTTGTTAGGGTTTGATACGTAGGAAGATGGAGGGAATTGTCTGTCGAGACTTACATGCGGACTTTCATCTCATGAGTAGATGTGTAAGAGGTGTTGGGTAGGTATGCCTGGTTCGTTTGTTCGAGATATGGCAAGTTCCATCGTCGTTCAATTACTGCTGAAGATGCGGCTCCCAAGGCAACGACAGTGACGGTGGTGAGGAGGATGATGCATTGCAGTAGAGGGACGCATATTCTTAACCAGCCAGTCCAAGGCGCGGTATCAATATGCATGACTTGAAGGAGAAGGGGAAATATAGACGGCGAAGATAGACTGGAAATGACAGGATGGGAAAGTTGATAGGTACTTGACCAGTAGAATGGCAGAATCTCTCATGGAGGAGAAGATGAAAATGCTACTACTCACTGCCATGCCTGCTGCATGTTTAGCACCGTCTGGTGTGACGTGCACATAAGAGGAGATTGGGCCAAGGGCAGACTACCAGGACTGGGAGGGAATGACCTTGTCCTTCCGACTCAACCGGGTGGATTGGAAGGATTCGAGGATTCGAGTAGCGAGGCGCAGAGAGAAGAAGAAGAAGCTTGAACGGGCATGACTCGATGGAAGACGGGGCAGAGAATGGAGAAGGATGTTGGAGATGACTGCGCCACGTCAAAGGTCGGACTTGGGAGGTTCTTTGCGTGTCCAGTGAGCGGCGTCGACGACTGCACCAAGTCCGCGGTGTCTAGAAGGCAAGAAGTGAGATGATGGCATTTGTTCGTGTCCAACCTGTCTGGATTCCTCTAGGCGCAACGTCACTATGCAGAGCCGGTCTTGTTAGCCTATCGATAAGAAAAGAGGAGTCTTCCAACTTGTCATTCGAACGGACTTGGTCGGAGGTACCTGGGGGATCCAACAATAAAACACCAATTCTTTGTGCTTCTTCAGTAGATTGATATGAGTAAAGGTGAGACGACCACAAGAGAGATGTCGGAAGCGCCAGTCTAATTTACAAGTATTGCGATCCGCAAGGCGATCCGGGTCTGCAGGTTCAACGCCACAAGCGTGGCACAATCGTTCGGCTGGCTGTCACGGTACTGTTTGTTCCGGCGTGTACAGATAGGAGAGACGTCATTTTCTATCTTTGCTGCTGACAAGTGAACACTGCATACAAGCGATGCCCTACTTGTGTGTGGGTATCGGACAGCACATGCTTATGTGGCTAGGCCTTGATGGCTACATGTCGTGTTTGTGTTGGCGGTCGGCCTCGACCTGTCTGTTCCACCAGATCTGATGTGGATGCAATGCACACGTGTAGATAGATGTACCGCAAATGCATACGTATCTGTGACCAGTAGAGGTGGATCAAAGGCAAAGTACATGGTCGGGAGCAGTCCCGTCTGGCCGCTGGAGAATCCTGCGATAGGTACAGTAAGAGGTACGGTATTTTGGACAGGTACTGTAGCTTCACAGCACACAGCTTCATGTAACAAACCTGTCGGTATTCAGCAGCAGCATGTACAGTAGTACTACACCACACCGCACAACGCATGTTGATGCGCTTGACGTGTCAGACGACATGCTCCAAAACCAATCGCTACCGTAGTACCGTGGTGTAGCAAGGCAGGCACGCGAACACAGCGGCGTTCATGCGCAGGTGCTCGCTTAGGATCGGGGTGCAGGTGAGACGCGATTTAAGCAGATCGTCTCAGATCGTGAGCCACAGATCTGGCTTGCCTTTTAGACTGCCATGCTCGATTCGCAGATCGGTGACATGTAACGTGACCATTCATTGGCCCGATGCATGGCGGAAAGGGATCCGGGTAAGGATGTCGGCCAATCAGTCTTGCGCAGTTTAAACAGGGCCCCAGATCGATCTCTGCACGCCTGGAGGCTTGCTCGTTGGCGGATCGGCAATCTTTGTGCTGTGAAAGTCTGAGAGCCTGAGAGTAGTCCGTCCGAGAGCTGCTCACCGTCGCCGTCGCCGTCCCTCGCCCGAGAACACTAGGTAACTACCGACACCCTGCTGTGACCTCTTTGCTCTTTCTCCTCGATTGCCTCGCCAGCTAAATAACTGCTTCTCCCTTATCCTCTACCAAGAAAGGTCCATACCACAATTCTTTGCGACACACCTCGCATCCCGCTTGAGGCGAATTTTCTTTCGCCGTCCACCCACCACCCACCACACACGGAAGCCACCTCACATCATGCCTAAAGAGAACAAGAAGCGCGGAAGGCGCATGGAAGGCACCAAGAGAAAGCACGAGGACGCCGAGGAAGAGCACAGTTTTCTTCAAGACACAAAACGACAAAAATCTGTCGAAGTCAGCGGCCAGAACGGGCTTGAGGATGGACAAGACTATGTCGCTCTGGCTCAAGGCGACGGCCATGACGATCCCATGGAAGATGTCATGCAAGGTGCATACCCAACACTCGACACACCTTTTTTCGGTATGCTGGATGAGGAGGAGCAAGAATACTTCAAGCATGCCGATGAAATGCTTGAGATGAACTCGTTCGAAGATGCCGAGCAGCGACAACTATTCCTAGGAAACGTCTGGCGCGAGGCCGAGGGCAAGGAACTCAAAATCGCAAACAGTCAGTCTTGCTCTCGTCTGATGGAGCGTCTGATTCAACTCTCCACACCTGCACAACTCAAAGGCCTGTTCCAGCGCTTTTACGGAAAGTATGTACAAATTATGGCGAGCATGCGTGATGGACGCCTTCACTAACACTATTCCAGCTTCGTTCACTTGATGACCCACCGCTTTGCTTCACACTGCTGCGAAGCTCTTTTCACACATGCAGCACCAGTCGTCACAAGCGAGTTGACGACCCGCCCCAAAAAGTCCTCAAAAAATGAAGATACACCTATGGATGGCGAAGACGAGCCTGCCATGGAGAAGTGCTTCCTCGACACCATGTCCGAGATTGAAAGCAACATTGGATTCCTCATGACCGACCGTTTCGCCTCACACGTTCTACGAGTTCTTCTCGTCGTCTTCTCTGGCGAACCACTCGATTCGTCCGCCAACAAGCAACTCATGCAGAGCAAAAACAAGGAATCTATCAAAGTGGAGGGCAAAGAGAAATCAGAGACCAAGGATCAGAACAGGAAAGTGCCAGAGTCGTTCTCTGTCGCGTTAGAAAAGCTTCTCAGCGACAGCATTGCTGGACTTGATACCGAAAAACTGCGAGCGCTCGCCACATCTCCCAACGGCAACCCTACCCTGCAACTTCTTCTCAGACTAGAGCTGTCGCACTTTGGAAAGCAGCGCGCAAAGGACGAATCTTCGGTCATCCGCACATTGTTGCCCGACGAGCCCATCACGTCTGAGAGCTCAAGTGCGGCCTTCATCAACGCAATGATCTACGACAACATCGGTTCCCGCTTGATCGAGACCTTGGTTGAGAGTGCACCGGCCAAGCTCTTCAAGAACATCTACGGAACCCTGTTCAAGGAACGCCTTCCCTCATACGCCCGCAACGAGATCGCGAGTTTTGTTGCTTGCCGAATCATGGAGCGTCTCGGCAAAGACGAACTTCTTGCAGCCCACGAATCCATCGCGCCCACCATTCCCAGTCTCCTAGAGCGCAACCGCACAAACATCGTCCGCACATTAATCGAGCGATGCGCAGTCCGCGGCATCGACACGAAAGCAATCGCAGTTCACATCAACTCAACATGGGACGGACCCGACGGTTTTGAAATCAAGAAACTGCTAAAGATCGACGACACACCCGATTCGAAGAGTAGTAAGAAGCCCGAAACCCCCCATTCAAGCGCCGCCAACACAACCGGCGCCGCCTTCGTCGCCAAAGCCTCCGAACCAGTAAAAGCACACTTCAACGTCCTCGCGCAAGCCATGCTGCTCGTCCCGGGCGCCCTCAGCGGCCTCGTCCTCGACGCCCTGATCGGCCTCGACACCGAAACCCTCTTCTCCATGAGCAAAGATCCCATCGTCTCGCGCACCCTGCAAGCCGCAGTAACCACCCGCAACGCCTCGACTATTACCATCCGCAAACTTGTCCAGCGCTTCTACGGCCATATCGGCGAAATGGCCCTCGACAAGGCCGCCTCGCACGTCGTCGACTGCGTCTGGGAGGGCACTCACGGCCTGGCGTTCATCCGCGAGCGCATCGCCGAGGAACTGGCCGAGAACGAAGCCCAGCTGCGCGAATCCCCGTGCGGGCGCGCCGTCTGGAAAAACTGGAAGATGGACATGTACAAGCGCCGGCGCGGCGACTGGGTGCGGCAGAGCAAGAACAAGGCTTCGAACGACGGCTTCCAGAGTTTCTCCGAGCTGGAAGATGTCAAGAGGAACGGCGCCGTGGGCAGTGTAGAGGCGCCGGCGCCGAAGAAGAAATCCCCGCTTGAGCTCGCGAGGGAGAGGCATGCGAAGAAGAAGGCGGACAAGGAGAGTGGGAAGTCCAGCAGCGGCAAGAGCAAAAGCAGTGGTCGCTCTGGCGCTGGTACTGGGTCGAATTCAACGCCCGTGACGCCTCATGCCGCAACGTCGAATTGAGGCTGGATGTACTGCGGATGTGGCCTGAGCATGTCCGTCCGTCTCTCTTTCACATTTATTTTCTATCTTTGCGACCTGCTACTACTGCTGCTACTACGGCCTGCGTTCTTTCGGTGTAGGTACGTTTGAAAAATGGGGGATATCTACTGAATCCATCATGGAGTCTTTAGCGTTTTTGCTTCTCCAGGCCAAATGTTAATTGCGAGTTGGTCTCATGACATGGCGAGGGATTTTTTGCTGGATGTATCGAAGAGAGTTGTATTTCGGTTGTCTCTAACATTGTCGTTCATGTCTTCGGTAGCGGACTAGGGGGAATGGGTTGGATACAATACACAGCATTTATTGCGTACAACAGAATTCTAGTATTAGACTTCAATCACTCCAACCCATCTCGCTTCGTGCCCGATCTCCTCACATCACATCGCATCCCTCGCCAACCTTACCTACTTGACATGACAATTTCACCTTATCTAAAGTCTCGCTCCATGGCCATCCAAGCCTCCAAGCCCCCAGCATGCCCGCCTCTCACAACTTTCGAGTGCAAGTATTCGTCGCCCGCGGCCGCTCAGAGTGGTTCGTCAGAGTCGCCGTCTCCGTCGGAGTCCTGGTCGGCCTGACGCCCGCAGTGATAGTTGCGGCGCCGGAACCGGCTTGGCCTTCGATTCCCATGACTGGTTGTGAAAGTCAGTGGATTGAAGACGAATACTCGAAAACAAGACAAGACAAGACAAGACATGAAAAAAACAAACTCACCCATCCCATCGCGATGCCTCCCCAGCGGCAGCCCGGCCTTCTCCCACTTCTCGAAATGCTTGGTCGTGTTGATCGTGCCGCCCGTGTGGCGCCTGGTGCGGACAGACCAGTACTGCGGGAAGGTCGCGGTGCCGATGATGGAAGGAGCGTTGACGCGCCATTTGCGCCAGACTTCGTAGGTGCCGCCGTCGCTGTCGAAGGTGCCGTAGCACGTGTGGTTGCTGTTGTCGGTCGGGTTGTGGCGGTCGCCGAAGTTTTCGATCACGTAGTATTCGACCAGTGGGTCGGTGGTCCAGCCGTACAGGCCGAGGTAGGCGTTGCCGGTGGTGCTGAAGGTGCCGGTGTAGTTGAAGAGCCTGGGGTGGGGGGTTTGTTAGATGTTGTTGTTGGGGGTGGGTTGGTTGGTGGATGGATGGTCGTCTGTCTGTCTGTCTGCCTGCGTGTGTGT
>Ga0265797_10012440_pt1 | contig 10427 bp, 8 predicted proteins | sample P2T30metagenome_FD_192433 | JGI IMG/M metagenome (GOLD analysis project Ga0265797, IMG submission 192433) | Plant litter microbial communities from East Loma Ridge, Irvine, California - P2 T30 | ecosystem: Environmental > Terrestrial > Plant litter > Unclassified | place: USA: California... | reverse complement strand
CAGCTTGCAAAACGTGATCTCGAGACCAGGAGACCCGGCGGTGCCAGGGGTCTCACACAGCTCGAACGCGATGAGTTCAAGAAGCGCAGCTGGGGCATGGCATGGTGGGGAATGCGTGGCGCTTTCTACGAAAATGTTACTCGCGGTGCAGTCCTTGGGTTTGCAGGCAAGCTCAAGGGCAAACCCCTCCTGGACATGGTCGGCACATTTGTCGAAGACTACGACTTTCTCTGGGAGCAATACTACTTCCCTACTGCCACGTTGTAAAAGTAAGAGTAGTAAAGTCATCTGGCGCAGATAAGGAGTTCAAGGGGCGGATTGCAGTAAGCGGGTGCCTGCGGGTTGCCACGGGGTTCGCATTTCAAGTATCTGCCACGTCTCCTGTGTTTTAGTATCAGCCTTACTTCATGGTTTAATCACAGCAATCGCATGTTCCGTTCATACTTTAGGCAACATCATCCCAAGTTGACATGTGCTTGTCGTGATATCAAAAACACAAAGGCCGATCTTTTACTCCACAAAGCCCCGACCTCCAAACTTCCCAAAACGTCACCTTTCAACTCCACCACGAGTCGAGTCCACAACATCAAGGTATGGCGTCAAGGTAAGCAATCCAGCAATACTACCAAACAGCCGTTTGTATACACATCATAACACCCAAATAGATTCCACCAGCGCGACGCGCGCTCCGCGCTGTTCTCCTCCTACGATGCCCAAACTCGCTCCCGCCCTGCCTCGGCCGCCTCGAACGCATCGCCCGCTCCCAACTCTCGCAATGCACCCTACCCTGCTTATGGCGCCGGTCTGAACAGCAACCTCAACAGCTCACCGTACGCTTCGCAATCACATCTGAGTGCCGACGCAGGGTTCAGCGCCTACCCCGGCGCAAATGGTGAGAGCGGGAGGGGCAGTGGGGATGGAGGATTCAGGTCTGCCACACCGAACAAGAAGGGCCAGTATTCGAATGCTGTGCTGGATGAGCTGGAGAGCCAAAACGACGAGCAGATTGGCGTCATGAGTGGGAAAGTGCGGATGCTGAAGGAGGTAAGTTTGGAGCAAGCGCGCTGGTAGTGTGGAGTCAGGATTGCTTTGCTGACATACTGGGGTTGTGTAGTTGACGAATGCGATTGGCGGCGAGATCAGAGATTCGACTGCTCTGGCAGAGAAGATGAACGATCAGTTTGAGGGCACGAGAAATCGCTTACGAGGCACAATGAACCGGATGCTACGCATGGCCGAGAAAACGGGCGTTGGCTGGAAGGTTTGGGTTGGGTTCTTTTTCTGCTTGATTCTTCTGTTTTGGTACGTCAGGCTGTCGTGAGGTATGCGAGCCTTTGACGATATCATTGTTGGCTTTGGCGTGGCGTTTGTGGTGCTCGGGCATGGACGAAAGATATTGTACAGTTAATGAGATGTGTATCATACGAGAGACTGCTGTAAGTGTCTGGTACACGAAGAAGGCATTTGAGGACAGCTTGATCACGCTTAACGTCAAATGAGGGCAGAGTCGGTGAGGCGTGGAGGGTGTAATACAAGGTCACCTGAGCTCAGGCACGTCCATTCGACAGGTCTGTGCTCTGGTTATCGTTTGCTCGCCTCATCTTCAGTTTTAGCTTAGCAACCTCCAAGTTGCTTTGCACTACTCGATCAGCAACCGCCCGCCGCATTCCATCGTGCTGCTAGGTAAGACTCGATGTATCGCCTGCAAAGCGAACAATTGCTGACGTGGCCTACCAGGTAGACCGTCATGTCTTCCTCGCCCAATTCAAAACTCGCTGGAGTCGGCAAGGACATCGGAAGATAATTCGGTCAGGAGGTCCGCGAACAAGTTGCTGCTGCCCTCGAAATCGACCTACTCGAGCTGCAAAGCCCCATTTTCGACGTGCGCGAGCAAATTCTCGGTACTTTCTGGAAGTGCATGGTATACAGGGCTCGCTAATACCTCCAGCCAACGTCAACTACATGATCGCCTGCTATCAGGGCAACGGTCGCTTCGAAAAGGGCGTCACCATCTTGGTCCTTCCTCGCGAAGGCAAGTGGTATGCGGCCGTTGTCTCCAACATAGTACGAAACAACGGTGCTCCAATGGCCACTCTCCTGCAGGGGCCGGATGCCGAGTCGGACAAGGACGCCTTGCTGGATCTCTATGATGAGGCAAAGCGGACTTTGGCTCGCGCCCTGGTGTTGCGCAGAAGTCAGTCCGGGTTCTATGATTTCGACGCTCTGAGAAAGGACTCTCTCCTTTGCAGAGGTTCTGGATTTGAACCAAGCGGCAGAATATCAAATTGTCTCGACAAAGCTGCTGGGCCCTTCTGCACTTCGATTCGGTCGTTAGCGAGAAGCACAAGTCTCGTAATGTTCTTAGAAAGTCAAAATCGTTTGCTGTATCTTCCTTGCCATCGTCCTGATGTCTCTCCAGTTTCCACCATATTGTCAAGCTTATCAAATAGCAGGAAACGATTGCAGCAGGAGGTAAGCGACTCTTCACCAATGGACGTGTTAGCGAGGCGAGGCGAGGCGAGGCGATGTACATGTCTTGGCATGGGAAGATGCATGCAGATGCGCCTGATCGTGTGATGAAACACCAGCTATCGACATAACTTGTTCACGGCGGGGGACTGCATATGGAGGGCTCGTTCTAGGTAGCTCCTTGTTTGATGAACACAAGAGCTCCCCCGTCTTGCAGAAAGTTCCCGCAGTACCGCCAAACACATCCATTTGTTCCAACATTTGATGTTCCCATCCTTCATACACCAATAACTTCATGACCTGAGTATTGCTTTCAACAATTCACCAAGATGTCGTCCTTTGAAACGATCGCCGTAAATAAGCTAAGCAAACTTGAGCTGAACGAGCCTGGTGCGCAGAACATCTGGAAGCTGACCACCTCTATCATGGTGGACACTTCCGCCGCTCTCAAATCTCTCGTCAACACCCTGATGTCTCCCAACAAAAGCTGTGGCTCCATTTATATGGATTTGGAAGGAGTCAACTTGTCCCGCCATGGATCCATCTCCCTCATACAGATCCTTGTCCCATCGTGCGAGCAAGCATTCATTGTGGACATTCATACTTTGGGCAAGACGGCCTTCGACACCCTGGGCTCCGAGGGAAAGTCTCTCAAGGATGCTCTCGAATCTGAGACTATCAAGAAGTATCTGTTCGATGTCCGAAACGATTCCGATGCCTTGTACGCCTTGTTCGGCGTTCGACTGGTCGGGGTTGTAGACATACAGCTCCAGGAGTTAGCAACCAGAGAAGGCGACAAGCATATCGTGCGCGGCCTTGCCAAGTGCATGGAGCAAGAGCAAGCTCTGCCCTTGCTGGCCCTGTCGCAATGGCAAAGCACCAAGAAAGAGGTCGTCAAGATGTTTGATCCCAAGCTCGGGGGAACGTTCGAAGTCTTCAACGCCCGACCTCTTCCACAGATCCTCGTCGACTACTGCGTTGGCGACGTCGAGTTCCTACCTCGACTCTCGGCGATTTACGAAAGCCGCATGAACCGCCGTTGGTCGAAGAAAGTGCGAATCGAAACCGAGAAGCGACTGGAAGAATCGAAAAGTCTAAACTACGAACATCGAGGAAGAAAGAAAATCTTTGGCCCAAAAAGCTGGAGGTTTCCGCCAAAGGGAGGAAAGAAGTCAACCGCACCAGCGCCAGCTCCGGCGTCCAAGAAAGGGAAGAAGCCAGTGGCAATGGTAACAGCTTCAGCGCCCAAGGAAGGGGAGAAACCAAATGCCGTCGTGTCAGCCTCGGCGCCCAAGGAAGGGAAGAAGTCAACTGCGAAAGTAGCAGCTCCAGCTCCCAAGAAAGGGAAGAGACCAACTACCATCGTGTCGGCCTCGGCGCCCAAGGAAGAGAAGAAGTCAACCGCGAAAGTAGCATCTTCAGCTCCCAAGATAATGGAGAAGGCGAATGCGACAGTTGTAGCTTCGGCAGCCGGTGTGCCAGTTTCGTTTGTAAACCCAAGCCAGGGGACCTTGATCCAGCCCGAAGTATGCGCCACACGTCTCTACCTTAATATAGTACTTTGCTGATACCTGGCAGGCTTACCAAGGCGGGTTGCGACACCAACCCATTGCATTCGTGCCGGAGGGGAGCAAGAAAGGCAAATCAAAGCGTGTGTTAGCTTCTCCATACAGCAATGTTCCCTTTCCGTATACGCCGTATGATGACGAGCAAAATTGGGCTATCTGCGACACAGACTGCGGCTGGTGCGGGCACTGTGGCGATGGGATTATTTGAATTCTGCTAAATGTGTCAGTCGAGAGAATAGCGAATTTGCTGGGCGATGAAAGCTTGAAGCCTACAGGTAGGATACACACATATCGAATAGCAGTCTGCAATGGAAATAAGCGTGAAAACACCTCACCCCTCACACGTAGAGCGAATACCTTGAGACGAGGCATGGCTCAAATGCGCATGGCATATTAAGCATTCACCTCCCTTTAACCTGTAGATCGCGTTCAGTGGCATTACGGCCAAAGCTCCTGTGCTGCATTGGTGCCATCAATATCGCAAAATGAGGCTGCCGCTCGGTGATATCAGTGACTCCACTGCACAACATGGAAGAACCATCAGTGCTCAATGCGCAAGCAAAGCAAATACTGATACCACAAAATGCGAAACAAAAGGCATTAGCTCACTCACTAATTAAGAGGAAGCCCGAGCAAAAGAACCGATACTTTTCTCTCGAAGAATCAGGAAAAAACGCCTAGGGTGCAATCACGTTTACTTGCTTAGCCCGTAATCGACCATGTCATTAATTTGAGACGATTTCAGCGTGACTACTACCCGAAGGGTTCATCGTTCCCCGGCGCCATATCCGTTGCACTACGGCGGCTATCCGTGTACCAAATCACTGAAAGGGGAAGCGCTCGCTACGCCGCTCCGCACCACTTGCGCCTGCTCTGGTTCGATGATGTCAACCGCAGTTACCGGCATGGTATACATAGGGGAAAAGGAGCGGGTGCCTGAGGCTGTAGCGGGACTTGGAAGTTTTGAGGAGGTGTCCTTGGACGATTTGCTGGTCGGTCGGGTCGGATTTTGCGGAGAACTGAGTATTGATCTTGATGTCTCATTGCAACGGCAACAGGTGTGTGGGACCAGGCCGGGAATTCGTGTGCGCGTGTAGCGAGATATCGCAGCTAGACTGAGGTAGCTTTGCTAGCGAGGCGCGAATGAACGTTGAGGCAGGCTTGCGGATGCATTGGCGTCAGACTGTCAGTGCTTCAAACAAACATCGTATTGGTGCATCGTGTCACTTACTAACGATAGCCGTGCGGAAACATACATCAAGAGATATGTGTTGGGTTCAAGTGATGCACACGACATGAGGCGCAAAAGGTCGGTAAGCAATCAATAACGGGGGAGGGTGTCTCATATCGCGAGACCTCACTCAAGCATTCGGGTATCATACGCACTGTAGCTCCCAGTCCCCATTGCAAAGCAATACCATAACCGTAACGCCTCGCTGTACCAATGTTCAAAGCCAAATGTTCATAACCACGCCCGTCTCTCGCTTAATCCCGACCCTTTCCTGGCGACAGAGGCCTGTTGAATCCACCGACACGGTTCATATACTGCCTGTATTCCGCCTTCTTGACCTTGCTCACAGCATAGTTCCTGTCGTTTCCGGGCACCTTTGTGTTCTTGGTTGTGCGGAAGTCCTTAAAACCCATCACTCGCGCCATCTCGGCCTCGGAGTCCTCGTCCTCGCCACCATTGCCCATTTGCACCTCTCGAGAAATTGTTTCAGGTTGGAGGGCGACCGGCTTTTCTGACTGAGGCCCAGGGCCGTTCGGACGAGCTCCATTCCTAGGTGGGCCACGGCCTCCAAATCGACTGGGTTCGGGTGTGTTGGAAGTCTGACGATCGCGAGGATTGCGAGGTGCAGATCGTTCGTAATCTCGTTCTTGACGTTGTGGTGGACCATTACGGCCTCCTCTAGGTGGGGAGCGAGAGCGCCGTCGGTCGTCACGGCGTTCGCGGTGTGGTGATCGTGATCTTTCGCGTTCTACATAGCTGTTAGACAAATGCTTGGGTACACCGCGGCAGTGAGGTTGCATACCATATCTGGGCTTCGAATTACGCGCCTCGTCTCGGCGACCGCCTCGATCGTCTCTGCGGTTATTGCGGTCCATGTTTGATTGACGTGTGGTGATGTCAAGGTAAAGATGCGCGCGACCAGAAAGTTTGAAGTCCAACTTCTCCACATGAAGCTTAGGCAATCGGTCCTGTAGAGTTGCGGCAGGGACCGGCTCTCGAGCTTCAGGCTAACCTGGCCTCTCCCCGACTTTCACATGCGAATCAACATTCAAGTCAAATACAGATGGACTAAACGAATTCAGTAGGCTTGTTGAAGCTTACGTCTATCGAAGATAATTGAGATACACAGCATCTTTCAACATGGCTGCAACCCCACCAACCCCATCGACCATCCGGTCATGGGAGGAAGCATTCGACCACCCTTTACCAGTCGTTCGGAAACTGGAAAATCAACTGCGGACTCAAATCACAGAAAATCAAAGCAAGCTAAGGTCGCTCGTCGGCACAAGCTACCGCGATCTACTTGGAACAGCCGAGCGAATCATTGAGATGGACGGACAGATGCAGCTCGTGGAAGGGAACCTGGCCGGCATTGGACGAAGGTGTGATTACAGGGTTGTAGAAAGAAGCAGGGCAAACCTTGGACGCCTGGGCAAGGCAGGAGGACAGGAAGAAGAGAAGAGGCTGAAAGGAATGGCAAGGGTGAAGGTGCTGAAGGGTGCTTTGGAGGCTGTGGTGAGGATTGTTCGCAAGGGAGGAAACGTGCTTGGGGCTGCGAAGGTGTTGGTATTGGCAAGACTTTTGCACAAAAGCGTTTCGGAGAGTGAAAACGTACCGCCGGTCCTTGTTGAGTTGAAGAAGAAGTTGGCCGGAGCGAGACGGAGGCTAATCGCGTACATTGAGCGGTCACTAGCGAAGACCACTGGCGACCGTACCGTCCTGAGCAACACTATGTGTGCATATGCCATGATTACAAGCTCTGCGCCAAAAGAGATTCTTCGACACTTTCTTCAAGTCAGATACGAGCAACTCGAAACATTGGCCGAGACATGCAACGAAGACAACATCCTCGCCATGCTTGACCTTTACGGCAAGACACTTGTCGACACCCGCGATCTGTTCCCTCGCAGGTTGGCAGATGCTCTTGGACAACTCTCGAAGGTGCCACTGCTGCAAGACGATCAGCTTACGTCAATCCAAGAATTGAACCTCGACATCTACCGTTATTGGATCCCAGAGGACATTCGGACATTCACACCCTGGGTCCGTAACGATCAGCTGACATCATCTGAGTCAAATGAAGGCCTGATGGCATGGGCGAAGCAAGCTCAAGCCGGCTTTGTGCAAGCTCTAGAAGAAGGCTTGAAGCCGCAAAAAGACGCCTCTGTCGTATTGTCGATAAGAAGAAGAGTGCTGTCAAAGTTCCTTTTCGTCAGCAGCAAGATACGGAACGACAACTTCACCCTATCCATCAAAGAGTTGCAGGGCGTCTTCATGAAGCACCTGGAAAAGCTTGCAGCCCAGTCAGCAGACTTGCAAGCCTTCGCGCTGAAATCGCTCGACGATTCCGACCCACTTCAGGCCAGCACTGTCCGAACCTCTCCTTGGGCACTCGCTTCACGATCTCTGGATCTCAGCTCTGGCGCTTCGTCGTTCCGCGCAGCCATCCTCGACCATCGTCACGGCCGCAATGAGCCAGTCAAACTCGAACACAATGCCCTCGACCTCTGGACAGCACAACTCAATTCTCACTGGGAGTTTGTGACAAGCATGCGAGCCGCGAAATGGGACGACGACCTCGACTTTGATCTTGAAGATTTGGACTACGAAGGCGACGAGTCGATCCAGGATGCTCTCAGCCGCAACGATGCGGCAAAGTTCGAGCTTAAACTTCGCGAATCAACGACGGAAGCGTTTAAGAAAGCCTACGACAAAATCGACCAGGCTTCCGCTACACGCAAAGACGAAGCGGCCTTTTTCATTCGCATCCTGCGTGAGCTCGACCTGCGCCGCTGTGGCCTAGGCGATCGACTGGCCGCTTCTACCAATAACAAGAGTTTTGATCAAACGATAATGATCTCGAACTTGCACACCGCGCTCGCAGAGCAAGCAAGCCAGCAACCCTTGGAAGAGTTCACGAACACTTTGAGTAATAAGCAGAGCACGACTCCTGCCATCGGCCTCTGGGAAGGTTCGCCCGCTCTGCCTACCCAACTATCACCAGCTGCTTTCCGATTCCTCACTGCGCTACAAACCCGCATGGCAGAGACGGGTGACGATGTGTGGAGCACGTCTGCTGTGCAAGTTCTGCATAGACAAGTCTGTCGCGTCTTGTCTGAAGCTCTGAGTTCTCTTCCAGAGCCCGTTACTCCTACAGCCGAACCAAGCACCGAAGATGCAGATGTAGTTACGGATGTCGAAGGCTCAGGCGAGGCAGAAACGGAAACGGAAACGAATGCGTCAACAAGCGACGAAGCCGACAGAAAGAGCAAGAACCTGTGCTTGCAGCGCCTGTTCGACGCGCTATATTTCTCTTCAGCTTTCTGCTCAGTAACGACTACGACAGCTACGAAGCAAGCGAATCCTTCTCTCAAGGAACCCATCGCAAAATTACGCGAAGCAGCTGGGATTGATTCCCAGGCGGATCAACGGATAGCGAAGAGCGCGAGCGATGCTTGGAAGCGGACGGGATTGTTGTTTGGGTTAATGCTGGTGGCGACTGCCGGTTGAAGAGTTCGAAATTCGGTATTAGAATGCTGTCTTTTTTTTTTGGTCTGAACTATGGGCCGACCAACGTACGGCAGTACAGTGTTTACATAATCAACGTCGTTACAGTCACGGCAACGACTAGTCGCCGATCCCACTTCAGATCCTGGAATTGCACGGCTTGATCTTTTCTTTCTCCTCTTGCCCTGTTTGTGAACCTGATGACTGAAAGATCTAAGGCTTTTGAACAATCCTACTTCAAATTCCTGTCCTCGCCATGGTACAACCTCAAAATCGCCGCAGCAACAAGCACACCATCATGCAGCAGCGCCGCCGTCTCCTTGGCCTCAAGAGCATGCGTATCGTCCTTGATCCCGCCACTCTCCTGCCGCATCTCGATCTGGCGGTGCACCATCTGCTCGTCGAAGCCCAAGTGCCCTTGGCTAGTAAACAGGCGATCCTGCAGATAGATTCCCTGCACAGGAGTGTGATCGGTGCTCGCCCAGACGCGCACTTTGTCATCTGGGGATAGCAAAGAAGTAGTTTCGTGCGAGGGTACGCTCGTCACTTGGTCCTGGTGCATTTGGTGTAAGTGGATGATGTCGTCTTTCGTGCGGAACAATTGCTGCCCGACGTCTGTCAGTTTCAGCGGCGTATGTGCCAGTTCCCAGCGGCCGGACGAAGTGGGCTCGACGCTGCTGCCCAGCATGCGACAGAGGATCTGGTGGCCGAAGCAGACGCCCGAGAAACGCATGGAAGGCCGGGTTTTCCAGAGTTCTTGCAGCAGATGCATGAGTTTGAGTATCCAGGGGTCTTTGCCGTGCGCGTCGTACATGCTGCCGGAGATGATGATGGCGCGCACGTCGTCTGGGATTTCGTCGATAGTAGGTACGTGGCCTGGGTCGTCGCCGTCTTCGACTACGTAGTGCATGTCGGTTTCGACGCCGAGGGGAGGGTCGTGGGCGTCGCCGGCTTGTTCGAAGAGTTGCTTGAAGACGTGGCCGAAGTTGCCGCGGCGTTGCTGTGTTTCCGGATGCGGCGTGTCGGTCTCGAGCACGAGCATTTTGATCGTTTCTCTCCCCATGATGGAGTGTTTGGTTGGGAGAGTGGTGCCGAGCAAGGTTCGTTTGGGGATCTTTATATGGGCTTGTAATGAGAGGGGAGTGGCGAGCTTGTGTAGTTTGCTGAAGCAGGGTCTTATTGATGGAGAGCAATTGATGAGTGCTGGAGGAGGAGTGGCAAGCAATGTATAGACACTTCGATGCATTTTGATGTGTTTAGACGTCATGCATACGATCAAGAGAAGTCCACGTAGGGCTGGTGTGGACAAACACGCTTCGACTTACATTGACTTTCGCCACGCGCTCGAACGTCACGATGCCACGGATTCTTTCCCTTGCTTCGGCTGTCATTTTCTCTCCGGGCGGACCTTGAGCAATGCCTTTACGCAAGATTTTCATGGTCTCGGGCTCCTGCCAAGAACACAACGTTCCGAGCGTAGTAGAGATCGATGGATCGAGAGAGAGATCACAATTTGCCAAGAATGTTGTTGTTGTGACAAAGACATAGTGGTATAGTAATGTCGGTGAAGGTCTTAAGAAGCATGTCGTGGATGTCTCTGTGATCTCAACGTGATTGTTGTCAGCCCTACGAGTGGCAGGGGAGGTGATCAA
>Ga0265797_10012438_pt1 | contig 10429 bp, 16 predicted proteins | sample P2T30metagenome_FD_192433 | JGI IMG/M metagenome (GOLD analysis project Ga0265797, IMG submission 192433) | Plant litter microbial communities from East Loma Ridge, Irvine, California - P2 T30 | ecosystem: Environmental > Terrestrial > Plant litter > Unclassified | place: USA: California... | reverse complement strand
CTGGTCGGAAGAACGATGTTTGGCTCGTGTTAGCAAAGTGGGAGTGATCTTCGATAAATATGCCTCGATAGGTAATGCTACATGCCGGCTGCGAGGTCGGCATGCGTGTGAGAGGTGACACGGCAATACAGATGCCGGAATGGTAAGGCTTTAGAACGGTGGTATATATCGTATCGCCTCGCGTTATACATAGCCGGCGGTTCAGGAAACTTCTACTATCCATCTTTGTTCCCGACCCAGCAAAATGAGCGTTCCGGAGAAAGAGGTAGTTCACGAATCGAAGTCTGGCAACACTTCTCCATCGCCACCGCATTCAGACATTGAAATTGGTGTCGTCGAGGAGCCATCCAAGAACGTCGATGAAGCGCTTAAGTTCCTCAAATCGGCACACGATGTGGGAGTTCTCACGCCTGAGGATGAGCGGAGGCTTGTGCGAAAGATCGACTGGATGATCATGCCGTTGATGTGGTGCTGCTACTGTTTACAGTATTTGGACAAAACACTTGGTATGTTAGCTCTACAATCTTGCGTCGTCTGTGTTCAATCAAACGTACTGACGGGTTCCCACTAGTAAACTACGCTGCGGTGATGGGTCTATACGAGGATGCAAACATAAGCACGTCGCAGTTTTCGAATCTCGCACTCTTCTTCTATGTATCATACCTCGCACTCGAATTCCCACATGGCTACGGCATGCAGCGCCTCCCTACAGCAAAGTACCTTGGCGCAGCCGTCATTCTCTGGGGTCTCGTCACTGCACTCACATGTGTGTGCAAGAACTATGGCGCTCTAGTAGCTACGCGCGTTCTATTAGGCTGCTTCGAATCGGCTGTTGCCCCCAGTCTAATATTGATAACTTCCATGTGGTACAAAAAGAACGAACAACCTCTCCGCACCGGTAAGTTGCACGTGTACGAGATGCATGTGAAGGCATATACTGATTTTGTCTTCTCTAGGCATCTGGTATCTCGGTGTCGGGACAGGAACAATGATCGGAAGCTTGATCAGTTTCGGGTTCCAGCACTACGACAGTGACACCTTTACTAGTTGGCAGATCATGTTCCTTGTAGTAGGTCTAATCACCGTTACTGTTGGTATCACTGGTATGTGAACTACTACTTTTCGACTTTGATACGACACTAATTCACACAGTGGTGTTGTTACTTCCCGATAACCCCATGAGTTCCCGCCTCACCCCAGCGGAGAAGGTATGGGCTATCGAACGTCTTCGCGAGAACCAAACGGGTATAGAGAACACGCACTTCAAGTTCCACCAAGTCATCGATTGTTTCAAAGACCCGCAGACGTGGATGCTATCGATCATCACGATATCGTCTAATGTACCTAACGGTGCAGTGTCTTCCTACCAAGCCACGCTCATCAAGTCATTTGGCTTCAATCCCAAGACCACAGCATTACTGCAGTTGCCATCCGGTGCTGTTAGTATCATCTCAATTCTCATCGCCACATACCTTGCTGGCCGTTTTAACCAACGCGCACTAAACGTCGTTTCTTTGCTGGTACCCGGCGCGCTTGGTGGATGCCTCATGGCCTTCCTCCCAGGCGAATCCAAAGCTGGAAAACTCATTGGAAACTATCTTACCAACTGCATTGGCGCTAGCTTACCGCTCCTCTACTCCTGGGTCTCAGCCAATATTGCCGGTCACACAAAGAAGGTTACCATGAACGCTATATTGCTCATGTCATTCTGTCTGGGAAATATTATCGGGCCACTGACCTTCAGGCAAGACGATGCACCGAATTTTGTACCAGCAAAGATTACTATCGTTGTTACTTGTGCGTTCGCTGCGGCTATGGCATTGGTACTGAGAGCGTATTACATGTGGGAGAACAAGAAGAGAGACAAGGAGGATGACGGTAGACATATGGAGAATGAGGAATTCCTCGATTTGACAGATCGTGAGAATAGACGGTTCAGGTACAAGCTATAGGTTAATGCCTATGTACGTAGCATCCCGAAATTTGACACTTCATCTCGTAAGACATATATGATTGTTCTATTCAAGGTTGTCTGTTTCGTATGACTAGTACCGCACTAAAGTTTGATGGCTCTCGCGTACTAGAAAGTCCTCGACATCATCTAAGGTAGTTCTGATAGCGCAGCCAGGCTACTCAACCCAAACGCCTTTTGTTTTTGGCACAATATGTCCAGATTGATTAGGAAGATCCGATTCACGATTTATGAAATGCATAATGTTTGTAACTTCATTATCGCTAAATACATATCAAAAGGTTCTCTCGAGACTATGGCGTGCCAGCACCACCCCTCAATTCGGCGATGATAATATCTGCCGCCTTCTCACCAATAACTAGTGCCGTATTGTTAGTGTTTCCACCAACGTTCTCTGGAGGAATGCTCAGGTCCGCAATCTTCAAGCCCTTGACACCATGCACGTTCAGAGATCCATCGACGACACCGTCCTTTTCTCTTGGTGCCATCTTGCATGTGCCAAGAGAGTGCCATGTGGTATTGACATTCTCACGTAGCCATTGCTCAATAGCAGCATCGTCTTCTTTGCTGTAGACAAGGTCTTTGACATCCTCCAGAGGACCACTGACATCCTCCTGTATTGCAACAGCGGAATCAGAGGCAAACTTCGGATGACCCGCAGCCAGCTCTCCGCGGTAGAACTTCGTCCGTCGCAAGATCTCACGCTGCTTCTTGTACGCCCAGATTTGCTTCTTGAGATCAATATCATCCTTGTCGTTGAAGAAACCAACGTCGAAGTCGAGTGCGTCGTCGTGTTTGGGACCAGTGATGTGCATGTGTCCTCGCGAGTAGGGGTATGCGGTGTAATTACCTGCTGTGACGTACTGGCCTGCTGGTATGCTCGCTGGATCCCCTAGGAAGCATGATACTAGACCACACAGCATTAATGGACGGTTGGGCGCATCCTTGAAGTCACGTTTCCATGCTTCTTGGAACTCTGGTCCGAGAGAGGTAACTTCGTCTTCGGTAGGGCGAAGCTTGGAAGATATGTCAATGCCATTCCAGCCTAGCATGGGATCCTTGTTCTTCATCATCTCAGCGACGTCGGCGCGGCCGCTCAAAATACCATCGATGGTTTGATCAGGCGCAAGAGCAGTCTTGTATGGGTATAGGAGGAGGTGATGGTCTTGGTAGTCCTTTCCTACGCCCGGTAATTCCTCCACGAGTGGAACACCAGCACGTTCGAGAACTTCCTTTGCGCCCACACCAGATCTTTCGAGTACAGGCGGCGTGCCGCACGCACCACATGTAACGACAACCAACTTGCGGGCGCGAACCTGCTTGACAGGGTGCATGCTTAAGCCAATGGTGGCTTGGAACTCGGGGTTTGGTGTATATTCAACCCCAGTCGCACGCTTGTTATCATCAAAAACTACGCGTACCACTTTTGATTCAACAAGGACATGAAGGTTGGAATACCGTTCATCCTCCAACTTCGGGTGGAGGTATGTGTGTGCAGTGTCCTGACGTTTGCCTTCGGGGGAGACGTAGCGTTGCCACCGCGCAATGCCATTGTTATTGTCCAAGTTCTGCAAGTCGTCGATCTCGGAGTAGCCGACCTTCTCAGCTGCGCTTATGAAGTCGTCTTCCGCGGCTTTTGCGCGGTAGCCTCCGTCTGAGACATGGATGGGCCCACTGTGACCGTGATGCTCTTTGGCTCCCGGCCCATGATAGGTTTCTAGCTTTTTTAGATGCGGCCACATCTCTTCAGCTGACCAACCAGGTGTGTTCCAGCTATCAAAGTCTGATCTTTGTGCTCGTGTGTACATCATGAAGTTGATGGAACTACCACCGCCTAGCGTACCGCCAGATGGCACGATAGGCTCACGATCAGCGAGTTGCTTAGACTTATTCCCTTTGTAAAAGAGAGCAGTCTTCGTGGTAGGTAGCAAGTTCTGTAGGTAGAAGACGGGGTTGACGACGCTGGCGACATCTTTGTTGTTTGCGCCACCTTCAATCACGAGAATAGAAAGAGATGGGTCATCTTCAGCGAGTCGACCGGCTATAATGCATCCTGCTGTCCCACCTATGGAAAAGAAAGTTAGTGAGGGAATGATTGAGCATAAGGAACATCGTACCTCCGGCTATGATAATATCTACTTCATCAATGTCATCCGCGAGTTTGTTGTAGATACCCATGACGAAAGGTGTTTATGACTTGAAAAACCTTTGGAGAATTGCTCAATATCAGGAGACGGAACGATTGCAGAGAGTGAACCTGGAGGGCCCTACAGGGTGTTTAAATAAACCTTTAGTGTTCTGTTGCCCCTTGACATTAGACTTCGGCCCCTTGGAGGCCTATCACACGTGGCTTTACTGGATGCCTATAAGCCTTTCAGGAACATGAGTACCCCACTACCCCATCTTCCGCTCTTTTCGGCTTGGCGTCGGTTTTGCGAGCGGGCCTTTTCCGCGATCTAGATGGTGATACAAGAGCCTAGGGAGACGCCACGAGCTGTTTAGCACCAACGTCAACTAAATGATCTACCATGCCACCCACTCACGACAGCCTTTCGTGTTTGCGCTATTGGGGATAGTAGTGCAAATAGCACATCAGCTGTCCTTCCCCGCATTGTGGCCCCTACCCAAGGTCGATCATTTGCGCTTGTCCGAGGATCGCGAACAATAATCTCAAACTCAGGACATGGGGGAATACAAGTTGAAAAGTTGCACTCCGCATTCGCTATAAACTTGAGCTTGCTGGCTGCGATGTCAAAATTGTAGTCATGGAAGTCAGTGAACGGAGCATGAGTGGAAACGAGAAGGCTGAGAAACTTGGAATTGTGGAAGCCTGCTGCTGGCCGATCATAACCGCGGAACCGCTGGCATTTGTGCGCTCGGTATCCCAGATTGGTGTGTAGTGCTCACAAAAGGTAATGCCACGCATGTAGTTGAGGCACTAGGACGCGAAGTTCCGGCTTGTTTAGGCGAGACCCCATGGAAGAGGAAGGTAAACCCCGGTTACGTCGGCGTACAACTGCCCGTCTTACAAACGCGAAGATGATATAGACGTCTCACCACACAACGATGCAAAACGCCATAGGGAATTTTAGAAGAGACGATCGAGACCCATGTCGAGGATGTTCTGGAACTCAACACGACGCTTGCCAGCGACGCTGCGTTTCCTAGGCGTTGCATCCGCAACAATATAGTGCTCAACGACCTTGACGGTAGCAGGAAGCGTATGGAATGGCTCAAGGTTGTCAAGCATCAGGTTAGTGCTCTCGTCGTCTTGGGCAGAGTCATGCCTGAGGGATGTCAGGTCAGTGATGTTTCCGAAGACAAATCGCATGTGGAGTTTACTTGCCAGTGAATGGTGACCTCCCGCAAGTCGGGCGCTTGTAGCAGGATCTGGTGTACGAACTTTGACCGCTGACGAAGAAGGGCGGGGAAAATGGCTTCGACAGACCCAGTAGTGTCCGCGCGGATCCAAGTCGAATCCCAAACGAAGGTGATGTCAACCTTGCGGATGTTTTCTACAGGCAGATGTATAAAGTCAGTACATGTTTCACTTGCAGTCCATACACGGACATTACTAACCCATGGGGGAGAACGCTGCGTCGGTGCTAATTTTGATGCAACAGGTCAGCGTGTGTTTTACATACGATTCATACAGCGATACCTACATCTGGCTGAATGCTTCTTCGAAGAATGACGTATGGGCGAAGCTGCCTGTAGCATCGATACGTAAGGTGGCTACGTCGTAGAACCAGTTCTTGGCTTCGTTATTCAGCTGCTGTGAGACCAACAAGAGCTGGACTGGCGGAGGGCACTGGGTGAGGCGCATGAAGTTTGGAATATGTCGCCATTTGGCTAGACGATAGTGTACGAAATCAGCGTGTGTCTCATATGCAATTTGTCCAAAACATATTTCTTACCATGGGGCCGAACCACAGGTGCCGGAGGAAGAGGCTGAGTGGCGGCGACTGTGGCAGCAGTATTGCCGTCGCTATCGGTGAAACCTTCGTCGCCCTCCTCGAGTTCGGTTTCGTCTTCACCCTCGCTATCCTCTTCTTGCTCTGCCTCTTCTTGCTCTGCCTCTTCATTGTCATCCCCGTCCTCGTCCTCGTCCTCATCTTCATCTTCGGTCTCACTGTCCTCTTCCGCGCTCTCAGTCTCTTCTGGGTCGTCACTCTCGTCGCCGTCTTCATCAGTTGCGGCGCTCTCGTCTTCGTACTCATCGTAGTCGTTACCATACACTACTTGGGGTGCGGGACCGTTGGGGTTGTTGGTGACCTCTTGCTCAACAAGTGCCTTGACCTCCTTCTTCTCAAACCAGTAACGGAGCAGTTTCTTGGGCTTGACGCCACGGGCAGCTACGTACTCGAAGATGGTGTGTCGCACTTCAAGCGGAAGGCCCATGAAGGCGGGTGCGGCTTTATCATTGGCCATGGTAGACATTGGGGTGCAGGTGATGGCAGTGAAGATGAAGCTGCGTGGGTGTTGGAATGATTTAGGGCGGTAATGGAGGGGAGATGATTGCTCAGGTGAAGCTGCAGCGGTTGCCTAGTCGGGTGGTGGGCTTGTGCAGGGCTGCTGTGTAGCCAGAAAGCGCGTTGCCAGGGTCCAAGGCAAACGAGGCGAGAAAAGCGACAAGAGGGCGTGCCATAGTGTCGAGGAATCCATCATGACTAACGCGATGCTGTACGCTGCTCTTCACTTTCGCCAGATGCAGTCGAAGTCGACCCTGACCTGGAGTCGCGCCTTTCCCCACAGCCGAACTGACGCGCTACGTCAGACCTTCGCGTGATTGGCTGCAGCCATGTTGTAACTCGAAGCAGCATGACCTCGCTTCCTGTCGCCTGCCTCTGCTCACATCTGAAAGCATTGTGCTTATCAAGCTTATGTACGATAATCAGGCACGCCATCGTACATGGACTGCCATATATGGCCGTGCTGCTGGCAGCATGCATGCCTTCGCGTCACATCAGCTTAACTTTTCAATCAGTCTAGTGTATAGAACTACCTAATGGACACCAGTGTCGAGCGAAGCATCACTATACATGGCGCAAACAAGCCTGGCCACTATACGTGGTCGCCCTTTGTCACAAAGCTCGAATTCCGCCTGCGTCTAGTCAATATCCCTTACCAACACGGCGTGGGCGGTCCAATCTTTGGACCCAAAGGCAAAATCCCCTATCTCGAGTTGTCATGCCCGGGAGCTCCTTCCGAGATACTGGCTGACACTACGCTCATCACGAAAGAGCTCATCAGCAGAGGCCTGCTATCTGATATGAACGCGGCGTTAGCCGCCAGATATATAGCCTATGATCTTGGTATCAGAGCCCTGCTCGAAGATAGGCTCTTCTTCTATAATTCTCGCGAACGCTGGATCGATAATTATTACACCATGCGCGACTACGTCCTGGCCAAGGTGCCCTTTCCGCAGCGTATCATTCTCGGTTACCTAGCCTACCGGGGCATTGTGAGGAAACTGCAAGATCAAGGTACCGGTCGTTTCTCGAATGATGAGGTTCGCAGTTTCCGCACGGATATCTGGCAGGGTATAAATGGTCTGCTCGAGGACAGCCGAAGACAAGCTGATGATAACGACTGCTTCTGGGCACTTGGAGGCCACAAGCCCACTGAAGCCGATGCCACTTTGTTCGGATTTACCGTCAGCGCGCTCGTTGCGGATGCTGGGCCGGAGAGCAGAGAGTTAATCAAGACAAGATGCCCCGCGGTGGTTGACTATGCTACAAGGATTCATCGTCGTTACTTCCCCGAATACCACCTGTGGGAGTAGGCCTTACTGTTCTTGGCGCAGTATTAGCATCGATCGCCTGTGTTCTTACCTCGTCTGTCTAGGATAGCAGTAAACATAACAAATGATGGAGCAGCAGCACCTTTCTGCTGCTGCTCACCATCCAACCACCGTGCACGTCAATTCCAGAGTATATAATCCCGTCTTCTGGTCCTCATCCTCCATTTCTCTCACATCACAACTCACCCCAGCAACTCTATCCAATCCATCCATCGAGCATCCATACCCAAGTCTACTTCGGTATTCTCCAGGACCTCTACGCTATTCTTCTGATCAACAGCGGAACCCGGTATCCTCTGACCACGCTCTCCGCTATGCGTCTCACTACTAGCGTCATCGCTGGCTTCATCGCTGTCGGTGCCGCCACGCCAGCCGGTCTGACAATCCTGTCAACTTCAACCAGTGGCTCCGCAGATGCTGTTACGGCCCGATCCACCCCTGTAGATGGCAACTGGCACATCGGCTGCGACGCGAACAACTACTGCTCCTACTATCAGGACAGTGATATCGCTGCTGAATCGTCCGCCGACTCGTTATCGTCTCGCACCATTGCCCTGTCGGAGGCTACGTGCAAGCAGTGTACAAGCCAAGACCCTTGCGATGTATGATGCTCTACTCTCTCCGTCCATCGATATGCAGAGCTCTTACTGACTTTGACTGGTAGTACTGTGACCATTCCAAATTCAGTTGCCGAGATTGCGATCACTACCAATGCGAAGATGGATATTTGCGCTATCAAACACATTGCTTCGATATCCAGCCAGAGCTTGCTGAGGCCATTCGCAATCACACAGGCGTCACTGATATCCCAGGCGTCACAGCCACCATCTACGAGACCGTTACCAGCACCAGTGTTGAGACCAGTTCCATTGTGCTGCCTACGCCAACTTTTGATTCCACCATCACCATCACAAGTACGGCCGCCACAAACACGATCACACACATGATCTTTCCCCCGAGACACAGTGTACTAGCCCCTCGCGATGAAGTAGCTTCCAATGATGTCGGTAGTCAGCAACATGTTCGTCGCAATGCTGCATTCAAACAGTCGCAGTGTATGCCCTGTGACGCATTGACCTGCCCGGTATGTTGATTGTTCCGTAGACCCTAGTGTTACACGATGGCTTGCTAATCCTGCTTTGCTTAGGAATGTCACAACGACTGCGCTGAATGTGAGAAGTTCGTGTGCAACGACTTAGCTGCTCACCTGACCGTTTGCATGAGCATTCGCTCGAAGTGGCAGCCTCCCAGCTTCAATATCTCCGCTTCAGCACCAAGCGAAACAACAACTGTTGTCGTCATGCCCCAGCCAGGAACTACAACTACGACGCAGACCGTACTTTACTCAACCTCCATCTCGACAATTCCTCCTCCCTCGGTTTCCACAGTCACCATATCGACTATACCCTCACCTCCAGCTGTCACGGTTACTGCATCTGCCCCTCCTGCTAGTACCACCACTGTCGTCGTAGTCCCTCAGGACCCCACGACGATCACTACGACCATCCTTTCGGTACCTCCGATTCCCCTTAGTACCGTCACTGTATACCCCCAGGCCCCGCAGAACAGTGCGGTCATTGTATCTTCTCCCCGTCTCCAAACCAGCACTGTGATAGTGGTTCCTCAACGTCCTCAACCCAGCACTGTGACAGTAACTCGCCAGCGTCCTCAACCCAGCACCGTCACCGTGGAAAAGCCGGCCTCCACCATCGTCTACCACTATCAGGATCCAGCTTCCACCGTTGTCGTACAGCCCCCAACCGTTACTGCTTCGCGCTCCCCGTCTGTGATCGAGATCCCTATGACCATGATCACAACCGCGACACATACGGTAGCCAGATCAGTTCGTGCGGTACATACTCCTGCGCCTATGTCTTCTCGCGATATTGCCATGGCCAAAACAACTTGCAACACTTGCGACGGTAACACGGAGTGTGACGTAAGTCAACACATCGCTTTCCGTGTGCTCGCAGAACTCTCGACTGACTTCCGTTGACAATAGGGATGCGATTTTGCTTGCGACGAAGATTGCTTCTACTTTCTTTGCAAAGACGCCGTTGGCGGATCGGAGGTTTGTGTGAGTGTGCCAGAGGATGCCAAAGCTTTCAAAGCAAACGATGCATCCATGACTCCCAGCGATTTCCTCGGCTCCGCTGCTATGCTTTTGGTACTCGATGACGCCGAAGACTCGACTTCCAACGCTTCAGCCAGCCACCTACAGCCTGCAGTCTCCAATGGTACTAGGCCAAACTTTGCTTTTGCTGAGGAGGACTGTTATCTGTGCGAGGTCGGTGACGAATCTTGTGGAGTAGGTGACTCCCTTTTCTTTGCATACTCATCTTTATTGGTTTGGCCTGTTGACTGACTTCTGTAGATGTGTGACTGGCAGTTTACCTGCGGCACCAAGAAGAGGTGCTTTCACAATGGAGCTCGCGAGGTTGTCGAGATGTGCTTCGAGACTGGCGAGAAGTGTCGTCCCTGAACCGAGTTGGCGGGCATCTTTCTTCTACATGGCGCAGCCGAGTCATCTCACAATGACACCAACTGATGGGATAGCTGAGTTGTTGGGTTTCGCTTGTTTGTCCCCTTTCATGCTTTGTAGATCGCGCAGCTCAGCTTGACAATGGTGCAAACACGCACCAGGATCTTTACGT
>Ga0265797_10012437_pt1 | contig 10430 bp, 7 predicted proteins | sample P2T30metagenome_FD_192433 | JGI IMG/M metagenome (GOLD analysis project Ga0265797, IMG submission 192433) | Plant litter microbial communities from East Loma Ridge, Irvine, California - P2 T30 | ecosystem: Environmental > Terrestrial > Plant litter > Unclassified | place: USA: California... | reverse complement strand
GTGCCGTTGGAGATCACGGCGACCAGGTTGCCGCGCGCGGTGTATTTGTAGGCGTTGGCGGGATCCTTGACGATCTCTTCGCACGGCGCAGCCACGCCCGGGGAATAGGCCAGGGCCAGATCGCGCTGGTTCAGCAGGCCCTTGGTGGGCGCCACGCTGATCTTGCCGGGACGGGGAAACTGGTGATACTCGAGCGCTGCTTGACGCAGTTGCTGACGTAATTCTTCTTTTTTGTCAGATGACGAATCCATGCTGGGGCTCTTCCTGAAGCAGAACGGGCTTTCGATTCTATCAGACAGGATGTTGTCAATGGCTACGTATTTTCACCACAGTTATGTGCGGTTGCAGCAATTCTTGGTATGCGGACGTGGGACGGTACAATCGCCGCCATGCTTTCCGAATTCGACCTCATCAAGCGCTATTTTCAGCGCCAGCGCCCTGGCCGCCCCGATGTCGCGCTGGGCATCGGCGACGACTGCGCCCTGCTCGCCCCGGCGCCGGGCCGCCAGATCGCAATCTCGTCCGACATGCTGGTCGAAGACCGCCATTTCTTTGCCGGCGCCGATCCTTTCATGCTGGGCCACAAGGCGCTGGCAGTGAACCTGTCGGACCTGGCCGCGATGGGTGCGCGGCCTGTAGCTTTTACCTTGGCCCTGGCGCTGCCGAAGGCCGACCCGGACTGGCTGGATGGTTTTTCGCGCGGCCTGTTTGCGCTGGCCGACGAATATGGTTGTGAACTGATCGGCGGCGATACCACCAAGGGGCCGCTGAATATCTGCATCACCGTGTTCGGCGACACCGCGCCTGGCCATGCGCTGCGGCGCTCTGCGGCAAGACCCGGCGACGACATCTGGATATCCGGCACCCTGGGCGATGCGCGCCTGGCGCTGGCCGGCTACTGGAACGAGGTCGCACTCGATGCTGACGCGCATGCGCAGGCGGCGCCGAGGCTGCACATGCCCACGCCGCGCGTGGCGCTGGGCCTGGCGCTGGCGGCGGCGGCCACGACGATTGCCCATGCCGCGCTCGACATCTCGGATGGCCTGGTGGGCGACCTCGGGCACATCCTGGCGGCGTCCGGCGTCGGCGCCACGCTCGACGTCGATGCGCTGCCGCCCGGGCCGGTGCTGGCGCGGCAACACCAGGAACTGCGGCGCCGCTTCACGGCGGCCGGCGGCGACGATTACGAACTGTGCTTCACGGCCCCGGCCGACAAGCGCGCGCAAGTGCTGGAAGCGGCGGCGCTGGCCGCCACGCCGGTGACCCGGGTCGGCACGATCGAGGCCGCACCCGGCCTGCGCCTGGTCGATGCGCATGGCGTGCCGCTCGACCTGGGCCTGACGGGCTGGGATCATTTCAGCACGCCGTGAATTGTCTCGGCGCGGACTTCAATGCGATGACACGCACACCGGCTTAAGCCGTAACACGTGCGCCTGAGCGGCGATGCCCTGGAATGCCGAGCGCAGAAAAACTCCGCTTGACCAACCTCCCTACCAGAAGGTAGGATAACTGAATGAAGAAACTGTCCAACACATCCGACGACATCCTGGCCTGCGCGCGCGCCCTGATCGTGGCCGGTGGCTACAACGGCTTCAGCTACGCGGATGTCGCCGATGTAGTCGGCATCCGCAAAGCCAGCATCCACCACCACTTCCCGAACAAGGTCGACCTGGTCAGGGCCATCGTGGTGCAGCACCGCCAGGCCACGGAAGAAGGCATCGCCAGGCTGCAGGACGCCATTCCCGATCCCATGGAACAGTTGCGCGCCTATCTCGCGTACTGGGAAAAGTGCATCGCGGACCTGAGCGCGCCGTTTTGCGTATGCGCCCTGCTGGCCGGTGAATTGCCGATCCTGCCAGCCGAGGTGGCGGCCGAGGTGCGCGCCTATTTCAGGTCTCTTTCGGCCTGGATGGCGTCGGTCCTGGAACGTGGGGCACAGCTGGGCGCGATGCGGCTGGCGCAGCCGCCGGCGGCCGAGGCCGAGGTGTTGATGGCGACCGTCCACGGCGCCATGCTGTCGGCGCGCGCCTATGGCGACCCGTCGGTGTTCGGCGCCATTACGACAGCCCAGTTACAACGGTTTGCGGCGCAGGTATAGCGCCAACGGTCCGGTCCCGCAGGCCGGCTTTTTTTGAACCCAATCACCTACTAACTAGTAGGTAAATTACTGGAGCAATCATAAACCACGATATCCACCTTGCCGGCCACGCCCATGAAGGCTGGCTCAAGCGCTACTACCTTGTGCGCGCCATCTTTTCCGCCGCCTGGGTCGTCGCGGTGCTGGCCATCGGCCGGCATTCGGTGCTTGCCGGCGCCGTGCTGCTGGTCGCCTATCCCGCCTGGGATGCCTTCGCCAATCTGGTGGATGCCCGCCGCAGCGGGGGGCTGGTGGCAAACCGCACCCAGTTGCTCAACGTCGTGGCCAGCCTGGCCGTGGCGCTGGCGCTGGCCGTCGCCCTGCCCGACATGCACCGGGTGCTGGCCGTGTTCGGCGCCTGGGCGATCCTGTCCGGGCTGCTGCAACTGGGCACCGCGCTACGCCGCTGGAAGACCCATGGCGCCCAGTGGGCGATGGTCCTGAGCGGCGCGCAGTCGGCGCTGGCCGGCGCCGTCTTCATCGCCCAGGCGCGCATGCCGGCCGAGCCGACGGTCGCTACCGTCGCCGGCTATGCGGGCTTCGGCGCCTTCTACTTCCTGGTGTCGGCGGCGCTGCTGCACTGGCGCCCGCGGCGCCTCAAGCATGGCTGACCGGCAGACTATTGCGCTGACGACGCCGAACACGCCAGGGGCCGCGGGCGCGGCCGGCCATCCGCATACGCCAGGCCCGCTTTGACGCCGATACGCCATGTCGTGCCGGCGCCGGGCGCGGAATCCAGGACGGCGTCGGCCTGGATGATCCGGGCGCGTTCCTGAATGCCGCTCAGGCCCCAGTGACCAGGCTTGTCCCGATCGCCAGCGCCAATGCCGCGCCCGTCGTCCCGTATGGTCAGCACGAGCGCTTTTGTTCCATACTCGACGATCACCTCATGCTGCCCTGCATTCGCATGAAGAAAGGCATTGCACAGGGCTTCCTGTCCAATGGCGCATAGCTCCCGCTGCACGATGGGCTCAAGCGCTCGCGCCTCTCCTTCACAACGCAGCATGAAGCGCTTGCCAGGCATGGCGGCCTGCTCTCCAGCCATCCTCAGGTACTCGTGCAAGGGAGGAATATCACCCGAACCGGCACGCAAGCTGGCGATCTTGTCGCGCCCCTCCTGGATGGCAATCGTGGCGTCGCGCAGGCAACGGCTCAGGGAGTCCCCCAGCGCAGGTTCGGATTCGGGCAGTATCGCGCTCGCTTTCATGACGAAGCCCTGGAACGTCTGCAGCACCGTGTCGTGAAGGTCGCGCGCAATGCGTTCGCGCTCTTCCCTTTCAGCCACGGCCTTCAGCTCATCGACCAGCTGGAGCATGATGAGCAGGAACAGCACCCAGCTTCCGACAACGATGGTCAATACCGCGTTGACCCAGATGACAGTAACGACCGGGATATTCCATGGTGGAGACGGGAGCGTCATTCCGGCGCCGACTTCCAGGAACAAATGCATCAATGCCGCGGCAGCCTGGATCACCATGATGGCAGCGGCAAGACCGTAGGCAAGTCGCGCGTGTGGCTTCCCGTGCCGCCAGAGAAGCCATGCCATCCAGGCATTCGCCCCTGCATACAGCGGCGTCAGGGCCAGCACTCTCGAAGGCCTGTCGGGCAGTACGAGCGTCCATGTCACCGTCAGGGCGGCAACCAGCGCCAGCAGCAGGGACAAGGTGTGTCGCCTGAAAGGACGAGCGACGAATTGCGCTGTCCCGAACAAGAAAAGAATTTGCCCGCTTACCAGGAGCATGGTGAAAACCAGCGCGGCCAGATGCGGGTTGCCGATGACTTCCAGGGCATCGAAAAGACCGGCAAAGCCCACCGCGAAAGAGGCGGCAGCCCATGCCCAGATGCCGGAAATACGCGGGGCCGAAACGTGAAGGAGGTAAAAAATGACGCCGCCAACGATCGATTTGATACCCACGACCGCTGCCAGCGTGGACTGATCGAGATCCATAAGGATGATCCAGGCTTTAACCGGGAAATAACCGCGCTGGCCTCAGTGTATGAGCTTGTTATTACTGGAGCAAGTAATTACCGTTCTGGCCCTAGGCTGCCTCTCCCTGCGCATCCTCTTCGCGCGGCGTCTTGCGGTCGTCATAGGGCCCGTACGTCATCCAGTAGTGCCGGAACGCGAGCCGGATATTGTCGCGCAGCTGCTGGTCGTCCCACGGCTTGGTGTAGAAGCGGTAGATCGCGCCGCGGTTGATCGAGTCGAGCACCGAATCGACCCCGGTGTAGCCCGACAGGATGATGCGGATGGTCTCGGGGTACATCTCCTTGACCTTGCTGAGGAACTCGGTCCCGCTCATCACCGGCATGCGCTGGTCGCACAGGATCACGTGCACCCGGTACAGCGCCAGCAATTCGAAGCCCTCGGCCGGCGAGGACGCGGTGAGCACGCGGTAGCCGTCGCGCCGGAACAGGCGGTGCAGCGCGGTCAGCACGTTCGGGTCGTCGTCGACGACGAGCAGGGTCTGCACCTTGTCGTCGGCGGTCTGCTTCTCTTCGGGCTTGGCGCGGTTGGACACCACCATCGCGGCCAGCTGGTCGGGCGGCAGCGCGCGCGAAAAATAGAAGCCCTGGATCTGGTCGCAGCGGTTGCGCCGCAAATACGCCATCTGGGCGCGCGTCTCGACGCCCTCGGCGATCACCTGCATGTGCAGGCTGTGCGCCATGCTGATGATGGCCAGCGCGATGGCGGCGTCGTCCGGGTTGTTGACGATGTCGCGCACGAAGGCGATGTCGATCTTGAGCTTGTCGATCGGGAAGCGCTTCAGGTAGGCCAGGCTCGAGTAGCCGGTGCCGAAATCATCGATTGCGATCCGGATCCCGAGCGCCTTCAGGCGCGTGAGCACCTCGGTGGTGTGCTCGGCGTTCTGCATCAGCGCGCTCTCGGTCAGTTCCAGTTCCAGCAGCCCCGGCTCGACGTCGTGGCGCTCGAGCGCGTCCTTGATCACGCCTTCCAGGTCGCCCTCGACGAACTGGCGGCTCGACACATTCACCGCCACCCGCACGTCGCGCACCTCGTCCGCGCTCCAGGCCGCGATCTGGCGGCAGGCCTCGTCGATGATCCAGTCGCCGACCCGCACCACCAGGCCCGTCTCTTCCATGATGGGCACGAATTCGGCCGGATACACCAGGCCGTAGCCGGGGCGGTGCCAGCGCAGCAGCGCCTCGGTGCCGGCGATGCGGCCGGTATTCAATTCCATCTTGGGCTGGTAGTGCAGGACGAACTGCTTGTCTTCGAGCGCGCCGCGCAGGGCCAGTTCCAGGTCCAGGCGCGCCAGCACCTGCACGTTCATGCCGGCGGTGAAGAAGCGGTAGCCGTCGCGACCGGCCTCCTTGGCGCGCACCATGGCGGTGTCGGCGTACTTGACCAGCGCGCCCGGATCGACCGTGTCGTCCGGGTACATCGCGATGCCGATGCTGGCGGTCAGCGCAGCCTGCTGGCCGTGCAGGTCGAACGGCACGCGCAGGGAGTCGCGCACGTCGTTGGCCATGTTCACCGCGTCCTGCTGCTCGCGCGGCATGGTGAGGATCAGCGCGAACTCGTCGCCGCCCAGGCGGCCGACCGAATCGCGCACCTTCACGCAGCGCACCAGGCGCGTGCTGAACTGGCGCAGCAGCTCGTCGCCGCCGCGCGTGCCGAGGGTGTCGTTGATCACCTTGAAGCGGTCGAGCGTGATGCACAGCACCGCCACGCGCCAGTTCTTGTCCTGGGCCAGCTCGATGGTGTCGCGCAGGTTTTCGAAGAACAGGCTGCGGTTCGGCAGGCCGGTCAGGGCGTCGTAGCTGGCCGCATGTCGCAGGTTTTCCTGGGCCTGCAGGCGCTCGCTGATGTCGCGCGCGACGGCGATCAGCATGCGCTGGGAGCCATGCTGCCCCTCCTGTTCCTGCAGCTTCCAGCTGATCTCGACCGCCACCGAGCCTTCGCCGCCGGCGCGCAGCAGGTCGGTCTCGACGATGTCGGCCTCGGACTCGCCATCGTGCGCGGCGCCGCCGCCGAGCAGGCGTTCGAGCTGGGTGCGGGTGGCCAGGCCCAGCGCCACCGGGTCGATGCGCAGCAGCGCGTCGCGCGAAAAGCCCAGCATGCGGCAGGCACCTTCCGAGACGTCGACCATCGCCATGCTGGCGGTGTCGATCAGGAACAGGGCGTCCGGCGTGGCGTCCATCGCGCCGCGAAAACGCGCCAGTTCGGCGGTGCGCTCGCGCACCTGGCGCTCCAGCTGGCTGCCGTAGTCGATCGACTCGCGGTGCAGCAGGCGCACTTCGAGCAGGTTGCGGATGCGGGTCATCACCTCGACTGTGTCGATCGGCTTGCCGATGAAGTCGCGCGCGCCGGCTTCGAGCGCCGCCAGTTTCTTGTCCGGTTCGGCAGTCACCACCAGCACCGGCAGCCAGGAATCGCTTTCCAGCGGCTTCAATGCCTCCATCACCTCGAAGCCGTCCATGCCCGGCATGTGCAGGTCGAGGATGATCAGGTCGAAGCGGTGCTTGAGGTGCAGCGCCACCACCTGGCGCGGATCGTGGGTGGAACTGACGTTCTCGTAGCCGGTGGTCTTGAGGAGATATTCGAGCAGCTGCACGTTCACCGGCTCGTCGTCGACGACGAGGATGCGCGCGCGCCGGATGTCGGACAGGGAAATCATTGGTCCTTCCTTTCGCCTGGCTGGCCCGTCCCGGGCTGCTTTGCCAGCGTACTGTTGATCGCTTCAGTGAATTTGTCGATGTCGATCGGCTTGGTCAGATAGCGGTGGAAGCCCGCCGCCATGCCGCGCTCGATATCGCGCGGCATGGCGTTGGCCGTCAGCGCGATGACCGGAATCCAGGTGGTCTCGGGATCGGCGCGCAACTGGCGCAGCACTTCGAAGCCGCTCATTCCCGGCAGGTTCAGGTCCATCAGGATGGCTTCCGGGCGGTGCGCCCTGGCCAGCTCCAGGCCGAGGTGGCCGTCGGGCGCCGACAGCAGGCGCAGGTCGCGCCGGAAGGCGACGATTTCTTCCACCAGCCGCAGGTTGGCCGGATTGTCCTCGACGTACAGCACCAGGTGCGGCTCGCCTTCGTCCGGCAGCGCGATCGGCGCGCTCGCGGCCTCGGGGTCGCGCTCGGGCAGCGCCGACGCCAGCGGCGCGGTGCTGGCCAGCTCGATCCAGAACACGCTGCCCACGCCGGGACTGCTGGTGACGCCGATCTCGCCGCCCATCAGTTCCACCAGGCGCTTGGTCACCACCAGGCCGATGCCGGTGCCCTCCTGGACGCCGGCTTCCTGGCCCAGGCGGTTGAAGGGCTGGAACAGGCCGGCCAGCTGCTCCGGGTTCAGGCCGTGGCCGGTGTCCCGCACCGACAGGCGCAGGCGCTCGGGCGTCGGATGATCGCAGCTGACCACCACCGCGCCCTCCTCGCGGTTGTACTTGACCGCGTTCGACAACAGGTTGAGCAGCACCTGCTTGAGGCGCGTGCGGTCGGCCATGACCACGGCGCCGGACGCCTCCGGGAACAGGACCCGCACCTTGCGGGGGGCGGCGATCGGCTCGATCATGGTGCGCACTTCGAGCAGGATGTCGGTCAGGGCCACCGGCTCCATCGACAGCGTGACGGTGCCCGATTCGACCTTGGCCAGGTCGAGGATCTCGTTGATCAGGGTGAGCAGGTGGCGGCCCGACTTGAGGATGTGGTTCGCGAACTCCTTCTTCTGCTCCAGGGTCGAGGGCAGCGTGTCGGAGGTCAGTATCTGGGCGAAGCCGAGGATCGCGTTGAGCGGCGTGCGCAGCTCGTGGCTCATCGACGAGAGGAAGGCCGACTTGGCCTGGTTGGCGCTCCTGGCCTCTTCGTTGGCGTTGGCCAGTTCGGCATTGGCCAGCGCCAGCTGCAGGGTGCGTTCGTCGACCCGGTGTTCCAGCTGCTCGTTCAGGCGCATCACTTCCTGCTGGGCGCGCGAGCGCTGCCGGGCCTCGCGCAGCGTGGTGCTGTGCGAATCCTCGAGCTCACGGGTGCGGCCCTCGATCTCGGTCAGCATGGCGTTGAAGGAATCGGCCAGCTCGGCCGCCTCGTCGACACCGATGCGCGGCGCGCGGCGCGAATAGTCGCGCGTGGCCACCACCTCGCGCGCGATCCCGGTGATCGCCTGGATCGGCTCCGTGATGCTGCGCCCCAGGCGCTGCGTCAGGAGGTAGGCGATCGCCATCGCCAGCAGGGTCACCCCGGCGGCGATCGCGAGATAGTCGATCGTGCGCGCCAGCAGGCGGTTCTCTGCGCGCAGCACGACGGTGCCGACCGTGTCGCCGTTCTCGACGATGGGCTGGCGCACCACCAGTTCGCTGCCGTCGTCTTCCAGCAGGCCGGCCGCCTCCAGGCGCCCGGGGATGTCGCGCGCCGCGCCAGGCCGCGGTTCGCCGGCGGCGGCGTAGGAAGCGAACAGCTTGCCCTGGGAATCGTAGATGGCGGCGGCGCGCACCAGGGGACTGGTACGCAGCAGCGCCAGGTTCTCATTAGCCAGGCGCGGGTCGTCGAAGCTCAGCGCTGCGGACGTCATGTGGCCGACCAGTTCGGCCTGGGTCGAGAGGTCATTCACCAGGGCGCGGTGGTAGCTGCGCAGGTCATAGCCGATCACGATGGCGATCGAGACCAGCAGCGCGACGAACGTGGTCGTCATCACCACCGCCACCAGCTTCTTGCGGATAGAGCGCTGGCGGCTCATGCTTCCTCCACGAACCGCTCACGGCAAGGCACGCGCGGCATGTAAAAGTTCTAACAAAGACGAGAAATCGGTCATCCCAGCATAGCAGCACGCCTGTGCTGTGTGTCGCACGAAACATTTATCACGCCGGGCAAGGGTAAGAATGCGGCTGGCACTGTAAACGTTCGCTCGCGGTTTGGGTAGCCACATTTTGAAACTTTGACATGTCGTGCGCTCACGCAGCGCGCTAGAATGAAGCAAGTCCGACCGGTTTCCCGACGTGGCACCTGCCCGGCCGGCGGCTTGCAAAGGAGACCCACGTGACGAACGAACTCATCGATCTTGCCCAGAAAGTCAGCGACACCATCGGCCCCAAGAAACTGATGCTGGCCGCCGCCGAATCCTGCACCGGTGGCGGCATCGCCTACACGCTCACCGCCATCCCCGGCTCGGGCGACTGGTTCGACTGCGGCTTCGTGACCTATTCGAACACCGCCAAGAACGAGATGCTCGACGTGCCCGACGCCGTGATCGCCCAGTTCGGCGCGGTCAGCGAAGAAGTCGCCGCCGCCATGGCCGCGGGCGCCGTGGCCAACAGCAATGCCGACATCGGCGTCTCGACCACCGGCATCGCCGGGCCGACCGGCGCCGTGCCCGGCAAGCCGATCGGCACCGTGTGCTTCGGCTGGGCGCGCGGCGACCATGTCCATACCGAGCGCCTGGTGTTCCCGGGCGACCGCGAGGCGGTGCGCGAGCAGGCCATCGCCCACGCGCTGCGCGGCATCCTGCGCTTCGTCGAATAGGCTCGCAGCACACGTTGAACAGGCTCCAGGGACAGGCCCTTCCGTATCCGGGATAATAGCGGGGTGCACGGCATCGATCGCGCACCAGGTTGTTGTCATTGAATTACGGAGAGTATTTGAACATCCCCACCCTGATGGTCCCGCTGATGCTGGCTACCGCCCCGGCGGCCGGCCAGGCCCAGGAGCCACCTTCGGCGCCCGCATCGGCCCCGGTCCCGTCGATCGCCTTCGAAAAAACCGTGCTGCCCAACGGCCTGCAATTGATCCTGGTCGAGGACAAGCGCCTGCCGATCGTGGCCGTCAACCTGTGGTACCACGTGGGCCCGGCCAACGAGGCGCCCGGCCTGACCGGCTTCGCCCACCTGTTCGAGCACATGATGTTCGCCGCCACCGGCCACATCCCGCGCGGCGAGGCCGATCGCCTGCTCGAAGGCGCCGGCGCGACCGACAGCAATGGCGGCACGGGCTTTGACAGCACCAGCTACTACGACACGGTGCCGCGCAACCAGCTCGAACTGGCGCTGTGGGTGCATGCCGACCGCATGGGCTTCTTGCTGGACGTGCTCGACCAGCAGGCGTTGACCAACCAGCAGGACGTGGTGCGCAACGAACGGCGCCAGACCGTCGAGGGCGAGCCATATGGCCTGGTCGAGGAAGCGCTGCTGCAAACGCTGTTCCCCAAGGGCCATCCATATGCGGCCTCGATCATCGGCTCGCACGCCGACATCCAGGGCGCGAAGCTAAGCGACGTGCGCGAGTTCTTTACCAACTACTATGGCCCCAACAACGCCAGCCTGGTGATCGCCGGCGACATCGACAA
>Ga0265797_10012435_pt1 | contig 10431 bp, 9 predicted proteins | sample P2T30metagenome_FD_192433 | JGI IMG/M metagenome (GOLD analysis project Ga0265797, IMG submission 192433) | Plant litter microbial communities from East Loma Ridge, Irvine, California - P2 T30 | ecosystem: Environmental > Terrestrial > Plant litter > Unclassified | place: USA: California... | reverse complement strand
ATTCGTGCAGTGGGAATCCGCTTCGAGGAAACGGGCATCTTCATTGTCACCTGATGGAATCTCCTCATCACTATTTCGTCTTGTCTTTCTGGATCGACACACAGAGTGTTGGATGATGTTTGAGCATGTAGAAAGGTTCCGTTGCTCGAGCGGGTCGGACATGTGCGGCACGGAACTTGGCGACAGCATCGTCCTGGACAGCGGTCTCGATGAATAAGTTAATGGAAGCCAAAGTCTCTCGGGTGATGGGTATGCTGCAGTCAGCTTGCAGAAGTTTCTGGTGTACATCTAGTTTTTTCGATGCGACCGCGGCTCTTAGAGCTGAAGCTCTCAATTCATGGTAAGCCCATTGGACGTCTCCAAGGAAGATGGTGTTGATGTCCACGAAGATACCACAGGCGAGCACCAGAGGCACTCTGAGTTCACGAGAGTTATAAAAAGCCTGAAGCATGTGACTGAACTCGTCTATAGGACCGTTCTCTCCACCGATTGCAAGTAAAAAGCAAATGATGTCTGGAATGCTCCGAGCAAGTAACTTGGAGACATCGTGTGAGTCCGGCGTCGACGACGTAAGCTCATGTTGGTCGTCTTCTGGGTCGAAGACCCTGAAAGAATCCTGTTGGTAACCTTGCAGGAAGTGCGACAAGACGTTATAGGCCTCATGACCGGGTAGCGCTTCCGGTATAGCGTGGAACCGCGATGAATCATCCTTCATCGGCTGATCATTGTTGAGCAAGATCTGTTCCAGAGATTCATATGATGAATAAGCTGGAAACTCAGCGACCAGGTCATTGTGAAGCTTGGTAATATTGTCGATCGCGACATTCGTCGTTAGACTGGCAGCGATCAAGGAAATATTCTTATCTCGGCACTGTTTCCAAGTTCTTCTGACCTGCTTGCGTATGCGATGACAGTCCAATAAAAAGCAAAAGTGTGCGAATACATCGTCCCCCACCGCCGACAGCTGTTTCTTTGGGGGGCCGCCAATAGCCTCGTCCTCCCACTCAACAGGCTGTTGCGACTCTAGAAGCTCGAAACGATTGTTGAGAGTGCTCGCATCTGTGCTCGGGCAAGGCTGATGGTATGTAGCTGTCGTTGGACGGGACAAGCGTAAGAGATGCCGGACCTGCTTGAGGATGCTGACGAAGTGCTCGTGTGTCTCGTTGGATGCTTGATGGCGACTTTTGTACTTTTACTGCGCAGCACACTCTGTTCTGGCCTGGATGACTTGATCGAGGATACGAAGGACATTCTCCGAGTCATGATCAGGCGGCACATTCCGTGCTAACTCTGGCAAAGTATTTGCTGATACATCTGCCTTGACTTTGTAACGACTGTTATCGACCAACCAACGTATGACGCGGTCGGTGTCGGCTTTGTATCGCTTGTATGTATCCAAAAGCGTACCGTGAAGCATAGTGAGTGTGGTTGAGGAAGAGATCAGGAATTCAAGCCGGGGAATCAAGCAGACGATACTGGGGCTCTGCGTTGGCACTACATGCAGTCTCCATGCAAGTCCTATGCACGAATGCGGCAGCGTTCCGATGTAAATCACTGTGCTTGGGCTACCTTGCAATCTCACTAGAAGTTCTTTGGTGCTGAGTGAGGAGCCCAGCCAGCCGCGCTGAGCTTCGGCTCTCTGCCGCATTTGGACTAATGAACTAAACAGAGACGGTTCTTTCGAGTACTAGGAGTGCAGATCAACGGCTGCGGAGACGTCCAAAGGGCAATTGCAAGTCCAGCGTAGGCATCTTAAAGCTTATAGGTCAGGCTGCTGGACAATATAAACCCTCTGCACGCCTCTCCCCTCATATGTTCCATTCTTGCACTTGGGACGTTTCATGTTGCTCGCCTGACCCAGATGTGCACAATTGACTCGCACCCAAACGGGACCCGTTCGCTCTAATTCAATTGTTAAGGCGCCCTTTTCCCACATCTCCTCTGCATCGAAATCTTCGCCCGTCATGCCAAAACGCTGGCCGTAAAAACATCCGAGCTGCACGACGTGATCTTGGTAGCCCATAGGTAATCGTGTTGACGGATCAACCTTATCAAGAGCTTGTGTATCACTGGAACTGTGTAATTGTAATCCTTTGTTGGTCATGAAAAAGGGCATGCGCTCTTCTGGTCTAAGACGAATGTTGACTACGTCCGCGGAGCCTTGGAACGCTGTGTGTGAAGGCGCGAGCACTCCCCATGCGTCATGGTCTGAAGTCCACGCAAAGATAGATTCATCATCGGAATATTTGATGATCTCTTGTTGGAGGCGCATGAAAGCCTTGTTTCCCTCTCCGTATAAAAGAGGCATATTGACGTTGAACAGTCCAAGTATGCAATACGCAATGTCCTCCGGCCTGGTGGTTGTTCTTCGGGAGATCCAGCTCATTCGCATAGCGACGCTTGCTTCTCGAGGCTGGCGTTGGCCTTTAAGAAACGATTCTGGAATACCGCTTGCTTGCCGAATTTGCGAGGCTAAGCTTATCTTTGTTCCGAATATCTTCCAGTCTGTGTCGCAAAATGTCACCTTCGATGGTGCGAGTAATTCCTGCAGAGTCCAACCCCGCGTGAACCAGTCGCTCTGTCGAAAACCCTGGAGCTTATCCCGTTTGCGCTTCCCGTCGACCTTGAAATCTCTTATGTACGCGTAGCAAACTCTTGCTTCTTTGTACCATGTATACATGGAATTGATAGCCTCTGTAAGCTCCGAACTGCTCCTCTTGTCGATACAGCAGCTGTCCACCCAGACCCACTGGTGCGCCTCCGGTTGAGATCTCGCAAAGTCGCAGAAGTCAACGATCTTCTGGAAGCCATTCCCTTTGGTGACTCGGCGTTTCATATAGTCGCTGTAAGATACCTCATCATCTCCCAACCGATGAGATAAAATTGCGAATTGGGGGATTTGCCCAACAGGATGATCCGACAAAAGATATGTCTCTGTGTTGAGAAGTCGCATCGTTGCTGCACATACTCATCGGTGATGCCGCAGTGCTCGAAAATTATTCTCAGGCAGATATGGAGATTAATGCACCAGATGGAAGTGTGGCTCTGTGAATAATGGAGCAGCTCACATAACATATGCTGCCACTAGCAGCATTCCGTTGGGTCCACAGCTCACCGGTCTGCGGGGAATTGATGCTGCTTGCGATGCACTCGATCCAATGGAGGAGAAGTATCCTCACATCATGCGGTTGTACATGTGAGCGCAATGACAGCCATTCTGTCAGATCCGGTTGCACGCCGAAGGCTCGCTTGCACGTGCAGCTGAGATGCCTGCCCAAAAGATTGCCCGCATATCACGGCCTGGTCGGTAGCTGTCACTACGACGCTCATTCGTCAGCTTCTTCACCGGCCGCGCTCGTATACGCGTTGTCCCACTGAGGTGGCTTCGAGATGTCTCGGTCGTTCCATTCGTCAAGTGAGTATCTAATCAGCATATCCATAAGTTGTAGAAAAGGTACAGAGCGGCACGCTGCTCTGGATATTGCGAAGCTTCACTAGCTCAATGACGTCACTATCTCAACTCGCCGAGACTGATATGGCTAGCTTGGTCGGGTCTCCTTGTCAGCTAGCATTGCATGTGTACCTCCAAGGAGCAGCATCGTGCTCGAAGTATCGGTCAAGAGCACGATTGAAGCAGGTAAAGCCTCTCGTAGCGGGCTACAATGCAGCCGCGGCCTACTCGCAGCTTATGCGATTTTATAGATCTGTCATGCTACACCGCACGAGAGATATGTTCGTTGGAATGTTCGACTTTCTTGACCGGACACGCTAGCACTTCATTCATCCATTTCATTGCCGCCTGTGTAGATATTCCTGAACACACGGCTGTGTGTGACTCGCTTGTATCTACTTAAGTCACCTGCATGCACCTGCGTCTGCATGTCTCCCGAGTACGGGATAGTGCATCTTGCTAATTGGACTGCATGTCAGGTGGTCACACAATTGGCGTGGCACTCTTACATTGGGCCTACGGCGATGTAGATCTGATCATCGTGTATGTTCCATGAGCTTGCCAAGACACAGTGTCGTTGGTACATTGTACGGATCGAAGATGACAGCGTTATCCGAATCTTGGAAGTGCCGTGATTGGGATTATAAATTAGCCGTCCGCTTTGCTTCCTCTCTCGGATTGCGTTTGCTCTTGCTGATCATACATCATTATCACCGACTCGTCTTTGCCAGAGTGCCATTGTCGCCCTACTTCGGAATTATCAGTACCGTCTTCAACATCTTGTCATCCCCGATACTGTCTTGACACACTCCGAAAGCGATATCCTCGTCCCGAAAAATGTCATCGGACGATACATTTCGAGAAATTCTTTTTCTATCCCAACGAAGACGACACGATACTTCTTGGTGCACTGTCAAGATGAATTACATCCTACTGGTCGCGTACTACAAACTGATCGAATTTTGTCGGAGGAACAGGATATAGGAGGGAGACTGTATGATCTTTGTCAGTGAATGACCTGAGTCACTGTGTGTCAGGCCAGTGTCTAACGTTGACGATGAGTATACGGACCACTATATCAGAGAGATGGTACCGATGTCTCAGAGGGACGTACCGACAGACGCAATCAGTGTCGAACGGATTGAGACGACGCTGATCGAGGAGTGGAGGAGACAGCTCGATTCACATGATATGGAAGAAGGTTTACACATATTCCACTACGTTCGAGGGAGCCTAATGGTGATGACAAGGGACGGTATGGCTTCGCTCGGTCACGATCCATGAACGGAGTGACATCGGCATCTTCTAGTCATGAGCTCACTTCCACTGCTCGCTGTTGTCGTTAGCGGGTCGATTGTACTCGATTGGATTCGACACAGCACTCCATAACCATTCAGAAATGCGCAAACGACTTTGTCGATGTTTTTGCTTCGATCAACGACTGAGATGTGAGTGGAACGCCTTGCTGCGCTTGAACACAAAACATGACGTATGCGCGCTGTCTCGATGGCACGGCGGTCAATACGAGAAGCAACACATCCACCAGCATAAGGCATCTGGAAGCACAAGATTTCATCTTCGAAGCTTGGCTACAGGTACTCCAGGGAGCATCAACAGCTCTACTTCCCTTGACATCGATCATCATGATTCAGATTCATCACGTGGCGGCTTCAGACCTCATACATCGGAAACCCCGAAGCAGGGTCTCTCCAAATATGCCTGGTAAGCTGCGTGGACCTTAGCGTTGCACGAGAGGGTGGCACCTCGTCGGCACAAGTTTGCGGGTGGATAGATCGTTGTTCTCGTTGAGGCGCGCAGTCCGGTAGACCGAGCCTTTACATCTGACGTCTTAGCAAGACGCGGTAGGACCACCATGTCGCTCCCAAGGAACCGCGACAGGCCACACCTTCTATATATTCCTTCATTCCGGGGAGCCGTATTGCATCGTCCACGCAAACGAACTCCCGATGCCGCGGTCACCATGTGTATGCCATGCTCTTTGAAAATAAGCTCGCCGTTGCGGGAGCTAGTCTCGCGAATCGTCGGGGAAGTCGTCAAAGCGTTTGTGCGCGGGTCACGGGTGCTTCTGAGGGGCGAGAGAGCCTATAGTGCTTAGTCAGTAGTCAATTCCTTTCGATGTTCAGCAACATGACACAAGACCGGCTTACCGTAGTGGAGTGAACAGCGCGCCTTCCTCAGTGGCCGAGCGCTGCGAGCTCATCTCGATGCCGTCATCATCTCTTTCGACGTCTGTTCTGCTTTGCATCTGCAGGTGATACTGCAGAGTAGCAATGACCAACGTGAAAAGGGTCAGAACCGCCCCAATAACGCCAAAGACAATCGTTATCGTGCGGGTGTATGAAGCGTCGGAGCTGTTCGAGCCAGCCGCGACAGGGTCCACACTGGCGCACGGGCCCAGCCCAGGCAAATATTGGGCAGGAGAGGTAACGTCATTCACCTAGAAGCGGGACACACCCAGAAGCGGGACAGCTCGACGTGGTACTTTCGTGAACACTTCGATTTTACACGCGACATTTTCCTTTTTATATCTAAATTTTTATATCACGAGGAAGAATATGCAATCAATATCATGATAAACCTTACGATCAGATTATACTAGCTTAGGTGTTCTAATAATGACGCGTCTTTTACTACCTACTTTTTGATAACATTTAGAATCTTTTCATTACTTCCTTCATTCTACGCTATAGTTCTTATCATATCTCTATATAACTCCTATATAAGTTTTTCCTACTCTATATATATAACCTCTGATATCTAAATTTACATATAGAATAATGGGTAGGCTATTGAATAGCGAAAGTGGTTTTGTCCTCTCAGTATTTTGAGTCATGATGGTAGTACCATTCATACTAGTCTGCGAATATGTCATACTGCTTGCGTACTGTCCCGCTTCCAGGTGTGTCCCGCTTCCAGGTGAATGACGTTAGACATGACTTCGACTTCCACCTGAGAATTTGTCGAAAATGATCAACTTGCGTTGTGAGCAGAGACGACTTGTGAACGACGTGGACAATGTCAGGCAGTGATTGCGCGCGCTGCTAGAATTGCAATCGCCTGTGAACCTGATGGTCGAAACCCACGCACCTTGCGTGACAAAGATGGCCCAAGCGCGTGCAAGGGATTGTGTTTGTCTTGTTTGTCACGTATGACGCCCGTGTAACCACCGCGTATTAGACGGCATTTGAGAGGCGTCGAGCGTACAATTCGACACTCCTCAAATCTAGGCCTCCGATCGTGTTTAGGGTGGTCGCTTCAAGAAGGCTTGCGACCCTCTTCGGGTCACCAATAATGCTGTTCACCATCCACAGCTGGGGTGAGCAGGTATCGCAGCAGCACTCTGACATGGCCACGACTGCAGGGCTACCGAGTGTGCTTTCTTCGAGGATGTGTTTACGCTCTCGGAGAGCGCTAGCATTCTGAGTCCCCCACATGACGCGGCACTGTCTGCCATATTAAGGTCGGGACTATCCTCCTTCGACTCGGTAGTAAGCCTTTCCAGTGAGCTCTCCACTGAACTACTGTTGGAATTTATTGGTGTCGAAAAATCTTCCAAGCTTTCGATTGGCTTACCGGTGATCTGTTTGTCGTATCCTTTGAGCATTCACTTGCCGTCTTTCGAGAGCTGCCAGCCATCCGTGTCGTTGCTGTGGCCACCCTGATACTCAGTGTCTTTTGTTGTAGCAGGAAGACAAACTTCTAAATTGCGGTCGTTAGTCAGCGTAAAAGTCTGATGTCGCTCATGAAGCTATGCCACGTCGCTGAATTCGGATTCATCAGAATTGGACCGGCAAGGCCGCCAGTAATCAAGAATGCCTATTTATCCACACGTTTACTTTGTGTACATATGTGCAGCTCAAGACCAACATTCGTCGTCGCAGTCTAAGATCACATGTTGTTTGTACTTCTCCAATAGGGAAACTGGCGTAGATGTGCATTGAGTGGCCAGGAAATCCACTATTTTTAGCTTGGCCTGAGGGAAGATGTATATCCCTGCTGTCCTGTCATTGGTGACGCAGGTCCTTGCGTATCACACAGTCTTTCTGCAGCACCTGACTGATGCATGATCGACACGTTGCTTTGTATATAACAGTATCGTATAATTTGAATGTGAAATGTGAAATGCAGACCAATTATAATAAATTTCAGCAACGTCTGCTGCCCTACCCTAAGTCACGAGGCTACGGAAATCGCATCTGTATCCTGCGCTTTGTATCTCTTCACCCAACGTTCTATGTCGCGAACGAACCTCTTCCCCGTGCCTCTCTTCACATCTCGCTACTCAAAGAAATTTGGGTCGTTCCCCTCATGGATAAGATCCAGATCTAGCGCATGATCCAAGGCCACATCCCGAGCCCTCTTGGAATCTGCTTTGAGACTCGCATGAAACACTCTCGACTAATGTTACTCGCTGTACTGGCGGACTGTTATGTCTCGGAAGCCGGGAAGCTAATTGCGAGTTCTCGCGTAGAAATTCTATTTCGGCGAATGTCCGTGCATAGGTCTCGTAGTCGAATGCTCATGCCTCTCCTGCGCGTACATCATGCCTCGCTAGGTGACAAGCGTGCCAATACCAGTGTGCGCTGGCTTCATGTCCGGGGCGGCAATTAGCTACTTAGGTACTGCCTCACTGTCGCCTGCAGCCGGACGAGGTACTTGCAGACGCCCCAAAGCCTTGTGGCTTTATAGACACCAATGGCCGTTCCCATTTCAGCGCACAGCAGGTCTCAACTCGCTGCGGCACCGCCGAACCAGCCTCGACCTGGCGACCCTGAATCGCACCCAGGTACTTCTGGTCTTGCTCAGACTTGTTGCGCAATGTCCATTCCATGTCGCCTACGAGTGTATAAAAGGGCTCTCACGCAGTTCGACTGTTCAAGCTGTTGCTGCCTGCTGTACCGAGAGTGTACATGCCTATCGCACTGCAAGACTCATCCCAATGGCTACATCTGTGCTCATACTATTGCTGGTCACGCTTGCACCCCAGTGCATAGTTGCGTTGACGCACGCGGTAGATTCTCAGCAGCAGCTCTCGACCTCCCAATTTGGTTTTCAAGAGCGCAATGTTAAAAACTTTCAGTTCGACAGCATTGATCTGCTGGCTGGTCTCGCTAATATCACGGACATTGAGAAGCGAGCACTCGTGTGCCCAGCTGGGTCCATGCCGGTATGTTATCCAGATTCCATACTCAGCAGGAGAAGAATACTGACCAAATGCAGTGTTCTGACGGCATCCACTGCGCAGCCCCAGGTGGCTTCTGCTGCCCAGGTGACAATGCCCACGGCTGTGACATAGGAGGGACTTGCTGTCAAGGATCCGGCGGATGCGCCAAAGCGGGCTACTACTGTTGTGTTGATGGCTCGGGCAGTTGTCTTGATGGTTCCTCTTGCTGCCCAGGCAACAAGTATGTGCCACATTTCAAGTAGACAGATCAGTGCTGACACAGTTATGCAGCAAATGCGCTAGAGTCGGTGAGACATGTTGCTACACTGGCGTTTGCTCAGCCGGCCAGACTTGCTGTTCCAACGGGGTCGGCTGCGCAGACCCAGGCTGGTCATGCTGCGGTCCAAAATCTCAGTGTGCCCCCAGGATGAAGTGCTGCGTAGACGAGGACGGCGACCACTACTGTGCTAAGAGCTGCGTACCCTCCCTGATCATTCCCTATCTCGAGCTCGAGGATTTTTTAGACGAGATCTTCGAAAACATGTGCAAAGGCACCCTTGCCAGCTCTACCACCACCGACCCAAACTCCGCGATTTTGACACTGAGGCGCGAGACTGGCAAAGATTTGCAGCGATTGAAAAACAGGGCTCGCAGGGCGGCGGGATGCGGGGGCAAATTGAGATGTCTACCGGGCAGCAATTGCGATGAATTTCCCTTCGCCAGCACGGTTGAAGGCGGTAGTGGCGCAACGATCAAGTGCGTCCCAATTGAGCAGAATCTCTGGCAGAGCTCGTACATGACTTCCTGGCAATCGGAACAGCTTAAACTCGGCACGCTCGTCAGAGGTGGGCAGTTTCGCGTCGTTTTAAAGAACATCGACTGCTCCAAATTTCTACCCAGAAGACTTGATAAGCGCGCAGGCGAACATGGCATCTTGCAGCAGAGCGACAACACGACATTGTTGGCTGCATCGCTTTTTGGCAACTACAGCTCACATAATGCCCTCTTCATCGACCTTACCAAAGATCAGGATACACCCGGCACCTACACTCTTGACTACGAGCTTTCGCGAGGTAGTATCGCCTCTGGCGCGATTGTGGACGACGACGGCGAGTACCTTGAAAGCGTCGATGCGCTTACCACTGGCAACAAAGGGACTTTATCAGTGAATCTAGAAGAGGACCACGGTGATGTCTACTTCCTCGGATGGACCGACGATAAGGATGTGCAAGTGAGCCATGAGGTCAAGGTTGTGCCATCAACTTCGACTACTCCATCTGCTTCGTACACTTCGAGTACTACGAGCTCGTCTGGTACAGCTACGACGGCACGTACCACACCTTCGGCATCGGCTGCCTCCTCAGGAGCAGCAATGAGAGCGTCATCGTGGAGAACGGGCGGAATGAGCAGTGTGCTGCTGGCTTTGGCAGTGTATCTGGCTTAGATCTACAACTCAGAAGTCGCCTGTACATCCCTGACCTCCTATGCGGAGACTCTAAGAAGCGCTCTATCGCCAGCACCGTATCAACCTACGACACTAGACCAGTCCACCCTCGCGATATACTCAGCCACCTTTGTCTACTACATAGCAATAGCTTCCTTCGCAAGCTACGCAGCATATCAGCATGATCCCTATTATAACACCTACCCGAAAGAGCAACTCACATCCTCTGGTATCAGTCTCATCGTATCTCGTCAGGATAGTTTCGAGGCGTTCGTATTTATCCGCGGGCAAGGAGTTATTAACTAGTCACAGGTCGCCTTCGTATGTTTCAAGGGTGTTAAGAAGGATCGG
>Ga0265797_10012433_pt1 | contig 10432 bp, 9 predicted proteins | sample P2T30metagenome_FD_192433 | JGI IMG/M metagenome (GOLD analysis project Ga0265797, IMG submission 192433) | Plant litter microbial communities from East Loma Ridge, Irvine, California - P2 T30 | ecosystem: Environmental > Terrestrial > Plant litter > Unclassified | place: USA: California... | reverse complement strand
AAGGTTGCGAAACTGTCAACAATTAGCGATTGCTTGCATCCAATAAACGGTGCCAAGCCCTGAGGTATATGAATGCAGTCTTTTGGAACGCTCTTGGAGTGGATAGTCCTAGTTGATGGCGATGTAGCTATGTGTTTAGCTAACTAGGGCTTTGTTATGTCATTCTGAAGTATACCAATACACTAAAGGGGTTCGTTTAATTTGTGAATGGCGTGTACATGCGGTAAGAAACAGACAAAACTCACCCGCTCTTCTCCATGGCGTACACCTGTCGGGATACAAGCGATGTGTTTATCCATGCTGTATACCGCATGCTTGCTGCCGTAATAGCTTGATAAAGAGTGTGTCGTGATCCTCGGGAGGTTGGCGGTTGCTTGTGTGACGTGAGCTAGTGCCAAGCGCCGCTCCTGGGATAGAGTACCACGTGCTGGTACGCTCGCAATACCCAAAGCCGTAACATACGCAAGAACGATCACGCAACATTTGCGATAGTGAATGGAGACGGAATTTGAAAGCAGTCTGGAATATATTTTTTTTAGCCTTTTCAGGCATTAAAACTCCACTGCGCTAATGAATCCAAAGCACTATATAGCCCTAATAATGCCTTGCTGGAATGGACATGCATATAAACCACATAGAAGCTCCAATAACTGTCGCGTAGATCATATACTGTACAATCGCGCGTGCTAGATCAAACATCTAAATGCCAGCTAATGCTTCGCGGTGACCTTGTCGCCAGTGAGCTTCTCGACAGCTTCCTTTGCACTATGGTTCTGTTAGTAAAGGGGTTTGCCATGCATGGTGAGGGGTGAAAACATACACATCGCCTAGGGCTACCATGCAAACAGTCTGCCAAACGCCAAGCCCGATTCTGGGAGCAACACCTCGGTAGAGACCCTTGACACCGTTGTTGGAGTAGATGTACCTGAATGCTGAGGCAACGTTCAAGTTCTTGGGGCGGTTAGGATCAACCGTCTTGGACTGAAGCTCGACGCGGATGACCTCAATGGGCTGGTTCCATGCGCTCAAACCGCCACCGAGGGCCGAAGCGGTGATCTTCTCAACCACGCTGAGCTTCTCGCCGTTCTCCTTGTTCATGACCTTCCGGATACCTGTCTCGGCAACACGCGATAGACCGAAACGAGATCCCCAGTTGGTGACCTGGCGCACCGCGACGGCGTTGACACCACGGTTGATACCGCGGAGACCTTCCGTGCGCCAAATCTGCATGAACGTCTCAAGGGTGCCTGGGGGCTTTGCGCCGGTGGCAGCGACCTTGTGCTTTGTGATCTCGACCGTCTTCATGCAGGTGCAGAAGCCCATGGTGGCATAGGCCTGAGCGAGGCCACCAGTCATACCACCCGAGATACCGGCAACAAAGTCAGGAGCCCCAAACGACTTGGCGTAGTATTCGGCTTCCGAGGCGACGAAGAGAAGAACGGCTCCCTTGGTGGAGGCTTCGATCCAGGCCCATGGAATGAGACCTTGGTAGACTGTTCACCGCGTTGTCAGCCTTTGACTGCCCACAATTGGTGTTTTCAGTACTTACAGCCAAGAACACCTCCTCGCGCCCAGATGCGGCCGATAGCACCTCCGAAGCCTTCAGACCTGTTGGCAGCCATGGTGGTCTTTACGACTTCCAATGGCTATCGCTGACGGTCAGTTTGGCGCCCTAGTGATGGTTCAATTGGGTCGCATACCTGTCCCAGAGTTGTTACTCTGTAGTACTCAGTCAGCGACAATTGCATGATTTTCGGTGGTAACATGGCAGCTACTTACTCGAACATGTTGAGACCAGCACCAACTGTTGGCTACAATCAGCGCACATTCACAGAACCCCGCAGCACAACGGCAACTCACGCAACAAGTTGCTGAACTTGACCGGCTTCTTCTCAAGCACTGGCGGCCCGCTGGGCAAGCCTGTCACAGATGTGGAACTCATTCTCTGGGATTCTCTTGTCGAAGATATGGGGCCTGACCAAGGCGAAGGGGTGCACCGTCGCAAATGTGAGTAGTATCGAGAGTGTGGAAAAAAAGAGGAAAGGGAAGCATGAAAAGACGGTATGGGATTGCGCGGTGGTCTGTGTTGCTTAGGTTTCTGGTACACGGGGCAGGGTGGGTTGACCGCCCGCCGGCGCTATACTCGGGGTCCTCCCAACATCAGGTTCCTGAGGCTATCGGTCGGCTACGGTGTCGGGTGACCCTTGGCGGACCCTCCCATAGCTGCTGCTGCGGGTATCGGGCACGCCATGATTGCTTCTGCAAATACTCGGCCTCACCGTCGTTGTCGTTGTTGTTGTCGTCGTCGTCTTTTGCCACATGTTGCGGGATGCACGCTTTGTTTCTTTTCCTCTTCCTCGAGATTATACTACCTACCCGCAGCTACTTTCCGAGTAGCGAGTCGCCGTCTCGGAGTGTATCGGTTCCCCAAACGCCCCATCGCTCAGCGAAACTCCGACAGCCCCGATTACTTTTCTTGTCTTCCTTCCTTTTTCAGTGGCTGCGATTGGGCCGATATTGCATGCTTTTATTTACTCCGACGAGCCCTTGCTCGCTCACCGTCATTCCCCCGAAAGCTGACGAGGTTGCAGTGTGAAATGGGTCGAGTGTAGATTTTTAGTTCATCAAGATATGATTACAGCAAGTCGTTCACTAGATGCTAGTGCTATACCGCCGCAACGCACCCATCCCTATCGTTACATTTCAAGTTTTACACAGGACAAGGTATCTCTGAATTCAAGTAAATTCCTCCACATGCTCATCCCCGCGTGGCACACCTCATGGACATGTTTACAACTTAGCGCCAACCAGCTTGGCGTAAGCCTCAGTGCTGAACGACTTGGGCCTTTCAATCGGGGCACCGACGGCGCGGTCAATGATGAGCTGAGGAAGGACACCGAGCGCACGGGATACACCGAAGAGGACGGTGTAGTAGTTCTGCTCGGTGAGGCCGTAGTACTGGAGGAGGACACCCGAGTGAGCGTCAACGTTGGGGTATGGGTTCTTGGTCTTTCCGTGCTCGGTAAGGACACCGGGGGCAATCTTGTAGACCTGGCTGACGAGCTTGAACATGGGGTCATCGGGCAGGTGCTTCTGAGCGAACTCGCGCTGGGAGACGTAGCGGGGGTCGGTCTTGCGGAGAACAGCGTGGCCGTAGCCGGGAACAACCTGGCCGTTCTTGAGCGTGGACCAGAGGTAGTCCTTGATAGCCTGGTCGCTGAGGTCGTTGCCAATGGCCTTCTTCATCTTCTGGAGCCAGACGAGCACTTCCTGGTTAGCCAGTCCGTGGAGAGGACCAGCAAGACCGTTGAGGCCAGCAGCCAGGGAGAGGTAGGGCGAGCTGAGCGCCGAACCAACCAAGTGGGTAGTGTGGGCACTGACGTTACCACCCTCGTGGTCGGTGTGGATGGTCAAGTACAGGCGCATCAGCTCGACAAAGTCCTTGTTCTCAGAGAAACCGAGCTGGTTGGCCAGGTTGAACGAGTAGTCCTTGTCCTTCTGGATGGGTGCCACCTTGCCGTCCTTGTAGATGTTGCGGTAGATCTTTGCGGCGAGCGTGGGAAGCTTGGCAATAAGATCCATGGAGTCTTCAAAGGTGTGCTCCCAGTACTGCGACTTGGGCATGCCCTTGGCGTAGGCCTTGGCAAAGTTGGACTCGTGCTCGAGAGCAGTGACAGCGAGGGAGAACTGGGCCATTGGGTGGAGGTCGCTAGGGCAGCGGTCGATGAGCTCCTCAACGAACTTGGGGACATCGGAGCGGGCGGCCCACTCGGCGGAGAGGTCGCGGACTTGCTGCTCAGAGGGAACCTCGCCGGTCAGGAGGAGCCAGAAGAGGCCTTCTGGGAGGGGCTCTTGACCACCGGGGGCCTTGGGGAGGAGCTCCTGGCACTCGGGGATCTATCTTGTGTTAGTATTGCGTCTGACGAGAAATTCAAAATGCCACCACATACAGTCTTGCCACGGAAACGGATACCCTCCTCGGAGTCGAGGACAGATCCTTCCCAGACGAGCGACTTGATGCCACGGGCACCGCCGTAGACCTGGTCGAGCGTAACCTCGCCGATAACCTTGTTACCGTGCTCCCTGGGGTATGATGTCAGTTGTGCGTTGAGACAGCTGCGGGGGTGGCCGAGCGTACTTGCGGAGCTTCTTGATCTTCTCGATCTCGCCCGGAAGCTTGTTGGCAAAAGTCTCCTTCAGCGACTGCAATTGAGGCGGTTAGCAAGTTCCCAGGCCTCAATCGAGTGAGTGCGCTTACAGTAGTCTTGCTGGAGTAGCAGCGGAGGCCATTGAAGGCTGTGGTCCGTAGGGGAGCAGCGGCGCGGAAAGCGCCCGACAATCGTAGAGCAGAGGCCATTTTGATGTGGTGTGAGAAAAGTGGTGATCGGACGGGTGGAAGGGAGTTAAAAGGCTGCGATCGGGAGAGAAAATATCGGTGGAGCTTCCAGCACGGTCGTCATGCCGCAGCCAGACCAAGAAATCCATGCATCCAACCGTGGTACCCGCGCGGGTATGTTCGGAGGTCCCTCACTGCCGGCCTTCCTTGCGAGCTGAGTTGCAATTGCAACGAACAGCAAAACATTGCGAGCATGCTGTCTATTCTTGGTCTGCCATTTCGGAACGGTCCAAGCACTGAGACTTGCATCGGAACCAAAAAGCTCGGTTGCGTTCCGCGTGCAAAATGTCCATCCCGCTACAGCCGCAACGTAACTGTGTACAAAACATGACAATCATGGCTATCGAGCGATTGCCTCGGCTTTGCCATGGGGCCGGTGCAAGCCTCGTCTTCCAAGTGGCCAGCGCAGAAGAAAAAAAATGCTCTGCAAGGCACATAATGGCGCGCATGCATCCCTTGTAGAAGCATAAGCCCTAGCGTTTACGCGTGAATATTTTAGAGTACAAGGTAGTGGCCACGGCATATATGTTTCCAGTTGCTGTACAGTACACAGCTGACGAAGATGGCTTGAGTGTCGCTGCAGGCGCATGCCTATACATGTATTCACATGTGTATGTACAATGCATACTCACCCTCCAGTCTTCGTACTGACTAGCCTCTGTGAGCGTGTGGGCGTCGTGCGAACATGCAGGGTCTAAGTGTCGGGCCGCAGGTGAATGCTGAACAGGTGGGAGAGGCATGATGTCACGTGCCCTGCTAGCGCTGTCTTGCCAAACTCGGCACCAAACCAAGCACCCGGCCATTCCTCTGACATCGTCACAGGTCTCCCAGGTCGTACTCACCTGCAACTGCGCCCTTGACGTAGACCAGCACCCCTTTCGCGCAACCCATCTCTATTGCATCTTTGACTCTCTGGCGCGTTCGCGACTCTTGCGCTCGTGTGAAATCGATTGCGCCTTCCAATCTCACCGCGCGGTCGCATCCCAGACTAAATCGCACAAGCTCGCTCCCTCAGCTTCAAAACACGTCAGCGCTGCCGCCACGCTGGAATATTGCAGGTCGCCCTCAACTCCATCTTTCCTCTACACTAGTCGTACTACCTAGATTCTGCCTGTTTCGGCTATCGTCTTGCGGGTTCGAGTAAAGTCTGCGTGTTTGCCATCTCGGTTCTCTCACCACGCTTAACTCTAGTAGCATACTACCGCCGTCACTTTTTCCTTTCGCATAAAGTCCCACTGGCGCTTTGAACCTAATCATGGCAGCTATGGATGAGCTAGGCACCCAACTGCAGTCGTTACAGGCTCTCAAGCCCCCAGGGGTCACACCGACCAAGATCAAGGCTATCACGCAACTATGCGTCGACAACATTCAGGTATGCCAGCAGCCAGGACCTCCTATACGTTATCTGTGCACATGGGATGTAATACTAAGGATTTGAACTCGCTTGTAGTCTCACTCGGTTATCGTTCAGAAGATCGCCCAACAGCTCCAGAATAGCGTCGCCACACATAAGCTAGGTGTGCTATACGTCGTAGATGCAGTCGCTCGCCAATGGGTCGAGAGGGCCAAGCAGGCCGGTCAGACCGTGTCCAAAAATGCTGCGTCAGGAACATATGCTTCAGGCGTGCAGATGATGAGAGATGTGCTACCAGCTATGATGGATAACCTGATCCAAGCGGCACCAGAGGCCCAAAAAGAGAAGATCTCAAAACTTTTAGACATCTGGGACCGTGGCCAAACGTTTTCTCCTGACATGCTCTCCCGCTTCAAGCAGCAGCTAAATGGCGGTCAGCACAGTACGTCCAGGCTCATCAATCGGCTTTCCTCTAGCTGACCTGTGGCGAATTTAGGCGTACACGCACCCTCAGAGCCGCCGAAGAGCAATGGCTTTAATGGACAGACTAATCAACAGCCATCAGCTCAACCACAACCTTTACAGGATCAAGCTGCCCTCTATGCAGCACTTGCTGCTGCTGGTCAGCAAAATACACACACTAACGTTCCCCCAGCAGCACCCTCTGTATTTCCTTTCCAACAGAATATGGTGCCACCTCCACCCCCTGGGTTCATGCCTCCTCCGCCCACTGGAGCGATGCCTCTTGGAGCAATCGGGCAGCCTGGATTACCTGTCCTACCTGCTGGCATGAATGAACTCGCAGGCCAGATTTTGCAAGCTATGAGTGCTGGTTCTATCCAGCCCGACCAAGCTATACAGGTACTGAATGCATTGGCCACGGCCCAGAATGGAGGATTGGCTATGCCTCCTTCACAATCTTCAGGTGTTGCGCAAATCCCGGCGCAGGTTCAACCTGCTGCCCAAAATAGTGGCCAAGTAGAGCGATATGATCAGAACGACAGTAGAATGCGAGACCGTAGCCGATCGCCTGACTATCAACGTCGACGATCGCCTGTGCGTAGATCTCCTCCAGTCGCGAATCGTCGCGAGAGTCCGACATATGGCGTTTATGACCCTAATGCAGGCCCTGAGGGCAATGCACAACGTTTTGAGCGAGGTGAGCGCGGCCGTGGCCGTGGTAAACAGAGGGGAGGAGGTCGTAATGATCGTAATGAATACCGGCAACGCTCTCCACCTCGACGACAGCCGAGTCCGCCTAGAGCTACTTACGGCCAGTCAAAGTATATCGAGTGGGATGAAACTCTGCCGCGCGATCACATTCGGGTACTCAGTCGTACATTATTCGTAGGTGGTGCTGGTGGAACAGAAGGTGAGATACGAAGTATCTTCGCTCGTTTCGGTAGAGTGCAAACGTGCATTGTCAACCAGGATAAGCGTCATGCTTTTGTCAAGATGTTGACCCGACCGGATGCCGTTGCTGCCAAGCAGGGTATGGACACACTTCAAGATCCCGCTGCGCAGTCCAAAGCGCGCCAGGTAAGGAATGTGATCTTTAAGGTGGAGGACTTGACTAATCATCGTAGACTAGATGGGGCGTCGGCTTTGGCCCTCGTGATTGTAGTGATTACCAAACAGGCATCAGTGTGGTTCCCATTTCTCGGCTTACAGATGCTGATCGTAAGTGGGCATTGACTGCTGAACACGGTGGTACTGGTGGTCGACCTCTCGAAGGGGGCATGGTGATCGAGGAGCCGGATATTGAGATTGGTGCTGGCGTTTCCTCAAAAGGTATTTCCGTCATTTTCGTGACCGCTATAATACTAACGTTACATAGCAATTAGTCGTCGTGTACCCACTGACGCTCCACGCGGTGGGCGTGGAGGGTTCGGTGGGCGTGGAGACTTCAGTGCACGTGGAGATCACGGCGGACGTGGTAATTTCAACGGGCGTGATAACTTCATTGAACGTGCAGACTTTGGGCGCAACGACTTTGGCGGCGGACGTGGCGGATTCGAGAGCAATGGTCCCGCCAAGTTCCGCAAGCAAGACCACCGTTCTGCCAATGATCCTCGCCACATCTCTCCTAGACCTGAGCAAGGTGTTGCCGTTCCGCCTGCAGTTCCTGGCTTCGGTTTCCAGCTTCCAGGATTCTCATGACTTGCTCTACAACAAGCGGCCTCGAACACAGTAACTCGGTCAGGCCCTATCGTGCGAGAGGCTTCCCGGACGAATTCACTTGCAAATGAATTGGCCTTGGGATGGTAAGCTTTTCGTATGGCTTTCTTCGACTGGCTTTCTTCAGATATACGTTATTTTCGTCTCCTATCAGAGATGGCTTTCAGCATGATTAGGGTGGTCAGTTTCTCTTCACATGTTCAAAAGCATTGCAAGGCGTTGTGGCAAGCGACTGCGACTTTGCAATGTCAGCACTGGTGCTATTCGCTTGGCGGTCATGATAGGCCCGGTTTCGAGCCTCTTTTTTATGTACAAGTACGCAGAAGTCGACCTCTAGTAGAATGGCCAGCAAGTGGTCCCAAAATGAAATGGGTTTACACCACATGATGGAATCAGAGAAGATGTTCAGTTCTCTTCCCACGTCAAGTTGAAGCGTCCCGGTGCATTCTCATACTCATTCAGGCACGTCACCACCTCTTCTGCGCTCAAAGCTTCTGACAGAATACCTGCATTGGTAGGCGCAATGAAACCGCTGCTCACAGCATTCTTAACCCAGTCAATTAGGCCAGTCCAGTATCCATCTACATTGAATATGATGACTGGCATGTTGTGGATGCCCAGTTGGTTCCAGGTAGTCACCTCCATCAGTTCCTCGAATGTACCGTAGCCGCCTGACAAGGCAACGAATCCACCACCAGGACCGCCCTTGATGACTTCCTGCGCCATCATCTGCTTTCTCGTATGCATGTCCTTAACGACGGTCGTGCGACCGTATATGGTGTGGTCAATGGAGTGTCCAGTGGGATTGGCGGGGTCATGGTTTTGCTCGAGTCTAGTCAGAGCGGCGGGGATGATGCCGTGGACTGAGTCGGGACCGGAGAGTGACACGAGGGTGCGGGCTACCTCGCCCATGAGGCCGACGGTACCGCCGCCGTACACAAGCTTGATGTTGGCTTTGTGGAGGGCTTTGGCGAGGTTGCGGGCGGCTTCCATGTGGACGGGCGATGTGCCCTTGGACGCACCGCAACTATGGATAGTTAGTATGTGGATATAGGCCAAATGTTTGAGGACTACAAGGCTTGACGAACAATACGCAGACTACGGGCTGATTAGTTGTGCCATTGTTGGCTGCTACCTCGTTGCTGGTCATGGTGTTGTTATTGGATTCGGAATGTGAGGACAAGGATCGGAACGAGGTTTGTCAAAAAGAATTCATGTGTTGTTGGCGGTCACTGGTCCACAGGATAAGGGAAATTGGGAAACGACTACTTTATGTCATCGTCAGCCTAAAGCCAGCACAACTGCGCATGATGGCCAATGTTTTCACTGACTCATAGTTGCCTGGCATAGCCCTCAGGGACCGGTGGGCTTCAAGAGACATGCAATTCAGCAAGCCGCGGCCGTAAGTCGTAAGCCGCATGTCGTCACCAACACCTGTTGCCGCCATCTGGCCGGCCCATGTGGCTAGACCCTGAGCAGGGATAGGCGCGGGGACTTGGCGAATGTCGCGAATCCCCAGTTCTTGCGACTCGCCATCTGCCTTGATACCATCTCGACGTGTTCTTTCTCCTCCATACAGCAAGCTGATCAATACGGAATCGCGATTCCGCAGGTTGCCATTATGCCCGAGGCACAAGCAGCCGCAGCCGCAGCCGCACCGCCGGCAGAGGGCAAGAGCGTGAGTGAACCAAAAAAACGCCCCTCTGATGTGTAACGGTCGCTGATGTGTCCGATAGCTCGTTACTTCGATCGTGCAGAGCATTGGTATCTTCCTCCTCATCCAGGGCGGCATGAAGTATTTCATGCCATCGACGCCAAAAACTGCCCCCGCTGTCTCCGACCCCTCGCAGCCCGGATCCGCCGTTGTTGCGAAACCGTCCAATGTCGTGATTCCTGCATGGGAACAAAGGCCACAGTCGCTCGAGCCCGGTGTTCAATGGAGTCCTATACCGTTTTCCGCTGCGCCCATGTGGCCAGCCGGTACCGAGATGGACATCGCCATGTACATTTCTTCGTCCGTGGCCATGCCCCCACTCAAGTCGATGCCACAGGACTCGCTCTTGATCGACGAGAAGAATTTCAAGCTTGGAGACTACAATGAGAACAGGGAGATTCATACAGAGTTCAAGGTGCCAAAGGCGGTGCAGCAAAATGCGACTCTGCTCGCTCACTTCTACGTGGCGCAGAGCGGCAGTGTGCTCGATCCTACGCAGCCCGGCTACGATACCGCCAAAGCCTACCATTTCATCCGTCCCTTGTCCCAGTACCAGCCCAAGAAGAAGATTGCGAAGACGAGGAACCTGCTAAGCGATATGCCGGAAAAGGCTGAGGTGGAGACGGAGGAGGAGAAGAACGCTCCCAAGGTCGTAGCTTCGTACTACCACCCCAACTTCACCATTTCTCTGATTCCAGACGCTGGTACTGTCCCGTATGCTTCCATGCATCCTGGCCCGCGCAAGTTCGTCACGCTCGAAGCTACTGGCGCACGCGATGCATCTGGTCAG
>Ga0265797_10012432_pt1 | contig 10432 bp, 11 predicted proteins | sample P2T30metagenome_FD_192433 | JGI IMG/M metagenome (GOLD analysis project Ga0265797, IMG submission 192433) | Plant litter microbial communities from East Loma Ridge, Irvine, California - P2 T30 | ecosystem: Environmental > Terrestrial > Plant litter > Unclassified | place: USA: California... | reverse complement strand
CCCAAGCGACCAGACGATGTTGCCGGTCTCTCGCTCGATGATGATGACTGCTGATACCGAACGCATCGAAGCTAGAACGTATCTTGCATCTCGCATCGGCAGCACGGAGTTGATGAGAGGGTAGTGCTCGCGTGTGTAGTGTGCTTGTAGCGGGTACTCGTCTCGAGGTAGACGCTCGCTGACTTTCCATTGCCATGTCAGGTTGCCTTCTGCATCGACTTCTCGGATTGTGTCGGCGTATGTGATGCCGTCAATCTCGGTGCCCGGGACGCCTCCGACGACTTTCGCAGATTCTTCTTTCGATAGAGCTTCGAGACTGGTGTACAGGATACGGCCGTCACCGTAGTGATATTGGTCGTGGTGGCCCAGTGGATCAACATGTTGCCGGACGATGTTGCTGTTGATGTCGAGCTCGCTCATCACGCCCCCACCATACTTGCGGAAGAATGGGAAAGGATATGGGCCGCCGGCTTCGTCGGTTTCTGGTCGGAGCGTGTTGACGGCTAGATTTCCATTTGGAAGCAAGCGGCAGTGTCTTCCGACTCTACCGGGGAGGTTCCAAGAGTGCACTTCTTTGCCGTTGCTGTCGACGAGCCTGGGGGTGGAGGAAGTGAGTGGGCAGAACAGGACGTAGCCTCCGAATGACTTTGTCTTGTCCACGCCAGTCAATCCGATGGCTCGACGCTTAAGGGTGTTTTGCTCCATGTTGTTCTAATGCAGATTTCAAGGTCGCTGTTGGAGGTGGTGATATGGCAATGTGCCGAAAGAAATGTCTTCGAACTGAGTGCAGTGTTGATTTCTTAACTGAGCTATGGATGGCATCGAAGAAATATATGTTTAGTACAACGCGACACGGCAGATTGTGCCGTCGGTATGCTGGTGGATTGAAACATGGTCCGGCGGTATACCATAGGCGTACCGTAGGCATGCCGCCGGCACATTCAAAAGCAAGCTTCCCCGTCGCAACTCCTTCTAGAAAGGACCAACCATACACGAGTTTGATATCAGCACGCAATAGAGGTGAGATATGATGATCGGATTCGAGAAGATGCCCTTCAAGCTTGATATAAAGGCAGCAGGGCGAGGTGGCACAGCAGATGGCCCACAACCTCGCAGCCCTCAAGCAGCATGACAGCGAAGATGACTGCGGCGGAAAACCATCCACAGCACACCAGCGATGACACAGAGAAAGGCAAGCTCGCACTTGAAGAGTTCGACAATGTATCAGGCCACGATGGAGAGACTGCCCACACGTCCAGCGCGGTGCGGAGGAGTGTACTCAAGGTCGACCTGTGCATACTCCCTTTCATCATGCTCTGTTTCTGCTTTCTCCAATTCGATCGTACCAACATCAGTAACGCCCTGACCGACACTCTGCGAACGGACATTAACGTTGGGAACGAAAACATCAATCTGGCGCAAACACTGTTCACGGTCGGATTCATCATCACGGAGATTCCCTTCAACATCATCAGCAAACGCATCGGCCCGGAAAGGTTCCTACCCATCACTATGGTGCTCTGGGGCATCGTTACATGGTCCCAGATCTTCGTCAAGAATGCATCGGGATTATATGCGGCTCGCTTCTTTGTGGGAGCGCTCGAGGGTGGATATATCCCTGGCTTTGCGCTGTATATCTCGCGATACTACACGAACCGGGAACTTGGTCTGCGATTCGCGTTGTTCTGGGCGTCTAACAGCATTGCTGGAGCTCTCGCTGGGCCTTTGGCAATTGGCTTACTGTCTCTGAGAGGCCGTTGTGGCCTGGCTGGATGGCAGTGGCTCTTTCTTATTGGTGAGTGATGCGCTCGTCGTGTCTCAACAAAGCCATACTGACTATTTTCAGAGGGTATTCTGACATGCGTCCTCGGCATAGCAGCTTATTTCTACCTCCCTCATAACGCTGCCACTCCCAAGGTCTTCTTCGGAAGATCCATCAGAATCTTCAAAGATGATGAAGCAATGATCATAGTCGATCGTGTGACTCGCGATGATCCAAGCAAGACCGATACGCACAAGCGACAAGTGCTACCTTCTCACATCCTGGAAACCTTTGCCGACTGGCGGATCTATGGTCATCTGGTCGCTGGCTTACTCTCAATGGTCATGATTGCGCCGATGAATACGTACGCTCCATCGATCATCAAGAGCCTCGGATTCACATCGCTACAAGCCAACGGACTAAATGCCGTGGGAAGCGTATGCGCACTGTTCTGGTCCATCTCTCTAGCCTACAGCAGCGATCGATCCGCAGAAAGAGGCCTACACATCGCTACCGGATATCTGTTCGGTGCCGCTGGTCTGCTCTGGCTGGCTCTGGCGCCTTCGAGCGTTGGAAAGTGGACTCTGTACGGTATGTTGAACAAGATCCTCCGAATGGGCGCCAAGTGCTGACTTCTTCAGGCGGTGTTGTGTGGACACAGATGAGCATGGGTTCAGCGCAAGCACTCAGTGCCGCGTGGCTCACAGCGAAGATGGAGGACCACAAACGTCCTATCGCGCTGGCGGCGTATGTGATGAGCATCCAGCTGGCTAATTTTCCAGGCAATCAACTATTCCGAGCGCAAGGTATGCAACTTCTATGGGCAATCTCATTGATATCTAGTTCGCTGACTTTTGCAGATGCACCCAGATACTCGCGTGGTCTTGTGATCGCAGCATCATGCGCTTGTGCTGCTGCTGTTATCATACTTGTCTGGAAGTTGTTGTATCGACTGTTCGATCGTGTGAATATGGGCGGGAGAGGTGTGCGAGATATAGCTTCAGATTAAAAGGATAGCTCGTTTGCAGGAGTATACTTTTAAGCAATGCGGCAGGGGACAGTAAGCCGGCTCAATCAATTGTTTTCGATCAATGACGACGATCGTCATCTACTTTTAGCTGATTCTGATGTCCCGGAGTCTCCAAAGCTTGATCGAGGTTCAATGAACGATACCTAGTCGACCATGATTCGCCTCAACACCAGTGCAACGTTATCTCGCTCCAATATTCATTCTGTATAAGAGAAGCCTTGACTGCTCAAACTATCGAGCGACGCGAGATGGTCACTTTTGATTGTCCAAAGTGCCAACCCTATTAACCCCGACGGGTGATCGATTACCGGGTTTTCTCGTGTAGTCATATACGAGAGATATCGAATTTTGATACACCACGGAATGAAGAGAAGGCTGAGAACTAGCAATAGAATAGTTGAATCTGCGCCAGATGTTCCTGACTTCAGTCTGCGAGGACATATATCTTTTGGGCGAGAGACGAAGACATGTGTACAGTTAGGGTTGATCAACACGCTAGACCATTCCTAGCTGATAAGACGAGATCACGACATCGATAAGCAGTGGCGGGCTATTATTGTTCGGCAGAAGATTGCCTCTTCTAATCAACTCTCACAAAATGTGAGCTAAGTTACGAATGTAGCGACTAGTATGCCGCCGTTACGCTCGAGTCGAGTGTCCAAAGCATGTACGTTGTGTCGCAAGCAAAAGACACGCTGCTATCCCTCCAACGGCGACGGCGAAACATGCTTGCGATGCGAGACCTTGGCACAAACATGCTCGCTGTCTGGGCACCTTAGGCCATCATCGATTCGTCAACAGACAACATCAACAAATGTCGCACTGGGCTCGAGTAAGCAGCTTGACCCAGATGCAATCAATGAGAGGTGCGTTGCATCCAACTTCCAATCATGCTCCTTTAATTGACGAGTGTAGATTCGAACGCCTGGAGAGATCTGTTGCGAGCCTTGTCGAGAGACTACACCCAGGAAACCACAGCGAAAGCAGATCATGGAGCCAGACTGATGATCTCTCGGACGAAACAAATGGCGCAGGCTATGCCGACTCCGCTCCAGTGTTCCAGATCCGTGATGCGGCGACAGAAGTTGGCGTGGGCACGCCCGCCATCACCGACGTTTCTCAGTCGCCACAGTTCAGTCGAAGGATCACCGACTCGATAGACGCATCGACCGCAAGATCGCTTCTAGATATGTGAGATATTTGCAATATCCAAGAGTAGAGCATGTACTGACGAGTGTAGATTCCAAACTCACTATGGAAGATGGATCTTACTCTCACCGGGAACGCCGTCGGGGGCGAGGCTGTCGCAAATCGCACAATCGCCATTGCTACTCTGCAGCATATACCTGATCGCCGTCCGCCATACTACGCAAAATCTTGCTAACGCCCTAGCGCCGAAGCTTTTTCAAGAAGTGAGAACACTGCTGGCAAGCTCTCTCCTGGTCACGCCACAGACCGAAGAATTCTTCCAAGCTGTGATTGTACTCAGCTTGTGGTCCACGACGATTGGTCAAGTGCCTTTGAGTATCGATGGCTGGCTCATTACCAGTTATGCTTTGCAACAAGGACTAGCGAGTCCAGCTTTCGCGGAGACCGCCGGGCAAGCAAATCGACCATCGAGCTCTGCCAAGACGAGCAGGCAGCTTCTATGGGTCCATCTGTGTCTTGCACATCTACAGTAAGCGCTCTAGAGATGAGTATTTGAACTTTTGCTGACGTGGGGGTCTAGTCACTGCGTAGGAACAAGGCGGCCAGCTGCTCTCTCTCAGAAACAAATTCAGCATCTGGCCCGGCCGACAAGTCGCAACAAGCTGTCCAACTTCGAAATGCGGATGGCCGCTGAGGTCGAGTTATACTGGCTGATCTATCAGATGTCTTCGGCTTCACCGAAGGGTGTGTCCAGAACGGATCACAGGCTCATCGCGTGGCGGGACGAGCACATGCATCTCTTTGGTATGTGATAGCACTTCTCCGTAGATATGTGGTGTAAATTTGCTAACCAAAGTCATCAGAACAACCGAGATCGCAGTTCCTGCAACTGGGCCTCCACTTCGCCCATCTTTTAGCAGATTGCGAATCGCTGAGGGCCTGCAGAGCAGCGGTGAGCGAACAAATCCTGGCGGATGTGATCCAGTCGTCTAAAGTCATCATCAACATCTTCCTTGACACAACCGACGAGCGCACACGACATCTTACGGACCATGTCTACAATGTAGTCACATTTGCAGCGCTTACACTTTGTCGAATATTGCAGAGCCATCGCAATCAGCTACAAGAAGCAGGGCACGATCTTGGCATGATCCACAAGTTGATCGAGGCCATCATCTCTGGTCTAAGCTCCGTAGGTCTGCCATGTCACGCAGCCAGTATGCTTGCTGCCGTTGTTTCAGCAAGATTTGCACGCCTGCAAACTACTTCGAATGACATAGGGGCGATTTCCTCTGAAGCTCTTGTTGAAGACTCTTCTGCTCCTTCGGAAGCGTTCACCGGTCTCGACGACTATACTTTCATGTACCCAGACTTCAGTAGGACAGATCTATTTGATCTCACCGTTGAAGCGCCTCAATGGACTTCCTGGACTTGATCATTGGGAAGACTAAGGAGTTTTATTGTTTGAGCGTTTCGACCACGGTGATGCCCGCCGCGGTGAAGGATAACACTCTCCTTACACTTAGCTGGATCAAGGTATCATCGCCAGCCTCTCAGTGGCGAAGAAGCATGCGCGAGAAGACTTCGGCTTCTCCAGAATACAATCTCATCAGGCCCAGACCTCCTTGCAAAACCTTCCGTCGAGCCTCTCAGTCCACTCATCGCTGGCGACACAGCCTTCACACCATTGGACACCGTTCGGATCGTATTTGTGCTTGATGGAGAGAAGGCGCGCGTAATTTTCGCCATACAGCGTCTTCTGCCAGTCCGGCACGAAGTCACCGCGCTATGATGTGTTAGTCGTATCGTCTGTGAAGGAAAATGAGACACAAGGTCATACCTCGTTGATATATGCGCCCGAGTCTGGAGCCAGCTGCCGCAGATTGTATGCTACGGCGCTCATCGACTGAGTAAGGTCTGCGATATTCTTCTCCTCGGTACTGGCAGCCCATGAGTCCTGGACCAAGAGATGGACGGTCGTGTTTCGCCACGCCGGGTTGAGTGCATTGTCGAAATGCTTTGAGGGCGATGCCATCGTCGCGGCGATGCGACGACCTCCGCTTGCAGGGTTCTGTGTTCACGTCAGCGCTTTGGCCATCAATCAAGTGATACTGCTGCATACAATCTCCGATGCATCTGGCAATGCTGCTTCCAGAAATCTTGTGAAGCCTTCCTTGTCCTCAGTCAAAGCGTTTGCCGGTAAAAGCCTCGATGCTGATATACTGCCACTACCGCTGGCTGTTGCTTGAGTCAAGTTGAAAAGGTGGTAAACGTCAATCCACTTGGGGAAAGACATGATTTGAGAATCAACCTCGATCGACGAGTTCTGAGTGCGGAGATACTCGAGGACTGGTTCGATAGTCGCTTCCACCATTTCCTTCGACTGGTCGTATGCAAACATAGCATTGGTCAGACCACGCGGAGCGCTGGGGACAGTAATGTATCCTTGGAGTCCAGATGCCTTCAGTCGGGGGAGGTCCGAAAACATTCTGCTTACGACCTCAAACCACTCAGAGTTTTGGGTAGCGTTACGTGGAGTCAGACCGAGAGACCACATCAGTGCAGTAGGCATGGGGTATGCGTTGACAGTGATGGAGGTGATGACTCCCCAAGTACCGCCTCCGCCTCCTCTGATCGCCCAGAAAATGTCGGAGTTCTGGTATTCGTTCGCCAAGATGATATCGCCTTGCGGAGTCACGACAGTGGCTTCCACGAAGTTATCCGCACCCATGCCGTATGAGCCTGTAAGATATCCGTGGCCACCAGCGCTTCCCCAACCAACGAGGCCGACTGTTCCATCTGTTCCACCAACGACGACAACATCATGTTCCGCTGCGAACTCGAATGCTTCGCGATCCATGGTGCCGGCCCCAAAGGTGATGGCCAAGGTACCGTTGGTACCGTTTGTGCATCCCTCAGGTACGAATGACTTGTGGAAGATCTTCTCTCGGAAGTGGTGCGTCCATATCGAGAGGCTTCCAGGGATCGAGCTACGGCCATGGCCGGTGTTCTTGACATTGAGACGAACGGAATGCTTGCGTGCGAAGTTCACGCCAGCCTGCACATCTTGAGCAGAAGATGCATTGACTACGTATACCGGATACGAGCTGGCGTCGCAATCTCGTGCACCAGCGGTAGGATCACCGGCAGTGCTTGTGCCATTGGCGTAGATGGGATAGCACGCATCAGACGGAGGACTTGAAGGGCTGATCGGGTCGTCGGCGTGCCAGGCGGAAGAAGTCCAGTGCTTGATGACATCTTCGCAGGCTACTGCGTCGTAATTCGGCTCTTCAGGATAACAGACTGATGCAGGAGGTCTCGGACGGAGCAAACGACCGTTGATAGTAGCGTTCAATTGCGCCCAGTCATCGGAAGATGGCCAACACTTGTCAGAGGGAAGCTATGTTCTGGTTAGTAGAAACCTTGAATAGAAGTGGTCCAGACGCTTACGCATTTGCATGTTTGCTCAGGCTCAATGCTAGCACAAGCGAGAGAGGATAGAAGTAACGGCAGGGTCCTGCTGAAATGCATACTAAGAATTTGTTTTGCGAAGTCTTTGAGATTGGGTTAGTTTGTCCAGTTCGGGGAATCCAGTATATATGTACTCCATCACGTTTCAGGCAACTTGCATCTATGAATCAGGGTTGTTGACCGCCTATGACCAGCTTACGCGTTGTAGCCACTTCTTTCCATTCGAACCAAGTGCCGTTGAGATGTTCGATCAGGCCCTGTGTGTGTTCTCAAGGTTTCATCTCGCGAAGAACGCGAAGCAGCATCAGTGTCCAATGAGACGGAGCCCTGGGCATAAAGCTCTTAGAGAAGTAAGTGTAAGGCCGGGTAGTCCTTCGATCGCAAAAAGTCCGAATGGTGCGAGCCCCGCCGCCGTATTGTCCGTATTGCCTAGTGGGCTGCGCACCGTATTCTATACGGGCGCACATCCGCGTTCTTCCGCCCGACCAGATACAAAATTTTGAAGGTACAGAGAGACATTCGGACGAGATGTAAAACCCCTGGTGTCGCTTGACATAATAACGTGACAGAGGTATCATCCTTCCGGCACGAATACCCGCATGAACTCATGTAAATCCCTTGTCCCAAATGACGGGATCCTTTGCAAGTAGCGCGACGATGAAGCTTGAGGCCCAGCGGCAACTTCGATGATGCGCCGCGTGAGATGCGCAAGGTCGGAGACATTGTTCGCTACGCCGAGCCATTTTCTATCGTCATCTGCAAGCTGCTCTAAGGCTTCGCACCAGAGCTTCTGCCAGGTTTCTAGGGCATGCAGAAGGCCTTTAGACTGTCTTGCGAGGTTCATCGAAACCTGAGAGTTGAAGACAATGTGTTGGAAGGCTGCAGTAGATCTGAGTCAGTGACCGCGCACGTCGGGTGGTGGTCAACAAAACAGGCTCAAGGCAGAGAGATGGAGACTTACCGCATAGCATGACATGTAGATGGAACAACGGGGGTCGGAGACTTCCACTCAGCTCGCGCCAGCCACCGTTTGAACATAGGGACATGAGTTCTGTTAGGGGCAAAGGAGTGGCTTGCCTGGAGCATTCCCGCAGTCCATGGAATGCTGTCGCATCAGCATCCCAGACATTCGAATCACATGGAAGCTCTCCACGCATCTCTAGAATGGAGAATCCTGGTGGTTTGTTGCAAGATAAAGTGGCTAGGCAGTCGGCGCAGAATGCCCAGGCGACAAGTCGTATCCTCTGCTCATGATGAATAAAAGTCCCCCAGTCCTGGGAAGACCCATGCTGAACGTTCACAAATCCAAGTATCCGCAGGGCGTCAATCAGCGTAGGCAATCTTCTAGCAACTGCCGTATGTTGCATAGCCATATCGCCAGCCGGGAGAGCGTCCAGAGCGTACATGAGAAGTGCAGCCTGACAAAGTTCGATCGAAGTAACGAGATTGAGATCTGTCGGCGAGCCATGTAGGTACTTCTCCAGCTGTTGAAACACATATGAGTCTGCCACTTGGTAGAAGCTGCGCGCTTGAATCGCATGGGCAGCGCCATGGTCTTCGCCAAATGAGTAAGCAGCTCCTGTAAGGCAAACCACCATGAGCAAAGCAAGCGACACGTTTTCCGGCTCGAACGTTGGCCAGTGAATGATTTGATAGCGATAATGTCGCTTTCGACAGAACCTTGTGATAAATTCGCGTGCGTTGCGAGCGCTGAAGAACGAGCGGTAAGCGTGTGTGTCGAATGATATGGAGCGTTCGGGGCTACATCCAACACTTTTGATAATCTCATTCTCCAGAGACTCCAGACGAGCAGACATCGTGATGTCCCACGGCTCTGAGAATGTAAAGTCACCGGCATGGTGTGAGGGGAACTCTGATGAAATCGGTGTGACACGCGTTTCGTGTTCGAACAGCAATAAGACGGAAGGATCCAGGAAGTCTAGTAGACTCTCACTGGAGTCGAACGATCTCAGTAATAGACAAGCGGGACCCAGTGGAGCGGCATCTGGTTCCATTCCCACCGTTCTCTCGGTAAGGAAGTCCTGTTGGTCGTCGGTAGCGTTGAGTAGGAACGAAAGTGGTATACGATCACCACACCGATCACTGACATGTGAAATTTCCGTAGATGGTACGATGTGGGTGGCAGCGTTAGTACTACATCCATCGAAGGAGCATGGTAACTTGCGAGGGACGCAGCGCTCGCAAGGACCTTCTCTCCGGGGCTGGCAATGCACCTTGACACGTGAACACTGCACGCAAGATCTTGCTCGCCGGCCACGCTTCCGGTCGACCAGAGGACGCCCTTCTCTTTGAGGGCAGCGTTTGGTATGTCGTTTGGCCGCGTCGACTCGGGAGAACCAGGCCAAGCAGAACGGACATTCGCGGCTGTCAGTCGCGGTTGCATCCATAGAGTCCAGATCAGTCGTCTGCGGCCAGGGCCAAAACTGTCATCCCACTCTTCATCGTTCCCAATGCAGAGACTGGGTTGTCAGCGAGTATGTCGCAAGATCGCGAAAATGATGCTTGATGGGTCAAGGTGTGGGTCAAGGTGTGAATTTCCCGACGACGGATGCGAAAGACCCTAACCCTTCAGCACATTGGTGTTAATTAACCGACGCAGATGCATGCACAGGAAGGACAGGTGTGAAAAGGCCGACGGTGCCTTCAGATGTGACCCAATTGTCTTCTTGAGGTGTGAATAAGCCGACGCTGAGCTTGGGTTGAGAATACAAGCGGAAATGGATTTAACACTATGTTTCGTCCACACGCTGTTGACCTTCGCCATACATTCCCAAACAAAGCAGTGCCATGGCGTCAATCAATCGTTTTGCAAGTAAGGTCTTCTTATGTTGTTCTTGAGCCTAGGCTAAGCGCTGACTACAGTATCAGGAACAGTCCCATGCCCAGTGTGGGGAGTTTTTCGCGTGAACACACCGGCACCACATGTCTTCCTCCAACGGCACATAACGAGCGACGCCCAAGCAGTATACTACCGGAGACATTCGTTGAAGTCATCGAGA
>Ga0265797_10012430_pt1 | contig 10433 bp, 11 predicted proteins | sample P2T30metagenome_FD_192433 | JGI IMG/M metagenome (GOLD analysis project Ga0265797, IMG submission 192433) | Plant litter microbial communities from East Loma Ridge, Irvine, California - P2 T30 | ecosystem: Environmental > Terrestrial > Plant litter > Unclassified | place: USA: California... | reverse complement strand
GCACCGACGTGTTTTTCCTGATGGACAAGGGCCAGAGCAAGGACAAGCTGATCGACCTGCGCCGCGAAATCTGCGAAACCTACATCACCGACCCCGGCTATCGCTTCGTTGAGGCGGACTGCCCTGAGCGGGTGCGCGGTGACATCGACTACACCACCGCCGTGCGCGACCTGAACCGCGACAAGCAGCACACCTTCGAACGCATGATCAACGAGGAAATGGCCGACGGCGAAGTGGGGGCGTTTCTGGCCTGGGGCGACCCGGCGTTGTATGACAGCACCATCCGCATTTTGCACGCGATCCTTGCCGAGGGCCGCTGTGAATTCGAGTTCGAGGTGATCCCCGGTATCACCAGTGTGCAGGCGCTGGCGGCGCAGCATAAGGTGGCGTTGAACCGTATCGGCAAGTCCGTTGAAATCACCACCGGGCGCCGCCTGGCGGCGGGGCAGGCGAGTGATGCCGACACCCTGGTGGTGATGCTCGATGCCGAAGATTCCTACCGCAGCGTGGCGGATCAGGACCTGGATATCTATTGGGGCGCCTACCTGGGCACGCCGGACGAGATCCTGATCAGCGGCAAAGTCGCTGAGGTCGCCGAACACATCCAACGCGTGCGCAAGGCTGCGCGGCTCGCCAATGGCTGGATCATGGACACCTATATGTTGCGCAAACCCTGAGGGATGGTTCCTATGTTCAAACTGCTCGCTCTCGCGCTGACCTTGCTGGCCGGTGTCGCCCACGCCGATTCCGACCTGCACACCGACTTGCCGCTGTCTTACCTGGAGCAGACCCAGGGCGATGCACGCAACCAACCGCTGGTGATTTTCCTGCATGGTTTTGGCAGCAACGAAGAAGACCTGTTCGGCATCAAGGATGCGCTGCCTTCCACCTGGACCTACCTGTCGGTGCGTGCGCCGATGCCGGTGGAGCCGCGCGGCTATCGCTGGTTTACCAAGACCCCCGGTGACGGTGATTACGATGGGGTGACGGCTGATCTGCAAAGCAGCGCCAGGCTGATTGAAGACTTTGTCGGCAAGGCCACCGCCAAGTACCACACCCAAAGTGATCGGGTGTTCCTGGTGGGGTTCAGCCAGGGTGCGATCATGTCCTATGAGGTGGGCTTGCGCAGGCCCGAGCTGCTGCGAGGGATTGCGGCGCTGAGCGGCAGCGTGTTGCCGGTGCTCAAGGCTGAGCTCAAGCCGAATGAAGCGCTGGGGAAGCTGGCGATCTTCATCGGGCACGGCACCTTGGACCAGGCGCTGCCGTATGCGTCAGGGACGCGGGCCAACGAGGTGCTGGAAGGGATTGGCTTGAAGCCGCAGTTTCATGGTTATCCGGGGATGAACCATACGATCAGCGAGGCGGAAATCCAGGACCTGAAGGCCTGGCTGGAAGAAAATCTCAAATAAACACGGTAGGAAAAATGTGGGAGGGGGCTTGCTCCCGATGGCGGTCTGTCAGTTAAAGAATTGCTGACTGTCATACCGCAATCGGGAGCAAGCCCCCTCCCACAGGGGTTTTGTGGTTATTTACCAGCGGTAATCTGCTTGACCAGTGCCGCATGGCCCTTCACATCGTCGGCCCGGGAAATTGCCTGGATCACCAGCAGGTGATTGCCCGAGCCGCCGAGGAACGTGGAGTTCAAGGTCTTGCCACCGCCTTGCGTGGCGGTGCTGTCGACCTGGCGCAGGCCAAGGCCCTTGAAGGTCAGTTTTTTCTCGTTCAGTTTCTTGAAGTCGGGCAGGGCGGCGCTCTGGTTCTTGACGAAATCGTTTACCGCGCCATCCAGGAATTTCGCGTCGTTATCCTGGATCGTGACCCCGTCGTTGCGCACGGTTTCGGCGACGATCACCACACTTTTCGTGGTGGCGTTGGCGTACAGGGTGCCTTGGGTATCGGCGGTGCCGTCTTCAGCCTTGCCGGAAGGCAGGGCGTCGGCCGTGTAGGCCTTGGGCAAGCTGAAGGTGAACTTGCCACCCAGGGTAGAGAGGGTTTGCGTGGCCGGTTTGGCGGCGGCAAGTACGCTGCCGGCGGCAAGCGCGAGGGCCAGCAGCACTGCAGTCTTGGTGAAAGTGGCCATAAAGCGCTCCAGAGATGAACGAAATTGCGGCGTATTCTGTCAGAAAATTCGCAATATCGTTCATCTTCAGCCTCACACCTTGTCGGACTCTTCCTGAAGCCGATCCATCTCAAACAACCGCGCCAGTTCCGTACGGGCTTCCTGGGCGCTTTGCATAAGTTTGGCCGCATCGTCGTACACCGCGTGCTGCGCGGCGAGGACTTGCTGGTCGTGGGTTTTGAAGCGGTCGATGCGCGCGTCGGCCTGGGCCTGGCTCAAGCCAAGACCGACCAGGGTGCGACGGCTCATTTCCAGGCTGGAGTAAAAGGTTTCCCGCACCGGTGAGGCGTCCAGGTCCACCAGGCGGTGTACGTGCTGGCGGTTACGCGCGCGGGCGATGATCTTCATGTGCGGGTAGAGGTTGCGCACCAGCTCGGCGGTCTTGATGTTGATTTCCGGATCATCCATGGCGATCACGAAGAATTCCGCCTGGTCGACCTTGGCCGCATGCAGGATTTCCGGGCGTTGCGGGTCACCGTAGAACACCGGCATACCGCCGAAGCTGCGGGTCAGTTCGATGGTTTCCACCGAGGTGTCGAGGGCGATGAACGAAATGTTCTGCGCACGCAGGATTCGCGCGACGATCTGGCCCATCCGCCCCATGCCGGCAATCACCACGCGCGGTGCGTCGCTTTCGATGGTGCGGTATTCCTCGGGCACTTCCACCGGCTTGGCCTTGGACCTGAACAGCTTCGGGCACACCAACAGCAGCAGCGGTGTCATGGCCATGGACAGGGTGATGGTCAGCACCAGCACATCGTAAAGGTGCGGTTCGAACAGGCCCTGGTCGCGGCCGATCTTGAACACCACGAAGGCAAATTCGCCGCCCGCCGCCAGCACCACGCCCAGGCGCAGGGCGCTTTCACGGTTGAGCTCACCCGCCATGCGACCCACGGCGTACAGCAGCGGCAGTTTCAATCCGATCAGCAGCAAGGTCAGCCCGATCACCACCAGCGGTGCGCTGAGCAGCAGGCTGAGGTTGGCGCCCATGCCCACGCTCATGAAAAACAGCCCCAGCAGCAGGCCCTTGAACGGTTCGATCTGGGATTCCAATTCGTGGCGGTATTCGGAGTCCGCCAGCAGCAACCCGGCAAGGAAGGCGCCGAGGGCCATGGACACGCCCACCAGTTCCATCAGCCAGGCGGTGCCGATCACCACCAGCAGCGCGGTGGCGGTGGACACTTCGCGCAGGCCGGTCTTGGCGACGATGCGAAACACCGGGCGCAACAGATAGCGCCCACCGATGATCACCACGGCGATGCTGCCGAGGATCTGCAGCACGTGCTGTACGCCCTGGGCTTCGGTGGTGGGATGATCGCTGCCGGCCAGCAGCGGCACCATGGCGATCAACGGGATCGCCGCGATGTCCTGAAACAGCAGAATCGCAAAGGCCAGGCGCCCATGGGGTTGGTTGAGTTCCTTGCGCTCGGCCAGGCTTTGCAGGCCAAACGCAGTGGAGGAGAGTGCCAGGCCCAGGCCCAGCACAATCGCGCTGTTCCATGACTGGCCAAACAGCCACAGCGCCACCGCGCCCATCACCAGCCCGGTGAGCAGCACCTGGGCCAGGCCGACACCGAATACCGCCTTGCGCATCACCCATAACCGCTTGGGCGAAAGCTCCAGGCCGATGATGAACAGCAACAGCACCACGCCCAATTCCGAAAACTGCGCCACGCTTTGCGGGTTGCGCACCAGGCCCAACACCGAGGGGCCGATGATCACGCCGGCGAACAGATAGCCCAGCACCGCGCCCAGTTGCAGGCGCTTGGCCAACGGCACGGTGAGCACGGCGGCAAAGAGGAATACCACCGCTACTTGTAACAGGTTGCCTTCATGGGGCATTGAGAACTCCATTGTTTGCTTGAATCAGATGCTGACGCTTCAAGGGCGAGGTGGGTGTGGTGAGCGAGCAAGTGCCCTGCTCACAGTGGTCTCGCTACCAAGGGAAAGGGCACTATTAGAGCGCGTTTTCACATTTTGATACTTGTATTTTTGATGCAATGGTCAACGAATGTGGTTGTTATCTGGCTGATTCGGCAGCTACGAACGTTTGCTCTGTGTGGAAGCTGAAGAATCTACAAACAATTTCTGCCGATGCCCAACTGGCGGACTCCTCACGTCCGAACCTAAAGTTATGCCCTTGAGTTTATATTCCTTGGGTGGCATATTTGCATGATCTGGGACATTGAATACACGGATGAATTCGGAGAGTGGTGGGAAGACCTGGGGGAGAAGGAACAATCTTCGGTCGCTGCCAGCGTGGATCTGCTGGGCCTGCTGGGTCCGGGGCTTGGTTTTCCCCACAGCAGCGACATCAAGGGCTCTCGCCACGGCAATCTGCGCGAATTGCGTATACAGCATGCAGGTCGTCCATACCGAGTGCTGTATGCCTTTGATCCTCGGCGCTGTGCGGTATTGCTGATAGGTGGCGATAAAACCGCGCAGCATCGTTGGTATGAGGTGCACGTACCCAGGGCAGAAAAGCTGTATGACGTCCATTTGAAAACATTGCGTAGAGAGGGCCGTGACCATGGCTAAGAAATTCGCTGATCTTAAAGCGCGCATGACGCCCGAGTCGCGCGCGCAGGCCGAGCAGCTGTACCAGCGGCATCTGAAAGAAATGCCGCTGCATGAGTTGCGCAAGGCTCAGCAGCTGAGCCAGGAAAGCCTGGCCAAAGCGTTGAATATCAATCAGGCGGCGGTCTCGAAAATGGAGCGTCGCACCGACATGTACATCAGCACGTTGCGTGACTACATACGTGCTATGGGTGGAGAGCTGGAAATTATTGCAACGTTTCCCGATGGCCAGGTAAAAATCGACAACTTCGCTCGCTGAAGACCCCTTGTAGGGCGAAGCACAGTGTTTTCATCTCGGCTTGATTGGCTCTTTGTTACCATGGCCGTCCCTTGTCACCCGGAGTCACCGGCCCATGCAGCACCAGTGGGATGAAATGCACCGCACCCGCAAGCCTACGTTCGTTCTGTGTGGCGAGCCTCAGGGGGACGTGCTCAATCTCTACGTTCACGGTTATTCGGCGTTTTTCAGCCAACAACAATTGGCGGGCTTCAAGCAGCAACTGGCCGGCATCGAAGGTTCGACCAACCTGATGTTGTTCTGGCCGGCGGGGCATTTCCTGGAAAACCTCTTCGCACCGTTCAAGGAAGTGATCGCCTCGATGCTCGGCGGAGGCGGCCTGGGCGCGGCGACGGTGGGCGTGGGCAAGGCGATTGCCTACTTTCTCGACCATTACAAAAGTGTCGAGGCGCGGGTCGATGAAGTGGCCAGGACCTTGTTGCCTGAGCTGGCAAGCTACCTGCAAGCCGAATCGCTGCAGGTGCGGCAAATCAATCTGATCGGTCACTCCCTTGGCGCCCGGATTTTGGTCAAGAGTGTGCTGGCCAGCCCTGAAGTCGCTGCTGAACTGCCGTTGAACAATGTGTTGCTGATGGGCGGGGCGATCTGTACGTCTAGCCCTTGGGAAGCGGTATCGGCACCGCTCAAGGGGCGGCTGATCAATTGCCACTCAAGCAAGGACTGGGCGCTGGCGATGAAGCCGGACACCGAGCGTTGTATCGGTCGCTATCCCATCGCGGTGACGCCGGCACTCAAGGCCAAGGTGTCCAACGTGCATCTGGCCAGCTTCGATCACGCGGCCTACTGGCCGCAGCTGAAAACCGTGGTGCAGTACACCGACCTGCTGCAGGAGCGCCGTGGCCTGATCCGCGCCGACTTGCGCAGCAGTGAAACGCGTTTTGCCGAAGAAGACGTGGATCTGTTTCCGATGCTGGTGCAGGCGCGGCCGGATGAGCTGAAGTTTCTTGCCGAGTTGATGGCACAAAAGCGCAGTGCCGCCATTGATGCCGATGTGCGCGACCCGCTCAAGCTCGCCATCGAGTTGCAGCGCATGGGCGGTGACAGTTTCATGAACCTGGCCCGTGGCCATGGCGTGGCCTATCGCCAGATCGCCGAAGCGGTGGCGCAACGCCTGGGCATCAAGTTCGACGACGCAATCGCCAGCGTGGCCCTGGCGGACATCGAAGGGCAGGTCGCGGAAAAACTCATCGAGCAGTACCAGGACAAACTCAGCGGTGCCGACCGACAGGCGTTCGACGCCGAACTCAAGGCCGCCATGCAAAAAGAGCAAGGCTTGTTCACACGTCTCGACGTTGGCCGTTCGGCCACCACCGCCTTGAGCGGCACGGCATTGGCCGGGCTCACCGGGTTCATGCTGCGCCGCGGCGCCGCCACGGCGATTCCGGTGGTGGGCCAGGCGTTAGCGGCCGCGATGTTGCTGGTCAGCGGCGTACGGGCGTTTTCCGGCCCGGCGTATTCGATCACCACCCTGGCGGTGCTGGTGGTCGGCGTGATTCGCCAGCGCCTGGAACGTGAGGCGCTGAACCAGGAACTGGACCTGGTGGTGCAGGTGGTCGAGGCGTTTGATCTGCCCCGGGAGACGGTGATGCGCACGGTCGCGTCCGACTGCTAAGCTGGTGCCCTGACTTGTGTTTGCTTGGAATCGCGCGTGAAATTCAGCCTGCCGAAAATTGCTACCGCCCCGTTCTGCCCGCCGGAAGTGGCCGGCTCCGTTGCCGTCGACCCCAAGGCGTCGTTTTTCAAACGTGTGTTGATGTTCGCCGGCCCCGGCCTGCTGATTTCCATCGGCTACATGGACCCCGGCAACTGGGCGACCGCCATCGAGGCCGGTTCGCGCTATGGCTACAGCCTGTTATTCGTGGTGTTGCTGGCCAGCCTGGCGGGGATGGCGGTGCAGTGCCTGTGCTCGCGCTTGGGTATCGCCACCGGTAAAGACCTGGCGCAACTGTGCCGCGAGCGCTACAGCAAGCGCTCCGCGCGTACCCAATGGGTGTTGGCGGAAATCTCCATCATCGCCACCGACCTTGCCGAAGTGCTCGGCTGCGCCCTGGCGTTTCACCTGCTGCTGGGTGTATCGCTGACCACCGGTATCGTCATCACTGCCTTCGACACGCTGTTGATCCTGGCCCTGCAGAACCGTGGCTTCCACCGCCTGGAAGCGATCATGCTGGCGCTGGTTGCGACCATTGGCGTGTGTTTCTTTATCGAACTGGTGCTGATCAAACCCTACTGGCCGGACGTGTTCAGTGGCTTCACCCCATCCCTGTCGGCCATCAGCGACGCCGCGCCGCTGTACCTGGCCATCGGCATCCTCGGTGCGACCGTGATGCCGCATAACCTCTACCTGCACAGCTCGATTGTGCAGACCCGCCTGATCGGCAAGGACCTGGCCAGCAAACAGGACGCGGTCAAGCTTGCGCGCATCGACACCATTGGCTCCCTGGCCCTGGCCCTGTTGGTCAACGCGGCGATCCTGGTGCTGGCCGCCGCAGCGTTCCACAAGACCGGCCATACCGATGTGGTGGAGATCCAGGACGCCTATCACCTGCTCGACCCGCTGGTGGGCGGTGCGTTTGCCAGCATCCTGTTCGGCATCGCCTTGTTGGCCTCGGGCCAGAGTTCGACCTTTACCGGCACAATCGCCGGGCAGGTGATCATGGAGGGCTACCTCAACCTGCGCATACCCTGCTGGCAGCGGCGCCTGATTACCCGTGGGCTGGCGCTGATCCCGGCGTTTCTCGGGGTGTGGCTGATGGGCGACGACGCCATCGGCAAGCTGCTGATCCTCAGTCAGGTGGTGCTGAGCCTGCAGTTGCCCTTCGCGTTATACCCATTGATCCGTATGACCGGCGACAAGCACCTGATGGGCCCGTTCGTCAACCGGCTGCCGACGCGGATGCTGGCGTGGTTCTTGTTTGCGGTGATCAGTGGGGCGAATGCGTGGTTGATCGGCCAGTGGCTATTCTGACTCACCGATCCCAATACGGCACCGCCCCAAAGCACTCCACAAAATAATCAATCACGGTGCGCACCTTCAGCGACAGCCTGCGGCTGCCCGGCCACAACGCCGCGATCTGCTGGGGCTCCAGGGTGGTCGCCACTTCGTACTCGCTGAGCACCGCCTGCAACGTGCCGGCGCGCAGGCCTTCGCCGATCAGCCAGGACGGAAACACCACCAACCCCAGGCCCTGTTCGGCGGCGTGGGTCAGGGTATCGGCGTGGTTGCCGGTGATCGGGCCTTTGACGCTGTAGGCGCTCCAGTCGCCCTGGTCGCGGCGGAAGAACCAGCGTTCCTGGCCTTTAATGCCCTTGTAGGCCAGGCATTGGTGATTGGCCAGTTCGTCGGGATGGCGCGGCGTGCCGTGCCGCGCCAGGTAGGCGGGGCTGGCGGCGAGGCGGAAGCGTTGTGGCGCGAAGATACGCGCCTGCATGCTGGAATCATTGAGCACGCCGATACGAAACAGCAGGTCGGTGCCGTCCTGCAGCGGGTCGACGAAGGTATCGGTTTGCTGGATATCCAGTTGCAGTTTCGGATAGCGCCGACACAGCTCCCCCAGCCACGGCGCCAGGTGACGCTGGCCGAATACCATCGGCGCATTGATGCGCACCAATCCGCTGGGTTCGCTGTCCTGTTCCTGCAGCGCTTGGCTTGCGGTTTCCAGTTGCTCCAGCATCAAGCGCGCGTGGCGCCCGAGCAGGCGTCCGGCTTCGGTGGGGCTTACGGCACGGGTGTGGCGATACAGCAACTGCTGGCCGAGGGCCTGCTCCATCAGCTGGATCTGCCGGGAAATGGACGACGGCGCCAGACCTTCGCGGCGCGCCACCTCGGAAAAACTGCCATGGTCCAGCACCGCGACGAACAGGCGCAGCGCCCTGAAACTCAGCTCATTGAAACCCTGCATCCTGGCTCCTGGTTGTGCGTTTTGCGCAAAGGTGTTGTCGGCATGCTGCCATTTATCGCACAGCCAGGCCACTGGATAATGCGCGCCATGTTTCTTCTCCAAGCGCAGGTGATGTATGCAGGCACGTTCTATCGAGGGCACGGCGCAGGCCAGGCCGAACCGCAGCATTCTTCGGCTGCTGTTGCTGCCGCTGGTGATCCTGGCAGGCATGGGGCTGTCGGTCGAAGCCGGTCTGCTTGGGCCGTTGGGCGTGCAGGTCGGGCATTTATGGGCGACCTTGAGCATCTTCGGCGTTGGCTCGGCGATCCTGTTTCTGCTGTTGCTGTTCAGCGGCCCGCAAAAGGGCCCGGCCTTCACGCAACTGCCGCGCTGGCAGTTGATCGGCGGTTTCCTGGGGCCGATGTACGTGGTGGTGCTGACCCTGGCCACGCCCCATATCGGTGTGGCGATGACGATGATTGCGATCCTGTCCGGGCAGGTGGGCAAGAGTGTACTGATCGACCATTTCGGCTGGTTCGGCACGGCGCGCAAGCGCGTCAATGTGGAGCGCTGGATAGCCCTGGCGTTGATTGTGGCGGCACTTGTTCTGATTGCACGAGGGTAAGGCGATGAATCTGATTCTGTTGTTGGTGGTGGTGGTCGCCGCAGGTGCGGTCTTGAGCGTGCAGGCAGCCATCAACGGTCGCCTGGGCCAGACCGTTGGGGTGTTGCGCAGCAGCTTGCTGACCTTTGCGGTGGGCGCGCTCATCACTGGGCTGCTGATCTTTTTCTTCGAGCCCGCCCAGGCGGTCAGTTTGCTGGACGTGCCGAAGTGGCAACTGACCGGCGCCTTGTTCGGCGTGGTGTACATGATAGTGATGGTTGGCGCGGTGCCGGTGGTCGGTACGGCGGTCGCCACGGTGGCGGTGATCGTGGGGCAGTTGGGCATGGGCATGCTGATCGACAACTTCGGCTGGCTGGGCAACCCGGCGATCGAACTGTCCGGCAGCCGCATCGTGGCGATGCTGTGCCTGGCTCTGGCGCTGGTGTTCATGTACCGCAGCAATACGCGCCAGGCTGACTGACGGCGCTGAACCTTGGCGCCGCGCCGGCAGTCACTGCTTAAGGTGTGGCATTCGCTGCACCGTGACGACCACGAAGAAGGAGTCTGACCATGCCGGATCCAACCTGTGCTTGCCCACACTGCAAATGCGTACTGGGCGTCGACGCGGTCATGAAGGAGGGTAAGGGTTATTGCTGTCAGGGTTGCGCCGAGCATCATGCGCACGGTGAGCCCTGCGCTGCGGCAAACGACTGCGAATGCGCCAAGTCGGCTGCCAACGCGAGCTGAACCCTCGAATGTGGGAGGGGGCTGGTGGGAGGGGGCTTGCCCCCGATGGCGGAGTGTCAGTCACTGCATCTGTGCCTGAAACACCGCTATCGGGGGAATAGGTATCTACACAACTTTGTAGCAGCCTACGGTAACCACGATGCGAAGCGAGCCGCTCTTGATCTTGCTCTTTATCTTAGGCGCCCCGTTAAACCACGCTGGCCGGAA
>Ga0265797_10012429_pt1 | contig 10433 bp, 6 predicted proteins | sample P2T30metagenome_FD_192433 | JGI IMG/M metagenome (GOLD analysis project Ga0265797, IMG submission 192433) | Plant litter microbial communities from East Loma Ridge, Irvine, California - P2 T30 | ecosystem: Environmental > Terrestrial > Plant litter > Unclassified | place: USA: California... | reverse complement strand
GACAACAGCTACGTGTTCGGCATTCAATTCAGCAGAAGTACACATCAGATGCGGTTCCATCGGCAATGAAGTTGCCATTATGATCACATCACGCCGAAATGACATGCTACTCGGTAGCGTTCAACGATCGCCGGATAGAAGCGCGATCAAACAATGCGCGCGATCGAAGACTCAGACCTCGACGCAGGCTCGGCAGATACTCAAGCCGAAGAGCTTGACATGCTCGAACGAGCTGAGCGAATGCAGCCCATCAGTTGGGGCGCATTGACCAGCCACGTGCATGAAGCCACAAGATATGGCCTCAATAGGCTGAGAGGAATTCAGACTGTTTCGAGCCTAGAACATCATCGCGTCCGCCCATCCCTGCCTCGCTCGGCAACGATATACTTGCGTCTCGTCAAATGACCGCTCGGCTCGAGAATTCAACACCTATTTACGTCGGGTTATGGAGTCGTAGATGTAATCACTGAGACCAGAGGTGCGGCAGGCAGACAGCACGAGCCCCAGTCCATGTCAGCTGGTGCATGGCCTGTCGTACTATACGACTATACGACTGACACACGGGATCGCCGGGGGTCTGCATCCAAGCTGGCTCCTACGGGCGACGAAGCGCGTAGAGATCCATGCCTGCTTCCAGGCGATGGCGGTTGCGGACCTGACCTCTGCATGAGACTAGGACTATGTCGTTAGTACTGACGGTGGACAAAACCTCTTGGAAAAGCCATGCCTGAGGTAAGGATTCTGGAACGCATGAATAGGATAGGCCTCCGGAATTGTTGCCCCGACTGGCACGGCGGTTGTCTGAAAAGGTCACGCTGTTCCCTCACAATCATTTTAGCCCGCACTCATGATTTTTCAGCTCCTTATCGTTCAAAGCTTTCCAAACGACGCTATCGAAGCCCTTCAAAGTCGTTGTCGACCTTCACGCAAACGAGGTAGCTCTGATGGCTCATCTTTTTTGGTCGATCGCGCTAGCTGTGTTCCTAGCTATGGCCAGATGTACGAGAGGAGTGATGTCATACCAGCTGTGCGCAGTGGGGATGGACTTGCTTGAACATCAAAAATACACACTCATCATTGTATGCTCAATCTACAGATCTGTGTCAAGGATCGAAGTCTCCTTCGCAACGCTCTGGGACGAGATCGACGTCTTTGCAGCTTTCGGTATCTTTCTTTGTCTGACGCTCCCGATTTCCATCCTTTTCTACCAGGAAACAGGCAACATTCGAGCGACACAAACAGCTTTGTCAACATCTTTGTTCCGGATTGTCGAGTCTAAGAGAAGACTTCTATCGGATCTTGCTCATGGCGCGATTCAGAAAGTCCATCTACTTTCCGGGAGCCTCTCCACCTTAGTATCAATTTTCTCTCACACCGCCAATAATCTCGTCAGCACCAGAAGCTCCCCGAAGCTCGAGAGACCGTCAAAACTTCACGACAAGGCTTCTGAGTCCGGCCGTCAGCAACGGACCCCCATTGGCACAAGTCGGGACAGGATCACAACATCGGGAGAACTGATTTCGGCGATGATTTCCCCCGTGCTACGCTCTGCCAAAGGGCTGTTCTGCTTGATATTCCTGGCTTCCGTCCTGATCGCCGCTCGGGTAGCGGAAGCTTATAGCCCGCAGCACCTCAGCTCCTGGATCGACGAAGTGGCTAAAGGTGGTCCGAACGACGTCTTCTCCTGGCACTCTTTCCTCCTGCTCGTGATCATGGAGATTGTAAAAACCTCAGCTTTCCAGGACACCGCGAAATCTTTGGCCTATCTTCCCATCAGGCAGTCATCCTGGCGGATCGTCGGACCACAAGCTTTCAGGCATGTGATGGATCTGTCCAAGGATTTCCATGAGGAAAGGGACACCATGGCGCTGATCGACACAATATGGAGAGGAGATGACTTGCACGACTTGCTTTATTTCTTCTGTTTCGACTTCCTGCCTATGGTTTTCGACGGCTTCGCGGCTCTCTATTTCATCTCACAGACGCTTGGCCCGTGCGCTATCGCGTTCGTAACAGCGGTTGGAGTGTCGAATCTTTGCCTCAGCAGCAGGTTGATAATCCTAACGGCCGGAAACCAAACACGATACAACGACCAGTTTACTGTGCATAAGACCACATCCAACAATGTCTTACGCAACTGGCGCACCGTTGTGGTCTCCAATGGCCAAGAGCATGAAGAGAACAATTTTGCCCAGCACCTTCAGAAGACTCAAGAGGCTGAGGCTCACTTTTTCCACAGCTATTTCTCGTCTCTCGGGGCTCAAGATGGTGTAATGGCGGTGGCACGTGTTTTGGTGTTTTCTCTCAAAATCTATCACATTCAGACACATCAAGCACGCGCAAGCGATCTGTTCAGTTTGACTGTGTATTGGAGGACACTTGAGAGGCCCTTCAATAACTTGAGGAAAGCAGTGAAAAAGTTCGCAGAGTGGAAAGCAAATTCTCGGGAACTTTTGCGGCTGATGCAAGTAATTCCCACAATCACTGACGCTTCGGACGCTGGGGATATCGGTTCTGGGCCAGGTGCGTTGACATTCGAAAGCGTGAGCTCAAAGCAGCCAGACGGCAGGTACGTGTTGCACAACCTGTCATTCGACGTCCCAGCTGGATCCATTGTCGCCATCGTCGGCGACTCGGGTGCGGGTAAATCATCGATACTGGATCTGGTATGCAGGTTCCAGGATCCTGACGAGGGGAGCGTGCGGATCGATGGGATCGATATCGCCAAGGTCAAACAGAGCAGCCTCAGAGAACGCATTGCACTCGTCTCTCAGAGACCGGAATTCCTGAATCGTTCCATAAAGGAAAACTTGACTTACCCAGACCGGGACGTCAGCTTCGACAAGGTTCGAGAAGCCTGTCGAAAAGTCGATGTGGACCGCGCAATCAATCGTATGCCCAGAGATTACCAGACTTGCATCAACGAATCCGGCAGCAATCTGTCGGGAGGCGAACTTCAGAGAATAGCAATTGCTCGAGAAATCGCGAAAATCACAGATCTACGCAACATCTTGCTTTTGGACGAAGTCACGAGTGATCTCGACCCAAAAGCTCAGCGTATCGTCGCAACGGCGCTCAAGGGTCTTAAAGTCACGACTCTCGTTGTATCGCATCGACTGGAAAGCACGCAGGGAGCAGACATGATACTCTATCTGCGTGAGGGTAGGATTGCCGAACACGGCACTCACAGTGACTTGTTGAGTAGGAAGGGAGGGTTATACAAGGCTCAGTGGGAAGCAGCCTTTGGAACTTAATGGTGGATACTCGCGCCGCGGCCCAAAGATCCATCTTGCCAACTACAGTTAGCGCATTAGGGTAGCTTCCAGGAAATGGTAGTCATTGATTAGGATCATTGGCGGCGCAGAACTGCAACCCAACAAACACCTTGGAAATTGAGACAGCGCTCACAATGTCTAGCGCGGTCACTACAGCGAATGATCCCTTGCTGGTGACAAACGCTCGAGCCAATATTGATGCCGTACCAGACAAGTTAGATTCAGACTCATTTAGACCACAAATCTGCAGACTCATAAGTTTATGTCTTGCGAGGACGAAGTGGGAGGCTATGTTACAGTCTTTCAAGAAGATCAATTTGACGCAACTGGAGCTGTCGCCCTCCCGGTGGCGTGGTCACTGAATGATCTTGCTTCAGTCGCTCAGAGAAATGTCAGTTCATACTGAGCTGGCTATTTTCTGAGGACGTGGTTAAGCGAATGTCAGGAGTTGTGCAACAGCTCGGCAGAACGTACCACACACTGGGTTTGCCTGCGCCTCAATGACTGGTGTAGTTAGCGTGTAAGGGGATTTGTCTGCCCTCGGGTGGAACGTTTCTACCAGTGAAGTTTTGCCTACAGTATCACCGCAATCCTCACGAATGCTTCTCCTAAGGATACTGTAGTTCAACACAAAGACGGAATACAGCTACAATACTTACTTAGCCATGAGTCGAAGGACATCAAGCTTAACAGGCCATCCAGCATTTGTCGAGTTGTTCGGACATCACTCAATCAACTGCTGTAACGTGCATCCCTATGACAAGAGACTGACCCTGTGCCGGGACATTACAAAACTACGCAGGGCAGGATATGGAGTACGCTTGAGGTATGTGAAGCTCGTAGTCGTACTTGTAGCAACGCATGCGTATCCCGCCACGGCGTGCGTCTCTTGTCAAAGGGACGTACGTTAGAACGAAGAAATCCGACCATGTACGGAAAATCAGGATGTCCTGGCGATGCATGCTGGTATGATACGGGGTTCTATCAACAACGGTAGCTCATCTCTACGCGACAACCCGATAGGAGAGACATCGCCCAAATCATAGCCTCATTTCCTCTCAAGACATTGTCGCTTTGTGACGATCATGCGAAACGCATCCCCGACATTGCTATTATTCTTGGCCGATGCCTCAACGAATGCACAATTTTTTGACTCTGCAAACGTCTTGCCTTGCTCAGTGGAAACTTCTCTGTCGTTGCTGCGATCACTCTGGGTACCCACAATCACCACCGAAACGTTCCCATCACTCGAATTCTCGGATACTAGATCGTGGAGCTTTGCCACATGACAAAAAGAGGCCCATGAACAGATGTTGTAGACCAGGAAGAAGCATTCGTATTGTGGTAGGAACGTCGTGTACATTTCTGAGTACGCTTCTACGCCCGCGACGTCCTTCACGTCGAGTAAGCATCGCTGTCCATCGATTGTGATGTCTGCCTCGTAGTCGTCTACGATCGTTGGATCGTAAATGTCGTCCTGATATTCGTCTGAGCAAAGCTGAGACTTGTCAGCGACGTCTTTGTCTAATGTGGGGAATACACACTCGTAAAACAAACGCCGACTTGCCCGTGCCGCCATCCCCCAGGACCAAGATGCTGTACCGCGCGATGTTCTGCGCGACCATTGCGCACGTCCAGCGAGGCTGCAAGGCTCGTGATCCGGTTGGCGACTCTGCTGGGACTGGAAATAAAGACTGACGGTAATCAGGTTGAAAAAGACTGACAAGTGAAAGCTGCCCGAAAGGAACGCCTTGCAATTATGTATGGATGTGGTTGCTAAGGTCGAGAGTGTCAATCAGCCGACCATCGGTTTCCCCACTGGCTTGTATCTCAAAAGCCACTATCTTTGGACGCCTCGGGGTGCAATGACACGATCGCTCGAGATCGAATGCTTGGATCTTAACTTCGGGCCTAGCCCATCATAAACAGGGGCTGCGAGGCGCAGAGAGACGTCGACTTCATACGATTGGGTCATTCCTGAATCAGGTAGGCTTCACCATCATCGTAATGAATGTGTATCGGAGCTGGACCTAGACCAGGAATCCGGCTCAGCATGTGCAGCCGCGTGTGGCTGCAGCGCTAACGTACTGCCTCACATAGAGACATGCTGCCGAGAAACCCCGCGTATTGCTCTAGCTTTGCGTGTCGGTCGATCATTCCTACGCCGCGCTTGCGAACTACCCTGGTCGCGGTAGGCGAGCCGTTGGGGAGATGCATATGCACACTAAGCCAGGAAGGACCTGAATATCTTCCGGCCACTTCACCACTGTGGGGCTACGTGGCTGCGTAGTAGTGCAGTAGCGCTGCGTTCCTCCGGGGAAGGATTCGCAACATAGTTTGGCAGTGTGGAGTCCTGCACTGACCTGCATGCATTCTTCCACGTCGGCCAATACTGGATCCATCACTGCGACTTCAGTCTATCGTGAATCGTGTAATTCGGCGGCGCTGTGGAGATGATCACAAGTACAGTCCGTGGCAGAATCGGATACACCGTTGCACTTTCATCAAATTGTGCTAGAGATGTTGTCACATCCTCTGGCCGACCACTGTTTTCAAGGAACTTCCACTAAGGCTGCCAACTATCTCGGCGAGCACCGAGTGGTTGATATCAACGAGCATGTTTGTAGCCGGTGCATTCGACAGCATGTTGCCGGCTGAGATGGTATACGAACGTACGTCCCTCCAGAAAGAGATGCACACCGTAGCGGGACCCGCCCACGTAGCTACAAGTACGACTACGAGCTTCACATACCTGGATCGTAGTCCGTATCTTGCTCTGCGTAGTTTTCTCATGTTCCACCACAAATTGGGTTTCTTCTTGCTGGGATACACGTTATTCAGGTTCCCAAAAAGATTTTGTCGGCATGCCTGTGAGACTCAAACATGAAGCTGGTAAAAAACCTTTCCTACAGGGCTGGTGTGAAGGCTGTAACGTTCAAATGACTCTCGAGACTGGGACAAAATCTACCTGTCCAATTGAATGTTCCCGTCCCCCTTTTGTGTAGAAGCAGCAGTGCACAGCGGAGAAACTGATTCCATCAATAGCACCGGAGACCATGCTGACAAGTGAAGATGTGAGGCCACCGGTCTTCACATCGACATGAATCGTATCTCAAATCAGCATCTCCGCATCGTATGGAAGGTACGGCTCGTCTAGGCGAATTCACGCAGGCCGATCGTGCCATGCATATCGCTAGAGACAGACGTCGAGGATGATGCCAGTAAATGCGACGGTGGTGCATACGTTGGCAGTGGCGATGTTAAATGCGAGTCTGGAGATTTTGATAGGTCTGTCAGATTTTTGGAAGGATCTGTCGTATTGCGTGACGGTGTTTGCGCCTTGGAGTCCTGTCGCAGGTTTTGCTGATCGGACTGGGAGATGGGCCATGCAACGCCTCCCCCACCGGTGGATCGAGAACCTTTCCTGATCACCGTCCTGGTAGCTGGCAAGACCGCAGCAAGAATGGATACAAGGACCGAAACACAGTCCCACGTCATGATTGTCGGAAGGCCTCTGCTCGGCATTTTGTGCTCGAGAAATGCTGAAAAAGCAAAGTGACGGCAAATGTCTGGTATCGGCACTCTGCATCCGGTCAGTGGTGTCCGCCACATTCTTCAAATTTAGTCCTCACATCATCCTGATTCCAAACACCGCACACATCTTCGTCTTATCTCTCAGTGGAGTTTTCGGTACATTGTCCAGTACGAAAGTGATTGACATGACTGTCAAAAAGATTTCCAGACAGGTATTGCCGACTGTGACTGCTAGGGAACGGTGCCACTTTCTCTCTCGTCAGCGTTCCATTGGTTGTTCCGTGATGTTTATACATACCTCTGCAGAAATTGACCGCTGCACTTGTGCATCGATAGGTGTACATCCAATCGTTATGATCAATGGCGCTCCAATCGTCCACAACACCGTCACGAACAGGCTGATCATGCTCACCATCTTCCAACTCTTACTTTCGAATGCAAAGTCTCTGACCAACATCGCAGCAGAAACTTTCATGCATCCCATGTAAACTAGTCGTGAGACTTGACACCAGATAAATATCTGCATGTGCATCAGCATTGGTTGGAATCGAGGTGGAATCGGTTTGTATGACCTGTGCGGCGATGTTATTCGCGCTGTCGCTAGTAGCGTCGATAGCCTCCCCGAGACCGTATGGTAGCCCGACAAAGATCAGCACCCAGTATGATATCCCGACCAGCTACGTGTAGAAATGTCAGTTCATGGTCCCTTTGACCGTCGTTGGTGAGCTCACAGCCGCGATCGCTGCGTTTCATGTCAGTGTCTGCAGGAATTCAGAGTCTGAGGAGACTCACAGATTATCTGGTCGTTCTTCAGCCAGATCGGAAAGCGTGCCGCCATCCACTTCGTGATAAAGTGTACAGTCGTGAGTGAAAGCCAGACGACACACGAAACGATCGCGGATGCCAACAGCAACATCTGAGCGTTATCGATGCCCTGCGGGAAAGAGCGTTTGTCTCTTAGTTCTGCATGAGTGCTTTGTCGAATACAATTATCTTTGTCTGGATTTCTCCTCACATCTGGGCACGATCACGTATCATCTGTCGTGTCGTCCATCTATCGAGGAACACAGGGGTTGAGGATAAAAACGGATGGTTCGACTTCACACTCTGGTTCTAGCCCCGGGAGAAAAGACGTAGCGATCGACAAATCTGTGCAGCCGAGATTGTGAGGTGTGTCAGCCAACGCTCCATCATCCATAAAGAGCAATGACGGCAAGCTCTCAGGACCAGCTACGTGTGCCTGTGCTGCAATTTTGATATCGTAATCGCGTGGGTCGATCAGCCGCGGTACGACAACCTTTATGCGGTAACCCCAGATAAGGTGGAATCGGATCGCGACTTTTATCCACGCAAGTTTGACGCGCCTGTCTTCACAAGAAGTAACATGTGGACTACATTTATGCTAACTCACAACTGTTGCTTGCCTTCCTGTCGGTAAGAACCTCTCCACACATGATTTGCACCTGGCGATATCTTCACATGTATCTTGCAGATCCACAAGTCTTCACATTATGCCACGACGATGGAAAAGCAGCGGCGAACAAGTAAGAAGACCTGCTTTCTTAGTTGGTATTTTCATGCCGAGAAGCGTTCGGGAAGAGTCTCCTTGGCGGTGGCGTGCGGCACATAAATTACATTCTATCCGGGCTCAAGATGCTTGCAGAGACATCGCAGTGAGTCAAGAGGCATGTGAGCTAGGGCTTCTTAAGAATGTGACTTTGTGGAAGGATGCATGCACGACCAAACGTGCGCCCGCTCGAAGCCAATTCATCTGCGGCGCGACTAGACCCGGGCTGCTGCAGTCTTGTCAGACGATCGACACATCAACTCACCCACAGTACAAGTCCTGCCTGACGAAGCGAGACCGTTCGCGCCTCAGTCGCTTGTCGTTGTAATCAGCCCCCGGTCCCATCCTTCTTGGCTCCAAGGGCTAGATGAAACGATATCGCCTACTGATCATAACTACCGCCTGACTCGATACTACAACAGGCTGCCAGGTAGAGGCACAGCCTTCTCAAAGAGCGAAGTCAAGCGAGATTGAGGCATCCGAGGCAGGCGACAGCACCTTGTACGAGCAATTGCGTTCGTATTGCCACTTTTGTAGCTGACGCTTTAGCTTGAGAGCATTGACAACATTAACAATATATTGTATCAATAGCGCACTCATGCTGCTCGTACTAGTTGGTACATCTGCGGATAAGCGACCGTCCTCCGGGGTTGCCGCAAACGCCTACTCCATATAAGACATGCGGAAGTCAGACTTGTCGTTCGTAGGCCTTTCAAATCGTCGAAACTTCTGTCACTTCCACAGTCATCGCTCCAAATTATTTTAACTTTGATTTTACTATGGATTGTCACAAACATCTCGTGGTCAAAACGGGTCTTATCCAAGGCAAGGGACCATTGGTGAACATTGGAGACTTTGTGGAGGTCGTTTACGAAGTTGAATTACTTGTCGATGAGAACGGCGAACGGTAGGCGGCTGGAATAGTCTCGACTTTTCGTTTGCTAATTACATCAAGGATCTCTCGTGACTTCGGCAACGGTCCGACTTTGTTCTACGTCGGCGAAAATAACTTGACAGGCAACACCGCTCAGCATCATAGGAGCAACATGCTCACGTATTTACTTTCCGAGGCTGATGGAGGAATGAAAAAAGGGGAATACTCCAAGTTCATATTACCCTCGTGAGTTTGGCACACGTCTTTTATGAACTTTCGCTGACCCCACCCAAGTGAGTGCAGTCAGTGCCAGCTCGCTTCCAGACCCGAACAGCAAACGATCATGTAATAGGCTAAGGCTCACTGATCCTCGAACGATTGTCTGGCTAATTGTGTTGCAGGACCATCAATGTAAAACGGCTGTGGCAAGACGTGAAAGTTGGGCGAATCGAAGAAGAAGCCCGCTTACGCGAGCGCAGGCTTCTTCTGGAGCTTCTCGCGATTAACATACACGACGATACTGCCGGTACGAGGAGAGACGATGCCCGAATAGAGCTGGTGGGACAAAGGTTCGCGGCTCCGCTCCCTCCCAGTCACCCAACAGTTCCTACAGCATTCCATACGGGCAAGCAACTCCAGGAGACTAGAGATGTACAACAGGCTCAAGGTCTTCAAGGCTATGACTTTTCAGCCATGCGGAAAAGCACAACGCCGTACTCTGGTGGATCCACCCGCCTTCAACAATCAAATGCCGCAGAGCAAGGATGGGGAGTGAGTGAGCAACTACAACGACATCCACTAGCTCAACCTAGCTCGCAGTCTCTTGGACCTTTTCCACCGACCAGAGCATCAACGAAGCCTGTGCAGAGCCAGTGGCAGCAGCCTTGTCCTCGAGGTTCGGGACCACAGGCCAGTGGACAGACTGCTGCCTCCTGGGGTATTCCGAAACGCCCTCACGGTGAAATTGACATCCAGCGCGATACTTCAATTTGGGAATTTCGAGACGGTAGACAGATCCACAGAGACAGTCAGAAACGCCCTCGCAATGAATGCGGCACCCACCCCGGTTCGAACGAGCCCATCTCGCCCAAAATTCCAAGGCAAGCACCTCACCCACCATTGAGTGCCACATCAAACAATCACGGGAACCCATGCCAGTCTCGACTTTTGCCACCACTATCTC
>Ga0265797_10012428_pt1 | contig 10434 bp, 9 predicted proteins | sample P2T30metagenome_FD_192433 | JGI IMG/M metagenome (GOLD analysis project Ga0265797, IMG submission 192433) | Plant litter microbial communities from East Loma Ridge, Irvine, California - P2 T30 | ecosystem: Environmental > Terrestrial > Plant litter > Unclassified | place: USA: California... | reverse complement strand
CAAGCACGCTTTGTGAAAGACGTGCTTGCAAGTAGTTTCTGTTGTAGGCCTGGTATGATTTTCCATGCAGATTGGGCATTCGGTGGAAGTAGCAATGAAGTGGTCGTGAGGGAGGTCGGTGATGTAATCCGAACCCAGAGAGAAGTGTCCGATGCGCCCATGTGAGGAGGGTGGTTCAATGCAGACATCTACGGCTGATGCTGCAATCAGTGCGAGGAGTAACATAGGCATCCTGGAGGTGTGGGAATAAGAAATGGAATCGCATTGTGAGAAGGAACTCTGTGATAAGGTAGAAATATCGGTTAGTACACTACCATGGTTGACACACAAGAATTCCGATTATTGCTTATTAAGATATATAGAGGGACCATGATCAAAGGGCCAGCCTATAATTCGTAGTTGGAGAAACACGGTCGTGACCCAAAGAAGGCCAAGATGACGATTGTGGGGTACAATCCTAGGCGAACTCTAACTGACTAATACCTGACAATATATCCAGAATATGATATCCTAAATTCCATGATTGTCTTCAGTATCTCCACACACGAATCAAATCACACAACATCGTCGTATTTGTCTAGAATTCATCAATTTGAGCCAGCAATTGTGCGAACGAGTAGTCTGACAGAAAACAAGCAGATGAACACCGACTTTTTCGAAGCGGAAAGACGCACACTAGGTCAGCCACAAGATGGTCCAGGTTCAGAGTGAGAACGGTAAATATGATGAGCCGCGCGTGACGAAGGGCTATTCTTTGTCGCTTCAGTGAGCTTGCGTGATTCTAGAGCAGCTTTGCGCCATGCAACAAGAGCATTGGTCTTATCAGGCGTAGCCATATTTTAAGTTCGATCGTTTTCAAGGATTGAAGCAGTGATATGCGGCATAGCTTTGCGCGACAAGGAGTCTTGAAGGTTATGCAATTATCAACATCCTCCTCCGTAATGGATGTGACACTAGGAGCATCTACGTCAAGGCTTACAGAACGCCGATCTGCGTGCTCTTTGGCCACAAAGCGAATGAAAGCTGTAGCGAGTGCCGTTTCAGTGATATTGCCATCGGAATCCGGCATCGCATAGTCGAGCAAGTCGCGAGCGGAGATGCTCCCTAGGAACATGTTGTCCACGTGGAAGTCAGTTGATGAGGTAGACATACAAGAAGACTCGGAGGAGTTGCTAGCGGTAATGGCAGCATCAGAGTCATAGGTGTCTAGATGACTGGAATTAACGCTTGTGGAAGTCTTCTCTGAGATGATGGGTATTGGGTATGGTCACAACCTCACCTCCAACATCTTCACTTGGAGATGACGAGGGAGGTGATATAGAGGCCAAGGCTTTGTATGAGCGCAGACAGCCCTACTATTCGTCGTCTTTGGAGGAGTCTGGGTCGACGCCTGGAATATGCTCCCGCTTATACCAAACTGAACTGTTGCTGCTGTCTGCAACGTTTGTGCGAAGTTGATATCTATTGTTGTATTATTCTGAGGAGTGGGTATCTCGTAAGAGCAGACTATAGGGAACCAGGAATGGCCATAATCTCATGGCCATACTCTCATGACCATGTGAAAATGTCCTTGCAAAATGCAACGCCTTTTAGTAGAGGATCGTAAGCCACAGCTTGGGAGAGTGCTATTTCCCCGGTAAACGGGATATGAGCGCTGCTGAATGACTTGGAATTTGTGTCGCTCTTAACATCGCTAGTGTTAAAAAGGTGTGCAGCATGATGATCTACTACTAGCTTTAATTATATCGTGTGTGACGCTCTTGAGGATTGGTAAACGGATGGAGGATCAGTCGGGACGGTGTGATTGGCTGGAATAGGCTCCATACCGAACAAGGAAGCGAACATGATGCTCGGGCCTAGTGATCCATAAGACTTTGTAACAGGGCGACTCGATGACTTCTTTGGCAAAAAACATACGCTACGGCCTTCGGGCTTTCGATTAATGTTGCATGGGGTAGACAAGTTCCCGGCATCCGCCAGCTTCTCTACACAACCAGGTGCGGAAGCACTCCTAGTTCCTGTTGATGTGTAGAGTCATTAACCTAGAATGCTGGAACCTCTGCGACTACAGAGCTCTCGATTGGCCAATTTTCGTGAGAGCTGGTGTTGTGGCCTGGTAAAGGAGCGGACTACTGGATGAATTGCTCCCTCTTCGAGGCCTTCCACTGCTTGGACTTAGGTTTTGATTTGGTTGCAAAGACATGTGACTTTTCCCCATTGCATGTCATTGTGGAGAACTCGGGAAAGATTGTAGACGAGACGTGAGCCGAGGGTGATTGACAGGAGGTTGAGGTACGGGGGAGTACCTCGGGTAAGAGGGGTGGATTATGGCCAGAGGTTTCGAAAGTGAAGCTCGAGCGAAGTTCAAGTTACACAGTGCCGAGTGCTGTAACACTGGGAGTTCTCTTTGTTGGCCCTGATGAAGGTGAGACGAACAGTGTTCAATCAGGCTGTGTCTTGGTTGAGTATTCGTTGAGAGTCTTGTTGATATAGTAGGGCTTGGGGGATTGCATGGACCAAGTGTGGGCTGAGAATATTGTGCACTTGTGGTTGAGCGCCGTGCCGGTACCTGGCAACCTGTTGTTCGCTGCCACCCGAGTGGAACGATGCACAAGAGATATTCCAGAGACATGAAGTTGCATTTGGTGATGATACAACTATCGAAGGTTGATACAACACGACCGTCGCTCAGCTCCAGCAGAACTATTCCAACCAGAGTTATCGCAACCGGAGTCATCATGTAACCATGGTACTCATGTGGAGTTGAACTGTAAGACTAGACCTTCAGCAGTTGTGATATCAACCTAATCCTACTAATAACCCATATGTTAATGTTATGAAAGTATGAACGATTTGATGTTGCGATCACCAACTTGACGGCTCGCTCACAAAACGACGCAGCTACACCACGACTAGCTGCGCTTCAGTCTAGGCTTGATTGGGTTAGACACGTTCGTCGCGTGAACATTCAATCGCTTTTCACTCAACCTGTTAGCAGTCATCACCTCAGAGCTCGCGTCTTATCTTGCAACTAAACACTCATAATGTCGCCTCTGTTCACGATAACTCCTAATACACATTGTCAGGCATTAAGGAACTTGTTACGCTCGCCCACATCTTATCGTCACGTCTTTGCCACCAGGCACCAGGGATCCAATATGACGACTGAAACGTATGTTTAGCCGTTAAAATCTACCAATACGCCTATCGTTAGCGCCAGTGCCGCATTGACCTTGCGCTTGTCACTGGGACAATCGTAGGTCCTGCATATTTTCAGATATGACATCCACGGGACTTATGCGGAGCAAAGCGCATCTTTTTTTGATTTACTCTGTCAAAGTTCTGAGCGCTAGTCAACAGCGAGCACTCACACGCAAGCGACACCCTGATCTCTGGCTATTCCTCCCATCTTTTCATGCGCCTGAGACTAAGAAAAAGGCGTTGCTGAGACACATGGATATCCTAGGAAAGGGCGTTCATTACGTGAGTGCCGATGGAGTGAGGCGCATGGCATTTTGTCAGTCTAATCGGCATTTAACTCCGGATTTTGACAGTGCACTTGCCAACATACGTCATCAAAATATCAAATGCGATAGACTAGGATTGTGCTGCAGCCACACGACATGGAAACTGATGTTCATCGGCCCTACTTCCCTCGTACTATCTCAGCACAGCCTTATCTCGTTTTTGCTTATATATGTCATACTTTACCCGCAGCAAGGAATTGTACATGCGCGCAACTGATGGTGGCTACAAAAACCTTGGATGCTCATCGTCAGGCTAATGGGTCTAAGTTATCGGAATCCTAGGATATCAGAGACACAGCATACAAAAAATATGTTACGTGAACCTCACCCAGAAGGAGTTGGTAGGTTGTTATAGAAAGGAGGGCTAGGGTCCCTGACAGAACTATTTCCACGATCCCGTGGCAATAGACGCCCCAAATGGCGCCGCAAAGAAGCCGAAAAGACCCCTTGGTCATTCGGAGTTAAAACTATAGGACTTCTGTTGTATCATGACATGCTGGCATCCCGGCCCGGAACAAACGGTCGTTGGACGGCAAACGTTGTCTGTTCTACTTTTCGCGGGTTTTCTATAGAATGTCGGTCCTGTGGAATAGTAAAGATTAGCTTGCCTTCTTTCCAACAATTTCTGCAGACAAAGCACGCGCTGGCAGTGCAAGGGTAGTGAATTCCCAAACTGATTCACGTTTGTCCTGTTCACAATTCACTCGTTTACCACAAACGCCCACTCGCACTTGAAACTACTGCGAAATGCCTTCTCTGTCATGCTACCGAGCACCGAATTCTCTACACCTGCAATACACACCTTCAGTTTCCAAGCAAGCTGCAATGGACAAATTTTTGGACACGCAACTCCATCCGGCCGATACATGCAGCATCTGCACCGAGCATTTCGGCGCACTCCATCAACCTGTCGCGCTTCCCTGCAAGCACATCTTTGGCTACGAATGTATTAAAACATGGCTCAAGGGAGGAAAAGGAAACACAAATGCTTGTCCAACCTGCAGATACGTTGTGGTGCCGAAGCCAGAGCCGCGCGCAGCTTTCGACGTACCGTCAATATGGCAGGCACTATGCGAGGAGCCACCTGAGCGTCTCTATTCTTTAGTGACAAAGATGTGGTCAGGCCTACAGGTTCTGTGGCAACAACATCCTACGGGCAACTTCACTGTCACGTCCATCCTCGATAAAGCCGTCATTCCCGCCCTCGTTGCTACCGCGCGCGGAGCGGATTCTCCAGAACACAGAAACCAGGACGCCATATTGGATTGCTACAACCTTCTAGCAGCATCTTGGGATTCCATTGGAAGATTGGATATGGCTGCTGGCCTTGCGATTCCACTTGTTCGCCTTGCACGTTTGATGACCAACGTAGGCGCTGTTTTACCAAAGTGGCTGACGACGAATGCACGCGTAAATCGGCTGATTTGGCGTGCAAACGCATGCAACCCCATCACTGCAGAACATATCTCTTGGGACTATCTTATCGAAGCTATGAAACCAGAAGATATCCGCCACATGCCTCTGCTGCATCTCTACACTGTCCTTATCTCTCAGAGCATTGCACATCTTCCGGCTCCACAGCCATACCCGAAGAAGAAACACGAGATAATGAATCTGACCATTAAGCGTTGCTGTACGAAAATAGGCGGGGTTGGGTGTGTGTGGAAGAGCAAGCCAAGCAATGAGTTCAAAGATGCGCTGGTGGTCGTGTACGAGGAGCTACGGCGGTATCAGCTTGATAAGGGAAAAATGAGCTTGCGCGGTCACGATAGAGAGGAATCTCTCGTCAAGGGAATTTGGGCACTTGCTGGATGGTCTGGTGGAAGGGGCACTTGGATTCCAAAATAGGTCGGCAAGGAGGCAGCGGTGAATGATGTCACATATTAGCATGATAGGTGGTGGTAACTTTTCAATTGTACCATTTACAATGGATTCTGATAGTCTAATAATATTAAGTATCTTTTCGCTTGTACAATACCTCATTCTGTGACCCTAGAAGTGGATCTTTGCCCCTGATCATGGGTACTACCACTTGGGTTTAGCGTAGAAATCTACCGGCAGCCTTCTCATGTTTGCCGGCCACCATCATACACCATCACCAGCCGAGCCAATCTACATTGTTCATCAGATGCTGTTCTGCTGTTAGGCTACTGACGTTCTTTCGTTCGGTTGTTACTAGCTGTAAGATTCTGACGACTAAACAAACGATGCTAACAAGGATGCCTAATATATCGTGCACATCAGCAAATTGCTGCTGATGTCGACATGTTTACCTTGCACTTCCAAATGGCAGTAAATATGATACGCGTCTCGGTAGTTGCATGTTGTTATTGAAAGTGTTGATATTAGATAGGTTATATGGATACGCCAATGGGAAGCATCATCCTAAGTGCGGTGCATGCATACATGCTTGTTCCCCCCGCAACATGATATGAGTTGATTCATCGTCGGTAGTTGAAACAATATATTACCCAATTTCATATAGCCTAGTCTGCAAATTGGCGCTCCTCAAATATACGCAACGTTCTTAAGCAAAAGAAATCATTTCAAGACTGCAGACAACATGCTTCGTTCTATCTTTGCGAAGACTGCTTTCGTAGCCGCAGCATTCATCATCAACATAACAGCGGCAGCTTGCACTCGAGAAGGCCTGATAAAAGCTGCGAACTCATACCTCACTGCCCAGATTGCCGGCAATCCCAGTTCTCTAATTCTTACGGCCACCAACTTCACATACTCGCAAAACAACAAGATTTCCAGTCTTGCGGCCGGCCTTCTTTCAACACCCTTGCGTATCGATCTCAATCGAACCACTGCTGACACAGTAGCATGCGCCAGCTATATAATGTGGATCAATGCGTCTGGAACTAAGCCTTACGTTGTTAGCACGCAAATCCGGCACACCGATAATGATACAGCTACCATCAGCACCATCGATACCGTCGCGGCAACGACTGGAGATCTCTTTTTTAATGCTGCGAAGACTCTGTCTTATATCCGCGCCGAAACTTGGACACCACTTCCTAGCTCTTCCCGGCCTTCTCGAGCACTCCTCAAATCCTTCGGCGATGCCTACCTCGATATGTGGACCAACGCTACGGCTGTTAATACAATATCTTGGAACACACAGTGTGAGAGGGTAGAGGGGAGTATGTACACAAGTCCATGTGGGACGAATTTGCCACATGGCGGCAGCGAAAAGGCAAATAGTATGAGGCGGTACGTGATCGACGAGACTGTGGGAAGCGTACAAATTTCTTGTCAATTTGATAGCCTGGGAGCTTGGCCGGATAGCCATGAGATCAGAGTCGAGGGAGGCAAGGTTAGATATGTGCATACCGTCACCGTTATGAGGGGGGTTGGAGCTTAAGAAACACCGGACGCCTTGTGTACGTCGACTTCCATGAGCAAAAACATAAAAAAGCAAATTATTCCTTCCATTATTAAGCTTTTAGATCCAATAGCGGATGTTCTACTTGATATCAACACTCTTGACAACAGTTCCAAAAACATCCCCAAGCTCCGCCAAAGCCACTCTCGTCACTTCATCCCCCTGCACACCCGGAATGTCGCGGTCGCCGATGGCATCTTCAACCAGCAATACTTCGTACCCTTTTTGAAAGGCTTCTCGTGCAGTAGTCGAAACGCACACATGCGCCATGTAGCCTGTTAGCACGACCTTCTTGATTCCCCACTTCTGCAATGTCTCATGCAGCGACGTTTGCTCAAAAGACCCAGGAAATTCTTTCCAGATTTTTTCTTCGCCATCCTAGTAGCATTTCTTGTTAGTGTCCAAAAATGTAGTTGTTGAGTGTTGCAAATTTTGATCAACCTACCTGCGCTTTCACCTCCTTGAATTCCTCTGCCAGCTCTGTACCTGGGGTAAAGACAGGTGCACCGTCCGATACCTTGTGCATGACGTGGATCAACTTACCGCCAGCCTTTCTGTATTTTGCAAGAAGGTCGGCGATGACTTTCCCGCTCGCTGCGGCGTTAGTGACCTTCAGCGCTCCGGAAGCCTGCGCAAGTTAGTAAGGGGTTTTGTGGCGCTTGTGCAGTTAAACATACGTATTCATTCTGTGCATCAATTACTAACAAACAAGAGTCGCTTGTCGAAGCGGTTGACACTGGTATTCCCACAATATCGCGGAAAGATGGAGGTGTCATTTGTAAAGCCAAAAATGATGATTGGATTGAGAAGCAAATATAAGAAAGGGAGATTCAATCTATCACAAGCGAACACTTGGAATAATGATAGTTAATAGAGAAATGGTCCAGATATGTGCGTGCCTGGGAGGGAACTGTTCTTACGGCATAAGGTAGGAATTTACCCCGCACTATCTCGATACTGGGTACCTGCATGACGTAGTCTTAAAACCTCGCTCGAATAATGACAGCCCGCTCCACTGTATTCTTCACCGCATTGGCTTCCTCGTTGCTCCCACTTAATATTTGTGTAATTTGAGATTAGTGATCCATCATAGAAAAAATGGAGCATTTGCCTGTAAATCCTGTTCCCGAGATTTGCAGATGACAAAGCCTTATTAAACTGTTCAGGAGCCTGTTGGTTACTCAGCTTATCAGCGGTCTGCTTCCAAAAGCAGCGCTATGCCGCCCTTCTCTAGAATTTAGATAATAGATTAGTCAATGGTTACAAATACAAGTAGTTGGAGAGACCGGTAGGTAGTCACGTCGGTGGATATTGAGACAGTTGAAGAGAGTCTCTGGGATCTTGTAACATGCATGGGGACCAACAAGGTTGATTGCAGATGTACTAAACTAGATATTTGGAGGAAGAGAGAGATGTTCTTCGAGCTTGCAGAGTGGCTGGTGCCCATACCTTGATGAAAATACTTGGGATGAAAAGAACATCACTTTGAAGCCTCTAAAAAACTACCATGAGAAATTTTATTTCATGGGTATTGAAGCTACGGAGATTATGAGTCAATACTCAAGCGCAAAAATAGAAATGAACGAAATATTATGTAATTGGCATTGAGGAGAGATTAATGCTCAGGCTAACCCCAGCAAGGTAAGCTGGACGAGCCGAGCTCCTTATCAAACGATTATTATCAAGCGATGATAAAAAAAGAACTAATGTAGTTGCCGTATTCAGGCTAAAACTCTCCTTGAGACTTGAAGCTGCTGTATAAGTTAGAAGGTCAAACACATTGTCTCCAGCGTGGTACACAAATTGTCAAGGACAGAGCTTCAAGCGACCGGAGGAAGTGATATCCCTGAATCTACGTCTCCAACAAGGTGGTATTTCCATGGTATAGAATGAATATCGGTACGTACAATAGTTAAAGGTATGTTCTTCCACCAGGTGCTGCGTCTTGCACCTCTTTCAAATGCCTCCCGTGCTCTTCGATAGCTTTGAAGCTCGTCTTGCGCACCTCGCCGTTACGAAGCGCATAAGAGTACCAAGTTTTGAAACAATCCTTCTGTGTTGCCGTTGGGTAGCGCACACCTTTTGCGCGGTGCGCTTGGAGAACCATAGTCTCGAGGGAGCGAGTTGTGGCCGGCATCGTGCAGATATGTCGTTGGTGGAGCAGGGAGCAGAAAAGCGCCAAAGCAGTTGGAATCGCTCGTTGGGATCGCACAATGTCTGGTATCGTACGTAAGATAGCGTTCCGTAACCGAGTAGGAACTGGTGTTGCTTTTGAATCGAAGGTCACGTGCCAGTAGAGTACAGCAAAAGATTTGGCACAGAGATACGTCCTGAAAAACGATAAATCGAATAGTGAATACTGCTAAGAAGAGGAAGTGTAAAGATTAAGACGAGGGATACAGGGTAAATGAGCTGATGTTACGTTTTTCGGCTCTCCATCGCATCTCCGCACAGGCATCAACAGTAAGCGTTCGCATCCGCACAATGCAGGCATGGCTGCTAAACCTAGACTGTACGTAGATCGGATATGCACAAGCCACCAAGGGGTACGAGAGAAAGCCCCCGTCTCATCTTGAGATGTGATCCAATCGTGAATTCCTCTCGGGTCTTTCACATCGGCTACGGGATCGCGAGCATCGGATCCGCGTTACTAGTACGCCCTTGGTGCTTTTGTACCATACGAGAATACGGAAATAGAAATGTCACTACTAAATGGATTCCATATTCTTGAAGTTGCTTCAGTGTTCTTTTCATAAGCGCTTTTCGATACGTGATCGTGAGCATCGCTATAAGAGGACGTTCAGCTCGCTCATCAAGGATAAGAGATGAGTTGCTACTAGCAGGTGTGCTAAGCATCGCATGTTCACGTTGATGCCTTCCCAGGGTGAGAGGGGAAGAGATGAGATGATCGTCGAGAAACATCGATGCATGCTGATGGCATTGGTGGTGGAGATGCGATGGCTGAAAGGAGAAAAGCGGGGTAAAAAAACGGGCCGCCAACACGACCATTCACCGTCTCTATTGCGAGTAAAAGGTGACGCGCATACTCAACCATCACAACAAGACACTCGCAAAGTAACTGTAGAAAAAAGAACAGTTTTCTTCGAGCCATGCAGCTGATATACGGAATACTTTATGCTAAACGAGAAAAAAAGACAAGAGTCTCAAGTCTAACTCCGCCGTGAGGCACTGCAAAGCTATTAGACTCCTGGGGCAATTATGATTGTGCCAACGACCCAATGGAAAAGGATTCCCAGTACAAAGAAAGGTACGCTATGGCGCCTATACTCAGAAAGAGATTCAAAAGAACGGCTATGCTACCTACTATATTAGTAGACACGTCTGACTCATTCTTCGGGTAGGGGGGGATGGTTTCAAGTTCTTTTTAGCGCAAGTATTAAACTGGTCATTTTGATATCTTCAATACTAATCTTGATTGGCCCCTCAAAAGGTTGACATGCGGGTCGGACTCGATATGCCGAAATAGGATCCAATATCTTCCCTAGGGATATTCTG
>Ga0265797_10012427_pt1 | contig 10434 bp, 7 predicted proteins | sample P2T30metagenome_FD_192433 | JGI IMG/M metagenome (GOLD analysis project Ga0265797, IMG submission 192433) | Plant litter microbial communities from East Loma Ridge, Irvine, California - P2 T30 | ecosystem: Environmental > Terrestrial > Plant litter > Unclassified | place: USA: California... | reverse complement strand
CGCAGTGGTGGAACTCGCTCTATCGTCGTCGTCGTCGTCGTCGTCGTCGGGTCGCAGACAAGCCGATCGTTCCGAGATGACGCGAACCCGAGGCGATGACGAAGTTGACAACGGTCCCGCAGACGCAGACGCAGACGCAGACCTCGTCTACCACCTCGTGAACCCGCGCACGTTCAATTGGACAAACGACTTCCTCCCAGCCCTAAAGAAAAGCGGCGCGCTCCCGGACTTCGACATTGTGAGTCCGCAGGAGTGGCTCCGCAGGTTGGCGGCCAGCGAGCAGGATGCGGCGAAGAACCCGAGCGTCAAGCTGCTTGATTTCTGGAAGGCCAAGTATGGCAAGGCTGCGGTGGCGGCGTCTGATTCGGAAGTGCCGGCAGGTCTGACGTTTGAGACGACGCGGACTTTGGTTGACTGCGCGACGCTACAGGGCGTCGGGCAGCCTGTTGCTGACGGCTTGGTGGAGAGGTATGTTGGGCAGTGGATGACGAAGTGGAGCTCTTAGATTGGGGCTCGTTCCGGCTGGAAGACGTTTTGATTTTGTCTGCGTGCTTGAGGCGGCGATACGTAGTGAGAGATTTTTTTAGGGTGTCGTTAAATCAGGCGATACCACAGCCATATCGAAGCATACGAATTATACAAAACAGCCGAATGTTGGGTTTGGATTTGAACTCTCTATATGTTTATAGTAGATTCGCTCGTTAGCCAGGTCGGTAGGTTACTAGTACTGAACGTATGAGAGACAAATGATTTACCAAGCAATGCTTGAACTTGATCTAGAATAATATCGTAACCTCTGTCACAGTCTTGAAAAGAGCCCATCTCGTTCGAACAAAGTGGGCCCGCAAAAAATGCCGAGAAACGCCTCGCCGCACTTTATCATAGAAAGAAAACAAACGAAAACTCCCGCTAAAAAGCAATCTGTACCACAAAAGTCGAAGAGGAAAGATGTAGAGACAAAAGAAACGGACAAGACATTTACACGCCAGCTGGATAAGTAGGCATGACATCCGGCTTCTCAAAGCGCGCCGTCAAGCCCTCCCAGCTGTAGTGCACCTGCTCGTCCTCGGGCCGCACGATATCCCACTGGTCCTGGCGCTCGTCCTCGGACTTCTTGACGACGTAGCCGGCGTCCGGGCAGCCGTCCATGATGTACCGGCGCTTCTCCTCGCTGCGGACTTGGATGTCGCAGGCGAAGGGCTTCGACATGGTGATGACGTAGGGGTTGGTCTCGTACCAGGGGACGGGGTTGGCGAGGCCTTCGGCGCCTTCTTTGCGCTTGACGGTGAAGGACCAGAGGAGGGCGCCGAGGAGGGTCACGAGCTCGGTGTTGGTGAGGTCGACGCCGGGGCAGGCGCGGTTGCCGTAGCCGAAGGAAGTGTCGCCGCGGAGGTTGGGGAACTCGGTTAAAGGCTCCTTGTAGGTCGGGTAAGATGGATCGATGAAGCGTTCTGGCTTGAACTCAGTCGGGTCGGGGTACATTTCTTCGTCGCGGGAGATGAGACTGTCAATGGTTAGCTGGTGCAGGTTGACATATGTCAGTTTGTGGACTTACTAATGGTTTGCGTGCACGATGGCGTCTTTGGGAATGAAGTAACCGTCGTAGACATCGTCCTCGAGAGCAACGTGCGGGACACCGAGAGGAGTGGGCTGGCGCCAGCGAAGAATCTCCTTGACAGTCGCACGCAGCATTGGTAGTTGAGGCATGTCTTCGATTTGAGGCAGGCGGTCGCCGCATACACGATCGATCTCTTCTTGGACTCTGGTTTGCCATGACGGGTAGTGGCACATGGCGGTGAAGAAGCAGTGAAGAGGTCCGCCGATGGTGGCAATCGCAACGAAAGAGCTGGAACCGATTGCGTGAGCAGCCTCGTGCCAGTTTAGTGTGATGTTGGCCTTTTCCTTGCTCTCGCCGTCCAGCCAAAGTTTGCTCCAGCTGTCTTCCGCGGTTCCAGCTGCAATGCGGTCCTTGACGTCTTGAAGGGCCTCGTAGAAGGCATCCTGTACTCGGCCGAACTGTTTATTTTCCTCTTGCTTGAAAGGCGAAATCGACTCGGGCAGATTTTGGAGGAAGGTCAATTTGTTGATAATCGGGCCGGCCGGGGACACGGTCTTCAGAAGGTAGGGGACCATGGTGAGAAGCTTTGTGCCGTGTGCTGGGTCACCCCAGGCAACGCTGGCAATTGTTCTTGCGCCTGGCATACTGTCAGTAATACTCTCTTGATGATTAATGTTTGTCATGTACTCACAATGAACAATCATGTGCTCAGACCACTGCTCGGGAGACTCTATAAGACGTCTCAAGGTCTTCTTATTCTCCAGCACAGGGTAGCCGTAGAATTGCTTCGGGTTTGATTGCCTCATGATCATGTGCATGAAATTCTTGTAGCGGCGGAAGGCATCGCCGTAGCCCATCAGGGGAAGCAATTCGGATCCATATTTGACTTTGACGGCAGCCGGGAGCACATTGCGATCGCAGTACTTGCGCTGTCTGGTAACGAAAAGGTCGCGCGCAATTTTGTCGTTTTCGACCCAAATGTGGATAGTGCCCATCACCTTCCATTCGTAGATCGGGCCGTATTGCTTGTGAAGAGCACCGAAGTGCCATGCTGCCTTGACGCCCTCCGCGGGAACATCCCAGAATCGACCAGCATATGGAAGACCTGATTTTCTGTTAGCGGCACTGGTCAAATTGAAGTGGCAAGAATGATCGACTTACCAGGAAGTCTAGGCAGAGGCTTCACTCCAGGCGGAAGTCTTTGTCGTCCAGATATGAAGATTCGTGCAAGACCGAGCAAGAGAAGGAACGAGATGGCCCAGACGAACTTCGATTGGGAGACATCGGCGAATAACTCTGGTGTTAGTCCTGAAGTCTCAAGCAACGAAGATGCGTTGCCAAAGCCGGAAGGGAAGAGCATATGCTCTTGCGCGGGTTGGATGGATTGCGACATGGTGACACGATGATGTTTGGAAATGTGAACAGCACGTCGTCCTCCGAGCTGGGGATATATGGTAATATGATCTCGCCGATAGAAGAGGTGGGGACGCACAGAGCGTCAGCGTAGCCTACCGGAAGGCAGTTGAGACCTCAGGGCTTAGCGAAGGTCTACCGTCTTAGCCAGCACGAAAATGGCCATCGCTGAGGTCGCTAGTGCTGAGAAGATGGGGACCCGATACAGCGTGTATGATCGCCCAGGTTTCCAATAGAATGCAGTCGGCATGCAAGGCACATGGCTGTGGTTGGACACGCTGGAACGCAAAAAGACGTCAGACTAAGACAGACCTACCAATCAGAAGGCCGGCAGGCTTGCTGGGCAGGCTGCGGTACGACATGGCAGGATGCTTGTTGCCAAAACAGTCTCAAAGGGTGCCGTCAGCCCACTAAGCCTGCGCCCTCCGAAGCAGGGCAGTACGATTGACAAACATCCTTGCGGCAACCCGGCATGCCACATGCAATAACCAACGACTGCAGAATTATGGGCGTGGGAAAAACAGGCTGTTGGCAGCACAACCATGACAGTCTCCAGAGTTGCGTCTCCCAATTGACTCAAGAGTAACCAGCGGTACACTTGACAAGACCGTTTCCTGTTAAAACCCAAACCTTTACGGGAGGTAGCAGTTGGAAGTGGCGCGAAATGTCCGAACCTCGTGTCTTGGTCCCTCCGTTTGGCGCGAGAAGTCAGCATGCCGATTTAAGCATCGATCTGAGGCGCATTAGTGTGGAATTACAAGCTCCACTGATCCGGGACGGGGGAACAGAAGCGATGCGATTGCGCGGGGTGTGTCTCACAGCAGCCATGCTGCCTGCTGTGGGTTCCTATTCTTAGGGACGGCTGGTGGTGGAAAGACGTGCTGACCGCGTTATCGCGCATGGCGGGCTGGCATCTGGCATCCATCATGGGAGGAGTCGGACGACGTCTCTCGTGAGCAAGCTGTGTGCGCTCTCCAGAAAAAGCTTAGCCTGATCAGCGCCCAAGCCTTGCCATCCCATTGCGGATCATGGTATAAGACCTGCGGCTCCCCACTGCCGGCAGCGACGTATACAGTATACTCCAGCCCAGTCTTGCGCAGCCTTTCAGGAGGAGGTGCAACACCGCCGTGAGGTCGCTTTTGTCACTCGGCCAGCTTCCAGACCGGTTGGAGATCCAACGCAAGTGCATGCTGAGCGCGACGGAGAATTTGTGAAATAAGCCTTCTGTAAGCCTTCTCATTTACTCGTCCGTCAGCGTGTAAGCTGAAAGGTGTTGAGATGCAGAAGACCTGACAGGTATCCTCGTCGCGATATTCCCAAGGGCCCATTATTCCCCACCGCTCTCTTGGCCCCGACGCTATCGAACATTGGCAGCGCTAGGTGGCATTGGGTATGATGGCAGTTGAGCTGGCAAAGATTGACTTCCAGAAGAACCGAGTGACGAGGCCCGCTGTGTAGAGTTCAGTGTTGACAGCCAGCCACGACTGTGAATAGTTCGTGTCGAAGACTCGGATATGTCGCATCACGAACGAAATCTGCCCACGAGTAAGGGCAATTGCCAAAAAAGGCAGTGGGACCGTAAGGTTCGACGAATGACTCCGCGCCAAGTACACGAGCGAACCTCATCTCTTCCCGTTTGCCTTTCCTACTAGCAATCTTCACGTTGATAGTAACGTTGTACTACTGCTTGTCTAACACTGAATAGCCTGACTGACTTTCGGCATACATAGGTATCTGAGCAGTCTTTCCGTCGCATGTTCGCAGTACAATCGTCCCATTTCTGCCAGCCTTCCTCAGGGGTCGAGTCAACAACGCCACGATGCGCCAAGCTACTCTTGACACACGCCATATCATACTGTTAATCAACAACACATATCAGACGTCCTGAACGCATGCATATGTGGCGTGGTGCGCGGGGATTTACGTCGGAATTATGCAAACCGTGTCCGACTGCAGGTAATAATATTCTCCATTTCTGTGGCCTGATATCTCGACCATACATGCGCTGTGCAGTTTGCTTGTTTTTGTACGTGGCGTGACTGCCAACTTTTTGATGCAGCAAGCAACAGCAGCGCTTCGGTCATGCCGAACGTGACATTGACCTGGACCACAGCTCGATTCTCTCTCCTTCTGTAAGCCAGATCACTCGATCTTTCTTGCATATGCACAGGGGCAAGATATCGGTGGTCAAACTGACAAAGAACGAGTATTGTTCGGAGCCATAATGCCCCTCAGAACGTCTTTGCTGGAGCCCATGACCCTATAAAAATCGCGCCTACCGCCATACACGTACCGCCGTGTCATGTCGAACGCAACTCCGTGAAGATTGAAGTCACCCGATCTCACGAAGATTACAGGGGTCCACTATACCAACATACCCACAATCCACACCTTCCACCTTCTCGCAATCGTGGAGCGGTACGACCAGGTGGCCGGGTAACCGTTCGGCAAACACGGTTCGCCGCACGTCACTACGACAATGATGCCTCGAGGATCCACAAGCCCTGCTTCATACATGCTGCGACTCAACGCTCGGTCTGGCGATCCTATAACCGTTGAGTGTTTCGGCAGACGGCTGTTGCGGTGTGTCTTGACTAAACAGTCTCACGAGCCCCCGAACACTCATGGAGTGTCTTTGCAGTAGAGTGCAACACTCTGGAGGATACGATCTCAGATGGACATGGAAAGGAGCCAGTGTTCTGCACTCCTTCGCACGTCGCGATCTCAGCACCGGAGATATGATCGACTCGCATGTCGAGCGTCTTCGTAGTGGGAGGTGGATGGACGATGACGGCTGGTCCGAAAAGAACATCACGCATGGGACGGTCGAATTGTGAAATACGCTGGAATGAGTGAAGAAATCCCGGAACAACCGCATTCAAAGACTATCATTCCCGGTAGACACACGAAGCCTAGCAGCGAAAGCTTGTGAAAGCAAGCTTTGTTTCGTGCTCGGGTGTACTCTGGTTTAACCAAGACATGGCAATCAGCGTGGGAATTCGGAAGGTCGTCGCACTGTACGACATAGCATGGGAAAGTGGAAGTACAGATCTCAGTGGACTAGTGTGTACCTTTGTGTCTTGCTCGAAACCTGTGTATGTGATGGGGAATTTTCCTGAATCTCGACAGGTGTATCAAGGCATGGATCTAGGCTGCGAAATATTGACATCTACCGACACCAGCTTGTAGCATAAGACGTGTTCCCAGCTTTAGTTGATATCACCTTCGATGCTCAACATGTGTAAGGTTTGCCATTTCGATGAGAAGCGTCGATGTCGCAGATTGTCTTCTGCTGTGTTAAAGTGAAGCCCAACAAACAGCGTATGAAGTTCAAATTGGTCTCGTAGCAGTTGCCTCAATGTTGGAGATTCTCATGGAAGCCATGACTAGCAGCTCACTCATACGTACATACTACCTAGTCAAGCACAAGAAGTGAGAAAGTCCGAAAGCAACCGTGATAGATAGATATCGAGTCGTAGGTGCGTTGATGCTGACCCTAACACTAACCCTAGCTCATCGCATTCTAGACTGTCAAATTTGGAGGCGTCAAATTGCATTTCTCAGTCTCAACTCTCAAGGTTGACGACTCGTACAGCCACATCGCCCAACCCAAGAGCAAATGACATCGAAATCCAGAGCGGAAGGTGTATCTTATTGTTCTTATCAGACCACGGTGGTCCTTGACAAGTGGTACCCTCGTCTAGCTCGTGCCTGTCTTCTTCCAAAGACAAACGGAGTGTGTTGGTGTTGGTGTTGGTGTGAAGCGCGGCGAAAGACGTCCCATGGCTCAAGCCATCTCCTGTCGATCTTCGCATTGCGCGACCTCTGGTTTCTGCTCAGTCTATACAGCTCTCAGAATATGCCAAACCCACACCCTCGATGGAACCTCGCCAATCGCTTCGCAACAATGCACTCCTCACAGTGTCTTGTCAAGGCGAAAGGAACCTCGACTGTTGCTGAAGGCGCGCCTGGCCCTTTTGGCTTCACCAACACGAGCCATTGCCGGTTGTTAGTGTGCGCTATTTTTCTATTTCCGGCTGCGCCGCCCTTTGAGCATTTATTCTGTCCTATACGAAAGGCCAATTTTGCAATGCTATCCTGCAGTAAGTCTAGCATACCGCCGTCGCGTGGCATGGCATGGACGTCAATGACAAGCATGCCGGTCTCGAAAGGGAGGTATACATGTACATGTATCCATCTCATCTTTACATCTCCCAGCATTCATACTTTCTCTTGTCATACACTAATATTGTTAACATTCGCATACCTAATCTTAATCTAACCTAATAATCGGAGCCTCGAAACCATCTCGTCGACCTTCAGCGCACCTGGAAGTTCCACCAAGCCATTCCAATGGTCTTCTCATTCCTCACTCTGGGGATCTATGGAACACTACTCGCAAACGCGCTGGCATTGCCAGTGCAGCATGGTCTGTCAACACGAGCTACCTTGAATCCCATAATGGGCGGACAGAACTTCCCCGACCCAGGAGTGATCAAGACAAGTCAGGGCTGGTATGCGTTCAGCACCAATGCCATCGTCAACGGCAAACGAGTCTATATGCAGAAGGCTTTCACTTCGGATTGGAAGAACTGGCAATTTACACCTGGAGAGGATGCCCTTCCCGTTCTGCCGAGTTGGGTGGACTCAGGCAATGCCCGTGTTGTCAGTGTCCAACCGAAAGCACTGCCTCCCAATATACTGACCTTCGATAGTGGGCGCCCGATCCTGTACAACTTGGCGATGGCTCTTTCATAATGTACTACACCGCTGCATTGAAGTCTCAGCCCAAGCTTCACTGTGTCAGTTATGCCACTAGCAGGACAGTTGCTGGGCCCTATACCGACTCGAGCACCCAACCCTGGATCTGCCCGACCTCTATTGGAGGAGCCATAGATCCCGCGGGATACACCAACGCAGACGGCACCCGATGGGTCACGTACAAGGTCGATGGAAACGCCATAGGCCATGGTGGCGAGTGCGGCAACACTGTCGCACCCATCGTTCCCACGCCTCTGATGCTGCAGCAAGTAGCACAGGACGGAAGAACAAAGATCGGAAGCCCTGTACAGATCTTGACCAACGGGCCCAGCGACGGCGCTTACATCGAGGCCCCAACTCTGACGAAGCTGGGCGGCAAATACGTCCTATTCTTCTCGCCGCAATGCTTCACTACTACCAAGTACAAAGTGGAGTATGCGACAGCCGACTCGATTAAGGGGCCCTACACAAGAAGAGGACAGCTTTTTGCTACCGGCACAGATGGTCTGGTAGCTCCTGGTGCCCTGGATATCGCCATCAACGGAGACCACGCTATCTGGCACGGCGATTTTGGGAGTGGAAGAGCAGCGTACACCGGCATCTTGACCCTGAATGGTAATACGGTCACGGTGCAATACTCCTCGTGAACGAGCAAACTAGGCATGTTCACTTATTGCATTTTTCGTAGCGTCGGCGCTGGAGGATACCTTGAGCATTTTCAAGCATGGAATTGGCGCATCTGAGTCGTTTACCACCACTTTCTACCAAATTCCCTGTCTACAGTCAACTACTAAATGATCTATCTAATCCAATCATGCCTTCTGCCCGCTCATATCAACGCTGTATTTCTCCGCCATCTCACCCACATCAAGAGCAACTAAAAACCTCGAAACGCAATTGTAAGCCGCCACCGTGCTCGTGATCTCCACCACCTCTTTCTCGCTGAAAAAGCTCTTCAGCCTCTGAAAGAGGGGATCAGGCACAATGCACCCCAGCGTCATCGCATCGGTATACTCCAACACCGCCAAATGCCTCTCATCAAACATTTCCTTCCTGGCTTCCTGCTCCTTCCCATCGACACTCGGTCTCTCCCTCAGGCTCTCAATCGCCTCCTTGCTCAACACGCCCGACTTCTCCAGGATCGGCCTGTGCGAGTCCCACTCGTACCACGCGTGGTTCAGCACCGCCACGCGGCAGATGGCGACCTCGCGGATGCTGTCTGGCAGGGAGGTCTGGGTGCGGATTGCGCCGAGGAAAGCGTTCCAGCCATTGGCGACGGCGGGCGCGTGCAGGAGGGTTTTGTCGAGCGCGATCAGCTTGCCGCCGCGGCGGGCTTTGACGCGCTGTACGATGGCCGCGTCTTCTTCCGTGGCCATCTGGGGGTCGTCGGGGATATATGGGAGACGCATGGCGAGGCGGCTGGTTGTGGTGAGGTGCTGTTTGGTTGGAGGATGTTTGGGGTGGGGACGTGGGTTGAGGAGGGTTGAGGAGGGTTGGAGATTGGAGATTGGTATTGGACGGAAGGTACTTAGCGGAGGGCGTAGAGCTCTATTTAGGAGAGGCATGTTACTGCTATCCGAGGCTTTTTGCGGAAGGGCGTTCGTTCCAGTCATCTTTATGACTAGGTATACTCGAATGGCTGTGACAAGATGCGCCTTGACCAAGGCCCTGCTCTCCACTTCCCTGCTCCGCGATTCGGCGACTAGTGAGAGAGGCTTTCGGTGTATTGTTACAGCGATGGATTTGATCAATTGCTTTATGACTTGAACTTGTTCAGACGGACTTGGGGAGTCGACTAAGGCAGTGATCTTATGAAACCATAGGCAGGTCTCTAGGTAGAGTTCAGACAATTGTCGTCTCATTTATGTACGCGTTTTCAACAGATTTACTTCCCAAAAAACGACCAAGTCCAATGACTGCAGCCTGAGGCACTATGTGTCGCTTATCGATTAGATATTTCGAGTGGTTTTCTGAGCCGACAGATTACGGTCTTTCAATGATCAACCATTCGGCATCGAATTTCCAGCCGCAAGGTCCATCAACTCACGGTAGCCTACGGCCAGGATGAATAACGACCGAGTCAAGCTATTACAGCTCAGAGCCGCCAAACAAGATGCAAAAGCAGCCAAAGCGGCAAAAGTGAACGCTCGCAAGGGCTCCACCAAAGACCAGGATCAGATTCGACAACGGTCGAGTAAAATCACCGTCAACCTCCAGCAGCGCTGCCTGAATATCATGCGGGATAGCTTGTGGGACAACGACATTTCGGCCTTCCAGGAAACTCTCCAAGAAGTCAAAGGCCATCTTTACAACCGCGATTTCGCCGCGGCTTTTGGGAGCGAACATTATTTGCGGGCTTATGCATTGCGCTGGAGCGCTGCCCGATCTCTTGGGTATCTGCAAGTCTTCGAAGACATCAGCAAGTTTGTGCTCGAGCAATCACGGGACGCACCCGATGACCAAGCGTTGAAGATCCTTGGGATTGGCGCTGGCGCTGGCGCCGAGCTGGTTAGCCTTGCAGGATGGCTAAATCTCATCCATGCGTCTGCTGATGCAAAAGTCAACAAGACTTCTTTGGATGTCAACCTTGTCGATATTGCTGCCTGGGAACCGATCTCCAACAAACTGAGCGACGTGGCCCTGTCCATGCCTGTCATCTCCAAGTACGCTTCAGCGGCCATACGCGAGGCCAATGCCCCGAT
>Ga0265797_10012426_pt1 | contig 10434 bp, 6 predicted proteins | sample P2T30metagenome_FD_192433 | JGI IMG/M metagenome (GOLD analysis project Ga0265797, IMG submission 192433) | Plant litter microbial communities from East Loma Ridge, Irvine, California - P2 T30 | ecosystem: Environmental > Terrestrial > Plant litter > Unclassified | place: USA: California... | reverse complement strand
CGAGAAGAGCACGATCATGGGCAGCGCCGCGACGAGGGTCGCGGCCATGAGGCCGGACCAGTCCGGGCCTCCTGAGGGGCTCTGGGCGCGGAACGCGCCGAGCGCGACCGTGAGCACCCGCGAGTCGTCGGTGTAGCTGACCATGAGCGGCCAGAAGTAGTCGTTCCACTGCGTCATGTAGGTGAGGATGCTGACGGTCGCGATGGGGGCCGTCGACATCGGGATCACGAGCTTGAAGAAGATCGCGATCTTGCTGGCGCCGTCGACGAGGGCGGCCTCCTCGACCTCCTTCGGCACGTTGAGGAAGAACTGCCGCAGGAAGAAGATCGCGAACGGCGTCATGAACAGGCTCGGCAGCATGATGCCGAACAGGTCGTCGATGAGCCCGAGCTGCTTCACGAGCAGGAAGTTCGGCAGCAGCGTGAAGATCACCGGCACCATGAGCGAGAGCAGGAACGCGCCGAAGACGAGGTCGCGGCCCTTCCAGCGCAGGCGCGAGAACGCGTAGGCGGCCATCGCCGAGAAGAACACCTGGAACACCGTGACGGTCGTGGCGACGATCACCGAGTTGCCGAGGTACCGCCAGAAGTCGAGCTTCGCGCCCGAGCCGCCGTCGGCGATGGCGTCCTCGACGCTCTGCGCCCCGAAGACGCGGGCGAAGCCGTTCCAGGTGGGGTCGACCGGCAGCAGCGAGGTCGCGTTCGCGTAGAGGGCGCCGTTGCTCGACAGGGCGGTGCGGAGGATCCAGTAGAACGGGAAGATCGTCACCAGCAGGACGACGCCCATGACGGCCCAGGCGAGGACCTTGCCCCAGCGGATCGGGCGACGCGGGCGGGCCTGGCGGTCGCGACCCGTGCCTCCTGACCCGGTGCCGGGGCTCCGGCCGGAGGCGCGGTCGTCGTCGGCGCGGTCGGCGGCGACGGGCAGGGTGGCGCTGGCTTGCACATCGGACACGGTCGGCTCCTAGTTCAGGTCGGACTGGCCGGCGCGCGTGAGCCGGTACTGGAAGAAGGTGACGACGACGAGGATCACGAGCATCGCGACGCTCAGCGCCGACGCGTAGCCGAAGTCGAACTGGGCGAAGGCCTTGTCGTAGATGTAGACCTGCAGCATCCGCGAGGCGTCGACGGGTCCGCCGCCGGTCGTCACCGAGACGGTGTCGAAGACCTGGAACGAGCCGATCACCGAGATGATCAGCACGATGCCGAGCACGGGGCGCAGCAGCGGCATGGTGATGCTGCGGAACATGCGCCACTCGCTCGCACCGTCGACGCGGGCGGCCTCGTAGTAGTTGGCGGGGATCGCCATGAGCCCGGCGAACAGCAGCAGGGCCGTGTAGCCCATGTGCCGCCACACGTTGACGGCGGCGATGGTGGGCACGACCCAGGTCTCGGTGGTGAAGAAGCCGATGCGGTCGAGGCCGAGCCACTCGAGCAGCTGGTTGCCGATGCCGAGCTGGAAGTCGAGGATCCACAGGAACACCAGGGCCGCGACGACGTTCGAGACGAGGAACGGCGCGAGGACGATGCCGCGCAGCACGGACGAGCTCGTCAGCCGCTGCATGAGCACGGCGATGCCGAGCGCGATGACGGTCTGCGCACCGATGTTGAGCACGACGTAGTACACGGTCACCCGGGCGGCGTTCCAGAACACCGGGTCGGAGATCAGCTGCCGGTAGTTGTCGAGGCCGACGAACTCGGCCGGCGAGAGGAGGTCCCACGAGGTGAAGCTCAACCAGATGCCGCGCAGCAGCGGCCAGAAGTAGAAGGCGACGAGGCCGATCGCGGCCGGGAGGACGAAGAGCAGCGCGAGCTTCGTGTCGTCCGGTCGTCGTCGTGTGCGGGAGAGCGCCGCGGACCGGGTGCTCGGTCCGCCCTGCCCTCGCGTCGTGCTCGGGGGTGCCGTCGAGACTGCCATCAGACTCCTTCGTCCTGGGTCCGCGTCGTCGCGGACGGTGGCCGGGGCGCCCCTCGGTCGAGGGGTGCCGCCGCCGCCAGTGTCCACCTCCCCGAGGGCGCTCACAACCCCGGTAGGTCACAGCCAGGTAACGAACTGGAAACGCTTCCAATCCGCAGGAAGCGCGGCTAGGGTCGGCCCTGACCGTCCCCCACCAGCCGCGATGGAGCAGCCCGTGACCGTTCTCGACACCGACCAGACCACGACGATCCGATGGGGCGGCGACGCCCTCCGACTCGTCCTCGAGCACGACGCGGGGTCGCCCGTGCGGCTCGTCGCGATCGAGGAGGGCAGCGCCGGGGCGACCCGGGGCGGGGCGGGGGCGAGCGCCTCGGAGGAGGCGACCGGCGCCTCCGGCCGCCCTGGCCCGCTGCAACCCGTCGTCGAGGTGCTCTCGCCCGCCTGGGGGCGCAGCAACAACAGCTACCGTTACGCCGAGACCGCCCTCGGCGTCGGCCTGCGCCACCGCGACACCCGCACCAGCACGGGCGCCGACGGCACCGAGCGGCTCGAGGTCGAGCAGGTGCACGCCGCCAGCGGCCTCGTCGCCGTCAGCGTCTACGAGCAGCGCCCCGGCGTCGCCGCCGTGCGCACCTGGACCACCGTCTCGCTCGAGCCCGGCAGCGACCCGCTGCCGCTCTGGGCGGTCACCTCGTTCGCGACCGGCGCCGTCGTCTCGGACTCGCCCAACGACGTCGACCTCTGGCACGCCGAGACCGGTTGGTGCGCCGAGAACCGGTGGGGCTCGCAGCCGTTGCGCTCGCCGGGGCTCGTCCGCGTCGACCGCACCGCCCGCGGCGAGACCAGCCGCAACCGGATCTCGGTGACGAGCGTCGGCTCGTGGTCGTCGGGGGTCGCCAACCCGATCGGCGCCGCCCAGGACCGCTCCAGCGGGCGCACGCTCGCCTGGCAGGTCGAGCACAACGGCGCCTGGACCTTCGAGCTCGGCGAGAGCCCCGCCTGGGGCCTCGGCGGCGTGCCGCTCGAGGAGCGCCTCTTCAGCGAGGAGCCCTTCGGCCCGCCCCGCGGCGACCGTTCGCGCGACGGCGCCTACGTCTCGGTGCTCGGCCCGACCGACACCCTGCACCAGTGGTCCGTCACGCTGCGCGGCGACGACGCGTTCACCACCGTGCCCGTGTCGTTCACGGTCGCCGGTGCCCTCGACGACGCCTTCGGGGCGCTCGCCGAGCAGCGCCGGGCCACCAAGCGGCCGCACCCGCAGGACGCCGTGCTGCCGATCGTCTTCAACGACTACATGAACACGCTCGAGGGCGACCCCACCGAGGGCAAGCTGCTGCCCCTGATCGACGCCGCGGCCCGCGTGGGCGCCGAGGTGTTCTGCATCGACGCCGGCTGGTACGACGACACGGCCGGCTGGTGGGCGAGCGTGGGCGACTGGCGGCCCTCGACCGCGCGGTTCCCCTCCGGGCTCGGCTCGGTGCTCGACCACGTGCGGTCGCGCGGCATGGTCGCCGGCCTCTGGCTCGAGCCCGAGGTCGTCGGCGTCGCCAGCGAGGCCGCCCGCACGCTGCCCGACGACGCGTTCCTGCAGCGCGGCGGCGTGCGCATCGTCGAGCACGACCGCTACCTGCTCGACCTGCGCTCGACCGCCGCCCGGGCGCACCTCGACGAGGCCGTCGACCGCCTCGTCGGCGAGCTCGGCGTCGGCTTCTTCAAGCTGGACTTCAACGTCACGCCCGGGGCCGGCACCGACCTCGACGCCCCCTCGGTGGGCGCCGGGCTGCTCGAGCACAACCGCGCGCTGCTCACCTGGCTGCACGGCGTGCTCGACCGCCACCCCGACCTCGTGCTCGAGAACTGCGGCTCGGGCGCCATGCGCAGCGACGCCGCCATGCTCGCCGTGCTGCAGCTGCAGTCGACCTCCGACCAGCAGGACCCGCTGCTCTACCCGGCGATCGCGGTCGGGGCGCTCGCGCACGTGCTGCCCGAGCAGGCCGGCAACTGGGCCTACCCGCAGCCGGGGATGTCCGACGAGGAGATCGTCTTCACCGAGTGCACCGGCCTCGCCGGGCGCCTCTACCAGGCCGGCGTGCTGAGCCGCATGGACGACCACGGCCTCGACCTCGTCGCCGACGCCGTGCGGGTGCACAAGGAGCTGCGCCTCGACCTCGCCCGCTCCACGCCGCGGTTCCCGACCGGGCTGCCCACCTGGGACGACGACTGGGTCACCGTCGCCTTCGACGTGCACGGCTCGGCCGACACGATCGTCGTGGCCTGGCGCCAGGCGCACGCGCAGGGCTCGGTCGAGCTCGCGCTGCCGCACCTCGGCGACGGCGACGCGCGCGTCGAGCAGGTCTACCCCGCGCAGGAGGTCGGGGCGGCCTGGTCGGCGACCCGCACGCCCGGCGGTCTCCGGCTCGAGGCGCCCGAGGGCGTCGCGGCGGCGCGCGTGTGGCGGGTGACCGCCGCGTAGCGCCGGCGCGCGCCGCGTAGTGCCGCGTGCCGCGCGGGGGGCACCGCGCGGGGGGCGGTCGCGGGCGCGCCCGCTCCCCGCGCGCAGGCTTCGCGCGGGTCCTGCGACGAGACGTGCCCGGGCCCGGCCGCGCCACGTCGGAGGAAGCGTGCGGCGGGGGGCCTGGCGCCGGCCTGCTGTGGCGGTGCAGCACGGGTGAGGCGCAGGTTCCAGCCCCGCTTGCAGAGGTGGTGCAAGCCGGGATAGCATCGATCGATGCCGAGGCCTCAGAAGTACCGCGACGTGGTGCGCGTGCTGAGGTCGCAGGGCTGGGTCCTGCTCAGGCAGGGCAAGGGCAGCCACGAGTTGTGGGGCCTTCCGGACGAGAGCGTCAAGGTGGTCCTCCCTCGACATCGTGACGTGTCGGCGGGCATCGTCGGGCATCGTCGGGCATCGTCGGGCAGCTGTCGAAGGCCCTGCCCGAGGTGCCCGAGAACTGGTGAGAGGGGTCGATGTGACCACGAAGGTCGAGGCCACGGCCGTCCGAGACGGGCGATGGTGGCTCGTGCGCCTGCCCGAGCTCGACACGGCAGGTCAGGCTCGTACCGTCCGAGAGATCAGGGCCGTGGCGACGGAGGTCGCGGCCCTGTGGCTCGACGTCCCCGAGAGCGAGGTCGAGGTCTCCGTGCGCGTCCACGTCGACGAGCAGGCCGAGGCGCTCTGGGACGAAGCCAGTCGGGTCGAGGCCGAAGCGCGCCTCCGCGTCCAGGAGGCGGCGGCGCTGCGACGGCGCGCCGTCCGGGTCGCCCGCGACGACGGGTACACGCTCGACGCCGTGGGGGCCGCGTTCTCCATCAGCCACCAGCGGGTGCAGCAGCTCGCAGCACAGGAGGCCCTGCCCGCGTGACCCGGGCGGCGGCAGCCGCGACGTCCCGGTGCTGCCGCCCGCGCCTCCTGCACGACGGGCGGGTCCGTCGCCCGCGGGCCACCGCGGTCGCCCGCCTGCGACGCACTCGCCCGGGGTGGCGGGCGCGCACCGCGGCTGCCGCGCCGCGTCAGCCGCGCGTGGGCGGCGGCGCGCTCGACTCGCGCGGCACGAGCACGGGCGGCAGCGCCACGTCGTCGGGGGCAGGCCGCCCCTCGATCCGGGCGACGAGCTGCTCGAGGGCGAGCCGGCCGAGCGCGTGCCAGTCCATGCGCACGCTGGTCAGCGACGGGGTGAGCAGCCGCGAGACGGGGTCGTCGTCGAAGCCGGCGACGCTGAGGTCGTCGGGCACCCGCCGCCCGGCCTCGGCCAGGCCGCGCAGCGCGCCGAGCGCGGTCTCGTCGTTGAAGCAGAGCAGGGCGGTCGCGTCGCGCGGCAGCTCGTCGCGGGCGGCCAGGAGGCTCGAGGTCGGGTCCCACGAGACGGCGATCGGCTCGGGCACGCGGCGGCCGTGGTCCTCGAGGGCGCGACGCCAGCCGGCGGTCCGGCCGCGGCCCTCCTCGGGCGGAGGCCCGACGCTGAGGTGGTGCACGGTCTCGTGGCCGAGGTCGAGCAGGTGCTCGGTGGCGAGGCGTGCCGCCAGTTCGTCGTCGATGTGCCCGTGCGGCACGTGCGACACCCGCGACCCGATGCGGCGTGCCGACGTCGCGGGCAGGGTCGACGGCAGGCGCTGCAGGGCGGCCGTGACCTGGTCGTCGAACTCGATGCCGACGATGCCCGCGAGCGGCTGCTTGAGCAGCAGCTCGACGGCGGCGGTGACGTCGGCCGGGTCCTCGCTGCGGACCACCGAGACGGCCGCGATGAGGCCGTGCTCGCCCGCCGCCTCCTGCACGCCCTGGATCGTCGAGTGGTGGCCCGTCCGACGGGTGTCGGCCGCGAGCACGCCGACGATGCGGTTCCGGCCGCTCACCAGGGCCCGCGCGGCCTCGTTCGGCCGGTAGCCGAGCTCGGCGACCGAGCGCAGCACGGCCGCGCGCCTCCGGTCGCTCACCTGGTCCGAGCCGTTGAGCACCCGCGACACCGTGGCGATCGAGACGCCGGAGGCCCGGGCCACGTCGGCGATGCCCGGGCGCTTCGGCGGGGTGGCGGGCGGCATGCTGCGACTGTAGACCCGGGTCGGCGGCCGGAGCCACGGGGTGTCCCCCGCGGCGCTCCGGCCCGTCCACGGGCGGGTGCGTCGTCCCCGGGCCGGCGCGCACGCCCGCCCGCGACGCACCCGCCCGGCGACGCGCCGCCCGGGCCGGGGGATCAGCCCAGGTGGCCCCGACGGCGGCGCAGGCCGAGGGCGAGCCCGCCGAGCGCGACCGCCAGGAGCGCGAGTGCGGCCAGCACACCCGTGCCGGTGCTGCCCGTGAAGGCCAGCGGGCCGCCCGCGGTGGCGACGGGCGGGGCGGAGGCGTCCGCGCCTCCTGCGCCTGCGCCGGGAGCGGGAGCCGGGTCGCCGGGAGCCGGGTCGCCCGCGCCGGGCGCGCCCGGGTCGCCGGGGGCAGGAGGCGCGGCGACGTCCGCCACGGACACCGCGACCGCCAGCGTGGCCGGGGCGAACGGCGTCGGGGCGAAGGCGGGCAGGTCGCCCGCGCTCGACACCGTGACCGTCGCCGTGCGCTCGCCGGGCGTCGCCGGGGTCGTCGACCCCGTGATCAGCCAGTCGTCGCCGTCGGGCACGACCGTGGCGGGCACGGGCACGCCGTCGCCCCAGTCGACGGTGGCGGCCAGCGACCGAGCCTCCGCCGACAGCACGGCCGGGGTGGGCGTCACGCGCGACGTCGCCGGGAACGGCCAGGTCCGCGGCGTGAGCGCGGCCCGGGCGAGGCGGGCCTCGAACGGCTCGCCCACGGTCGCCTCGACGGGCTCGTCGACCGGCGCGAGCGCCAGGTCGGCGGCCTCGTACGACGACACGCTCGGCACGGCGTCGCCCGCGCCCGTGCCCCAGGTGAGGCCCTCGGGCGACTCGACGAGGTCGAACGCGAGGGCGGCGCCGTCCTGCAGCTCCGAGACGTCGAGCCAGGTCTGCGACCGGGCCTCGCCGTCGACCGTGAGGCCGCGGACGTACCGCGGGCCCTCGCCGGAGGCTCCGGGGGCGTCGACCGTGACGACGGCGCCGTTGTCGAGCGTGATCCGCGCCGACTGCACGCGCGGGGCGTTGACCGCCATGATCCCCGAGCCGGGCTCGACCGGCATCATGCCGAGCGAGGCGAGCACGTACCAGGACGACAGGGTGCCGAGGTCGTCGTTGCCGACGCCCCCGCCCGGGGCGTCGGGGAACCGTGCCAGGTTCGCGGCGAGCACGTCGCTCGTCCTCGTGGGCTCGCCCACGGAGCCGTAGAGCCACGCCGTGCCGAGCATGGGCTCGTTGCCGGGGTTGTAGCCGATGCTCGAGTAGTAGTCGCTGCCGCCGGCCGCCCACGAGTCGGGCGAGACGCCCGGCTGCGCGCGCAGCGCATCGATGTCGACGTACTGGTCGAGGCGTTCCAGGAACGCGTCGCGGCCGCCCATGGCGTCGACCAGGCCGGGGACGTCCTGCGGGGCCATCCACTGGTAGTGCCACGGGGTGCCCTCGTGGAACCCGGACTGCTGCACGGACGCGAGCTCCTCGGCGGAGTTGAAGGAGCCGTCGGGGCCGACCGCGTTCACGATGCCCGTGAAGCCGCCGGTGAGCTCGACGTCGGGGTTCCAGAGGGTGCGCCAGTTGCGACCGCGGTCGAGGAACGCCCGCGACTCGTCGTCCTTGCCGAGGCGCTGGGCCGCGGCGCCGATCGCGGCGTCGGCGACGGCGAACTCCATCGTCGCGCTGCCGCCGTGGCGGTACTCCTCGTACTCGCCGCCGAGGCCGCCGCCGTCCTCCGCGTACCAGGGCACGTGCCCGTTCTCGAGGTAGAACTCGGCGCTCTGCCGCCCGACCGACGCGACGTCGGCAGGAGGCGCGGTGGTCGCGTTCTCGACCAGCTGGTCCCAGAGCTCGTCCGAGATGTCGTCGGGCACGGTGCCCAGGGCGAAGTTCTCGGCGAGCCACGGCGACACCGGGTCGCCGGCCATGATGTTCGTCTCGAGCGCGCCCAGCGACCAGCGCGGCAGCCAGCCGCCCTCGACGCGGGCGGCGTGCATCGACCGGACGATGTCCTCGGCGCGGTCGTGCTCGAACAGCGCGTGCAGGGTGGCCTGCGTGCGGTAGGTGTCCCAGAGCGAGAAGCGCTGGTGGTAGGTCCAGCCGTCGGCGACGTGCTGCTGCAGGTCGAGGCCGAGGTAGCGGCCGTCGACGTCGCTGCCCACGGTGGGCGAGAGCAGGCTCTTGTAGAGCTGCGTGGTGAAGACGCGCAGCTCCTCCTCCGTGCCGGTGGTCACGTCGATGCGCCCGAGGGCGTCGTCCCACTCGGCCTCGGTGGCGGCGCGCACGGCGTCGAAGCCGAGGCGCTCGTCGCCGGTCGTCGTCTCGGCGAGCCGGTTGCCGCGGGCGCCCTCGACGTCGACGAACGAGACGCCGACGCTGATCTCGACGTCGTCGTCGACGGTCGTGTCGAAGGTGGCGACGGCCCCGTTGAGGCCGGTCTCGACGGCGCTGGCGTCGGAGCCCTCGACGTACGCGCCGTCGGTGCCCCAGGTGCCGCGGCTGGCGACGTCACGGTCGAACTCGGCGCTGAAGTGGTACCGCACCTTCTCGTCGGTGCCGCCGCAGAAGCCGCCGTTGTCGACCCAGCCCTCGAGGGTGCGGTCGTCGACCCAGGTGACGGAGCTCGCGCCCGCGTCGCGCAGCGTCTGGCCCACGTTGAACGACACGTTGCCGGTGCCGCCCGCGGGGAACGTGTAGCGGTGCTCGCCGACGCGCGTGCTGGCGGTGAGCTCGGCGGTCGTGCCGTCCTCGAGCTGGGCCGTGTAGAAGCCGGCGTGCGCCTGCTCGGTGGTGGCCTGGTCGCGCAGGGGGATCGCCCGGCGCTCCGTCACGGGCACCTCCGAGCTGCTGGGCGTGACGAGGACCTCGCCCGCGGCCGGGCAGCCGGCGCTGTTGACGTGCTGGTGGCTGAAGCCCCAGACCTCGCCCGCCTCGACGCTGTACGACGTCGACTGGTACGAGTTCGAGTTGTCGGGGCTGAGCTGCACCATGCCGAACGGCGCGGTCGCGCCGGGGAACGCGTTGCCCTCGTCCTCGGTGCCCACGAAGGGGTTCACGAGCGAGGCGCGCTCGCCGTCGACGGCGGTCGCGGCCGACGCGGGGGCAGGAGGCGCGACGGCGGTGAGCGCGCCCGCCCCGAGGAGCGTGGCCACGGCCAGGAGGCCCGCGGTCGTCCTGCGGGCCGGTGCGGAGGCGGGGTCGGAGCGCCGGGGGCGCCTCCGGGGATCGGTGGTGGGGTGCTGCACGCTGGGCGTCCTCCTCGACGTCGATGCGGCTCCGGTCGGCAGGGGGACAACGTTGTCAACATGCGCGACGACATCGGCGGACCAGAGGTCCGGCCAGTGTCGCACGGACCCTCGGCGCCCGTCGACTCGCGCTCGGAGGGCGGGGAGACGACAATGAGGGGGTGCGCCCGTGCGCCACCCCGAGACCCGCACCCCGCGTGCCCGTGCCCAGGAAGGCCCCACCATGAGCAGCCCCGTCGTGAGCAGCCCCGCCGTCGCCGCCCCCCGTTCCCCCAACCGCGGCATCGGCGTGCTGTTCGGAGCCCTCTTCGTGGCGCTCGGCGCGTGCGGCTTCTTCGTGTTCCCGCTCGGCTCCTTCTTCGACACCGAGGGCGGCGAGCTCCTCTGGCTGGGCATCAACCCGGCGCACATCTTCCTCTGGATCATCTCGGGCGCGGCCCTCGTCATCGCCGGCACGGCGGGCGTCGGCTCGGCCCGCACCATCAACGCCTGGGTCGGTGCGCCCATGCTCGTCCTGGGCGTCGTCGGCCTCTTCGTGCGCGGCACCGACCTCAACCTGCTCGCCTTCACGATCCCGAGCGCGCTGCTGTGGATCGGGGCCGGGGCGCTCCTCCTGCTCACGGCCGTGGGTGCCGACCGCCCCCGCGGGGCGGTGGCGCGCCGCTCCTGAGAGCCCGCCCCGACGTCGCCGTGGCCCGGCTGCAACCCTGGTGCAGCCGGGCCGCTC
>Ga0265797_10012425_pt1 | contig 10434 bp, 9 predicted proteins | sample P2T30metagenome_FD_192433 | JGI IMG/M metagenome (GOLD analysis project Ga0265797, IMG submission 192433) | Plant litter microbial communities from East Loma Ridge, Irvine, California - P2 T30 | ecosystem: Environmental > Terrestrial > Plant litter > Unclassified | place: USA: California... | reverse complement strand
CCACCCTTTCGTACTTCTACCCAACGCTCATGACCGGCCTCGGATACACCGACACAGTCACCGCTCAATACATGACTGTCCCCATCTACGCCGTCGCCTTCGTCTGCACGGCAGTCACAACCTACTACGCCGACGCCATCTCCAATCACCGTGGTCTCGTCATCGCAGGCTGGCTCGGTTTCGCACTCATAACCTCGATCTGCGTACTGTTCGTCTACGAATTCAAGGCACGATATGCGCTGCTTGTTCTCATGGCCGCTGGACTCTGGTCCTCCAACGCCGTTTCGCTATCTTTCGCTAGTGCGACCTTCGGATCCATGCAGCCGGAAGTCAGGGCCATTGCGATCGCGCTCGTCAACGCCATGGGTAACCTTGCGCAGATCTACGGCGCATACCTCTTCCCTGCCGACGATAAGCCAAAGTACCTCATGGGCTTCGGCGTCATCTCCGGTATGCTGGGTCTTGGTATTGTGGTATACATCTCCCTTCACATTGCTTTGAGAAGGAAGGAGGGAATCACGGCATTCTTTTGAGACATCTCAGAATAGCTCTTGATAGGTGGCTGGATGTCACCAGTCATGCTATACACATGTATATATTATGACAGCGTTCGAATTTCATGGCAATGATCACAAAGACGATCACGAGAACGACTGTATGTGCGCAGGTGATTAGTGACAAAACTGACGTGGCTCCATCATGCATCATCAGCATACTGTGATCTTCTACTTCCACATTCCAGGACTGCGCCGTCACAACAGCCCTTCGATATAAAAACAATACTAACATCCTAGTGCCACGATGTTTTCTGCGATACAACTTCTCATACAGCGTACTATACTTCCCGAGAGACGTACAAGCAAAGCGCAGCAACCCAGAGTCGATTCTAAGAACCAGCATCTCTCAAAGCACGAATAGCACACCATGGGCCTCTTCAACTTCTTCAAAAGCAACACTCCACCTCCACTCTACCATCACGGCGAGCGAGGAAGTGGAAACGAATACCTATCGCCAATGCCTAGCGAGCAAGATCCCTCGATTCACCAAGGCAACGATCCCAAGACCATCAGGAAGCGCGTAAAAGAGAGGGTAGATGCCGAAATCTGGATTGAGCGGAGGAAGGCACAGATGGAGAAGAGCGAGAGGAGTGAGAAAAGATGGCGTGAACGTATGAGTCGAGATGCGGAGTACTTCAAGCAATCTGGACTTAACGATAAACCTTTACCACCAACACTCAGGGCTCAGTTCGAAGCGAGTGGCGGGCCTCGCGATGAATCACACGGTCCAGGGCATTTTCGCCTTGGAGACCACGGGTTTGCTGGCATGGCTGATGATCCCCGTGCTTTGGGATTCATGCCCATGGGTCGTCGTCGCGGAGGAGGACGTAACCCAGGATGGCCGGATCTAAATGGTATGGGCCGTGGAGACCCAGCTGTTCCAGACCATAGCGTTGGGCGGGAGGACAACAGTAGAGGAGGAGGGGGAAGAGGTCAAGAGGGTGGACGTGGCCCGCGTTGGCCTGCTGGAGGTGGTAAGGCTTCTGCTTGGAACATGCATGATTGAGGGAGGCTTGATGGGTTTGCTATCCGTGTATCGAGCAGAGATGGCAGATGTCGGAGACATGGGCGGTAGGAGTACTAGAAATTGCTAAGATAGTATTGCGAACGTATCTTTACGCCCATTCAGTCAGTAAAGTTAATGACTTCTATCTGCTTCCCTGATCACTTTCATCTGGACGAAGTCTAAGACATGGGCTGTATATTCGAGGTGCGGCTCGCTGCGCAACGTTCATGTGGTATGACTCAATTGACTCATGATCAATAGGTGAGCATCGTCACAGCGATCGAATATTGATGGCGTCTGTGACATTTGGTTCAGCTGACGAGCGCAGCAGTGTACGTGGCGTCACTTCACGCCTCATCAACAGCACATGATCATTCTTCACAACGATTAGTTATAGCTGCTTCGTATAAAACATCTCTCTCCTATGGGTAGTGCAGCTTCCTACGATACCTTCTTCTGCATCGATCTACACCAAAACAGCCACTTAGCACCAACTCAGGCTTGAAACTGACGTCAAAACCGATACCTAATTCTTTCAAGCATGGATCCCTTCTTCGTTAGGCGCCGCGGCAAACCTGGGAGGTCTTCCGGGGTTTATCCTTTCGGAGGGTATCCTTTGGGAAAGGCACAAGGCAAAAGTCATCTTTTCCCCACCGACGAAGAGAAAGCGGAGACAGCCCAGGCTTGGATGAAAGAGAGAACTAGATTACTTGCAAGGCACAATGAGCACAGGAAAGATCATGGTCTTGAGCCAATGCCAGCCGACCGGGCACAACGTTTCGTTCAGCCGCCCAGCGAGTTGGAGGCGTATATCTTCAGTCGGTATCGGTCCAACAATGGGTTCAACAGCCCTCTTAACGGCCGGTTCAACAAAAGAGACCGAGTGTCGGCGCAAGCGGAATACTATGAGTTGCTGACGGAAGCATATGGTGATGCCGAAGAGTGGGAGAAAGTCTACGCTGATCAGCGGGCCAAGCTCTTCCAACTGCCTCGCCTCCATGGAGTGGGCGAACGCCGCAATATGAGGGGAATGTTTGATGATGATGATGACGATGACGATGATTATGGGAATGTAGAGCGTGGAACGCCTCAAGGGATAGGCGAGCCAGTGGATGGAGCTGGGGGTTTTGGAGGTGGTTTTGGTGGTATGCGTGGACCTGGTGGTAATGGCCCTGGACTTTTCGGCGAGGGCTTTGATGCTGGCTCCGGCGGCGGCCGGAGGCGCGGGCGTCGACAGGAGGATCTGCAAAACTCACTGCGGAAAAAAGACATCTTTTCTAGTAATGATGATGTATGGACCTACTTCCAGTCTAGGTAGTAGCTTTGTCCACACATTCGTTCCGCATCCTCTTCCCCATAATATCGCAAGTGCTCTCAAACCGTTGTTAATGTCCGCGTCGCAATTGTATTCCTACTCGAGACCGGACAGGAAGAAGATCAGTGGCAGAAGCATTTATTGGAACCACCAACAGCCTTCGTTCGGCGTTAAACATGCGAATGTTCTGTTATACTTCACTTTCATCTTCCAGCCTCCAATAATGGAACGCTTGCGCGTCAATCTAGCCATGAAATCCATTCATACATAGTTGCATGAACTTGGTGCTCGTTCATTGAAGCATGCATTTGGAGCGCCAGCGACTACTTCACATATGCTGGTGGTACAAATCAACGTTCTCTCCTGCTTCTAAACCTGTAAACCACCTCTCACAGCTCTCCACTCATCGAGAATCGTTTAACAACCATACGCTATAATCCGAAGTATCATATTCATCGAACATCATGTTCTCCGGCTCATATGCCGAGAAAAGCCAATGGGTCCGTCGAAAAGATGAAGCTTTCGGATTGAACTCGAAAGGCGAAGCTGCGTACTACATGGAAGTCAAAGGGAAGGATACAAGATCGACTAGCGGTTATTCCGTGAAGGTCGCGAAAGACCGCAGGTCGGGAACACATAAGCCATCAAGCCGCGTATCGAGTCAATTCGCACCATTACCAGAAGCACCTGAACCGCCATCTGCTATTCGTCCTCCAAACAAGAGTACGACCAAGTCCAGTCGTAGTAACTCTAGAAGAGACTACAATGCGCCACCTGCACAAAGGATGCCAAGTGCAGGTCGCAGCGGTCGCAGCTCTTACGCTACTAGCGAGGTCAATGCTACCCAAGAACATATCCCGGAAGCACATCCTGCCCCGTATTCACGGGCAGCTCCCAGTGTGGCATCAAGCAGGATCTCGATTGCTCAGTCACGGGTTGATGGGGAGTATGCACACGAAGTCGCTGAGCAGGATCGCAGCGTAGCCGGTAGCAGAAAGAGTCGTCATGGCCATCGCGAGCACAACACCCCTTCCTAGACCCGTACTTCCACACGCGAGCGCAGTGGACGTTCAACTAGTCAATCAGGTCGTGCGCATAGTGCCTCGAGTCGCTTCTACGATGATGTCGAGTACGAAGCGAGATCTCACAGCGGGCGAGCCCCAAGCGAAGTCAGTAGTCAACTCTCCAGCTCTCGTCACCGCTCAGAGCATCGTAACGGAAGCCGCGCTCCATCCGCATATGAAGACGAGCAGTACGACATGGACGGGGAGTACGATCCTGAGGATGACGGAATTTACAACAGCGCGGGGATTCGACCAGAGGATTCCGCCTCTTCTGTGGGCGCAGCGCGCGTAGAGAGAACACGCCCGTATGCGCAGAGCATGATCAATCGAGAAGTCGAAAAGGACCTAGTGTACATGCCTGATAAGGCCAGACTATACAAAAAGATAGATAGACATGCTGGCTCTTATAGAACGGAACATGTTGTTCCAGCGTGGATGAGTAAAGAGAGAGTACCAGGCAGTGCTGGATCAACGATCTAGGCGGTGGATGAATGAAGCGGTATGGCAAATCTGTATATTAGAGAACCCTAAATTCTTGTACATTCATTTGGGTGTTACCATACAAATTTTATAAGTCCAGCGCTTTGACACTTGCGATAGTGAACGCGGAGATCGCGAAAAAGAAGCCTGCGACAGCGAATGCGCCCTGTATGTCATGTTTTACCACGGACCAAACAAGCCCGAAGATGATGCTTGCCAACGTGCCAAGCAGGGCTAGGCCGAAGAGCTTCAGCTCGTCAACACCAGTAATAACGTCAAGCCCCCAACCGATACTGTACGCGTCAGTGCCTTACTATCGCTAAAGAGAACAGTCACACTTACCTACTACCGCGCACTGGGCAGGGCTCGAGTTTGTCATTCTTGCGTTTCGGTATGCTTGGAAGCAGAACCGGGAATGAGGGGCTCTCATTTGGATGCAGGAAGAAGTGCATCAACAGATTCGGACCGATTGGAGGGACGTTATCCGCTGGCATGGGAGAGTAGTCATACTCGTAGTTTTGAGCGGCCGGCGGTATGTCGTTAATCTCGTGAATATCTACTAGTTGATGATGATACAGGCGAAACTGGTGAACAATGTTAGCGAAGGTTATGTAGTGCCTTGAGGAGTATATGAAGAGCTTGCCTTTACAAAGCGCAAAGCTGTTGGTTTCTTAAACGACAACAGCTTCTTGTATCGCCCCTTGGACCGTGCGTAGCCTTGATTCAAAGCTCCGAATAAGTCGATATCTGTTTTGAAGTGACATGACTGTAGCGCTGACATGCGTGTAGCGTAGCGACTCCAAGGAATGCACCAGTGAATGAAGTGGTGTTTATGTGTATTCGTTGAGGCCTGTATGCAGCATGGCCTTCCACTCACACCATCACCCTTTCTATTGGCTGGTCCATGCCGCGGAAGCTGGGCCTTGGACCTTGGCCATTGAATGAATGAGGGTAGAAGACTCCGAAACGAAAATGTTGTCCCTTTCCGCTGCGATTGCTGTGAGGCTGCTTGTTGATAGATTTGTCGAACGGATAGCAGTCTTAGCTGTCGTATCATTTCGACGACAGCTCCCTGAGAAAGCTCTGTATAGTCATCGGTGATGACCTTTCCACAAGACTTCTAAGGATCAGCCACATGCATGAGACTACGATATGCAACTGGCAGAACTTACACACCCAAACTTGATTTCCACAATGCGCGGCGCAGAGAAGAACTTGTCGCCAGTACTTTGGCGTCCTTCTGCCTTCGAAGACAGAACATGACTAGGCTCACATACATTCTTCAGGGAAGCCGGTGCAAACGATCTGGTCAAATTCCAGAAGGCTCTGCTTGAGCATACGAATCTCTCGAAGGCCTCGACTTTACCCCGAATTTCTGTCGAATTCTTTTGAGGAGTCATGGATGATAAACAGCTACGGTTACCATGAATGAGTGGGTAGAAATGCCACAGGGGCGCTTCATCTGTCCATGACGCAACAATCTTAGATGACAGATGTGTTGGCTTATTCTGGGCTCCATTTATCCCGACGCGGTCGGAAGCCGAGAGCATATAGAGCTCGGCTTCTCTCGCAAGATCAGAAAGGAAAACACTCAAGAGGTTGCACAGTGGTGTCACATCCTCTCTAAACGAGAGCCTTAGACTCGCTGTCGGTGGGTGAATGTTTTTCACTAAGATTTCTGCCAACTCTTCCTCATAGTTACGCGCACGCTGTGCGAAGTTTCTTATGTTTTCCTTTAGTGTCTCATATGCGGTTCCTTTGAAGACAAATTCCCGAATCTCGCAAAATGCGGGCATGAGGGCTGGATCTGTTTCGTCCAGATCGATTGAATGGAGCTGCTGCAGCGAGCCAGAAGCGCTCTTCTCGCCGGGTAGATATGCCCCAGGGACGGCGATATCATCAGTGTTGAAGTGTTCGTAGATCTTAGATGAAAGATACCGCAAGCGCTGTCGTAAGAATGCGCAAGCATGATGTTGCAGGGTGGAGTCAGCCTCGGCGCGCAAATCCCTCTCGAACGCTCCTAGGAAGAATTGGACATTCTTTACTTTCATCTCATTCGCGCTCGAGGCCTGAAAGCCCTTAGTTATGCGATATCGCTCATTTGATAGGATCAGAGTGTATGGGTATGGGATAGCTCCGGGAAGCTGTGTCGATGTCGGAGAGCGCACGAGTTTCTCCCACCTCAACTCAGGATCTTCAAGCAGCACCTTCAGTACCTCTGCAATAGTGTCTTGCCCTTCCGATGCGATGAACGAAGTAGATCTGCTTAGTGCAATCGAGGTGGAAAAGATGCTCGCGCCATCGTCCGAGCTATCATCTAAGTCTGAGATGTTTTCGACGATATCAGCGATCTCGACAGCTTGTTTGCTTCTCTGATGTTGGGGGCAGGCATATCCTACTAAGACCGTTTTGGTTTGGACGCCGTGGCCTCGCTGGCCATGCGCTGCACAGGGGTCTATCGCATGCTTGTAGTATAAGCAGCGACAACGGATGTACCTTTCGAAGACTTGATAGCACATTTGAGGTCGCGCATAAGAGGACTTTTGACGTGGTGTGGTCATGGAACGCAGCCTGGCTGCGGGGTAAGTTGAAGTGTAAGCAGCAGCCTGCCTGACGAGATTGGTCGCTTCCTGGGGATATCTGGCTTTAACCCGATGCGTCATATCATGCTTTCTCCATCTGTTTCCTCGTGCCATAGCCTCATAGGTAGACCTGTTCATCCTATGAATACTTTCGCATTCATGATGATCAGCCTCTGCCCGTTTCGTGGTCAGAGAGTTTACAATCACATGTACACACTTACAAAGTCACCACGCCGGTACCTGCGTTCATAGCGGGACTCGCCATAACGAGGCAGAATTTCGCGTGCGCTCGAATTAATTTCGTGCTCATTGCTCATACCAATCATGTACCGTGATTCACATCTCTCTTCCGTCACCCGTGAGCTTTCGTAGAGTCACGGTTATGTCGACGCGGTCAACTCTGCTTATTGACACAATACTTGAGGCAGTCATACAATTGCTTGACCTAAATATCTTCAAGAATAACGATTCACATGAAGCTCATTCAAATATGCCGCCAGCTACTTTACCTTCTCCATTATCTGCCAACACACTATTTTCCTGATAAAACTAATCCGAAGACATTCCTTGATGCACAAGCTTACACTCGTGTAAGCATGGGCCGTTACGCAGTTCAGCTACATCCAGAAGCGCAAGCCTGGACCCGTACCAAAGCAAAGGGTGCAGAAACCAAGCAGTTCGATGTTGAGAAGCGCAAGGAAGTGCACAACGTTCCTGGGAAAGGCAAACCGTCAAGTTACAAGGTAACAAGTCGCGAACCACATCGTACTCTGCCTGAAACGCAGGTACCGGTTGCAAGGGCACCTCCAACTGTGGTAAACTTATCTAGCACGAGTCTAGCAAGCGCGGCACCAAGTCATAGTCGAGAGCGGCCCTATGTACGAGGTCTACCCAAAGGCTCGGTCGTATCGTACAGCGAGTATCCTGTAAGCGCCACCAGTGAGGCTCCAAGTCATGCAACGACAAGATCGAATCTTACAACTTCGTCGCATACCCCGAGCGTCGTTCATAGTACTCATAGTGCTCGCGCTGTGAGCGTAGTCAGCGACGCTAAGAGTCATGCGAGCACCAACAGCGTCACGCAATCTAGCGTACCTGGAGAACCCCACCAACATCTTCTACAAGCTGTTCCGATACCTTCCCAGAATACTACTAGTTCCCATACTCAAAGGGTTGTAAGCACTGCCCCGAGGACAGCTCCCGAATACTATCTGCCCTCGTCCGTGTCAAGAGATAGCTCTCGCACACCGAGAGCTACATCCGCCGCTCCGAGTCACGTATTCGAAATCTACCCGTCTTTGCCCCCATCACGAGATAGCTCTTGCGCCGCTCAAACCAGGGTACCCGAAAACACGACGCCTGCGTCTGAGTCAAGACTTCTAACGTATCGCGCCCCAAGCGTTGTGACCGTCGCATCAAGTACGATATCAGATCAGCACCCGCTTTTACCTGCGTCAACTCCTTCAAGCGTAATACACAGTTTGCAGCCATCTCGTGCTCCGTGTGTCGCTATTGCCACCCGAAATACGGAATCGGAGGATCATCGTGTATTCCCCGCGCCTGTGTCTAGGAGTCCTAGTATCGCACCTAGTAGCGTCAACGTCAAAAAAGAGTCGTCGGAATACCTTCAAGAGAGCCACTCGCGGAATCCTTCGCGAGCACCGTCCTTACAACCCCCATCTTCACAAGCCCCATCTTCGCGAGCCCCATCTTCGCGAGCTCCATCGTCGCGAACGGCTAGCGTAGCACCGAGTATTCGAAGCGAACATACCAGCAGCGATGTGAATGACGCTCGACTTATCAGCAGCACTGTCAGTGACGCTCGACTCCGCGCCGATAAAGAGCACGCCAAATCTGTAATCAGCTGCGGTTCAAGCGAAGTGGGAAGGAGTGCGAGGGGGCGCAGACCAAGTGTCATCCAGCACACTGAAGAGTATACTGCCCCAGTGTCTGAACGAGCCCTCAGTATCGCTAGAAGCACTAGAAGCAGTGTCAAATCGGGTCGCAACGAGCGAGATGTCAGCATCGCATCGACAGCTAGAAGTCGTGCGCGCGAGGAAGACTACGAGCCGAGAACACAAAGTCAGTCGACCTCGAAGCGAGCCTCGAGTATAAAACCTAGGCGGAGTGAGCGAGGCGGCAGCACCGCGTCGAAAGCCAGAAGTTATATCCATGTGGATGAACGAGAGTCCAGTGGCGAACGCGAGCCAACTTCTAGACAAGCGCCAAGTAAAGTGAGCAGTTCCAAAAGTGGCCGAAAGACGTCTCGAGACGACCGCGGTCGCAGTACTACATCTCGCACTAAAAGTTCCTACAATGAGTCAGCTGGAGTGAGAGTAACCTACGATGAGCACGAAGAAGCCAGACCCAGAAGTCAATCTCGTTACGAACACAGCAGATCTGTCTCAACGCATCGCAGCAGCTCGGTATCGAGCGTCGAAACCGTCCGACCACTTGCAGGCAAACACAACGCGCTGGTGGTGTACCATGACAACGCCGTTCATAATGCCGAAGCTTCAAAAGATGCTACGCGTCGTTGGTCATCCAGGCGCAAGAAGAAACCCGACATCGATGTTCGTTCGTATGTTGGCAGCGATGATGTGACTATGGTTCTCCCGGACCCTTCGGAGGTTGGCGAAGCGGGGCGCGCATCTGGATCGCAAGATCAGCACAAACAGCAAGACTATCGTGATGAGTACCAAAAGTGGCAGCGGCAAGAGCAACAATATCAGCAGCAGCATCAGCAATGGCAAAAGTACCAGCAACCGTACCCGCAGCCGAACACGCGGCCGTATCCGCATACGTATCCGCCCCAGTACCAACAACAACCGCAGGCGCCGTACCCTGCCTACGTCTATCCAAACGTACACCCCCAATACACAAACCATCAATATCCAAATCAGCAATACTCTAACCCGCGATATACACATCCTCAGCCCCCTGCTCAACCATACCCTCCTTCCGCGAATGCACCGTATCCGTCGCAGTACGTGGCACCTGCGCATCAATACCCAACGGCGTATGAGAGATTGGACGAAGAGCTTGAGCAAGGTCGAAGAAGCGGTCGTTTGCCTAAGACCAGGGATAGGCGACCTGAGAAAGTGGAGCGGCGGCCGAGGACAACAACTCGCCTGGAGGAAAAGTACAAAGAGTCACCGCTGGTATACGAACAGGGCGATAGAGGCAACTTTCCTCCGGGTTGGTTTGATCGAGAGGGCTGATAGTATCGGGGTTGGGATGGTCGGAGGCTGGAAGAGGCGTTTGGCTCGGCGTTGCGCAGTTTCGCAGAGTTGAGATTGGGATTGAGCAACGGGTGCTAGATCGCTCGGAGATGTAGAAGTTATAGATGATGCAGATACCGTAGCGGCTAGACTCATCGATGTGTACGTTACACAAGACTGGGTTATGAGTCACCCGACGTTAGTCATGC
>Ga0265797_10012422_pt1 | contig 10438 bp, 8 predicted proteins | sample P2T30metagenome_FD_192433 | JGI IMG/M metagenome (GOLD analysis project Ga0265797, IMG submission 192433) | Plant litter microbial communities from East Loma Ridge, Irvine, California - P2 T30 | ecosystem: Environmental > Terrestrial > Plant litter > Unclassified | place: USA: California... | reverse complement strand
TTGGGCTGCAAACACGGTGGAGGGTGTGAGAACTAAGGAAGGTGAGATAAAGTGGCAGGAGCGAACTTGTCAACAAACGAAAGTCCGTGCTGAAACTGACGCGGTGAGTGACCGCGTGTTTGACCAGCGTGCTCACACATCTTCTATGTGTAATTTCCGACGAGTAGACATGCAGACGAATTAACTAGCAGTACACAATGATATCAAGGTGTCCAACAGTCTTAGTGTATACCTAAGTACAGCTGTGAGCTCCAGAGTGAAAGCAGCTCCAGAGACCTATTGCAGCTTTTCAATCTCTTTCTAGTATGGCATGAATTTAATATAGAAGGTCGAAGCATTATTTGCATTACCAGACATTGCTGAAGCTGTGTTGTTCACCAATTATGGCGATCCCACGGTGACGTCATGATATGTGAATGTGACAGCTGCATATGCTGGGCAACCTCAATTCCTCAAGACGTCACTTATGGTAATAGACAAGCATGTTTATTAAAAACAACGTGATTTCATCTATAACGAGAGAACCCGTCTTTACTTCTCTACTACCCTACTTTACATTAAGCTAATTACAGTTACTAGAAATTTTAACATGCAGTCCGTCCTCCACAAAGTCATTGGCCCCAAAGAGGTACACCCAGAGAACCTCGAGGGCCGCGTCGCAGTAGTCACCGGTGGTGCTCTTGGGATCGGGTATGACCAGATCCTCCTTCCCCGCCTCCCAATCTCCGCTAACATTGCCGAAGATATGAGGTCAGCCGCGCACTCGCCCTCGCAGGCGTAAAAGTTATCATGGTGAACCGCAAAGAAGAACAAGGCGCCGACGCCATCTCAAGCATCAAGAAAGAGAAGGCCGACGCGCAGGTCGAATGGAAACACTGCGACATGGGCAGCCTCAAGGAAGTCAAAGAAGTTTTCTCCGAACTGCGTAACTCGCTCGACCGTCTCGACTTCCTCGTTCTGTCCGCGGGCATAAACACGAATTTCTACGGGGAAGACGCGGACGGTATCGATCGTCACTTTGGCGTGAACTTTCTCGGCCACTTTTACGTGTGCAACCAGCTCTGGCCGTTAATCCGCAAGACGGGTAATATGGGCACGAAGCCCGCGCCTAGGGTCGTCTTTGAGTCGAGTGAGATGCATCGTACCGCGCCGTCGGACGTGCACTTCGCAAGCATGGACGAGATCAATGATAGCTCGATGGACCCCACACGGCTGTATGGACGCACAAAGTTGGCCATGATCCTGTTCGCAAAGTACGGTCTGCGTGATCGCGTCATCAAACCTAATGGCGATAACGTATACGCTCTCTCGGTACATCCAGGTGCAGTCAACACAGCTATGCAGCAGCAGTGGAAGGACGCATATCCTGGTATTACCGGCAAGTTGTTGTCAAATGCTATGCTCTTTGCTGGACGAGACGTGGAACAGGGGTCGTACAGTGCGCTTTGGTGCTGCACGGCAGATGAAATCGAAGAGAAGGATATGAATGGGTACTACTTTAACGACCCCGTAAGTTGCCCTTGACATTAGATGGTAATGCTGTTGAGCTCAATGACTGATACGTGACTACAGGGCCAACCAGGCAAAGAGACATCTCAAGCCAGCGATGAGAACCTTGGTGCTGCGCTCTGGGATCTGAGCGAGCGGATCATCAAAGACAAACTGGGCCAAGATGCGCTAGTCGACTGGAGTGCGAAGGAGTAAAATCGTGCTCAGACACAATGTGGGCAGCTTCAACTACGTCTGAACTCGTGCGTAATGTGTAAAAGATTATCATTATAGGCGTGTAGAAAACATATCCTATAAAAGCCTACAGCATCCTGAGAATGGTATATGGTATGACAACAATGACTTCACCATCCTAAGAAACATGAGGCCAAACCCCGCGTCGAGGAGTCATGACCTGCTGCGACCTTCCAAATTCCCGTGAAGACATAAAACGAAGTAGACCTTGACAAGATGAAGACTCCCTAACCGCATCATCATCGAGCAGCTCTGGATGCTCGTCGACGACCATAAACACTGCCTCCCGCAGATCCGTCGCATGCTCAGGAAGGTCTTCGTAAACCCACAGGATAGCGTCGACCATCTCGGGATTGGGATGGTAGTATTCCGCTGCTTCCTGGAATTTCTTCGTACATAGCGCCTGTAGGTCGGGTACTAGGTACTTGTCTGCGACTTCCCAGAGCTGGAGGTGTAGGAACATGTGGCGGGGTGTTGGAGTATGATAGAGCGCTCGGCCTGAGCCCTTTGGCATGCCTTGAAGTATCCGCTGTCGTTTCTGGACAATCTGATCTGATCGTAGGTCTGGAGGTGTTTGAAGTTTCCGCTTCTGCGAGGTAGTTGAAGATGGAGCACCGAAGGCTGGTGATGCTTCTCCGTGGGGCAAGCGCGAACTGCGATCACCATTGTGGGGGTCGTTTTGATCGATACTTTCGCTGCTGGCATACGGGCTACTACCATGACTTCTGATCCATGTCAGATCCTTTGCGCGCGGATCAATCTTCCAGGAAGTGGCACCGTAGTCGCCTTCATGAAGAAACTCGATCATGAGACTGACCATAGCAGGTTCATCGTCATGAAGCGTTATGGTGCCCTCGGAAGCCTCCTTCCCAAATTGTGTTGCGCGCCGAAAGTATTCAGAGTAGGGAGTAATAACGTCCAGATCGACGGTATATCTATCAAGCCCGCACGCTATAGTGAAGTTGGGCTTCATGACTCTGGAGTGTAGTCGTCTCGTGTAGAGGTTGAGGGTTGGGTAGGTGTGAATGGGCGAAGATGGATTGGCAGTGATTGTTGGCAAAGTGGATAGACTCAGTTCTTGCCAGAGTGTTCATGTGCGTGAATGGGCGATGACAGACAAATAGAGTATTCACTCTGTCGCTGACCACGTGAGCCGTTTGCCTTAGGATTTGACATCAGCTCTCGATGTGGCCACCTTGGATGAGAGAGGCCGCACATCGTGAGATCGAGTTTGCGATATGACATTGAGCCAAAGACCTGGGGTATTTTCTGGTTTTTGCAGGTTTTAAGCCCTAACCCCGTGCAAGATGTCGTCCTACTACCCTCAAGTGACAAGAGGCGTGGCTCTTTCATAGATCATGAGGGGTTGACGTTGGTGGAAAAGAGACGTGTCCAACTATAAGTCTTTGCAAGAAGTCGAGCATCCAATGAAGTCGTGTAGATTGGATGTATGCTCGCTGGCTAGAGAAAGAGTGCTTGGGAGCAATAACTTGGTCTTGAATCTTCGCGTGTACCTCGGCCTGATTGGAAAAGATGACTCTGACGCAGGACCTAGGATTCAGCACCCAAGACCGAGAATCCCGGCAGGGGGAGATTGTATTGAACAGCATAGCGGGCGTACGGCATGCTCCGTACAGACAGCCTTGACACGCAGCGAGGATGACCTGACAAGGCCGCAGCTGTGGTGTTCCGTGGCAGGTGGCACGGCCCGATCGGCTAGTAACGCGAGCATGTCCGAGAACGAGAAGATGTTCCGAAGGCACGGCGCGGCGGGGGCGCAGGGTCGTAAATGCTGTGTAAGACCGTCCGGTGGTGGGCTAGTGACCGGTGAGCAACCCCACCTCCGCTCCATGCAGTAGGCTACAGTCTACAGCCCTGTCGTGTTCGACGCTAGGGCTGCAGCTTCGCCACACAGTTGCCACCGTCAGCTTGGGGTCCGGATGACAATTCCGCGAGACGAATGGCTCAGCTTGAGCGTATTCTTGCAAGACTGAAGCTGAATTTCCGATCCTTCTCCGTCGTTGGACTTTGCTGTTGCGTGTTTCTGAGCGCAAGAACAGCTTTTTTCGATTTTAACAGCTTTTTGTTCTCTTCTCGTATCCCCAACTCGTCCGCACCCTCCTCGAGTATGACTGCAATGAAGTCTGTTTGATTCTTTGCGACAGCGTGATCTAGCACGGAAGCAGGTTTGGTGTCTTTGGCGTTAACGTCGGCGCCGTGCGTGATGAGAACACGAGCTATGTCGACATAGCCACGCTGTGCTGCGAGGTGGAGGGGAGCGCGTTGGTGGTCCCCACGGATGTTCGCAAGAGTCGCAGGCTCTGGATGCTGTTCCAGCAGTGAGCGAATCTCTGCAACGAGGGCAGGTTTGTCCTTGCATTGCGCCACTTTCGAGTGAAAGACTTTCCACTCTTCGCTGGGTCTCGAGATGCCGTAGATTTGTTTGGAAAGAATGCTTTCCTCGTCGTCGGATTGTGTTAAAAGAGCGCTCGAAGAGGAAGACGAGACGGAGAATCGCGGGGCCGATGTGGGATTGGACGCTCTACGGGGGTGTACTGGATCTGAGACGGTTTCCGTATTGGAGAGCCATCGATCAAGCAAGACAAGTTCATCTTGAGCTGGATGATTCTCTTTGCCGTCATCCGTCATGGGTTGCTGTTTGGGAGTCAGTACCATCTCTCCTATTAAAGCGCTTATGATCATGCTTACTGGCACTGCGGTCTCGGAAACGCGGCGAATATAGGATCTGACTTCCCTGGAATCGCGTTAGCAATGTACAGATCCGAGGTAAATGTTCACGAACAAATATGAGCAGGCTCCAGTAACAATGACAATGTCATTCAGGTATCGTCGAATGTCTTCCACCGCGAGCTCAACATCCTTGGTTACTGCGTCCATTCTTCGTTTCACAGTGGCCTTGTCAAGAAAGGTCTCCGCACTTTTACTTTGAGGTCCCAAGTCCGCTATCTTGGATTTGATCTCCCTGAGACGATCGCGACATAGCGTGATCTTCTCACGTACCAAGATTGACGGCTCGCCGGTGCCATCAGGCTCAGCTTGATGGTACTTCGAGTTGATTAAGCGGACAACACTATGCAACTCCGTTATCTTTCCCAGGAGACGGTCGGCCGACTCGTCGATTTCACGCACCGCGTCGATGTAGTTTTTGCAGGCTCGGACGATAGCGAGCCCGACCGTTGCGATGGTAATTATGCTTGAAACCGGCTCGGCCATGGTCGCTTGGGTTTTGTGTACGTTGGCCCGGCCTGCTTTAAAGTGGATCGCTGGAGAAAGTCTAGGGCCAGGTTCTGGTGTTACACAAGGATAACATATGCTAGTGCAAACGAAAGCGCAACGATCGCTACGTATGCGGCATCGATTTCATTTGAAGAAGTCCTCTCGCCAGGCGGCTCAAAGATCAAGAAGGGGCTTAGCAGGACGCGTGCAGCCTGTTTGTGGCCAAGGACGAAGACAGGTAATATGAGAAGCACACGTGTGAAGTGAGTTGACGTAAGAGTCAAGTATGAACAGTCAAATGCACTATGCAAGGGTTAGCATTCGTCCGATGCGTTAACGGGCCGGGGCCACTCCACACGTCTGGAGAAAGCGGCTGGCGGGGAAAGCTCGACAACCACACTATTACAGATCAAGTAGGCAACCGCTTATGTGCCGTCTTTGTAGATCCACAGCCTCTCTCATCACGCTACACATCGACTAGCCAAGCAGGTTAAAGGGACAGCGCATATGTCGGGGAGTTCGTCATTCGGTAGTTCCTTTCGTACTTTGGCGATTTCGCGTCAACAGGCACATCTTCTCAGATGGAGACTGGAGGGGCAGAACGGAAGTTCCCGCGATGGCGCGTCCTAGCCAGGCAATCTCGAGGCATTCTGCGAGGCAGAGGGCTGAGTAGAGGACCAAGGTGTCACCAATAAATTCGAGGTTGCAAGGTGATGCAATGGCTGACCCTAATGCCAGATGCGGATTGGTGGCGCGTGATGGCACTTGGAGATGCATGCCTTAATTGGCTGAAATTGTGCCAGACCCATGCCGCCTGAAAGAGGGCAGCGAGGCATGCCAAAAGCAAGCGCAAGGCGGCCAATCCACTGAGAAAGAGATGATTATCAGGACGTGGACCTAACGCTCAGCCCCTTGTCTAGGAGCATCTGTAAGTAATATGGCGGTGGAGGACCGCGACAAGACATTCAGTATGCGTGATCTGTTTAGCCTTTGAAGAAGGCCTGTCAGCCTTGAAGGGCTCAGCCCGATGTGGAAGACAAACATATATGGTTATGCTTGGGCGCGTTGTCGCACAATAATTTCGGCCCCTAAGCGACATCTTATTCGGAGCGCTGACCAGTATGAGCGAACACATCCAGGAAGCAGCAGCTGTTGGGGGAACAGTAGGAAATCGAACCCTATCGGCAGACCAACTGCCATCGACAGGCGCAAGACAGACGTAAGCAGGTGAATCGATGTTTACTGGCTGCGACTGATTCCGAATAGCATAGATAATCCGTTCTTGACGTTCGACGACACGATTCCCGACCCCAAGACTCAACGGACCGAGCTCGAAGATTATGTCTGGGAATTTGCTTTGTTAGCCGGTCTCAAAGACCGCTATGAACTGCTTCAGTTCGGTGCTCGTCTTGCTCGAGACGAACACGAGGCTATGGGGAGATACGCAGATGAGCTTACCGAGCCCGAGAAAAAGCTTTTGGAGAAGGAGAAGGAGAAGAGCACAGGGTTTTGGAAACAGTCCAAGTTTCTCCGCGCGACAATCATGACCGCAAGTCTTGCCGGGATGATTCAGGGATGGACGCAAAGCGCCAACAATGGCACTGCTCATGGCATGCCAGAAGACTTTGACCTCTGTGTTCACAGGGACGCCGATTGTTCTTCAGTCGATCTTTGGACATTCGGAATGCTGAATGCCATACCGCTCCTTTCCGCAGGCCTTTTTGGTACCCTGCTTGCAGATCCACTACAGGAGAACTTTTTGGGGAGGCGAGGTAGTGTGATGCTGTCTTGTACTATCACAATAGCCTCGACAATCGGAGCATCACTTACGCACAACGTAGGCTCACTTGCAGCCTGCCGAGCCGTCAACGGGATAGCTTTGGGTGCAAAAGCGTCGATAGGTTAGTAAAAACACTCGCTCGTTGCCTCAAGGATGCTAAGTCCTTACAGTTCCCATATATGCGGCTGAGATATCACCAGAGCATATACGAGGCGCTATTCTGGCGAACTGGCAGCTTGCTGATGCAGCTGGTACGTCTTCCCCCATGAAGTGACCTAACCCACTAACTCGATAGGCATCTTTCTGGGATTTCTGGCAAACTTGCTGGTCGTTGTTTACGTGGAGCAAGCAAAGTCCGCGTGGCGCATTCTCACGAACACTGTACTCATCCCAACGATACCTTTGTTGGTGATGATATACTTAATGCCGGAATCGCCTCGGTATCTGATGAAACACGGAAAATACTGCAAAGCACTCGAGGCCTTCGAACAAGTCCAGACCACGCGGCTGCTAGCGAGTCGCGATTTCATGTATGCGCATGCTCAGCTTGATTTCGAAAGCCGACTCTTAAAGGGGAAGACAAACCAGCTTGGCAACCTGGCCGATCGCATAGACATTAGCGCGCCAAGCTTGTCCAGTGAGCCATCATCGCTACCACCGAACCATATACAGTTAGGGAGGATTGCTTCACAGAGTGCCGTATCGCCAGGTCGATCCACCCTAGATCCTCATGCCGAGACAAGAAACTCAGGCGTAACAGTGGTACCGAGCAACAACCAGTACGAAGTCAGGCCACAGTCCGACCAGAACGAGAACAGCAACATCGAGCTCGCGACTATGAACAGGAGGTGGAGTGATGTCACAAGCCTGAACTTCGAGGTTGAGGCCAGGCGAACGAAGAAGAGCAATCCCTACTCTTACAACATCGGTGTCAACGGTTACTACAAGCGTCTGAGAGAGTTATGGTCCAATAAGCGGTGTCGACGAGCCTTATTGTGCGCTTCCGTGTCCATGATCACCCAGACCCTGACAGGCGTTAATACTATCGCTTTCCTAGGCACGATAGTTTGGCCTGACGCCGAGAGGAACAGTGATCGAACAGCCGCGACAATAGGTCTTGCCTTTGGAGCAGCAAATTACGTGTTCGGGCTTCCAGCTTATTGGTCTTCGGATCGATTAGGACGCTCCGTCATGCTTTTGCTCGGCCTGCCAAACATGGCATGGTCGATTCTAGTCTTTGCCTTCCTCTTCAAGATTCGCGACCCGTCCGTTCAGATCCCCATGGTCAGCATCTTCGCGATCATCTTCGTTGCCTTTTATGCCCCGACAGCCGGTACGTCTCCATTCTCGATCGCAGCAGAGGTCTTTCCTCTCGTATCGAGAGAGGCTGGTATGGCCGTTTCCGTTGCGGTCAATCTCCTCGGCGCAGGTGTATTGGTCCTAGTCTTCCCATTCCTGCAGGACAGCATTCAGCCGACGGCTGCATTCTCCATCTTTGCAGGCCTGAATATGGTGGCATTCGTACTGGTGTATTTGTTCGTTCCGGAGACAAGAATGCGGACCCTGGAAGAGCTGCAGTATACGTTCGATTTGCCAACGGGATGGCACGTCGCGTATCGTGTGGGGTACATCCGACAGCATGTCTGGGCGAATTGGTGGAAGTACTTGACGCGCCAGGAGGTTCAGCCGCCAGTTCCTTTCTATGAATGGGCGCGAGAGACGTATAGAGAGATGGAAGGTGCCAGCTGATCTATGTGGGGAGGTAGGCGTGGGCATGTTTGGCGGAGGCGGACCGCTGAGACAAGTCTGAGGCGCGACTGGACGCGATCCCCTTCCGCCAAGCAAATGACGTATCAAGGCTAGTGCGAAAGACCTCGGCCACCAACTGCACGTCCGCATCTGAGTATTGAGTGAGGAAGATATGTGTAGGTAGCCAAACACCGTCGTCTGTCACAGTAGCATTCCACAATTATGTAGGCTTCGAGATACGTTATCTATGTTGCCCGAGTTATCCAGCTCATATGTCTGTTCAAACTGAGAGCTTGTGTCACCTCATGAGGGTGAAGCTGCGCTGAGCATCAGAGACGAGCGTTTGTCGGATTCTTTCTCACTAGTCGCGAAGATCCTTTGCGCCTTCACCACGAGTGACACGGTGCTCGGCTAGCGCCTATACAAAACAAGCGCGGCGTACGCAACAAAATCTATCCTCTTCCTCCACAACCTAAAACTACTTGGGTAACAACAACCTCGCGGTACGGCACCACCTGAAGCAATCACGATGACGAGTTCATTGGAGGAGATGTAAGTTAGCACACTAAAGTCCTGTATTTTACTAATAAGATGCAGTGCCTTGCGCAATATGACCGAGTCGCCTCTACTCCGACTGCCTGGCGAGCTGCGCAATCGTATCTACGAGTTAGCTGTTGGCAGAAACATCATCGTCGTAACAAAATCCTACAAGCGACCGGTAAAAGCGTCGGTCTATCTCACCTCCGCTAAAACTTCTGGACCGGACGCAAAAAGCGCTCAGGTGAGCATTCGTGCACCCGTATCGGGAATCTTTACCATCGGCCTCGTATGCCGTCAGTTGAACCGGGAAATAGCGCTCATCCAGTATGCAAACAACCTTTTCCACTTCGACAGCATGACAGCTGGTCAGATCTTGTTGGACAGCCTTAATAATGCACAACGAGCGTTGCTTACATCGATTTCGATCAAGATCGGGAACTACTTCGTGACAAGATGGTTTTTCGATTGGGTCATAGATCTGCGAACAAGCCTTGACGAGACTGGAATCTCCTTGCCCAAGCTGAAGCATGTTTACTTCAGTCCCGAACTCGTGAAAGGCACTCCCTGGGATGATGAAGAGGCAATACTGCACAGCATTGGTATTTGGTGTGACCTGAAGATCGGATCGGGACGTAACGAAGGTATCTCGTTCATTCTGCTTGATGTGTTCAGCGGATTGGAGAACCGAGATCAAGCAAAGACGATCAAATTGAATTGGGACGGTGAGGCGTCTGTCTAATTGGGGGTTTTCATCATTCGACGCGGCGCGATCCAGTCGCCGCAAATACGGTATTCATGCCCAATGGTCATCGGCTGTTCATCTACATATGGAGTGCCCTCGAGATGGCTAGGCTGACAACGGGATAACTCATGATACGATCATGAAAGCCGTGCTTAACAATCTGTTCTCTGATGATCCCGCGCTTCCCTTTCCATTCCACTTCCCAACCACCAGCACCTAGAGGCGTCCTCTCCTTCGATTTGACCTTTTCTAGTTCTTCGAAGGCAATGGGAGAGGGTGAATTAGACGTTGCGTTAACGGCGTGCCAGAAGAGGACATCTGAGTGACTCCATGGGATATCGTAGTCATCTTCGGCATGTATCAAAGCGATATCATAATTCCGCTGCTTGCCGTTGACTTTGATACTGTCCAGCCGGAGAATAAGTGCTGCAAGCTTATCCTTGGATGGGAATTTGGTGATGATAAATCGGTTCAGCAGGTTCATAAGCGGTGGAAATATTGCGAGAGGGGAGAGCAGCGGAAGGGTGCGAGCAACCTTGTACGTCCTGGTAAGCGACTCCACATCGGCGAATGGGGCGACTAAGACGACTCCCGCTAGAACGACAGGAGTAGGCTGTGAAGCCAAGTGATGAGTGAGCGATAATGCT
>Ga0265797_10012421_pt1 | contig 10438 bp, 8 predicted proteins | sample P2T30metagenome_FD_192433 | JGI IMG/M metagenome (GOLD analysis project Ga0265797, IMG submission 192433) | Plant litter microbial communities from East Loma Ridge, Irvine, California - P2 T30 | ecosystem: Environmental > Terrestrial > Plant litter > Unclassified | place: USA: California... | reverse complement strand
GACCCGTGTAGATGAAGATGTCGTAGAGGAAGCCTCCAAACGCGCAGCCAAGGAATGGTGCCACCATCGGGATCTAGACATGGTCAGCAAGAGCTATCAGCGCCATCAGAAGACATACCCAGAAGTAGTAGCCGCCAGCGGACCACACCTCATGACCATACCCGACCGCATAAGACATCAGTCTTGGGCTAAAGTCACGAGCGATATTGATCGCATAACCAGTCTGCCAGCCGAAGCAAGACCCCAACCCGAATATGAGGAAGAACAAGCAGAGAGGGAACCATTTGTCGGACTATAGAACGGTCAGCATTGTCTCATTGATCACTGCTGTCAGTCGTACCTTCGGAACACCATTATTACTCGGATCCTTCAGCGCGAAGATGACGAACATCAAGAGTGTACTTGCGATGAACTCTGAGAAGAACTGGCTGGTCTTGGTAAGAAACGGCTGTGGATAAGTGCAGAAGATATTCGCAGTAGCCTTCTCAGCCGGAGGCACTGTTCGCATCTTTCCGCCCTCGAACCAGTCGATGGAGCTGATGTAGTTCGCGTATACGATTCCGGACCCGACGAAGCCACCAAGCATCTGTGCAGCGAAATACATCGGGAATCGCCGCCACGGTAGTTGACGAAAGATACAATTGCTGAGGGTAATCGCCGGGTTTAGGTATGCGCCAGAGTCACCTGCTACGTACAGACCGAGCATGACGCCCAGGCCCCAGCTTCTCCAAGTTAGCATACATTGCCAGCATCTAACACTTCAGCGCTCGACTCACCCCCAGTTGATCGACTGATATTGTCCGAACCCGTTACCGCCCGGTGCCGTCGTCTGTCCAGTCGAAAGCAAGACCTGCGCAACCGCTCCATCACCAAACATAACCATTATAGCCGTCCCCCAGAACTCCGCAAACGGCTCCCTCATTACCGTCCGTATGCGCGACCAAAGCAACTCCGACGCCGCACCGTGGTCATGCTCTTCGTCGATGGGTGCTTGAGGATGCAAGCCAAGTACCGATCGCTTCCGTTGAGCGCTCGAAGACGTTCGATGGGCCGAGAGTTCAGAATTGGTAGAATGCGCCGAATGCTGTGTTTGCGCTTGCGTCAAAGGCGTGGCACTCGTACCAGACGTAACACTGTGCAGGCGATCATCAGAGCGGTCGTCTGCCCAATCCCGTGTTATCGATGGCCCTGGGGCCATAGGTCCTTGAGATGTCATGCTGAACACACGTCAAAGCAACACTAAACGAAGAATGAGGGACAGTCTAATCCGAAGCCTGATGAGCCTCAACACCAGTGCCAGAGCGAGGAAGGTACTAGCAAATGCACAACAAACAGCCTACTCAGCGGACCACGACTGCTTAAGCATGCCTCGTCGCGTGCCCTCGGCTCCGTATATCCCGTATGCTAGAAGACGTCACAGCATAATCCCCCATCACGATGCCAACGCCATTGGAAGCCGATCTCGTACTTCCCCTCATTTCTACTAGTCAGATCTCCCGGATTAGGGGGAGGGTGCCCGCGCCATGAGCTTGGGACGTGACTGTTGTGCGCTAGGCATGACGTCTGTCAAGGCTGGGGGCGTTATTTCCGTGGGGTGGGCTGGGAGACGGGGATCTTCATGGGATTGTGGAAAAGTGTGGTTTAATCGTGGTCGAATGAACAAAGTTTTGGACAAGCAGCATTATGGTAGGTGAAATCGGATTGATCTGATGCCCCGTTATTCCCGAAGAAAGAAGTGGGCTCTGAATCTGGGGTGCAGATGCGTCCACGGGTCCGGCGATCGCGATGTCCTTTAGCGCGAGGTTTGTCAACCACCATCTAGTCACTGCTCGCCCATTGACCGCCTATGTCATTCTCCTATTCTGATGTTTCCCATATATTGTTTTTGACAAGTCAATCACATGAAATACACCTTCCGTTTTGTTGATCGGTACACTCACAAGCCTGAATATGCAGATAAGCACGCATGATGTCATCAGGCTGCGTAACAGGTGCCAGCAGAGCAGTGCTGCCTCATCACACCTCTGCACCCTCCTACATCCTACTCACCAAAATCTCAAGCTTTCGTCTCGTTCTGACCCGAGTCATACCCATAATCTTTGCACAACGGCTGATACTCTTCAAACTCAGCATCGTCCGTATGTCTAAGGAGTGTTAACCCCGCGTCGGTCTTCAGTGGCTGGCCTTGTCATTTCAACGGACAACCTTATACGCGTGGCCGCATATAAGCCCGATTATATCCGTTACGCCATCGAGACATGGTGCAGTGCGCACTTTGCCAATCAGTCGCGGATGCGATAGAGAAGAAGATACCTTTTCACCATGAGCACGTGTGGAAATTCCGCGATGTCCAGCAGAACGATGGGTGCGTTACATGCCAAAAGATAGCGCGAAGGTTCGAAAAACATACAATAGCCGACCGTGTAGGGGAGTGGACCGGCTGTGTTTACTACACTCCAGACCATGACAATTGGGAGCTGATGATCAGCGAGACGAGAGTGAAGGGCGTGGAAAATCCTCCTCACTACCTATTCTTGGAGATTCATAAAGTTCCAAACACTCTGTGTGTTTCCCTTCTCGATCAAGAGATGGACATTGAAGGCATCAAGAGATGGATCAGTAAATGCGAAAAGGACCACGCTGGTATATGTCATACACTCACGAACTCGAGGACTAAGATGCCGGATGCCACAGACTTACGGTTTATTGACGTTGAGAAACTCTGCCTTGTGATGCAATCCGAGCAGGATAGCGATGGCCGATATGCCGCCTTGAGTTACGTCTGGGGGACAGCTGTTGAACCTTTTCAGACAGTGAAAGCCAACGCCAAAGCTTTAAGCCAGGAATATGCGTTCGACCTACCTTATAACCGCACTCGCCTCCCCGGAACCATTGCAGATAGCATATCCTTCACACGCGCTCTAGGCCTTCGCTACTTATGGGTTGACAGATTCTCGATCATACAGGATGATGAACTCGCGAAGCCCCATCAGTTGGCCTCCATGGCATCTATATACTCCAACGCGTACGTCACTATAGCTGCTACAGAAGGGGAAGACAGTGCCTATGGGATACCTGGAATCAATAAAGAGCGCCCGAGGAAACCACCTGCTGAAGTTTATCATTTTAGTCACAGCTGCCGCGTCCAGGTGTTGGGGCAGTCGGTTGGATATCGACCTACACTGTATCATACCCGTGGCTGGACTTTTCAAGAGTGGACATTTTCGCGTCGTACGATCGTTTTCCATGATCAATCAGTGTCTTGGATTTGCGGGGAATTCGAGCAATCGGAAAGCAAGCAGTATCGGCACGCAATTCCTACGAAACTGTCATGGTGGATTTGGGATACGTATCCTAATTTTAAGGGATACTGCAGTGCTGTTGAAGTCTACAACAAACGGGAGTTGACTTATTCCGAAGATGTCCTAGCTGCGTTCGACGCGTTCATGACTGTGCAAGGACGTGCTATGCAGAGTAGCTTCCTATTTGGTATACCAGAACTCTTCCTCCCCAATCTGCTCTGCTGGCACCATGGTCAAAACCTTTTGTACTATCGTGAAGGACACCTCCAAGAAAGGCGAATGGATTCTCACGGCAACATCTTGAAAGCGTTTCCTTCCTGGTCGTGGGTGGGCTGGTCTGGGCCGGTTAACATGAATTCTGCCGAGGCGGCGTGCCGACTGGCGATAAGAAGACTCCACTGCTCTACTCTTGAATATCCTCACGTTATTGAATTTTTTAAAGTTATGATCGAACCGCGCGACGAGCGCAAGGAATACGTCAAGGATCTACACTACTACGAAACCCGCGGGTTGACTAGGTTGACGGAGAACGAATACTATTCCTCCCAATTGCCCTTCAAAGTATTCGATAAGCACCCCGTGGTTCAAGAAGATGAAGCACAAAGCCTGACAGCTGAACATGTTCCTTCTACTATTCTGGAATTCAGGACTCGGCGACTGATTACTTCTCTGTCTAAGCACGATCGCGAGGATCTAAGCGAGGATACGCCTATTCTGACAGGCCCCCAAGGTCAAATGATCGGTATCTTAAATATCGACATCTCGCTCAATGCTCTTCAGTTACCTCAACACGATGTCGAACTCATCTGCATCAGCGTGGGTAGGCCTGTGTGCACTGAACATGCTAAGCTGCGTGACCTTAACCAAGGAGATGTTTTCCAAGGGACCTGTCCTCGGGAGTGTTTCCCAGACTGGAATCACCTCGCTTTCGAGATCTATACACCGGCATCCAAATGGCAGTTCCTAGCTTACCACGTTCTCTGGATCGAGTGGGAAGACGGGATAGCATACCGCAAGGCCATAGGACACGTGTGGAAGGATGAATGGGATGCTGCAGACACGGAAGAGGTCGACATTCGACTAGGATAATCGACTCATGGTGGTACTGTACTGTATTGGTATCTGCCCGGCTGCACTTTCACAGCGCGAAGTCCAACGTCATCAGGATGCGAGACGACGACAACGGCTCACCCCGCCTCAACTATCTACTCCATGCGGTCTCCAGGAGCCAACATCTCCTCCTCGGAGTCAGACTCGACCTTGTCAGGAAGCCTTGTCTTCCTCAACTTCTTCTCAACCCTCTCCATCGCCTCACCCCCAACCGGCATGTCGGTGTCTACGGCCAGCTCGGTGGCCTTGGTGTTGTCCCGCTCGGACTTGCGGCGGCCGTTGTATTCGTTCTTGCGCTTTCTTGTCGCCAAGACATCTTCTTCGTTCATCTATATATCGTCAGCATTTGTAGTTTGCAATCGAAATATCTTGAAAGAAAAGATGACTTACCTCAAGAGGATGCAGCAGATCGCGAATCACCCTCACCACATCGACCGTAGTCACCAAGTCAAGGTCCTTCTTGAACCTCTTGTTGATGTTCCTCAATTCTACCGCCGAATTGATCTGGCTGCCCATGTAGTCGCCCTGGCCGTGCGTAAACTCCGACAAGACTGCCAGAGTGGCCAACAGGCGCAAGTCCCAAGTCGACGCGTCGCCGTCTGGACGGAATGTACGTCCACCGTACATGGGAGGGGGAGGGGGGAAGGAGGTCATGTCGACGCCCCAGTTCTCTTCGAGGAGGGCGAGGGAGGCGGCGGCGGGGTGTGTAGTGCCCAACTTGTTGTTGGGGATGCTGTCGAGCGTGTCGAGGAGGTCAAGTACGCTCCTGGGCTCCATGGTGACTTGCGGACCGTCGAAGGGCTCGCCGCGAATCATGTCGCGCTTCTCGGTGCGGGTGAGCTCGGAGAATGTAGGCATGATGTATACAAAAAAGCTTTAAAGTGATGATAGCTTGATTGTATGTGGGTGGTTAAAGGAAGCAGAATTACGACCAGAAGAAAGTTTTACATGGCCCAGGCTCCAGTGCGTAAAAGTCTCGTAGTGAAGGAGAGTAGAGAATTCCCCTTCACGCTCACATTCACTGCCTTTTCGCGCAAAATTTCCACACTCACTGCGACTACAATCAACGTATACTCACGCACTAGTACTGAATCAAGTAGGAGCAAAAATGACGCCATCTGCCAGTCTTAGTGAAGGCGAGTGAAAGACATCAAAATGAGCAAAAAAGAGCAAAAATAAATAATCACAACACTGCGGTAGACTATGAGGATCGAACTCACTCACCGAAATGGCTGTTATCAACGGTATTCTCAAGGTCAACCCAGGAGACGCATCCAGGGATTATTAGGCCATTCGGAGTCGTGTTGTGATGGAATATTGCTGAATTCAATATAATATATAGACATATTGCAAGTCGTGGGCGGGTTTGTTGTGGGGAGATATGGGTCGGAGTGAGAGCAAACGCAGTGTTGTGGGATGTGAGTGCGACCACGAAAGTATGACGCACCGGCGAACACGGATCTCAACCAGGAGGCTGTTGGTACATTATGGATTGACGGACAAGAGATGTCGATAGAGCGGGGAGTATCTCATCTCAGTCCCAGCCAGTGGAGGTGAGTAGACAACAGAGCGAGGAGAATGTCAGTGCAGCCCCCAGCAGTGGAGAGTTAGGACACAAAGAACATTGGGGATGACATAGTGATGTAGCATACTCACTTGCCCATGCAGAATGTGTCGAAGGACACTAGGCTTCATCGTGCGCGGCCCCCAGCAATGGAGACTCATGGAACATACAGCGTTGAAGAGAACATGACAATGGGACATACTCACTTCGCTATGCAGAATCTGTTAAGAGACACCAGGCTACGTCACGCACCAGCTAACTTGATATGGTTGAGACGCGCCTTACAAATGAGGTACCTTGAGACTCGCCAGCAACAAGTTCACGATACTGAACAGTCCCTCGCCGAGAATTAACCCACTCGCGAGCACAATGATCGGCGTCTCGCTTCGACCTTTCCAGCGCCGCCACCATAGACTGAGCAGGCCGCCAATTGTACGCGCCAACGTGAAAGAGGGCGTGTTGTACATGCCTACGCAATGAGTTAGTTTATGGAATATGAGAAGTAGAAGGACAACAAGCATACCGACAGCGACAGCAATACCACCAGGCACAAAATCAATCCACCACCCACTGAGACCCCTCTGCTTTCTGTTGTTACCCCAGACTCTGACCATCGTACCCACGGCGAAGATGATGGCCGCCCCACTAGCCCATTCCTTGACCATGGGTGGTAAGCCCTTCCCTGTCACTAACCGCGCAGTGAAGACCCATACGTACCCCGTAGGCACCTCGAATAGACCACCAGGAATGGTGTATACGTTAGTGTAGAGCTTGTATACGACAGCAGACAACACCGCGCCAACCGCAGACCCAATCATCTGACCCCAGAATTGCGCATTTGGCGCAGCGCCGAGAAGATGGCCGCACTTGAGATCCTGCAACAGATCGCCTGCTTGTAGCGCCGCGGACTCAGAGATGGCGCCTGCGACAAGGTTGATGATGACTGCGTTCTTGGCGCCAGGACCCGTAGTCGGAGTGACGAGCGCGAAGACGAGCTGTGTGAGCTTCGAGATACCAGAGACGGGGTTGAGATCTGTTTCGCCAAGTGCGCGTACGCCCATGACGGACAGGAGGAGCGCCAGTACCAGCGATAGTAACGTAAGGCGGAAGGGGATGAGGTTGGGGAACGACACGTGGACCGCGATAACGCAAAGGACCAGTGACGCGATAAGACCGATGATGGTGGTGCGGTTCGAGACGAGGTGCTCTGGCGGCGCGTCAGGCTCGTTGCCTTCAGCCAGGTGTTGCTTGATCGCTTCCAATGGATTGACGGATGTGCCATCGCTAAGCTGAGTATACTGTGGCTTGGACGTGATGTTGAGCGTGAAAATCTCCTTCCAGGTATGCGATTGGAAGTTCTCTTTCGCGGTTGGGTAGTAAGCTCTGGCAATCGTGACGACGGGGCGTAGAAGAAGCCATCCCAGACTGACGAGGGAGTCTGCTAACATGATGGCGAGAGAGATCCAGACAATCCAGCCTTTTGAACCATTCGTCCAGTCCGACACTGGCCCTGGAGCCCACTCCTTGTGCTTCGCGAGAGGCGAGAGGATGCCCCAGCCTATGATAGCACCAAGAAGCATGTGTAGTGTCGTAGCCGGTCCCATAATGATACCCTGGCCGACGTATGCAGGTGATGGATTCAGGGTCCAGAGCCAGTTCTGCGCCAAAGAAAGACCGAATACGGGTATGTCGTGAAGCTGCGGGAGGAAGTACGATACGACAGTATATAGCGCGGATCCTCCGAACGAGATCAGCAATAGCCTAATCTTCGATCTCCAGTCTCCGTCTTCTCCGAGCTCTTGATCTGGGTCCTTCATGCTGTCGTCCATGGATGGCCTGAGGTCACGCTCTTCTCGCTGTGCGCTTGAGCCTTGCAACAAGCCCTGTGTTTCTCCGTCGCCGGACCGATCGTCCGCGTCCTGGACTCCTTCACGGGCCATCATCGTCTTCGATTTCTCATCCCCGTGTAGCACTCTGATTAGAAGAGCAGTCGCAGTACCACTAGGGAACTTCAGCTTCTCTCTGATGATCATCTCTTTCCGCAGAGGCACTGCAAAAACTACTCCAAAGAAGCAGATGCCAACGGACCACACTATCAGTTTCCACAGACTAATGTCCAGTGGTCCATTCTCTTCTGGCGTCAACAGATAGTTCAGTGCAGGGATTACGCCAACAAATCCACATCCGAGAGGCATGGTGCCGACCGATCCAGCGACTGATTGAACCAAGACATTCTCCACCGGCGTGAACGGCAACTTGAGCGTCCTGGCAACGACCTTGAAGTAGGCGAATCCGATCAGAGCAGAAGGCATAGCCATGCCAGAAACCCAACCCGTCTGTAGCCCAAAGTACATGTTGGAAAAACATATCACAACACCAATCGCCAAGCCCACCAAAACACCCCTCAGCGTGAAGTTTTGCGGCTGATCTGCCTGCTCAGCCAGGTACCTGCGCGCACCCGTCGTACTGCGGCCGAGCGCATGACCATCCGTCTCTTCACCATGCCCTGCTCTTTCGTTTTCCAGCGATGCGGATCCCCGGTCTGGAGCCATCCTCGAGATATCCTGGAGCTGAATCGACTCAGCCAGCGTGAAGACGAGGAAGGCGCATTCGGGAAGAAAAGGAAGAGGTCAGAAGGCCTTGATAGGAAGATAACGGAGTCTTGACAGGGAATGGCGTGCTTGGGCATGTGCACGCGATGATGCAAGGCGATCTGCTAGCGTGGGCAGATCCACACGTGACAGCCGGCTGTTATTGGCGGAGTGAACGCTTATCTCCGATTTGTCAGATAGCGCCAACACTCCAACGTGCATCGCGAACTGCTAGACAGGGGCGCGTCGCGGGTCCGCAATACGACGTCAAGAACCCTCTGAAGTGCCCGCCGATCTACAATCGATACAGTCTTCGCGATGAAGTTCTCCGCCGCCCTCCTGCCTTTACTGGCAGCTCCCTTCGTCGCCAGCGAACACACATCCAACTGGGCCGTCCTCGTCTCAACATCACGCTTCTGGTTCAACTACCGCCACCTCGCCAATGTCCTCTCGCTATACCGTACCGTCAAGCGTCTCGGGATCCCCGATTCGCAAATCATCCTCATGCTGCCTGACGACATGGCGTGCAACCCGCGCAACGCCTTCCCTGGAACCGTCTACAACAACGCCGACCGAGCCCTAGATCTCTACGGCGACAACATCGAGGTGGACTACCGGGGCTACGAAGTCACAGTCGAGAACTTCATTAGGTTGATGACAGACAGAGTGGGCGAGGACATGCCGCGAAGCAAGAGGTTGATGACGGACGAGCGGAGTAACATCCTCGTGTACATGACCGGGCATGGCGGAAACGAATTCCTCAAGTTTCAAGACGCGGAGGAGATCAGCGCTTTCGACCTCGCAGATGCATTTGGCCAGATGTGGGAGAAGAAACGGTACGTCCATCCCCTCCACCACCACCACAGGCTTCTCCCTCTAAAAGCCACCCCACTAACTCACACATCCAGCTACCACGAAATCCTCTTCATGATAGACACCTGCCAAGCAAACACCATGTACTCCAAATTCTACACCCCCAACATCCTCGCAACCGGCTCCTCGGAAATCGACCAATCCTCCTACTCCCACCACGCCGACAACGACGTCGGCGTCGCCGTCATCGACCGCTACACATACTACAATCTCGAGTTTTTGGAAAACCAAGTCAAAGACCCGACGTCCAAACTTACCATGGGCGATTTGTTTGATAGCTATGACGAGGAGAAGATACATAGCCACCCCGGTATACGGTATGATCTTTTTGAGGGAGGGGAAAGGGCGGCGAGGGAGAGGCGGGTGATGGATTTCTTTGGGAACGTGCAGAATGTGGAGGTTGAGGGGCGGAATGAGACGGGGTGGGTACGTGAAGCGGGGAGCGCGGTTAAGCTGGCGATGTCGCATGATCAGAGTGTTGAGAACGTGAGTGCGGAAGAGGTACCACATAGAGCGCGTACAGAGGGTGCTTGGAAGGTGGATGAAGAGCAAGGGTGGACGAAGCAGGCGTATGGGGCTGCGGCCTTGGTGGGTTGCGCGAGTGTTTGGCTTGTGGGGAGTTGGATCGAGTCTATGTAGTGTCGCAGAGACTTGTGGTCTTCCACATTCTTTTTTTCACGTTAATGATACCCAACATTATAAAATATTCATGTTCTGAACTATACTACTGGGCGCTAGTGTTTATTCTGGGTGGGATTGTCAGGCATGGGCTTATGTTTATGTTCACATGAACTACAGTGGACAATTCCAAGTCTGCATGGTACGGACAAGCCTAAAAGATACGTCCTTCCGGTCATTTCGGGACATCACATCACATTACATCACATCTGTACGAAACAGTGATGAAGCGCTCGATTGCTACTTTTCCACTATGCGTAGAACCCGCGAAAAGGAAAATCCATAAGGTATCGTATGCCGTTCTCCGTAATCCATGCTAT
>Ga0265797_10012420_pt1 | contig 10439 bp, 11 predicted proteins | sample P2T30metagenome_FD_192433 | JGI IMG/M metagenome (GOLD analysis project Ga0265797, IMG submission 192433) | Plant litter microbial communities from East Loma Ridge, Irvine, California - P2 T30 | ecosystem: Environmental > Terrestrial > Plant litter > Unclassified | place: USA: California... | reverse complement strand
GTTGAATTCTGTTCACTGTTGGCGGGTATACGCAAAATCGGAGTTGTTGTCAAGGTGTCTTGTCTTGGCTGATGATGTTCTTATCTGATCGTGTTCTGGAGACCTTTTGGGTACTGGCAGTTGACCGGATGCCAGCCGGTGGAGCTGTGGGCACCTCTGACTGAACTTGCAACTACACGTCCGCGAGACGACTTATCATAGATTGCTGCATGTCTTTTTGTCAGAATACAGACATGCAGATAGTGCGATATGTGTTAGCTAGTCTCGTCATTGGACAAGAGGTGAGGAGATCATGGGTCTCGCTCGGCCGCAAGTTCGCCGAAAGTGACACGATGCAACACCCGGCCCGGTCAACGTACTCCTTCCCGCCAGAGGGGGTGAATCCATCGGAGAACACTGATAAGCGACACAAATCTCATGCGGTGTAGACGATACTATTGACTCCCAGAAAACCGAATAATCTTGTGACAGTAATCAGAACGAACTACCATTTGTCACTCGAGCCACTCAACGCACCATGGGCCAGCCAGCTAAACATGTTATCTTCGATGTCGTAGGCACTTGTGTCTCATTCGAGGTGTACTACCAGCGAATAGAATCAGTCTTGGGTGCGGAACTTCGCCAACACACAATTACTGCGCAACACTTTGGGTTTACATGGCAGACCGCCGCGGAGCTGGAATTCACTTTCTTGTCAATATCTGGAAGCTACAAACCTTACAAAGACGTCCTACGAGGCATATTCTACCGGACACTCAGTCTCTGCGGCGTTGATGAGCCACGCAAGATCGCCACAGACGAGCAGCGAGAGGAGTGCATCGATGGTTACTCGAGCCTAGAACTACGACCTGGCTGCGCGGAAGCCTTCCAGTACCTTCGCGACAATGGCTTTACTGTATGGTGCTTTACTACTGGCGACATACAACGGGTCAAGGGCTACTTCGAGCGTGCTGACGTCGAAATGCCTCTGGATAACTTTGTCAGCTGTGATGTTGCAGGTGTGGCTAAACCTGCTCTACCAGCTTACGAATCAGTCTACAAGCGACTTGGGACGAACGATGTCAAATGGTTCGCTGCAGCTCACCTTTGGGACGTTGCAGCTGCTACTAAGGTTGGCTTCCGCGGAGCGTGGAGTGCGGTCTACGAAAAGGAGGCTTGCCTTGACGTTTTCAGCGATGCCAAACTGGAGATTGTAGCGGATAGCCTTTTGGATATGAGTCGCGCGATTGTTAGCAAGACATAATAAAGATGACTACCTCTTACCTCGAGCCATCAACCACTGAGCCAACCCCTGTCTTCGAACCTCTTGCTCGAGGAACAGTGTATGAGCTTCGCGTTTCTGGCTTTGGAACTGAAATGAACATTTCAACACCACTGTGCTCCAAAGAATCATCTTCAAAGCAGTCCAAGCCCGACACACATGTGTTTTCACTCCATGTACATCTACACAAAAGTGCAACAGGATATAAGCCCTAACCCTAGTAAGCCCAGCACTTAACCAAGAACATTCGTTTCGTTCAACACACACGTACTTCTGTTCTTATAAGATAATGCCATTCTCCATGGAATGGAATTATGTCGATTATATCTCTCACATGGCAACTCGCAAATGGCTTTTCGAGTCTCTCAAGTTGATTCAAAGTCCGTACTGACACACCAGCGATGTGTCTAGTTGTACGGACTTTGAAGCCAAACCTAGAGCCAGGGCAGGTATCTGTGGTATCGCTTTGCCTGGATAAGCTCAGATCCACAATGCAGCGGGTGCCTTGGCCGAACACGTATTGGCCTCTCTTCCCGCTATCTACTTGCCCGCCCCTCATTCGGTTTGCCTATCTGCGCCGAGCGTTGATATGGAGGTCGCGACAATGTTGCCCCGCAGGCGACAGGAGGGGTTGTACCAATGCCTGCTACCGCGTCCACCTAGTGAACCTTGACAGCAGGCGCTTATATGCACCGGACCGGTCTGTCGCTCCTCTTGCATCCCACCGCATTACCAGCATGGAAGCACTTCGAGGATCGCACACACAGACCCACAGCGCACGTCCTAACAAGAGGCGACATCTGGCCGCCAGGGAGAGACAAAGAGCGGTCCGCGCGTAAGATCGAGACTCTGGCTTCGAAAGGTGCCGCTCCATGCTAACACGTATTGTTGTTGAGCAGTTGCGACGAGTGTCGTCGCCTCAAGGAGAAATGTGAAGGTGGAACGCCTTGTAAACGGTGCAAGCATCTGCGCCGGTCATGCGACTTCAATGTATCACCAACGCTCGACAAACGCTTACCTGTCCTTGCGGACTCCGTCAAGTTGATATCGGACCGCATGCAACTCATGGAACGGCTTCTCAAGCATCACCTTCCAATGATAGATTTGGAGACCGAGTCCCTGCGGCAAGCTTGTGATGCCCTATCTGTGCCATCGCCTGACTTGACGGATATCAGAAGCTCACCGGACACAGGTCCTTCTGAGCCTCTGAGCTCTAAACCTGTCGATAGGTTGGGGATTGAAGACGAAGGATGCACTATCGACAACGTGAACGGAGCTATTACTCGTAGGTCTGATCCTGCTAGACTACCTAAAACGCCTGCGTTCGAGGCACTAATGCAATTACATCCTCACGTAGACTACTCTGGCGAGTTTTCTCATTGGAACTTCTCCATGCATGTGAAACGTAGTGTCGACAACCTGATGGCCCAGTCCAATCTGCCGGTACGTTGCATCAGCATGAATAGGTCTTGGCCAATCTCAATTCCACTTTTCTGACACCAGCATGAACATCAGGACGCCGAGACTGTGAAACCAGTTCCAGAATTCATTCGTGTAGGTGAGGCTCAGCCCGATTCGGCTTCGATGTACGAGATCACCGGTCTCTTGCCACCGCGCCCTGTCGCAGAATTCTTGAAGAACGTCTTCTTCAAACATGCAACAAGCAGCTACTTCTATCTCGATGAAAAGTGGATTGATGAGGCGATTGATGTTCTGTACTCGGGCACGGTCAACACGTCTGCCAAAGACGTCACTGCGGCATGCTTGGTAGTGATGGTTCTGGCAGTCGGCACGCAATATGCGCACCTCGAGTCATCCCAGCGTCAGCGACGTTGCAGTACCGCCCATTCGGTACACTCTGAGAGCCAAACTAATTCGGAGCTTGACATTGGATCTACGTTCTACCGACAAGTGGCAAAGTTGCTATCGGAAGTCATACACTCTGGTTCGTTACTCAGCGTCCAAGTCTGCTTGCTTCTCGGGCTCTATTCGCTACCCATCGACGCCTCTGGGTTGGGTTACATCTATCTGAACTTGGCCATCAAGCTGGCCATTCAGAACGGTATGCACCGCAAGACGACTCGTAATGCTTTCGATCCAGTCACAGAAGAGATACGGCGTCGTGTGTGGTGGACTGCATACTGTATGGAAAGGTAAGTCTGCACTTTCTTGATAGCTCATCCGCACTCGTGCTCACAGTATGTGTGTACAGGAGAATTGGCGCCTACCATGGACGTCCAGCATCCATCTCGCGGTCGGAGATCGATGTCGATATGCCGACACAGCAAGCGCAACGCAATGATGACTCTACGCGGACGTTATTTGACTCATCAAATCTGATAGCATCGATCGAGTTGACCGCCCAAATCGAGGTATCTCTACAAGAGATGTATGTCAATCATCGCTCTCAGTAGCGTACGATTCCATCTAAATGGAGGCCACGTGCTGACATCGAGATAGACTAGCACTTCGCAGATCCCGACCATCTGAGGCTGGGACAATCTTACATCGCATCAAATGCCTGAAAGCAAACGCGAAGGGCTGGAAGCCTTCCAAGATGGACAGCACAGTGCTCTCTCCTCCAACAAGCCGAGCAGAAGTGCACACTCGCTTAGACCGTTGCCTTCTGGACATGTTCATCGGTCGTCCATTCATTCTAGTCCACCGTCGAGACCAAAGTGAATCAGGAACGGATCAAGAACCTTTAATCCAAGATTGCGTATTGGCCGCCGAGAAAGCCATCGAAATGTGTCACATCATGCAGACCGGAGAGCTCGGTCTCACCCGATCGTCTTACATTGAGTACAGCTCCTGCCGGGCAGCACTGCTGGTCCTCATCGCGTATAGCATCAGCTACCGCACCAATCAGTTCTCCGCCACACTACAGAAAGGTCTCGACGCGATTCACGAGATGGCAATCACTGGAGACTCTGCTCGTTCCGAGATCTCACTTCTCGAGACGCTGGAAGCTGCTTTGCATCATTTACATATATTTGACCTTGGTGCTGATCAAAGTGCTTCGACCGCTGGAACAAACGTCATCCGAGACGACTATGACGGGTTTGTCCAATGGTACAAGAACCGAATGGCGTCTGGCGAGTCTACTGCGGGAATGTTAAATGATAGCGCGGGTGGAGCCGCCTTGCAGCCTGCATATTTCGATTCTATGGCGGCTGAACAACATGGGAGCGCTGTCACAAGGTTCGAAGGATCATCCGAGAATCACTGGTCAGGCATCGACTTCCAGAGTATGGATAATGATACTGCGTTCTTGAATCACGACTTCGGTCAGAACGACATGTTTGAGAAAGACTTGCTAGATAGTCTCTTGTGGATACCAGACTAGTTTATCGGGATAGCACTGTATGCATCACAGCCTCGCGGTGGCAGTCTGCCGCTCGGCAACAGCTCGCCAGGCTTGCGAAGAAATATGTTCCTTGCGCTGGAACCATCTTTCGGGCGAGGTCCAGTATGGCAGCGGTAGTCCCGCTTCTTCTGATGTAGTGCCCAGAACCACCATTTCTGCAATTGCTTTGGCCGAAAGGAAGATCTGTGGCATTCCATGCCCACTGAAGCCTGCGCAAATGTACTGACCAGCTTTCTCGCGTACCTCGCCCACATATGGGAAGCCGTCGTCGGAATAGCCCATGACTGGAAGCAAACACACAGTCAGTATGTGTCTCTACGATTAGTGATGGAACAAGACGCATCGGAAACTTACTGCCAGTCCACATACGCTCCGCGCGAACATCGCAGTCCTCCCAACCGTGGAAGTGACGCTGCATGTATCCCTCAAAGTAGTTCTCTGCTCCTCCAATCAGACTGCCGTCATCGGAGACATCGAACCACGAATTAAAGTCCTTGTAGAAGTCGCGCCTCGCTCCGCCTACGATGATGCTACCATCTGGACGAGGAATCAGGTAATCGTATTCGTAGTCGGAGAAGCGCATCATGTAGCTTTCGGCCAATCTAGGTGCGTCGGTCGGAACGAGATGCGCGACCATACCTTTTACCGGGACGATCTTGCCCTGTAGCTCGGGGACTAGCGCGGAACTGTAGCCATTGGTCGCGTGGATGATCTTGTTGCACCTGATAGATCCTCGCGTTGTATTGACCGTCCAGATTGGAGTTTCCAGATGCGTGTGCACAGGGTTGATGCTGGTCACAGGTGTGTTGGTCTGTAAATTCACGCCACGAGCGATCACTCGCTCCAGCATGTATGTTACAAGTTTGTACGGCCATAGACGTGCCGCATTGTACGTCAGGCAAGACTTTGCTCCTCTTACCTTTGAAACCTGTCACATGTGTCAACTCCTGCCAAACCACGGCTCTATGCTAAAGAGACAGTACGCACCTTTTCAGAATCAGTGTTGAAGTGGTAGCCTATATCTCTAGCCGTCGAGATGTCCGCATCGATAAGGCTAGCAAGGTCAGATTCTACCTTATCTCGCCCTGCCTCGTAGAAGCAGACATCAAAGACTTCAGTCTCCTCGAAATCACAATCGATTCCCTCGCGCTCGACAAATTCTTGCACTTCTTTGACCTGACGAGCTTCGAAAGATGCTACATGCTCCGCGACCTCTTTGCCATGAGTTTTGAGGATGCCTGCCGCCCTAGAGTACGGATCCGGTTTGAGGTGGCCACCTTCGGGCGAGAGTCAGTATTGCTTCGACCTCCAGTGAACACATATATGCCTAATCGATATGTCCCGCAACTTACCATTACGTCCCGTAGCGCCTGAGCAGGCTTCGCGAGCTTCCAGGATAACAATCGATGGGATGGGGCGGTCGTGAAGTTCGCTCTCTTCGATTAGATGATGTGCAATTGATGTGCCTGCGAATCCCGCGCCGATGATAACAATGTCGGCATTTGGAGGGAGCGATTCGGTGCTTCGATGGTCATCAATAGGATTGGTACCAGTCCTCCAAAATGATGTAGTTGAGTGTGCTGTTGGAAAAGGTCCTGTTGACGGCAGTTTGGGAGCCATAGCTTATACTTGGAGCAGAAGTATTATCGAAGCTGAATTTGTGTAAGAATTCAGTGCTATACGGTCAATACCTTATGTGTATATGCGTGTGTCTGTATGCGGCAGGAGAAATGTTCATGTCTCCACTCTCCACTCGCCTGCATGGTGTACCGGGCCGGTCATCAAGGTCTTAACAACTTGACGATAACAGCAGGCCTTGCTATGTGTGCTGACTTTAACACAGCTGCTGTCACCCGCGTGTCTGTCGATGCAAGTGTAAATGCCATATATGCCATGCTGTGTCCAGATATACACACGTGTCAACACCCGGAAGCAGAATAAGGGAAGGAATACTACTGTTGGTGTGAAGAAACGGCGGTGTTGATCGTCGTAGGGCTGGCTTGACGAAGCCGAGGCTCAGCGGGCGGAGGGATCACTTGTCTATGTCATGCATTAATGCACATGGACTCAACAACACCACTCAGGAATGTCATAATCAAGTAATAGACATCACTCGACCTCATAAACGTCTCTCATATACCATACCAAAATCTCCACATCACAGCAACAATGGCCGCTCCAACACGACGCCTCTGTACGCAATGCCCACCGCTGCCACCCCACCAACCACACTGACGCTCCTCCCAGTGCGCCCAACACTCTTGTACGTCCTCTCGCTCGCATCCTAGCTCTTTCCCTTCCAGCTGAGCTGATTCTTCCCAAGTATCTGCGACCTCCAAGAGAAATTTCGCCCAGCGATCCACGAATTTCCAAAAGTCGTATCGACAACACAGAAGCTCTTGCGCGCCTCTCAGATCCTCTCAATTCCCGTCTTCGCAACTACGCAGCTGCGCGCAAAACTCGGCGAGACGTGTCCCGAGCTCGAACTTGACAGCGACGATGGCGTGAAGACACAGGCGCACGTGGACAAATCTGCTTTCTCGATGCTGGTGCCCGAGATGCGCAAAGCATTCGACGCACTAGGATCGGAGAAGCGCGAGGTCGTGATTGTCGGGATTGAGAGCCATATCTGCGTGACGCAGACTGCGCTTGATTTGCTGAGGGAAGGGCATAAGGTGTATGTTCTCGCGGATGGTGTGAGCAGCTGTAATCCGCAGGAGGTGCCTATTGCATTAGCGAGGCTTAGAAGCGAGGGTGTAGTGGTGACGAGCTCAGAGAGCTTTTTGTATGAGTGTATGGGTGACGCGGCGATCGGGGAGTTCAAGGAGATGAGTAAGTTGGTGAGGGAGTTTAGTGGCCAGACGAAGGACAACCTGAAGGGGTTGTGCCATTTGTGAGGTGTAAGACTGTTGGAGGTCTCTACCTGGATGGAGCTTTCTCAATCGAGGACTGTATACACGCAGATACAGTACTCCTTGGCCAGCGATCTCCGGTGAAATACCATTGAGCGCGACAACAATAAGCAATACCTTCCTGTAGCTTGCTATACAGTAGAACATACCATGGAAAGAAACGAAAGAGCCCCGGCACCCACAGCAGACCACGAATGACCGTGTCGATGATGCAGCGGAGCATGTAAGTCCTTTGTCTGTTGCATGCCTGACCATCACGGTCCAGCGTCCTTGACCCGTTTGCTTGTGTGAGGTCAGCGCTGCGTTTGGGACAAAGACGATGTCAGCTCGGAGGCTGAGCTGTATATGGCGGTGACACGACCTGACTGGCCAGCCCGGACTCGTCTCTCGGTCAGCGGTAGGCAAGGCCGAGTTCTGTGGGCCGCCAGGTGTGGCACTGAGGTGAGCTGGTACTTCCTGCGGGCTGTTGAGAGACAATGCTCCTATTTCAGGCGCCGTCACTCGCGGTGATTACAGGCACACCGGCGAGGCGAGGCCCTGGCAGCTGACATGAGGGAGAGCTCATTTCCCGTGCATGGAGCTGCGTAGGCGGTGTTGTTATAGGGCGGTAGCAGATGCTGTACTAGTATCGACAGTTACTCCGCAGCAGCGGCAAATAACGACAGCAATATTATTCCGTGTATAACGCATTTTCTCCTTTATTTTCCAATCAGACACGGTTAAGACGGGCGCGGACTGGAAGCAGCACAGCACAGGCGCAAGCGCGCTGGAGTCTCTCCTCCGGACTAACCTGAACTTGACGTTGGAATCGCCCTGTCCCAATTGAAACTCCCAAGGTCCCCTCCTTTTGACTCTGCCACACTATCACAGCATCCGATCAGCTCGCTATTGTCACCCAGACCACACCACCCAGACACCACCCGTCCGGCGTGTCTGCCCTCTCCCGCCCACCGCGCCGCCACCGCACCCTCCATCCGCCTCCGCCCACGCCCACACACACCCACACACCACTTCCGCCCGCCCTCTAACGAACTTTCTGAGACACCCTGCAACCGCCCAAGGGTACTGCTCCTCGCCCGCCAGCAGCACTGCTCCAGCAGGATCTCCCTTTCCTTCAATCAATCCACAATTGCCTCTCCGCCGCTGCACGCTGTCCGCCCGGGTCTCTCGCACTTCCACGACGTCACTGGCGGCACACACAGTCGCGCTGGGCCCTCAAATGGGAAGTCTGCACCCGCTCTCTCTCGACGTGAGACCGTGCTCGTGACGCCCTGGCCCACGCTGCCGAATAGACGAGGGAATGCCTACTCCTGCCATGGCGACGCTTCATCATGAAAAATTTATGCAGCGCCATCCTCCTCGCCCGCAGCTGCAGACCCAGCACTCTAACTCCGTGCCTTCGACTCCCTACCAGCAGCCGCGGGACCTTCGTTTCCACTCCCGCTCCCCTTCGCCGCACCGCGGGCTCGGTGCTCAGAGCCCTCGCTCTGTCGCATCCGAAGCTGTGGGTCAGGGTCAGAATGGCACTCAGCGCGTGCCTCCTCAAGGACCCGTCGTATGCAAGTTCGAAGCTGGAGCCGAGTTCAGGAAACGACGGATACCTTATGTTGATGGCGGCGACCAGGAGCTTGGCCCGCCCACAAGGGAGCTGAAGAAGAGCTTGGGGCCCGAAGACGAGAGCAAATTGTCAGGCGATATGCGGGAACTGTACGGCCGATTATTACCGAGCGAAGAGAGTGACCAACGGCGAGCAGCATTGATCAAGAAGTTGGAACGAATGATGAAGGATGAGTGGCCGGAGCACAACATCGAAGTGGCGGTGTTTGGAAGTTCGGGAAATCTATTGAGCAGCGACGATTCAGATGTGGATATATGCGTTACTACGTCGCTGAAGAAACTAGAGAGTATGCATTCGCTGGCGATGCTCTTGCATAAAAGTAGGTCACGAGACGCAGTTGGAACATGAGCCTTGATTGCACAGGATAACAGGTCGCTAACAAACTCCACAGATGGCATGGAAAAGGTAGTCTGCAGGGCAGTCGCCAAAGTGCCAATTGTCAAATGCTGGGATCCCAAACTCAGCTTGGCTTGCGATATTAATGTCAACAATCCTTTGGCTCTGGAGAATACACGGATGATCAGGACATATGTTCAACTGGACGATCGTGTACGACCCCTGGCGAAGATCATAAAATACTGGACAAAAAGGAGGTTGCTGAACGATGCTGGTAAGCATAATGCGAATTCACCACAAAGACATCATTTGCTAACATAAGAGTCAGCCTTCGGTGGCACTATCAGTTCCTACACCTGGATATGTATGATCATCAGCTTTCTCCAGAGACGAGATCCGCCAATCCTGCCTTCATTGCAAAAGATGCCCGACGAGAAACGATCAACTGTGAACGGCAAACTTTCGGCCTTCGGAGACGATGTCGAGTCAATACGAGGGTGCGGCAAAGAGAACAAGGAAACACTGGCAGAGCTTCTGTTTGGGTTCTTTCTTCATTATGGATACGAGTTCAGCTTTCCGACTTCTGTGGTGTCTGTGAGAGAAGGACGAATGATGTCACGGCGCGAAAAGGGCTGGGATAACTACGCCGACAACAAGGAGGCACGATGTCGGTTATGCGTGGAGGAGCCATTCAACACGGAAAGAAACCTGGGAAACTCGGCGGACGACTATGCTTGGAATGGTATCCACCGAGAAATAAGGCGCGCTTACGAATTGCTTGCGGATGGATGTCAACTGGAGAAATGCTGCGAGCAATTCGAGTTTCCGCCCGATCCTGAAAAGACAACGTTTCAGCGACCGCCACCCAAACCGAAGCCTACACTTACCAGGAGCGCATCACAATCAGGCAGTCGGCCAAATCCCGAACCAACTTCGACCACACGG
>Ga0265797_10012419_pt1 | contig 10439 bp, 10 predicted proteins | sample P2T30metagenome_FD_192433 | JGI IMG/M metagenome (GOLD analysis project Ga0265797, IMG submission 192433) | Plant litter microbial communities from East Loma Ridge, Irvine, California - P2 T30 | ecosystem: Environmental > Terrestrial > Plant litter > Unclassified | place: USA: California... | reverse complement strand
ACATCGCCACCCCGAACGAAGTCGTGGTATCGTCCACTTTCACCATCGAGCTGGGTTCGGTGTCGGGCCAGATCCATTTCTGCATGCCCTATTCGATGATCGAACCGATCCGCGATGCGCTGACGTCCAGCATCCAGGGCGAGGCCCTGGAAGTCGACAAGCGCTGGATCCGCCTGCTGACGCAGCAGATCCAGGTGGCCGAGGTGGAACTGGTGGCGGTGCTGGGGCACGGCAAGGCGAATTTCGACGAAATCCTGAACATGAAGATCGGCGACGTGATCCCGATCTCGGTGCCGGAAACCCTGCAGGCGACGGTCGACGGGGTGCCGGTGATGGACTGCACGTATGGCGTGTCCAACGGCCAGTACGCCCTGAAAGTCGAAAAGCTGATCGCCAACAGCGACACCTTCAACAAGTAACACGAGCATTACGGAGTATCCAATGTCCGACACCCAAGACGACCAGAGCGGCATCGACGACGACCTGTGGGGCGCCGCCATCGCCGAACAGGCCGCCGCCGAAGCCGCCGCGCTGGCCACCCAGCAGCAGGCCGCCAGCGCCGCCGTGTTCAAGGATTTCTCGAACAAGGGCTCGCGCCCCGACACGCCCAACGACATCGACTTCATCCTCGATATCCCGGTGCAGCTGACGGTGGAGCTGGGCCGCACCAAGATCGCCATCAAGAACCTGCTGCAGCTGGCGCAGGGCTCGGTGGTGGAACTCGACGGCCTGGCCGGCGAACCGATGGACGTGCTGGTCAACGGCTGCCTGATCGCCCAGGGCGAGGTGGTGGTCGTGAACGACAAGTTCGGTATCCGCCTCACCGACATCATCACGCCGTCGGAGCGCATCCGCAAACTGAATAAATGATCGCGCGCCTGCTGACCATCCTTGCCCTGACGCTGCCAGTCGGCGCCTGTGCGACCCAGCCGGCGGCGCCGCAGGACGGACGGGTGGAAGGCGCCAGGGCTGCGCCAGGCCCTGCCGCCCCGGCACCCGCCACCGCGCCAGCGACAGCACCAGCGCCCGCCGCACAGGCGGCCACGCCCACCGAATTGGAGCAGCCGGCCACCGCGCCGGCTGTTGGCGTTTCCGGCGCCCGCAGTGCCACGCCTGCCCCGGCACCGGCGCCGCGCCCCAACGGGCGCGCGGTCGCGAGCAGCGGCACGCCGTCCGCCGCGGCGCCGGCCACCACGCCCGCCGAGCAGAATGCCGCCGGCCAGGGCGCGCCGCTGGGCAGCACCCCGGTGCAGGAAACGCCCGCCACGGCCGTTCCCGGTACCGCTGTTCCCGGCACCGCGGCCCCGGCCGCCGGCCCCGCCACGATGCCCTCCGCCACGCCTACCGCCAACCTGCTGCAAACCCTGTTCGCGCTGGTTGCGGTGCTGGCCTTGCTCGCCGGGCTGGCCTGGTTCCTGAAGCGCTACGGCCCGCGCGCCGGCGGCGGCACGGCCAACCTGCGCATCGTCGGCTCGCTCAACCTGGGCGGGCGCGAACGCCTGCTGGTGGTCGAAGTGGGCGACCAGTGGATCGTGGTGGGTGCCTCGCCCGGCCGCGTGAACGCGCTGGCGACCATGCCGCGCCAGGAGGGCGCCGATGCCCACGGGGGCGGCGCTACACTGGCACACGGCACCAATGCGGCACCTTCCGCGAACAGCTTCGCCGACTGGCTCAAGCAGACGATCGACAAACGCAAATGACATCCGCTCGTGAAATTGAATAAACGATTATGGCTGGCGACCGGGCTGGCAGGCCTGGGCGCCATTCCGCTTCTGGCGATCGCCGCCCCGAGCATCCCCGCCTTCACCACCAGCGCCGCCCCGGGCGGCGGCACCGCCTATTCGCTGCCGGTGCAGACGCTGCTCCTGATGACGGCGCTGACCTTCATCCCGGCCGCGCTCCTGATGATGACGAGTTTTACCCGCATCATCATCGTGCTGTCGCTGCTGCGCCAGGCGCTCGGCACCCAGACCGCGCCGCCGAACCAGGTGATGGTCGGCCTGGCCCTGTTCCTGACGCTGTTCGTGATGGGGCCGACGTTCGATCGCATCTACAACGAAGCCTACGTGCCGCTGCAGAACAACCAGATCCAGATGGGCGAGGCGATGGACAAGGCGGCGGCGCCGCTGAAGGGCTTCATGCTGAAGCAGACGCGCCAGTCCGACCTGGCCCTGTTCGTCAAGATTTCGCGCACGCCGGCGCTGCAGGGCCCGGAAGACGTGCCGCTGCGCGTCCTGATCCCGTCCTTCATCACGAGCGAACTGAAGACCGCCTTCCAGATCGGCTTCGCCATCTTCATCCCCTTCCTGATCATCGACATGGTGGTGGCGTCGGTGCTGATGTCGATGGGTATGATGATGATGTCGCCGGCGGTGATCTCGCTGCCGTTCAAGCTGATGCTGTTCGTGCTGGTCGACGGCTGGCAGCTGCTGCTGGGCTCACTGTCCCAGAGTTTTTACTGAGGACCCGACATGACTCCCGAAAGCGTGATCGCGATGGGCCGCACGGCCATGGAAGTCACCCTGATGGTGGCGGCGCCGCTGCTGCTGGTGGCGCTGATCGTCGGCCTGATCATCAGCATCTTCCAGGCCGCGACCCAGATCAACGAACAGACCCTGTCCTTCATCCCGAAGCTGGTCGCGGTGTTCGTGACCCTGGTGATCGCCGGGCCGTGGATGATTTCGGTGATGACCGACTACATGCGCAACGTGTTCAGCGGAATCCCGCAGCTGATAGGGTAATGCGAACGTGCGTTGAACGCGTGGACGGCACAGCCGTCCACCCCACCCGATGATCTCGTTCACGACTACCGAGCTGTATGCCTGGATCGGGGGCCTGTTGTGGCCCCTGACGCGCATCCTCGGCCTGGTCGCGGCGGCGCCGGTGTTCGGCAACACGGGCGTGCCGATGCTGATCAAGATGACGCTGGGCGTGACCCTGGCGGCCATCGTCGCCCCCACCCTGCCCCCGGTCCCGATCGTCGACCCGACCTCCTGGGCCGGCATCCTGATCCTCGGCCAGGAACTGCTGGTCGGCATGGCGATGGGCTTCGCGATGCGCCTGGTGTTCGCCGCCATCGAATTCGACGGCGAAGTCGCCAGCTCGACCATGGGCCTGGGCTTCGCCACCTTCTTCGACCCCACCTCCGCCGGCCGCTCGTCCGCCATCAGCCAGTTCCTGGCGCTGGTCGCGACCATGGCCTTCCTGGCGCTGAACGCCCACCTGGTGCTGATCGAGGCGCTGGTCGAGAGCTTCTTCACGCTGCCGATCTCCACCACGCCGATGTCGCTGTCGGCACCGCTGGAAATGGTGCGCTGGGGCAGTCGCATCTTCTCGGCCGGCCTGCAGCTGTCGATGCCGATCGTGGGGGCGCTCCTGATCACCAACATCGCGCTGGCGATCCTGACGCGGGCGGCGCCGCAGCTGAACCTGTTTGGTATCGGGTTCCCGATCACGCTGGGGGCGGGCTTCCTGGTGATCAGCCTGACGCTGCCCTACCTGGGGACGCCCTTGCAGAACCTGTTCAACCAGGGGATCGAGGCAAGCAGGCGGATTCCAAGGACGGGCGGGCAGCGGCCGGGGCAGCCGGCGCCCGCCGCTGCTCCAGTCCCTGCTCCAGCGCCCGCCGCGCGCTGACGCTCAAGAGATGTAATTAAACAGCGACAAGCCCGACAGCGTCTTGAACGACAGCTGCGCCGCCTGCAAGGTGGTCTGCTGCTGCGTGTACATCGAAATCGCCGCCACCATGTCCAGGTCCTGCAAGCCGCTCAAAGTGCTCTGGTATTGCACGTCCAGGTCCGAGCCGGTGCTGTCGAGGGAGTCGAGTTCCTTCATGCGCGCGCCCACCGAGGCCTGCACGGTCAGCACGTTGTCCAGCGCGTTCTGCATGTTCGAGCTGGCCGTGGCCAGGCCGTTGGCGAGCCTGGCCTTGCCGGTCGAGCCGTCGTCCGGGGCGCGCAGGGTCTTGATCAGGTCCGTCACGGTGGTGAACACCGATTGCTTCTGGCTCGGCTTGACAGAAAAGCTGTCGCCGTTGGCCGGGGCCCCCTTGATGTCGAGCGACAGGCCGCCGAAGCTGATCGAGGCGCCGGCCGTGTAGGGCTGGTCTTTCAGGACGTCGCTGGCGGGCGAGGTCGAGTTGTCGATGACGCTGTAGGTGGTCACTGCCGGGTCGCCGCTCACCGCGAAATTGATGGCGTAGTCGTGGCCGGTCAGCTTGCTGCGGTCGGTCACCGCGCCCGGCGAGACGATGCCGGCCCCGGTATTGGTGGTGGCCGCCTGGGTCTGGAAGTTGCCGTTGCCGGTGGTGACCGCGTCGAAGATGGCGCTGCCGCTTTCGCTGATCGCCATCTTGCGGCTCGACCCTACCTGCAGCGTGCGCTGGCCCTGGTCGCCCTGGTAGGCGGCACCCGTCGGGGTCTGGGAGAAGGGCTGGGTGGTCGAGGCGTAGCCGGAGAACAGGTAGCCGCCGGTGCCGTTCGAGGTGTTGGCCAGGCCGATCAGGTCGGTCAGGCGCCCTTCGAGTTCGGTCGCCAGCGCTTCGCGATCGCTCTGGCTGTAGGCACCGTTGCCGGCGGTGACGATGAGCGACTGGATTTCCGTGATCTGGCCGCTGACGTCGTTCAGCGTCTTGTCGACCAGTGACAGCGAGGCGTTCGCATTGCTGCGGTTGGTGGCGAACTGGGTGTTCATCGACTTCGACTGGGTCAGCTCGAGCGCGCGCGCGGAGCCGATCGGGTCGTCCGCCGCCGTGAGCATGCGCCGGTTGGTCGACAGCTGCATCTGGGTCTTGGCCATCTGGCTCTGCAGCGTATTGAGCTGGCTGGTGCCGGATTCGAAGATCGCGTTGGTGCTGATGCGCAGGGACATGGTCTATTCCAATATGCTTAGTGGCCGCTTAGTGGCCAATCGACAGCAGCGTGTCGAAGATGGTGTCGGCGATCTGCATCACCTTGCCGGCGGCCTGGTAGGCCTGCTGGTATTTCAGGAGATTGGCCGCTTCCTCGTCCAGGTTGACGCCGGAGACGTTGTTGGCCGCGGTCGCGGCCTGGTTCAGCTGGGCCTCGGCGGCGCTGGCGTTGACCTGCACTTCGCGCGTCTTGTTGCCGACCGTGCTGACCAGGTTGGCGTAGGCCGACTGGAAGGTGGCCTTGCCGCCGTCCAGGATGTTCTTCGATTGCAGGTCGCCCAGCAGGCCGGCGTTGCGGGTGTCGCCGGTGGCGCTGCTGGGGGCGATCGTGAAGGTGTCGCCGTTGCCGGGCTTGCCGTTCAGGGTGAAGCTGATGCCGCCCGCGGTGTAGCTGGCGCCGTCCTGGAACGGCACCGCGGCGCCGGCCGCGTATGAGGTGGTCACGCCACCCACCGTCATCGTGACGCCCTGCCCCGGGAAGCCGCTCAGGCTGCCGCTGGCGCCGTCGTAGGCGAGCGTGACCGGGCCGGACAGGGGCGCGCCCAGGTAGTTCTTGTCGACCGTGCCGGCGCTGATCTTGCCGGTGCCGGTGTTGGTCAGCGGGACGCTGGTGGCGATCGGGGCCGCGGCCGCGATCTGCGACTGGTCGGTCAGCGCCAGCTTGAAGTTGGCCGCGCCGTTGATGGTCGGGCGCACCAGGAAGTTGTCGCCGGCGTCGGCCTTGCCCGTGATCGCGAAGTCGAGGCCGTCGATGGTCTGCGGCTTGGTCTGCGGGTAGGGATTGATGACCGTTTTCTGGTTGTCCGACAGGCGCGTCACGTTGTAGTTGCTGCCGTCGAAGTCGACCTTGTAGTCGCTGGTGGTCAGCTTGGTGGCGTCGCTCACGGTGGCGCTGATCGCCGTCGTGCTGGTCATGTTGTTGTGGACGTTCTTGGTGACCTCGGCCGGGGCAACCGTGAAGAAGTCGCCGCCCGGGTTGCCGTTGGCGTCCACGCCCAGGCGGTGCTGGGCATTGAAGCTCGAGGCCAGCGCGATCGCCACCCGGCCCAGCGAGTTCTGCGCGGTGTCGAGCGACTTGCTGCGGAATTCCAGGATGCCGCCGATGGCGCCGCCGGTCATCGCATCGTCCGCGATCGGCACGATCTTGTTGCCGGTGACGTAGCCGATGGTGACGCGGGTCTGGTCGGTCGGCGAACTCGTGGCAGCCAGCTGGAACGAACTCGACCCCACGACCAGCGGCTGGCCGTTGCCGATCGAGACCGTCAGGCTGTTGTTATCGCCCGGCATGACGGTGGCCTTGACCTGCTTGTTCAAGTCCATGATCAACTGGTCGCGCTTGTCCAGCAGGTCGTTCGGCAGGTTCAGGTTGTCGCCGGCGGCCAGCTTGCCGATCTGGTCGTTCAGGTCGGCGATCTGGGTGGCATAGGTGTTGACCAGGTTGACGCTGGTGGTCAGCTCGGTGTTCACGCCGGCGCGGATCTGTTCCAGGCGGTCGTTCATGCCCTGGAAGGTCGAGGCCAGCGTGTCGGCCGAGGTCAGCAGCGAGCCGCGCGAAGGCACGCCGCCGAGGTCGCCGGTCAGGTTCTGCACGGCGGAAAAGAAATCCTGCAGCGCCGGGGTCAGGCCGGAGGTGCTGTCGGCCAGCAGGTTGTCGATCTGGGTCACCTGGGTCTCGTAGGCCTGCAGGCTGCTGCTCGAGGCTTGCGCGGTACGCACCTGCGCGTTCAGGAACTCGTCCGAATAGCGCTTGACCTGGGCGATCTGGGTACCGGTGCCGATGTAGCCGTTGCTGCCCCCCATCGCGATCGACGTTTCCTGCACCACGACCTGGCGGCTGTAGCCGGCCACGTTGGCGTTGGTGATGTTGTGGCCGGTCGTCGAGAGCGCCGCCTGGGCCGCGAACAAGCCGGATTTGCCGATGCTGAGGAGGGACATGGTTTAACCTTCTATCTACTTAGTTGTTGACGGCATCATCCGCCAAAACTTTATCTTGTTGCCCTTTTGATCACGCCACGCATCAAGCCAGCGAGTGCTTGATAATGCGCGACAGCTTGGCCGCGTACTGCGGATCGGTCGCGTAACCAGCGCGCTGCAGGCCATGGGCGAAGGTGGTCGCATCGCCGCCGTGGGCCAGCACTTTTTCGTAGCGCGGGTTGTTGCTGATCATCTTCGCGTAATCCTTGAAGGCTTCCGCGTGGTTCTCGTAGGCGCGGAATTTCTCGACCTTCTGGTGCGGGCGGCCGTTCACGTATTCGGTGGTGACGGCGGTGGCGACCTTGCCCTTCCAGTTCGGGCCGGCCTTGATGCCGAACAGGTTGTTGCTGGAGCTGCCGTCGGCGTTGCGGATCACGCGCTTGCCCCAGCCGGTTTCCAGCGCGGCCTGGCCCAGCATGAACTTGGCCGGCACGCCGGTGACGGTCTCGGCTTCCTGGGCGGCGTCGCCCAGCTTGTCCTGGAAGGCGCGCACGTGGGCCGGCTTGTTCGAGTTGATGCTGCCGGCGGCGTTGGCGGCCGAGGACCGGGTCGCGGCCAGGCCGTCGGTCGACATCGTGTCGCTCGTGCGCTGCAGGCGCAGCGCATCGATGTTGCCCAGCGGGTTGGCGGCGCCCGCCAGGTTGCCGGTGCTGGACGTGCCCTGCCCGCCGCCGATCGCCAGCGCCTGCTTCGCCATCTCCTGGCTCAGCGCCTGGCCCTGGGCCTGGGTGTTCAGCTGGCGCACCAGCACGTCGGCCAGGCCGATACCGCGCTTGGCCAGCTTCTGGCTCATCTGCTGGTCGAGCATGGTGGTGAAGGTCTTGGTCTCCTGGCTGTCCATCATCCCGTCCTGGGGCGTGGCGTCGCGCATGCTCTTCATCATCATGTTGATGAACATGGATTCGAACTGTGTCGCCGCACCCTTCAGGGCTTCGGGCGAGCCGGTCTTGGCGGACTGTTTCAGGTCGCCGAGACCCTTGGTATCAAGCGCGAACTTGCCGGACAGGTCGGGAGTGGAACCGAGCATGGAGCCTTATCCTTCTTTTGACTTAGATGATTTCGAGTTCGGCGCGCAGCGAGCCTGCCGCCTTCAGCGCCTGCAGGATCGCCAGCAGGTCCTGCGGGGTCGCGCCGATCGCGTTCATCGCCTTGACCACTTCGGCCAGCGAGGCGCCGCCGTTCAGCATGATGACCTTGCCCGCATCCTTCTTGACCGAGACCGACGGGTTCTGGGTGACCGCGGTGGCGCCGCGCGAACCGGCCGGGGGCTGGCTGACTTGCGTGTCGGCGCCGATCGAGACCGACAGGTTGCCGTGCGAGATCGCGCAGGTGTCCAGGGTCACGGCGCGGTTCATCACGATCGAACCGGTGCGCGCATTGAGGATGACCTTGGCGGCGGCGTCGGCCGGCCTGACGTCCATGTTTTCCAGCGTGCCGAGGAAGGCCACGCGCTGGTCGCTCGACGAGGGCACGCGCACGCGCACCACGCGGCCATCCAGCGCGGTGGCGATGCCGGGGCCGAACTTGTCGTTGATCGCCTCGACCACGCGGCTGACGGTGGCGAAGTCGGTGCTGTTCAGTTCCAGCTTGACCTGGTTGTCGGCGCCCAGGCTGGAGGCGACCGCGCGCTCCACCGTGGCGCCGCCCGAGATGCGGCCGACCGACAGCTGGTTCACCTGGGTCGACGCGCCGCCGCTGGACGCCCCGGCGCCGCCGACCAGCACGTTGCCCTGGGCCATGGCGTAGACCTGGCCGTCGGCGCCCTGCAGCGGGGTCATGATCAGGGTGCCGCCGCGCAGGCTCTTCGCATTGCCCATCGAGGAGACGGTGATGTCCAGGGTCTGGCCCGGCTGGGCAAAGGCCGGCAGCGAGGCGGTGACCATCACGGCCGCCACGTTCTTGAGCTGCAGCTGGGTGCCCGGCGGCAGGCTGACGCCCTTCTGCTGCAGCATCGCGGTGATCGACTGCACGGTGAACGGGGTCTGGGTGGTCTGGTCGCCGGTGCCGTCCAGGCCCACGACGATGCCGTAGCCGGACAATTGGTTCTGGCGCACGCCGCCGAAGCTGGCCAGGTCTTTCAGGCGCTCGGCGTGGGCATTGGTGGCCAACATCGGCCCCATCAGGGCGGCAAGGACGGCGATCAGTTTCAGGTTCAGGCGCATGGTGTCTAGTAATTCGGGGTCAGAGCACAATAATCAGTCGTTTTTCATCTACCGTCATTCGGGAGCGGAGCAAATCAGGCGCGCAAATTGTGCTCTGACCCCGAATTTCGAAGTTAGAACGGCAGCATCGACTGGAAGAAGCGCGACATCATCGAGGTGAACTCGGCGCGGTCGATCTGGCTGTTGGTGCGGTACTCGACGCGCGCATCGGCCACCACGGTCGAGGACACGGTGTTGCCGGCCTGGATGGTGTCCGGGTTGACCATGCCCGAGAAGCGGATGAACTCGACGCCCTTGTTCATGGCGATCTGCTTTTCGCCGACCACGATCAGGTTCCCGTTCGGCAGCACTTCGGACACGGTCACGCCGATCGTGCCGGTGAAGGCGTTGGACGCGGTCTGGGTGTCGCCGTCGGCGTACTTGGTGGCGCCGCTGGTGCTCACGTTGGCGCCGATCTTGCCCGCCAGCGGACCCGGCACGCCGAAGCTGGCGCTGCCCGACTTGTTGCCGGTGCTGGCGCCGCTCTTGTTGGCCGCGGTCTTCTCGGCGATGGAGACGGTCAGCACGTCGCCGATGTGGCGCGCGCGGCGGTCTTCGAACATCGGGCGGAAGGTGTTGGCGTTGTAGATCGCGCCTTCGCTCGGCATGCCGGTGTCGGCCAGCATCGGGCGCACCGAGGTCGGCTGCTTGACGATGGAGCTCGGGGTCGATGCACAACCAGCCAAAACCAGCGTCATTCCCGCGTAGGCGGGAATCCAAGTGCTCTTCATCATTTTCATCACAGTTGCGCCAGTTTCTGCAGCATCTGGTCGGAGGTGGTGATCGCCTTGCTGTTGATCTCGTAGGCGCGCTGGGTCTCGATCATGTTGACCATTTCCTCGACCACGTTCACGTTCGAGGTTTCGACGAAGCCCTGCATGATGTAGCCGCTGCCGTTGGTGCCCGGCACGTTGGTCTGGGCGGTGCCCGAGGCGCTGGTCTCGACGTACAGGTTCTCGCCGCGCGATTCCAGGCCGGCCGGGTTGATGAAGTTCGAGACTTGCAGCGAGCCGATCTGGGTCGCGGCGGCGGTGCCCGGGGTGGTCACGGAGACGGTGCCGTCGCGGCCGACGGTGACCGACACGGCGTTGTTCGGCACGGTGATCGGCGGCTGGATCACGTAGCCGCTGGAAGTGACCAGCTGGCCGTTGTTGTCGGTCTGGAAGGAGCCGTCACGGGTGTAGGCTTGCGTGCCGTCCGGCAGCAGCACCGAGAAGAAGCCGTCGCCGTTGATCATGACGTCCTTGGCGTTGCCGGTCTGCTGCGGGTTGCCCTGGGTGTGGATGCGCTCGGTGGCGACGGTGCGCACACCGGTACCGATCTGCAGGCCCGAAGGCAGCTGGGTCTGCTGCGAG
>Ga0265797_10012417_pt1 | contig 10440 bp, 7 predicted proteins | sample P2T30metagenome_FD_192433 | JGI IMG/M metagenome (GOLD analysis project Ga0265797, IMG submission 192433) | Plant litter microbial communities from East Loma Ridge, Irvine, California - P2 T30 | ecosystem: Environmental > Terrestrial > Plant litter > Unclassified | place: USA: California... | reverse complement strand
GACCATGCACGGGACGGCGCTCCAGAGACGCCCGAAGCGGTCCATGATCTGGCCGCTCGTGTAGAACAGCGCGAAGTCGACCGCACCGGCGACGCCGATGATGATCGCCGTCTCGGACGCGCCCAGGCCGATGCTCACCGCCCAGAGCGGCAGCATCACCTGTCGCCCGGACCGCATGGCCCCGATCAGCGCCGCGCCGCTGCCCAGCTTGACCAGCACGCCGCGGTGGCGCCACAGGGTGCCGAACAGGCCCTGCGTCTCGCTCGCGACCCGCTCGGCCCCGTCGTCGGCACCGCGCCCGGGGCGGACGCCGAACGCGGCCGACGGGTCGCGCAGCACGAGCAGGGCGACCGCGGCACCGAGGCAGCCGACGATGTGAACGACGAAGGCGGACTGCACCGAGCCGGTCAGTTCGATGACGCCGGCCGACAGGAAGGGGCCGACGAAGTAGCCCAACCGGAAGACCCCGCCGAGGCTCGACAGGGCCCGTGCCCGGATCTCGACCGGCACGAAGCTCGTCATGAACGCGTGGCGCGCGAGGGCGAACACCGCCGTCGCGAGGCCGATCACCAGCACGCCGACGGCGAGCACGACCTCGTTGGGCGCGAGCAGGCAGGTCACCAGGCCGCCGATGCTGACCAGCGACGCCCCGATCATCGACGTGCGCTCGCCGATCCGGCTGACCAACCAGCCGCTCGGGATGTCGCCGATCAGCTCGCCCACCAGGATGAGGGCGGCGACGAAGGCCGCGAACGGCAGCGAGGCTCCGAGTTCGGTCGCGACGACCGGGATGATCGGGATGATGGCCCCCTCGCCGATGGCGAAGAGCGCGGCCGGCAGGAACGCCGCGAGGGCCACCGACCGCATGCTGAAGGCGGGGGAGGACGAAGACATGATGTCGGCCAGACTATGCCTGCTGCGTACACTTGTCGGATGAAGGTCTTGGCAGCGATGAGTGGTGGCGTCGACTCGGCGGTCGCCGCGGCGAGGGCGGTGGACGCCGGGCACGACGTGGTGGGGGTGCACCTGGCGCTGAGCCGCATGCCGGGCACCCTGCGAACCGGCAGTCGGGGGTGCTGCACCATCGAGGACTCGATGGACGCCCAGCGGGCCGCCAACATGATCGGCATCCCGTACTACGTGTGGGACTTCTCCGAGCGCTTCAAGCTCGACGTGGTCGACGACTTCGTGGCCGAGTACAGCGCCGGGCGCACGCCCAACCCGTGCATGCGGTGCAACGAGCGCATCAAGTTCGCGGCCCTTCTCGAGAAGGCCCTGGCGCTCGGGTTCGACGCGGTCTGCACCGGGCACTACGCGACGATCCTGACCGACGACGACGGCAACCGCGAGCTGCACCGGGCCTCGGCCTGGGCGAAGGACCAGTCCTACGTGCTGGGCGTGCTCACGGCCGAGCAGCTGGCGCACTCGATGTTCCCGCTCGGCGCCACCCCGTCGAAGGCCGAGGTGCGTGCCGAGGCCGCCGAGCGCGGCTTCAGCGTCGCGTCGAAGCCCGACAGCCACGACATCTGCTTCATCCCCGACGGCGACACGCGCGGGTGGCTGGCCGAGCGGGTCGGCGCCGAGCAGGGCGAGATCCTCGACCGCAGCGGGGCCGTGATCGGTGCACACGAGGGGGCTCACGCCTTCACGGTGGGTCAGCGCAAGGGCCTCAACATCGGGTTCCCGTCGGACGACGGCAAGCCCCGGTTCGTCCTCGAGGTGCGCCCCGTCGACAACACGGTCGTCGTCGGCCCGAAAGAAGCCCTCGACATCGCCGAGATCGCCGGCGTCTCGTACACCTGGGCCGGGCTCGCCCCCGTCGACCCGACGACGCCCTTCGACTGCGATGTGCAGATCCGGGCCCACGCCGACCCCGTCCCGGCCGTCGCGCGCGTGTCGGTGGTCGAGGGTAAGAACGAACTCGTGATCACACCTCGCGAACCCCTCAACGGCGTCGCCCCCGGGCAGACCGCCGTCGTCTACGTCGGCACCCGTGTGCTCGGCCAGTGCACCATCGACCGTACGGTCAGTGCCGTCCCCGTCCCCGCCGCCGCGACCGCCTGAGGCGACGACGATGAGCGACACCGACGCCGCCACCACTCCTCGCCCCACCTCGACCCACGACGGTGAGGCCGACGGCGTCCCGGTCGGGCTCGCCGAGGCCCGCGACGAGGCCGAGCGGCTGACGACCCGCATCCTCGAGCTGCGCGACCAGTACTACGAGGGCAACGGTTCGACGGTCTCGGACGGTGACTACGACGCACTCGTGCACCGACTCGACGTGATCGAGCGCACGCACCCCGAGCTGCAGAAGCCCGACAGTCCCACGCAGACGGTCGGTGGGCGGGCCGAGACGACGCAGTTCGCACCCGTCGAGCACGCCGAGCGCATGCTCAGCCTCGACAACGTGTTCAGCGACGACGAGCTCGCCGAGTGGGCCGGCAAGGTGCAGCGCGACGCCGGCAGCGAGCGCGTGCGGTTCCTCACCGAGCTCAAGATCGACGGCCTCGCCATCAACCTGCGGTACGAGAACGGTCTGCTCGTCACCGCGGCGACCCGCGGCGACGGGGTGGTCGGTGAAGACGTGACGGGCAACGTGTTGGTCATGGGCTCGATCCCCGAACGACTCGAGGGCACGGGGCACCCGCCGCTGGTCGAGGTGCGGGGCGAGATCTTCTTCCCGGTGGCCCAGTTCGACGAGCTCAACGCCCGCCAGCGCGAGGCGGGCGAGCGCGTGTTCGCCAACCCGCGCAACGCCGCAGCAGGGTCGCTGCGACAGAAAGAAGAGGGCAAGACCCCCGAGAAGCGCGAGCTCATGCACGCTCGCCTGCGTCGGCTGCGCATGCTCGTGCACGGCATCGGGGCCTGGCCGGTGCGCGAACTCGAACGGGCGACCGAGGTGCGGTCGCAATCCGAGGTCTACGACCTGCTGGGCAGCTGGGGCCTGCCGATCTCGTCCCACCACCGAGTCTTCGACACGGTCGACGAGGTCGAGGCCTTCATCCACGACTACGGCGTCCGACGCTCGTCGGTCGAGCACCAGATCGACGGCATCGTCGTCAAGGTCGACGACCTCGCCCTGCACGACGAGCTCGGCGCCACCAGCCGTGCCCCCCGGTGGGCCACGGCGTTCAAGTACCCGCCCGAAGAGGTGAACACGACCCTGCTCGACATCGTCGTCAGCGTGGGTCGCACCGGCCGGGCGACACCCTTCGCCGTGATGGAGAAGGTCGAGGTCGCCGGCAGCGAGGTGCGCCAGGCGACGCTGCACAACCAGCAGGTGGTCAAGGCGAAGGGCGTCCTGATCGGCGACACCGTCGTGCTGCGCAAGGCGGGCGACGTCATCCCCGAGGTGCTCGGGCCGGTCGTCGAACTGCGCGACGGCACCGAGCGCGAGTTCGTCATGCCGGCGGACTGCCCCGAGTGCGCCACACCGCTCCGACCCGCCAAAGAGGGCGACGTCGACCTGCGCTGCCCGAACGCCGAGAGCTGCCCGGCTCAGGTGCGGGGACGCGTCGAGCACATCGCCTCGCGCGGGTCGCTCGACGTCGAGGGCCTCGGCGAGGTCGCGGCAGCCGCGCTCACCCAACCGGTCGAACCCGCCACGCCGCCGCTGCGCACCGAGGCCGGCCTGTTCGACCTGACGATGGCGGACGTCTTCCCGGTACGGGTCGTCGTGCGCGACGCCGAGACCGGCATGCAGAAGCTCGAGGCCGACGGGCGGCCCAAGTTGGTCACCCCGTTCCGTCGCAAGCGGACCAAGCGCGACGGGGTCTTCGACCCCGAGTCGACCGAGTTCGACGGCGACGAGAGCTCGGTGCCCTCGAAGACCGCCGTCGAGATGCTGGCCAATCTCGAGAAGGCCAAGGCCAGCCCGCTCTGGCGCATCCTGGTGGGCCTCAGCATCCGGCACGTCGGGCCCGTCGCCGCCCGGGCGCTGGCCAACCACTTCGGTTCGCTCGACGCGATCCGGGCCGCGTCGCGAGACGACCTGGCCGCGGTCGACGGCGTCGGCGGGATCATCGCCGACGCCCTCCTGGCGTGGTTCGAGGTCGACTGGCACGTCGAGATCATCGACCGGTGGACGGCGGCGGGCGTGCAGTTCACGACACCCGGTCACCCCGGCCCCGGCGCCGCCGAGGCCGCCGGGGGAGTCCTGTCGGGTGTCACCGTGGTCGCCACGGGCAGCCTCGAGGGGTTCACGCGCGAGGGCGCCCTCGAGGCGATCGTCGAGGCGGGTGGAAAGGCCGCCGGCAGCGTCAGCAAGAAGACCGACTTCGTGGCCGCGGGCCCGGGTGCCGGATCGAAGCTCGCCAAGGCCGAGCAACTCGGGGTACGCGTCATCGACGCCGAGCAGTTCGCTGTCCTCCTTAAGGAGGGCCCAGCGGCCCTGGCTGTACCCCAGGTGGGGGACGACGAGTCGTCCGATGCGTGATTTCCCTGGTCAGGGGCCACTTTCACCTCATATCATCTGAGGACGTGTCGTTCTCAGGCTGTAGGGGGTCGGGGTACAGGCACGTGACGAGGGGGACGACCCGACGTGCTGTTCTTGGCCGCAGCCCTGATCTCTGCCTCCGTGCACCTCGCCGCCGGCAGCGGTGCGCCGAGCATGCCGTCCGAGTCGACCGTCCTGGCGGCGGCCGACGTGGCGGTCGCCGACCCGACCTCCGCCGATCGGCCGGCGCTCGGGCCCGCCCCGGTGCGGGACGCCCAGGTCGTGCCCGACCTGACCTCGTGCCGTGACGCCGAGGCGACCACCTTCTCGGCCGAGGCCTGCCTCGAGCAGCTGACCCGCGCCTCCTCGGCGGGTGTGGAGCGCTTCGCCGAGTCGCTCGACCCCGACGGTGACGACGTCGGAGCGATCGCCGACGCCGTCGCCGCCCAGCAGGACGCCGCCGTGACCGCGGCGTGGTGGGCCGCGCTCGCGCCCGAGCGCCGCTCGTCCCTGACGGAGGCGCTGCCCGGCCTGGTCGGCAACCTCGAGGGCGTGCCCTACGCGGTGCGCGACGGCGCCAACCGTGTGTTCCTCATCGACGCGACCTCGGCCGTGACGGCGCGGCTCGCCTCGGGAGACGCCGAGGCCGACGACGACCGACGCCTGGTCCTGCTGAACCAGGTGCGGGCGACGCTCGACGGCAGGGTGCACGACGTGCCGTTCGCCGGCGGCACGAGCCGGCACCTGGTGTCGCTCGACACCGTGCTGCCCGGCCGCGCCGCCGTGGCCGTCGGCGACCTCGACAGCGCCGACGACGTGAGCGTGCTCGTGCCGGGCATGCTCTTCACGGTGTCGGACCAGCTCGTCGACTGGACGAACACGGCGGGGGCGCTGCGCGACGAGCAGTCTGCCTGGGCGAGCATGCTCGGCCGGGACGGCCACGGTGGCGTCCCCACCGTCGCCGTCGTCGCCTGGATGGGATACCGCACGCCCGACCTGACCAACTTCTACGACCTCGGCCTGGCCCACCAGGGCGCCGCCCACCTCGAGCACACGCTGCTCGGGCTCGACGCCGCGCGTGTCGGTGACGAGCCCCGGGTGTCGGTCATGGCGCATTCGTACGGCTCGACCACGGCGACGATCGCCCTCTCGTCCGGGCACGTGTCGGTGGACTCGCTGGTGCTGCTCGGCTCACCGGGCAGCGTGGTGCCCGACGTCGCCGGGCTCACGGTGCGGGGCGACGACGTCTACGCGGCCGCCGGCAGCTTCGACCCGGTCGCGGGCAGCGGCTTCTTCGGGGTCGATCCGGCGACGGCGTCCTTCGGGGCGGTCGTGCTGCACGTCGGGGGCGGCTCGGACACGGTGACCGGCCGCGCCCTGGCGGCGGCGCTCGGGCACAACGACTACTTCCGGGCCGGCACCGAGTCGATGCGCAGCCTCGCCCTCATCGGGCTCGGCCATGGAAGCCTCGTCGACGGACGCGCGGGTGCCCCGGGTGGAGCTGGGCCCGACGCGCCCGTCATCTCGCTCGTGCGACCTCAGGACGTGTACTTCCGCGACTGAGCCCCGACCGACGAGCCGCCGTGGTCGAGCCGAGCGCGCCTCCGTCGTCGGTGCCGCCCCGTAGAATCGTGCGGTGTCCCCGACGGGGCGCCCCCCCCGACCATGTGACGGAGAACCATGTCTGAAATCACGCGCGAGCAGGTGCAGCACCTCGCCGGTCTCGCCCGCATCGCCCTCACCGAGGCCGAGATCGACACGATGACCGCCGAGCTCGGCCACATCGTCGACAGCGTCGCCAAGGTCCGCGAGGTCGCCACGGACGACGTCCCGGCGACCAGCCACCCGATCCCGCTCGAGAACGTGTTCCGTCCCGACGTCGTGGGCCAGACGCTCACCGCCGAGCAGGCGCTGTCCGGGGCCCCCGACCACGACGGCTCGCGCTTCCGGGTGAGCGCGATCCTGGGAGAAGAACAGTAACCATGACCGACACCACCTCTCTCGTCCACCTGTCGGCCGCCGAGCTGTCGACGAGGCTCGCCGCCGGCGACGTGTCGTCGGTCGACGTCACGCGCGCCCACCTCGACCGCATCGAGGCCGTCGACGGCGACGTCCACGCGTTCCTCCACGTCAGTGCCGCCGCCCTCGAGACGGCCGCCGACGTCGACCGCCGTCGGGCCGCCGGTGACGTTCTCGGCCCGCTGGCCGGCGTCCCCATCGCCATCAAGGACGTGCTGTGCACGATCGACATGCCGTCGACCTCGGGCAGCAAGATCCTCGAGGGCTGGGTGCCGCCCTACGACGCCACGGTGGTCGCCAAGCTGCGCGCCGCCGACCTGGTACCGCTCGGCAAGACCAACATGGACGAGTTCGCCATGGGGTCGTCCACCGAGTTCTCGGCGTACGGGCCGACCCACAACCCGTGGTCGCTCGACCGCATCCCCGGGGGTTCGGGCGGTGGCTCGGCGGCCGCCGTCGCCGCCTTCGAGGCTCCGCTCGCCCTGGGCAGCGACACCGGCGGATCCATCCGTCAGCCGGGTGCCGTGACCGGAACCGTCGGCGTCAAGCCGACCTACGGTTCGGTCAGTCGTTACGGCGCGATCGCCCTCGCCAGCTCGCTCGACCAGGTCGGCCCGGTCAGCCGTACCGTGCTCGACAGCGCCATGCTGCACGACGTCATCACCGGCCACGACCCCCGCGACTCGACCTCGCTGCGCGACGCCTGGCCGTCGTTCACCGAGGCGGCCCGCACGGGTCTCGCCGGGGGCGCGCTGAAGGGCGTCCGCGTCGGCGTGGTCCGTGAGCTCAACGGCGAGGGCTTCCAGGCCGGGGTCAAGGCGAGGTTCGCCGAGGCGCTCGAGCTGATGAGTGCCGCCGGTGCCGAGATCGTCGAGATCTCGGCTCCCAGCTTCGAGCACGCGATCAGCGCCTATTACCTGATCCTGCCCGCCGAGGCGTCGAGCAACCTGGCCAAGTTCGACTCGGTGCGCTTCGGCCTGCGCGTCGTGCCCGAGGGCGGCGGCACCGTCGAGGACGTCATGGCCGCGACCCGTGAGGCCGGTTTCGGCCCCGAGGTCAAGCGTCGCATCATCCTCGGCACTTACGCCCTCAGCGCGGGCTACTACGACGCGTACTACGGCAGCGCGCAGAAGGTGCGCACCCTCGTGCAGCGCGACTTCGCCGCGGCTTTCGACCAGGTCGACGTGCTCGTGTCGCCCTCGGCCCCGACGACGGCGTTCCGTCTCGGCGAGAAGCTCGACGACCCGCTGTCGATGTACCTCAACGACATCACCACGATCCCGGCGAACCTCGCCGGCATCCCCGGCATCACGGTGCCGATGGGCCTCGCCGAAGAAGACGGGCTGCCGACCGGGTTGCAGTTCATGGCACCCGCCCGAGGCGACGCCCGCCTCTACACCTACGGCGCCGCCCTCGAGCAGCTGCTCGAGCAGGGCTGGGGCCACACGCTCATCTCGCGCGCGCCCGACCTGAGCGCCACCGAACAGACCGCCGCCACCGAGGGAGTCATCTGATGGCCAAGGCAGACCTGATGGACTACGACGAGGCCTTGGCCCGGTACGAGGTCGTCCTCGGCTTCGAGGTGCACGTCGAGCTGGCCACCAAGACCAAGATGTTCTCGGACGCCCCGAACTTCTTCGGCGGCGCTCCGAACACCAACGTCACGCCCGTCGACCTGGGGCTGCCCGGGTCGCTGCCCGTGGTCAACGAGCAGGCCGTGCGGTACTCGATCAGCCTCGGCCTCGCGCTCGGGTGCTCGATCGCCGAGAGCTCCCGCTTCGCCCGCAAGAACTACTTCTACCCCGACAACCCCAAGAACTACCAGGTCAGCCAGTTCGACGAGCCGATCGCCTTCGAGGGCGAGGTCGAGGTCGAACTGCCCGACGGCACGGTCTTCGCGATCCCGATCGAGCGTGCCCACATGGAAGAAGACGCGGGCAAGCTCACCCACGTCGGCGGGTCGACGGGACGCATCCAGGGCGCCGAGTACTCGCTCGTCGACTACAACCGAGCCGGCATCCCGCTGGTCGAGATCGTCACCAAGCCGATCATCGGCGCCGGCGCGAAGGGCCCCGAGCTCGGGGCGGCCTACGTCTCGACCATCCGCGACATCGTCCGGGCGCTCGGCGTCAGCGAGGCGCGCATGGAGCGTGGCAACCTCCGGTGCGACGCCAACGTGTCGCTGCGTCCGCACGGCCAGGAGAAGCTCGGCACCCGCACCGAGACCAAGAACGTCAACTCGTTCCGCTCGGTCGAGCGCGCGGTGCGCTACGAGATCCAGCGTCAGGCGGCCGTCCTCGCCGCCGGGGGCTCGATCACCCAAGAGACGCGGCACTGGCACGAAGACACCGGCCGCACCTCGGCGGGTCGCCCCAAGAGCGACGCCGACGACTACCGGTACTTCCCCGAACCCGACCTGCTGCCCGTCGTGCCGCCCCGCGAGCTCGTCGACGAGTTGCGTCTCGCGCTGCCCGAGGCCCCCGTCGCGCGGCGTCGTCGGCTCAAGGCCGAGTGGGCATTCGCCGACCTCGAGTTCCAGGACGTCGTGAACTCGGGCCTGCTCGACGAACTCGTCGAGACGGTCGCGGCCGGTGCCTCGCCCCAGGCAGCACGCAAGTGGTGGACCGGCGAGATCGCCCGCCTGGCGAACGCGCGGGGCGTCGAGGCGTCGAGCCTCGTCTCGCCCCTGCACGTCAGCGAACTCATCGCACTCGTCGAGAGCGGCGAACTCACCGACCGCCTGGCTCGCCAGGTGCTCGAGGGAGTCGTCGCGGGCGAGGGCAGCCCGTCCGAGGTGGTCGAGTCCCGAGGGCTCGCGGTCGTCTCGGACGACGGTGCCCTCATCACGGCGATCGACGAGGCACTGGCCGGTCAGCCCGACGTCCTCGCGAAGATCCGCGACGGCAAGGTCCAGGCCGCGGGCGCCGTCATCGGCGCCGTCATGAAGGCCATGAAGGGCCAGGCGGACGCCGCACGCGTGCGCGAGCTCGTCCTCGAACGCGCGCAGGCCTGATCGACGTGCCCACGGCCGCGGCAGGGCGCGGCGCACGATGACCCTCGTCGCGCGCCTGCGTCCCGCCGTGCCCGTCGCGGTCGCCCTGGCCGGCGTCCTGGTCACGTTCGGCGTGGCGTCACGGGTGCTGCCGGGCCGGGTGGTGCTCGTCCACCTCAGCGAGACCGGCGGGGACGCCTTCGCCGCCAGCCGCGCCGACCTCTTGCTGCTCGGCTTCGTCCTCGTCGTCGGCATCGTCGTGACCTGGCTCGTCGCGGCGTTCTTCCTCGCGGTGACGCCCACCCGCCACCTGCTCGTGCCGCACGCCTCGTTCTGGAAGCACCCGTCGAACCGTGCCGAGATGCGCCGCCGGTACGCGCGGTACCTCGCCGTGGCGACCAGCGCCTCCCTGTGGTTCGTGGCGCTGCTCTACCTGATCGCCCTGGTCTCGCAGGGCACGGGGCCGCTCGCGGCCTGGTGGCTGCCGGCCGCGGCCTCGGCGGCGTTCGTGCTGTTCGTCCTCGGCGGGATCGTCTGGGTCTTCACGGCCGGCTTCACCCCGCCACCACGATCGGCCGGGGCAGCGGTGACCCGCGCGGCGGGTCGGGAGGCGCGCGGTGACGGGCGGCCGTCGGCGGAGGTCGTCGCGAGCCCCGGACCGCGATCCGAGGGACCGCGTCCTGCGGGACCGAGTCCTGCGGGTCCGCGGTCTCCGGTGGGGCGCCCGGTGACCGATCGCCCCCGCGCTGCCACCCCGGCGACCCCCCCCCCCTCGACCGCCGCGACACCCCGTCCGGTGCCGCGTCGCCCCGGAGGGCCGTCGGCCGACGGAGCCCGCAAGGGCCCGCCTCGCCCCTACCAACCCCGACCCCGATCAGGAGGCCCTCGTGGATGACGACCGGTACGGTGCCGACGTGCTCGCCGGCGACTGGAAGCGCTCGACGCGTCCCGCCCCCACACCCACCGACGCCGTGCTCGACCTGGTCGTCGAAGA